>Ga0181582_10002618_pt1 | contig 14317 bp, 8 predicted proteins | sample 071ome_32_FD_132438 | JGI IMG/M metagenome (GOLD analysis project Ga0181582, IMG submission 132438) | Coastal salt marsh microbial communities from the Groves Creek Marsh, Skidaway Island, Georgia - 071405AT metaG (megahit assembly) | ecosystem: Environmental > Aquatic > Marine > Intertidal zone...
AAGAAGAAGAAGAAGAAGAAGAAGGGTCTTCTGAATTGAATAGGCGTGGGCGCCCCTCCACCCGAATTGCTTTTATGCTGCAACCTTGGCCCTCACAGGGTCTGAAACATTTGTCGTCCACGCCATGTCGTTCAGTATCGACTTGAACAGTCTCGTCTCTAAATACATGCCGCGGTGGCGAGACGGACAGAGCGGCGAGACGGACAGCGCCGGGATCCCGTATTCGAGCAAGGAGGACGTCGACACGCTTCGACGAGACTACGAGGAGAAGACGCGCACCGCCCAGGACCCGACCCTGGAGTCTTGCTTCAAGTACGTGCTGCTGCCGCGCCTGGCGCGTTTGCTACTGACGTCTGGCGCGTCGCCTATCGACGACTCCCGACTCGCCGCGCCCACTCCCACCCTCACCGCCGCTCGTCGCGTGCAGCTACTGTTGGGCCCTGGTGCATTCGCGAGACAAGAAGGATGTCCAACTCGGCATGCAGCTCGTCGAGGCCATGTTGTCGCAGGCAGGCAACGACGACGATGGCGTCGCCACGACGGCCCTCGTCAACCGCAGGGAGCTGCGCTACCTGCAGGCGGTCGGCCAGTACCGGCGAGGGAACCACCTCGACGCCCGACAGACGCTGAAGGGACTCTTGGCCGTCCACCCAGACTTCCGACAGGCGGAATCCCTGCTCGAGCACGTGGAGACCGAGGTGGTCAAGGACGGACTGATCGGGATCGGGGCCGGGGCGGCCATCCTCGGCGTGGTCACGACCGTCGCCATCGCCGCCGCCTCCGGCGGCAAGCGCGGCTCCAGCGGCAGGCGGTAGCGGCGGCGACGGTCTGGCACATTCCCGGTCTGGCATTCTGGCTCGTCGCGCGGATTTCTCGGGCGGTCGAACCGAGCTCGCACAGTTCCACTTCGCCCCTTTTTTCATCTGTACCTTCGTTTCTGCTCGACTCACGTCGCTGCCGCCTATTTAATGTTGACCTCGTCGCAGAATCGAAGCGCATCGAACCCGACCTCGACTGGAATTGGAAGCCCGTCCTCGGCGCGAGCTCCTTCGAGGTACCAACGCACGACCACCAAAGCCTTTGCGATCGAACGCACGACCAGGAGGAGCAACGCCCCGCGGGAAGTCTCTGCGAGCGCACAGCCCCCGAAGACTTCTATCCAACCCACGATCATGACCGGGGAGGGTCAGACGTCCGACATCGGCCTCATCGGGCTGGCCGTGATGGGACAGAACCTCGCGCTGAACGTGGCGGAGAAGGGATTCAAGATCTCCGTCTTCAACCGCTCGGCCGACAAGACGGACGCCTGCGTGGCCCGCGCCCAGAAGGAGGGCCTCGGCGGCAACCTCGCGGGCTTCAAGGAGATGAAGGACTTCGTCGCGTCCCTCGAGCGCCCCAGGAGGGTCATCATCCTCGTCAAGGCCGGCGCGCCCGTGGACGCCACGATCGAGGCCCTGTCCGAGTACATGGAGGAGGGGGACATCATCATCGACGGTGGCAACGAGTGGTACGAGAACACCGAGCGCCGCCAGGCCGCCCTGAAGGGCAAGGGCATCATTGAGATCGGCATGGGAGTTTCCGGCGGAGAGGAAGGCGCCCGCCGCGGGCCGGCGATGATGCCAGGAGGCGACGCCGACGCGTACAAGTACCTCGCGCCGATCGTCGAGAAGGTCGCCGCCCAGACCGACGACGGCGCGTGCGTCACCTACATCGGGCCGGGCGGATCCGGCAACTTTGTCAAGATGGTGCACAACGGCATCGAGTACGGCGACATGCAGCTGATCGCCGAGGCCTACGACCTGCTCAAGACTGTCGGCGGGCTCAGCAACGAGGAGCTCGCCGCCGTCTTCGACGAGTGGAACAAGAGCGAGCTCGAGTCGTTCCTCGTCGAGATCACGGCGTCCATCTTCAAGAAGAAGGACGAGTACGCTGACGGCTTCCTGGTGGACAAGGTGCTCGACAAGACGGGCATGAAGGTACGTGGAAGGGGTTGGCGTTTGCTCCTCTCCTCCGACGATCGTCGGCGTCGTCGTCGTCGAGGTTTTCATCCGGCGGGGCTTGTGTGCGGTGGTGGGCGACTGCGTCGGCCAAAAAACGTCGTCGGTCGGCCGAGCAAAAGGATTTCAGCTTATGGATTCGAACCATAGACCTCGGGGTTATGGGCCCCGCACGCTACCACTGCGCCAAGCTGAACGCTGGATGAGGGAGCTGAAAGCCGATGCGACTCGGCGAAAGGCGAAACCAGGAATTTCCTCACGCGCCTGGGTCCGTCGCTACACCCCCTACAACGCCCGCGTTCACATTATCGTCGCTTCTCTCCTCCTTCTTACTCTCGCAGGGAACCGGCAAGTGGACGATCCAGCAGGCCGCCGAGATGTCCGTCGCCGCGCCGACGATGGCCGCCGCCCTCGACGCGCGCTTCCTGTCCGGCCTGAAGGACGAGCGCGTCCACGCCGAGGCCGCCTACGACGCCCTTGGCGTCTCCGCGGCCGACGCCGCGCCGTCGTCCGTGGACAAGCAGCAGTTGATCGAAGACGTCAAGGCCGCGCTCTATGCGTCCAAGATCTGCAGCTACGCCCAGGGCTACAACATCATCAGGGCCAAGAGCGCCGAGCAGGGCTGGGGCGTGGACCTCGGCAGCCTGGCGCGCATCTGGAAGGGCGGATGCATCATCAGGGCCGGGTTCCTGGACCGCATTAAGCAGGCGTACGAGCGCAACCCGGATCTGAACAACCTGCTCGTCGACCCGGACTTTGCCAAGGACCTCGCCGACCGCCAGGCCGCCTGGAGGCGGGTCGTCAGCCTGGCCGTCACGTCGGGCATCGGCGCTCCGGGCATGACCACGTCCCTGAGCTACTTCGACACCTACAGGAGGGCTCGCGGAAACGCCAACCTGGTCCAGGCACAGAGGGACTTTTTCGGCTCGCACACCTACGAGCGCACCGACAAGGAGGGCTGGTTCCACACCGTCTGGGACGAGACGTTCGGCTCTGCCGACTCCATTACCACCTCCGGATACAACCAGTAGGAATCGGAATAGGGCATATGATAGACTCTCTGTTACATAATCACAAGACGATGAGGTAGTTTAGAGCTCGCCGCAGTCCTTGATCACCACCGGCTTTGCCGGCCTGTCCATCGCCCCGGTCGGGCTGCCCTCGATCTTCATCACCACATCCATACCGTCCACGACCTCCCCAAACACCGTATGCCTCCCGTCCAACCACGGCGTCTCCACCGTCGTGATGAAGAACTGGCTCCCGTTGGTGTTGGGCCCCGCGTTTGCCATGCTCAACAGACCCGGCTTGCTATGCTTCGCCTCGAAGTTCTCGTCCGGAAACGTGCGGCCGTAAATGCTCTTCCCACCCGTCCCGTTCCCGTTCGTAAAGTCCCCTCCCTGAATGAACGAGTAAATCAACGCGAACCAGCGGTGAGCGTCGAGTGCGCGAGTGCGCGAGTGCGCGAAGAAGCGGCGAGCGAGCGAGCGAGCGAGCGGGCCTACTGCTCGACTCGATCCACAATGCAATACCCACCTGGATCATGAACTGCGGAATCACCCGATGAAACCCACAGCCCTTGTACCCAAACCCAGCCTCCCCAGTGCACAACTGCCTGAAATTCTCGGCAGTCTTCGGAACGACATCCCCATACAGACCTAACGATACATTGGACGAAGCAACTCGTGAGTGCATACGTGCATACGTGCGTCGCGACGGCCAACCAATACCGTCGGCCATCTGGAGCCATCACGCACCCATGGTAATACGACCGGCATCCTCGCCGCCGATGGTCACGTCAAAGTACACCTTCGACGTGACGGAAGCAGCGCAGACGACGCGGGCAGAGGACAGCCCGCGGACAGACGCCGACAGCGACACGGCACGCCTCGCAAGGCCCACGCAGGCGGCCTTGTGCGGGACGGAACTCGAAAGCGCAACGGTGCTCTGAACGCGACGAGCGGCCGTATTCAGGCCGGTGACAGTCATCGCCTTGGCAGTCTACACGGGCGAGCGAGCGAGCGAGTGAGTGGGTGAGTGCATCTCGCTCCTATTGCCATTCTCGCCGACACAATCTCGGCGATTCCTCAATCCTTCCGCGCACCGGGAGATCGATGACCCAGGATGATGAGGAACCGCCACCGACAGACGACGAGGGAACGTACCGTTCGAACAGCAGCAGTCATCATCGTGGGCGAATTTTTTTAGTGAGGGAGCTCTCTGTAGTCGTCGAGCCTCGACCTTCTCGGGAACGAATCGCGAATTTCCTGCTCTTCAGTCGGTCAGTATGAGTGCGGTCGCGTTAGGTTGCTTGCTCGACAAGGTACGTCCGAGGGGCGCGAGTTTTGGCGTGATTTCGAGTTCGAAATCGATCCGAATCCGTGCTCCCGTCGTCTGTTCGGTCTCTCTCTCTCTCTCTCTCTCGACTACTCACGATCTTCACATGACGTGTGTCGTATACAGCTGACGTCCACTGACAAGGACCATCGGTACATGGCCACGTCAGACCTGGCACGGTGCGGCCTCTGACTCCGAACCCTTCGACCGAGCTGTGGTACAGTACACGAACGAACCGCGCCCTTATCGCTCCCTTACCCCTCCTCCTCTTCCTGCAGGGAGCTTCAAAGCGATGAGTGCATCCTGGACGACTACGAGTCCAAGCGGGTGGTGGCGGCGGTGCTCAAGCAGGTGAACGATCAGGTGGGTACCGATGGCGACGACCAGGCTCGCGCGCTCGCTCGCTCGCACCCTCACGCTCACTGATACGACGACTCGGCCTTCTTTCTTCTCTCTTCGTTCGCGACACCAATCGACAGTCGGGGGACATTAGTGGGTTGGCAAACACGTGTTTGGGGGCGCTGGCGGGAAAGGTGGGTCCGAAGTACGTGCAGGAGATGTTCAAGGTGTTGCTGGGGCAGATGAGGACGGCGCAGGATGCGACGAAGCGGGACGTGGCGTACCTGGGGCTCAAGGTGGTGGTTCAGAATCTGGTCCAAGAGCAGCCGGGTGAGCGGGCGGGGGGTGAAGACATGGACGTGGACGGGGGCGAGGACGAGAAAAAAAAGGCAGCAGGGAGCCAGAAGAATGCAGAGTCGGTGGCGGCGTTGGTGGCTGAGTACCTGGGGCCGGAGCTGGTGGCGTGCGTCGAGTCGGAGAACGAGGAGATTGCGTCCAACGGGTACGACCTGTTGCTGATGTTTCTGACGTTGCACGGGCCGCTGTTTCCGAAGCTGACGTCGATGGCGGAGATCTGCGCCAAGGAGTGCGAGGATCCGAGGCCGGGGATCCGTAAGAAGGCGATGCAGTGTCTCGGCAAGATGGCGGCGTCGCTGCCGATCGGGGACTTTCACGCCATGTGCAGGATGCTGGTCGAGAAGCTCGCGCCGTTCGTGGGAGGCACGGCGGAGAGGAAGACCAAGGCCAAGGCCAAGACCAAGACTGAGAAGAAGGAGAGCCTGTCGGCGGCGGAGATGCAGCAGGCGCAGTCGCTGGTCATGTCGCTGTCGTACGTGGGCAAGGGCGCGGGGTTCAGGATGGGGGATCACGTGCCGGACATGGTGTCCGGGTGTTTGCAGCTGGCCAGTATGGGGATGGGGGATGACAAGGATGAGGGGCACGGGGTGGAGCTGGTGGAGTCGTGCCTGGTGATGCTGGAGCTGTGCATGCTGCGGTGCCCCAGGGAGGCGGCGCCGCACCGGGCGGCCATCAACGAGATGGCGATCAGGTGCCTGTCACATGATCCAAATTATAGCATGGACAGCGATATGGAGGACGGAGACGAGGACGGAGGGAGCGAGGAGGGGTCGGACGACGACGAGTACAGCGACGACGGGTTCTCGGACGACGACGACAGCTGCTGGAAGGTGCGCCGGGCGGCTTGCAAGGTGCTGTCCGCTGAGTTCAAAATGTATCCCGCGGGAGAGGTGTACGCCGACTGCCAGCAGGCGATCGTCAAGCGGGCCTCCGGGGAGCGGGAGGAGACGGTGCGCCAGGAGGTGTTCAACGTGTATTTGGACCTCCTTGCGGCGGTTCACGGCGCGAAAAAGGGGGACGAGGGCGTGAAGAAACAGCTGCAGGAGGCGCTCGAGCCGGTGGCGACCAAGTTCGCGAGGATGCTCAAGAAGCAGTCGCCCAAGATCCGCGTTTGCATCTTCAAGGCCCTGACCAAGATGGTGGCGGCCAGCGAGGGCGGCGCCCTGTTCGGGACGGTGCTGTCGGCGGCAGCCAAGGACATCGTCGTTGCGCTCAAGGACGACGCCTCGTCCGCGCTGCAGCTCCAGGTGCTCCAGCTTTTGGAGGTCGGGTTCGGGGCCGGGCGGCCGGCACCCGCGGACAAGCTCGCCAAGGAGCTCGTCGGGGTGGTTGAGGAGGTGTTTGAGTGCTCGCAAAAGAAGTATTTTGCGCTGGCGGCAGCGGCTCTGCGCGTCTGCCAGAAGGTGGTCTACTTGATCCGTCCCGACGCGACCCAGGACATCATCGCCGACCTGTCGTGCCTCGTCCTGCCGCTGTTTGTCACGGTCACCGATGTGCTTTCCAGCTCGGACAAGCCGCAGGAGGTCAAAAACGCGGCGATTACCTGCATGGGGCACGCCATCGGTCAGATGGGCGACCTCCTGGAGGGGACCCAGATGGAGACGCTCGCCAAGGACTTTGCCGCCATGCCGAGCAACTCCAAGCGGGCCAAGCGCCAGGGATCCAACGACAGCAACCCGGGGCACATGCCCAGGCTGAAGGACGTCGTGTCGTTGCTGGTAGAGCGCCTCGGCAACGAGACCACGAGGCTCAGCGCGCTGGTGGCCATCAAGCGTCTGATCGAGTCGCCCCTGAAGCTCGACGTCCATGGCGCGCTGGGCGACGCCACCTCGTTCATCAAGTCGTATTTGAAGAAGCTTGATAGGCAGGTGCGCATCGTGTCCGTTGAGACCCTGTCGGCCATCATGACGTGCCGAGCCGGCCAGATCGACCAGGCCGAAGTCGACAGCATCATCGACGAGGTGTCGGGTTTGATTTCCGACGACGATCTCGGCGTGTCCAACGCGGTGATCGTCCTTCTGGGAGACGTCGTGTCCGTCTCGTCGCCCAAGGCAACCGCGTCGCTGCTCTACAAGGTCCTCGGCAACATCCACAGCCTGCTCTCGAGCAGCACGCTCCAGGCGTCCTCCCTGGACAGGCTCATCAAGTTTTTCGAGCGGGCGATCGGTATCGCCGCCGCCGCCGACCAGAATGCCCTCGCCAAGGATCTCGTCGAATTCGGCATGGGAACCAGCACCAAGCAGAGCAGCGTGGCCACGGCCAAGTGCGTCGCGAGCATCGCGGCGGGCTCGGACGAGGCGTTCAAGTACGTCAACGAGGCGCTGGCGACGCTGCCAAAGAAAAGCGACGCGCAGGAGAAGAACTTCCTGCTCTTCTGCATCCGCGAGCTGGGTGCCAACCAGCTTGCGCTGAACGACGACAAGATGCTGCGCGACGCGATCGTCGCCTGCATTGGCGACGAGGCGACCGCCGAGGCCGCGGCCAACGCCCTCGGCGGCTTGGCGTCCGGGGCCAACGCCTCGCACCTTGACTTCATTGTCAACGCCCTGTCCGACACCAAGGACAAGGAGAAGAAGTTGCAGTACCCCATGTCCAGGGCCCTGGACGAGGCCCTCAAGATCATGGCCAAGAGCAGGCAGGCAAAGGTCGCCGGCGCCAGCGCCGGCGCCGACCGGATGGACGAGGACGAGGACGCGACGGGATCCGACAGACAGGCGAGCATCGACAGCATCGTCAAGATTCTGATCAAGATGAACAAGGACAAGGACGTTGGCGACGAGGCCAAGGTCATCATCGCCGAGTGCTATGGCTTTGCCGCGGCCATCTGCCCCGACTCTGTCCTGCCGACGTTCAAGACCCAACTGGGATCCAAGGACACCGGTTGCAAGAACTTTGCGCTCGTCGCGCTGAAGAGCTGCATCAGCCAGTCTGTCAACGACCAGGGCATCGAGGAGGCCCTCGCGTCGACCTGGCTGCCCATGGCGATGGAGAAGCTCGCCGACGAGGACGTATCGGTCAGGAGGTCGGCCACGCTCCTCCTCAGTTTGGCGACCCACACCAAGCTGGCGCTGGTAACGGACCTGCTCAATGACTGCCTCCCGCCGCTGCTCGTGCAGACCAGGCCGGACGAGAGCCTGATCAGGATCATCGACCTGGGACCGTTCAAGCACAAGATTGACGACGGTCTCGAGCAGCGCAAGTCCGCTTTCGACTGCCTGAACATCCTCATCAGCAAGTGTTGGGACGGCGTCCCGGACCACGCCGCGGTCGTCGAGAGCATCGCGGCCGGCGTCGGCGACGAGTACGACGTCAAGCTGAGGTGCCACGACCTGCTGGTCATCCTGGCGAACAAAGAGCCGTCGCTTGTGCTGGGAATCCTCGACAAGGTCACCAAGCCCATGACCAAGACGCTCAGCAAGCGCGTCAAGGCGGACGGCGTCAAGCAGGAGATCGACAAGAACGACGACATGCTGAGGTCCTGCATGCGCGCGTGCCTCGCGCTCGACAAGATCGACGGCAGCGACAACGTGGCGAGCTTCAAGAGCTTCATCGGCGCCATCGCCGGTGACGCGTTCCTCGGACCCCGGCTCGTCGCCCTGAAGAAGGACCTGCAGCTGCGGGACTGACCTCGGGCGGGTACTACGACGCGTTGTTGTTGGACCGTCGTAGTCGTCAAGTGATTGTACACGCGATTCGCGAATCGTAAGAGTGTTTGGCACGAAAATGACCGATTCAATGCCCCGTCTCTGCCCCAGCGCCTCTACGCCAGCAGCTTGACCACCTCGTCCTGCTCGTTCATCTCGGCGACCTCCTTTGCGGTCTTGCCCTCCTCGTTCTTCAGCGACAGATCGGCGCCCTTCTTCTTGAGCAGCGACACGCTCTCGACGTTTCCGTACCCGGCACTGTAATGCGCCGCGGTGTTCTTGTTCTCGTCCACGGCGTCAATGTCGGCACCGGCCTCGAGCAGCACCTCCATGCACTCGATCTCGCCGTACCCGGCCGCGAACTGCAGCGCAGACCTTCCCTCCTCGTCTTTCTCGTTCACATCAGCGCCGTCCTTGATCAGCTGCTTGAGGCGATCGACAGACCCGTTGGACGCCGCCGAGATGACCGTGGTCTCCTGGCCGGGCTCCTCCCCGTCGCTCTCGTCCCCCTCCTCCTCGCCGCCCTTCTTGAGCGAGCTGGCAAACTCCTCGTCCTCCATCATCTCCTGGAAGCGCTTGCCCATCTTGGACATCAGCGTCGGATCCTGCATATATTTCATCATCGCCCCCTGCCCGTTCTCCTCGATATCCTTGATCATCTCGCCCAGCTCCGGGTCGTCCTTGAGCTCCTCCATCTTTGCCTTCAGCTTCTCCTGGTTCGCCGGATTGCTGAACAGCTCAATCATCGCCATGGACTCCGGGTCCATGCTGTTGGACATCATCGTCTTGCCGAGGTTCTCCGCCATGTTCATAAACGCCGGGTTCTCCATCATCTTCCCCATCATCTCCATCATCCCGCCCATCCCGCCGGCTCCCATCCCGCCGGCCCCGCCCTCCCCGGCGAGGCTGAGCCCGCCCATCTCCCCGGACAGCATCGCAGACTGCATCTGGGCGGCCATCTCCATGAACGCCGGGTCCTGCGTGAGCTGCTCCGTCATCGCCTTGATAGCCGGATCCTCCAGCATCGCGGCCAACGCGTTCATATCTGCGGTGTCATAACACGGGCGAAGCGGCGTGAGCGAGCGGAGGCACGGAGGCAAGCGAATGTTCTAATCGAAGAAGGGATGAAATTAGAGCGCGTCTCGCAGACCCCGTAACGTACCCATGCCTGGCGGCATTCCCGGGAGTCCAGCCATGTTGATCAGTGTAATTATTCAGTTGTGTGCGGCGGCGCCGGGAGACGAGCTTGAGACTGAGAGGAGGGACTGAGAGGAAAGGGAAGACAGCCATGATCGGATCGACCAACGCTAATAACAAGAAATCAGCAACGAAAACGAAATCGGCGCATGCCTCGGCGTGTATCCCTAGGCCCTCTCGGCGACGCCCTTCTGGTACTGCTTGAACCTCTTGGGCAGCAACTTCTCCAGGACGCCGCCCTGGACGTTGCCGGCGAGCGCCTTCTGCAGGATGAGCGTCTCCTTGACCATCTCCTCCAGTTTTCCCTTGTTCTCCTCCATCTGAGGGCTCAGGAACTGCACGGCCGAGGAGGCGTTCGAGTCGCTGAGCCAGACGCTCGACCTGAGCTGCGGGAAGTCCAGCTCGAGCGCCTCGCGGACGTTCTCGAGCCTGGACACGAGGATCTCGTTGAGGTTGGACACGTCGCTGAGAAGGGCCTGCACTTCGGCGGCGTCTTCCGTGTCGAGGGCGCCGCAGGCCCGTCCGAAGAGCCCGAGGAAGAGCAGCTCGCACTGCTGCATGCCCAGGTCAGAGGCCAGAATCTCCAGCACCTTGCTCCTGACCTTCTGGCTGTCCTCCGGCTTGTTTCCCATCACAAACTCCAGGAGCAGGCAGTCGGCTTCGCTGACCTCGTCCCTGTTGTCGGCGTAGGCGGCCACCTGCATCATGTTGACGGCCTTCATGAAACGCCTATCAGACACATAGACGGGTGGCTCGCACTTGTCCTGGAGGAAGTTCCTCAGCTCGGTGAGCACGTCGATGATCTCGTCGGAAATGTCGACGTTCGCGATGGCCTGGTCGCCGGTCTGCTTGAAGTCGTCCAGGGTCAGGTCGGGCACGGTCGCAAAGGCGGCCATCGGGTCGACCTCCTCCGAGTCGCTCTTGTCGATCGACTTGGCCGCCAGCCTAGCCAGATCACCGAGCTGTCCCTTGGACACCTGGCTGACCTCCTTCCTGATCAGGAAACGGTCATAGAGGGCATCGAGCTCCTCCGACTCGGGCAGCTCGTTACTGGCGCCCACCAGGCACAGCAGCGGCACCGGCAGCCGGTCGGTTCCGTTGTCGAACAGCCTCTCGTTCAGCAATGTAAGAAGTGCGTTCAGGATGGCAGAGTTGGCCTTGAAGATCTCGTCGACAAAGGCGACCTCCGCCGTGGGCAGGTAGCCCTCGGTCTTCCTGTTGTACTCGTCCCGCTCCAATCCCTTGATGGATAGCGGTCCAAACAGCTCCTCCGGCACGGAGAAGCGGGTCAACAGGCGCTCAAAGTACTCGCCACCCGTCAGGGACGACAGGCGACGGGAGAGCTCCGACTTGGCGGTTCCCGGGGGGCCCAGGAGCAGCAAGTGCTCGCCGCAGAGGGCGGCGAGGAGCATGAGACGGACCTCCATGTCACGCTCAAGCAGACCACGCTGGAGCTTGGCCACGGACTTGAGGACCTTGGTGCGCAGCGAGGTGTCGGCGTGCTGCTCCTCCGCACCGCTGGCCGCGGCGATGCGCTCGGTGATCCCCGTCCCGATGGTCTTGCTCTCGGCCTCCACGGCGTTCATCACCTCGGCGATAATCTGCACGGTCTTGGTGTCGTCCACGGTCTGCGCCTGGTCGGACCGCACGGCGCGAAGAGGCGGGGGGAAGCGGATATTTGAGGATGCGCGAACCCGCGGCCCGGCGACGACGGTGACGCCAGCACCGGGTCGAGACAATGCCGCATAGATCATTTTGGCGGGATGGTGGCGAATGTGGCACGCGGGGAGACTTGCGTCGGGCGAGAAAGAGCGCTGCTTCGGATAGTGCCGGATAATGACGATCTTCAGCTGGCTAGGCGTGCGTGATTATGCCCCGGTGTCTTGCTGAACTCGACGTATCACAGAATGTATTCGTATGCCGGCGGGGGAACGGGGTGGGAAAGATGAACTGGAATCGACCCGAGCTCGCCGCACTGCATGGCCCGTTATCCAGGCCCGGGGGCTCTCTATCTCCGTTGGTCGCCGCCTGATTGCTCGTTGATTGCCCGTTGCTGGTTGCTCGTCGGTCAGTCTTCGGTCAGTCTTCGGTCAGTCTTCGGTCAGTCTTCGGGCGGCCTCGGGCGGCCTCGGGCGAGTCGGCTGGTCCTCGGGGGCCTCCGCGGGGCATCGGCTCCCGGAGGTCGGGCGGCGAGAGCGGGGTTCGACTTCGAGTAGCTCTCGAATTCGATGTCAAAGTCAAAGTCAAAGTCGAGCTCGAGCTCGACTTCGAGTTCGCGTCAGAAGGACCCACGTTTGGGTCGGACGAGCCCGGCCTCTCAGTCCAGGACTTGGAGAGGGCGACACTCTGCTCGTGAACTCGCCCGACCGTTCACGTTCGGCAGAGCCATCTCACACAAGAGACCAGGCGGGCAACAACCCTTACGTACGCAAGACCCAGAAGGCTTCAGCCTGCCTGCCTGGCGTGGGCCGTCGCCAGTTTTCGATTTCGAAACTTGAAAGAATCGAGGGGATTTTTGCAACAACACCGACGCGAACGCCGTCCCCTCAATCCGGACATGACAGTGACGACAGGCAGCATGATTCCGAAGCGTACGAAGGACCTGGAGGAGAGCTATACTCTCCAGTACGGGACCCCCTCGCTAGGCACCGGCAATTCCTTGGGCTGGGACTCGACGAGCGCCCGAGTGAGCGTGGCCACGGAGCGGATGGTTGTGGTGCTCGAGCCGAGCAACGAGACGGCGCGGCGGGACGACGCCGGAGTGGGGCTGCTGCGGTGGCGGCAGGGCGTGCCGTGTATCGGAGCGTCTACGGAAGACTTTCAGGAGTACAAGAGGAGGCTGGTGGACGAGTTGTTTGGCGAGGAGGAAGCCCGGATACAGACCAAGATCGACAAGGAGAGCGGCGAGGGGGGTTCCAAGGCGAAGAAGGCTGCTCCCAAGAAGGCAGCAGCGAGCAAGGAGAAGAACGAGTTGGCGAGGGGCCGGGACGGCAATTCGCTGAAGGAGCTGGTGAAGCAGTGCATCGGAACGAGTTCGATCAAGACAATGGGGGTGCGAGGCGCCGTGGTCGTGGCACAAGCGCTGGATGACACGTATTGGACCGGGTCTTCCGAAACGCCTCGCGTGCTGGGCTCGGCGTGGTCGCCAGAGTTGTGCGGGGGTGACGGGGGCCTCGGGAGCATGTTGGGCGTGTGCTTCGACGACGGCAGCCTGATGCTGTTCTCCAAGTCGGAAATGATGACGGCATTCTGGGTACCGGAGATCAACCTGAGCCGGCTGCACCCGGAGCTCGTCCGGTACGTCGAGGCCAAGAAGGCAAAGATGCTCCAAGACGTCGTGCTCCCTCGCGCGTTCGTTGGCGTCCTGTGGTCGGAGGCTGTTCGCGTAGACGATTGTACGTATTCGGTGATCGGCGGTATCACAGAGAACGGGGCTCTGGAGCTCTACAGGGTCGCGCACAATCGGTTTGCCGAGGCCGGCGCGCTCGGCGGCGGTCCGGCACCGGATCCCATCCAGGATCGGGTGAAGCACGTCGGCACGGTTCGTTTCGACGAGGAGTACATCACTCAAGCGACGTTTGCGGTGGCTGGGGCGTCTGGAGCGTCTGGGGACGTCGAGCTGCTGGTCGTGTGCGGGTGCGATCGCGGTACGGTGCACGCGGGCGTCCTGGCAGCGCGCGATCTGGCGGGACTGGCGCCGGTCTCGGCGGGGAGCGACGGTGGCCACGTCAATCTGCTGGCGGAGAGGAAGATCACGGACCACGTGCTGTTCCAACGGGACGACCGCGTGGTCACGAGCCTTGCCGCGTCGGTGCCAAACGCCTCGTCTTCCTCGAAGATGGTCGTGGCCGTGGGCAAAACCATGGGAACCTTACAGGTGTTTGTCGGTGGGGACGGTTCGTCGATGGATGCGGCCATCAAGGCTGGCAAGCCTGCTGACGTCCCCGGTGGTGCCACCATCGACAAGCACTCTGTCGCCGCGCTGGCCTTTTTGCAAGACACCGAGAAAATGGGGCAAACGGGACCGGGAACGGGAACGAGATATCTCGTGGTCGGCAGCCGGCTCGGCAACCTCAGCACGCTGCGATTGGAGGACGATGTGCTTGAGGTCGCCGGCAACCCGGTGCACCACACGGTGGGTGGCAGCAACATCCAGTACGCGGGATTTGGGTGCTACGGCCTGGCCACCTCGCCGGGCGGGACGTTCGTGGCCTTTTGCAGACAGTCCCAGGAGCCCGACAGGGAATTCCGGATGCAGCAGCAGATCCATCAAATGGTCACCCAGGGCTACCTGCACTTCCAGTCGGTCGTCGGCACGCATGCTGTCGCCCCGTCCGACGGGACGGACGTGGCGAGCCTGGAGAACGGCACGCGTGCGGCGGACCAAGCGGACCGAGCCGAAGCCGCACACGACGTCGCGGCAAACGGGGCAAACGGGGCAAACGG
>Ga0181582_10002626_pt1 | contig 14299 bp, 13 predicted proteins | sample 071ome_32_FD_132438 | JGI IMG/M metagenome (GOLD analysis project Ga0181582, IMG submission 132438) | Coastal salt marsh microbial communities from the Groves Creek Marsh, Skidaway Island, Georgia - 071405AT metaG (megahit assembly) | ecosystem: Environmental > Aquatic > Marine > Intertidal...
TGCTCAGGTAAGTGCCCATGTCGGGTTCGCTGAGCAGCTGGTCGCTAATCTCGTGCCGGATTGTTGCCCAGAGATCCGTGTCCATCGTGCAAGTACCTGTATCTGGAGGGCCTGCGATTCTATAGTATGTGTTTCTGGAGCGCCAGAGTCCGCGGAATGCCTGCCGCTGGAGTTGCCCTGGCATCCCTGCTATCTTTCCGCGCTCATTGAAGAGTGGGCGGTACCAGCCTCCGGCTGTATGCGGGAAAACCAACTATGTCAGTAAAAAATGTAGCGGTACTCGGTGGCGGCAGTTTCGGCACCGTGATCGCCAACATCATTGCGCACAACGGGCACAAGACCCTGCTGTGGATGCGCGATGCCGAACAGGTGGTCTCCCTTAACAAGCGCCACGAAAACGTCAATTACCTGCCGGGTTACAAGCTGCACAAGGATGTCGTGGCGACTGATGATCTGGAGGCCGCAGTCAAGGATGTGGACCTGATCTTCGTGGCAGTGCCCAGCAGCAGTTTCCGGGAAGTGGTCAGGCAAATGACGCCGCTTATTCACGATAATGTCATCCTGGTCAGCCTGACCAAAGGCATCGAAGCCAAAACTTTCGCCCTGATGAGCCAGATTCTCACCGAGGAAACCAACAACAGGCACATCGCCGTGCTCAGCGGCCCCAACCTGGCCAAGGAAATCGCGGTGAGCAGCCCGACCGGGGCGGTGGTTGCCAGCAAGGATCCCGCTGTCGTGACTGCTGTGCAGGATGTCCTGCGATCCGACAGCTTCCGTGTCTATTCAAACAGCGACATGCTGGGTGTCGAACTTGGCGGCTCCCTGAAGAATATCTATGCCATCATTGCAGGACTGGCCGAGGCTCTAGGCATGGGGCACAACACCAATGCCATGCTGGTGACGCGCAGCCTGACTGAAATGGCCCGATTTGGCGTGGAACTGGGCGCCGACCCCATGACCTTCCTGGGACTGTCCGGTGTCGGCGATCTGATCGTGACCTGCTCATCGCCGCTGTCGCGCAATTTCCGGGTCGGCAAGGCATTGGGTGAAGGCAAGGACATCGATCTCGTGATCAGCGAGATGGATCAGGTGGCGGAAGGTGTTAATACCCTGAAACAGGTCAAGGACAAGGCCGACGAACTGGGCGTGAAGATGCCGCTGGTCAACGGGCTGTATGAAATTCTCTACAACAATCAAACCGTTGATCATATAATAAGCTCCTTGATGCTGGAGGAGCAGGGACTCGATGTCGAGTTTGCGGCGGCACGGCCGTGAACCCGGTCAAACGCCAACCCCGTTTGCCAGAGGAGCTATCATGAGCGACGACAAGGCCGAAGAACTTAAAAAGAACATACTTTCTCCTTACCAGTGGGTACGTATTCTCTACATGGCGTTTTACGCGGTCGCCTGCTGGGTATTGTTGCTCGTGCTGCCGGTGATCATTGTCTGCCAGGTCATCATCAGTCTGATCACAGGCGATGACAACAGCAACCTGCGTGACTTCGGCAAGGCATTGTCCGATTACTTCCACCAGGCCATGAACTATCTTGTCTATGCCACCGATGAAAAACCCTGGCCTTTCTCCGATGGGGAGGACCTTGGTGATGCATTCAGCGATAGTGGTGACGACGACGAGCCTGAAGATGAAACACCTGCTGCCAGGAGTGCGACCCAAAGTAGCGGCGATGATGTGTTCGACGATATCAGCTTTACCGGGGACCAGAAGCCGGAAAGGGCGTCCGATGACGGTGTCGACTATACGCGTGCCGACGATGGCAGCGCTGACGACAAGAAGGATTCCGCGTAAACAGCTGGCAAGGCCTGCCCCGAATTACCAAAGAAATTTGCTTGATGAATTTGTATTTATTGCGCCACGGTGAAGCTGAATCCGCGGCCACTACCAGTGCCGGGCGCCAGTTAACGGAAGCGGGGTACGAGGAAATTGAAAACGTGGCGCGGCAATTTGTCGGTCGTCACCTTTCGATCGACCGATGCTTTGTCAGCCCTGCGCTCAGGACCCAGCAGACCGCCGAAACTTTCCTGGCACAAATATTCCATCCGCCCGTGCTGGAAACCCTGGACGCTCTCGATGCCACCTGCCGGGCCGCTGATGCCATGCGTGCGCTTGACGGCATTGATATCAAAAACAGCGGCAACATCCTGCTGGTCAGCCATAACCCCTTGCTCTCCGAATTGCTTGCCCTCCTGACCGACGGCAACATCGATCACATGCGCATCCTGGAAACGGGCAATCTTGCCTGCGTGACCCTGGACATCATCGGACTTGGCATGGGCGATTTCGCCTTCATGCTGGAACCCGATCCGGCCAGGGTCGCTTCATCCTGAGCCTGCGTCATGCAGCCCGCTGAAACTACCCTGATGGCCGGCGAACTGTCGCTGGCTGTTCGTACCTGGGGCGAACCTGGTAAACCGGCAATCATTGCCCTGCATGGCTGGCAGGACAACGCCGCCACCTTTGATCGTCTGGCGCCGCATTTTCCCGATTATTTCTGGGTGGTTCCGGATTTGCCGGGACATGGACTTTCCGAGCATCGCGGCAAGGGAGCGGAATACTCCATCTGGAATTACAGCGTGGAAGTGATGGCCATTGCGGATGCTTTCAATCTGGATACCTTCGTGCTGGTGGGGCATTCCATGGGCGGCGGCATTGCGTGCCTGCTGGCGGGACTGTTTCCGGAACGCGTGACACGACTTGTCTTGCTGGATGTCATCGGTACGATTACCACCCAGCCAGACCAGAGCCCGGCACAATTGCGCCATGCCATTGAGCAGCGCGTCGGTAAATCCCTGCGCAAGGCCGGCGTCTATACGACCCGCGAAGCCGCCATCGAAGCCAGGGCGAGGAAGGGCATTACCAATGAGGCCGCTGCCTTGCTCGGCGCCCGCGGTATTGCCGAAAATGATCAGGGGTACTCCTGGCGGCACGACCAGCGGCTCACACGCAAAACCCTGGTAAGCCTGACTGATCAACAGGTGGCAGCCCATCTCGGTGCCATCACCTGTCCGGTGTTACTGGTGGTATCGAAAGAGGCTGTGCAGCGGGAAGCCGTGATTCGCGAACGCGCGGCGCTGGTGAGCAATATCAGGGTTGTGCATCTCGACGGCGGCCATCACCAGCACCTCGAGGAGCAGGCGGACGTCATCGCCGGACTGGTCAGCGAATTTTTCGCAACTGCCTAACGGTCGATCAGCGACAGGAATTCGGAGCGCGTGGTCTGCTTTTCGCGGAAGGCGCCCAGCATGCAGGATGTGGTCATCACGGAATTCTGTTTTTCCACGCCGCGCATCATCATGCACATGTGCTGCGACTCGATGATCACGCCGACACCGCGGGCACCCGTGATGTCGAGAATGGTTTTCGCAATCTGCTGGGTCAGGTGTTCCTGGATTTGCAGGCGACGGGCAAACATGTCGACGATACGTGCTATTTTGGACAGGCCGATTACGGTTTCGGCAGGCAGGTAGGCGACGTGGCACTTGCCGATGAATGGCAGCAGGTGATGTTCGCACAGGGAGTACAGCTCGATGTTCTTGACGATCACCATTTCGTTGGAGGTGGTGGGAAACAGCGCACCATTGACGATTTCGTTGACGTCCTGGGTGTAGCCGCGCGTCAGGAACTTCATCGCTTCGGCGGCGCGATGCGGCGTGTCCTTGAGGCCATGGCGGCCCAAGTCTTCACCGACGTTTTCGATAATAGTGGCAAACGCCTTTTCTAAGGTCTTGTCCTGCATGGGAGCTACTTTCTTGAATTATGATTGTTCCAGTTGTACCGAAGACGTGCGATGAAAATCAACTGCGCACCCTACTTGAAACTTGTTAACGGGTAAAGCTTGGCTGTGAAAATAGACCTGCCTGATGCCGCCGGCGCCTGTATCGAGGCCATAGCCGGCTATTTCGATGCTGCCGACCTCTTTTACGGCCATGGCACCGACAGCCCCGGCATGGAGGCCCAGTGGCTCGTCACTACTGTGCTTACGCACGACGGCGTATCAGGGATCACCGCCAATACGCTCGTTGCACCGGAGCAGCGGTCCCGCATGGCCCGCCTGGCTATGCAGCGCATCAACGGGCGCTCGCCGCTGGCCTACCTTTTGAATGAGGCGTGGTTTGCCGGGCATTGCTTCTACGTCGATGAACGGGTCCTGGTGCCGCGCTCACCGATCGCGGAGCTGGTCGCAAACCGGTTCCAGCCGCTGCTGGAGCAAGCACCGGCACAGATCCTGGACCTGTGCTGCGGCAGCGGCTGTATCGGTATCGCCTGTGCACTGGCATTCCCCGACAGCACTGTTGTCCTGGCGGACCTCTCAGCAGACGCTCTCGCCGTGGCACAGGTCAACATCGAGCGGTTCGGCCTTGCTGACCGGGTGACTGCCTGCCGCTCCGATCTTTATGACAACATCAGCGGCTCTTTCGACCTGGTCGTGTGCAACCCGCCGTATGTCCCCGAGGATGAATTTCGTGAACTGCCGCCTGAATACCACCGTGAACCCGCCATGGGGCTGGTCAGTGAGCAATCCGGCCTGGCTATTCCCCTGAATGTTCTTGCAGAAACGGGCAGGCACCTGCATGACCAGGGCCTGCTCATCCTGGAAACCGGCTACACCTGGCCGGCACTGGATGCGGCCCTGCCGAATGTGCCCCTGCTGTGGCTGGAGTTCGAGCATGGAGGGGAAGGGGTCTGTGCGTTGACTGCGCAACAGCTTCACCGGTATTTCCCGTCACAGGGCCAGTGACCCCAGGCACCGAGGAAAAACCTGTCTAACACGCCGGTTTGACTGGATTTTCCAGTAACAATGCCCGGGGTGATGCGTTATAATGCGCGCCTTTTTTTAGCAGCCTTTTTGGCCGCTGATCCCGGGGAACCAGTCCATGTCCGGCAACAGCATCGGCAAGCTTTTCACGGTGACTTCATTCGGTGAAAGTCACGGGCCTGCGCTCGGCTGCATAGTCGACGGCTGCCCGCCCGGCATGGCCCTGTCCGAGGCCGACCTGCAGGCGGACCTGGATCGCCGCAAGCCGGGTTCCAGCCGTTATACCACCCAGCGCAAGGAAGGCGACCAGGTCAAAATCCTGTCGGGCGTTTTCGAAGGCCTGACCACCGGCACGCCCATCGGCATGCTGATCGAGAACCAGGACCAGAAGAGCAAGGACTACAGCAACATCAAGGACCTGTTCCGGCCCGCCCACGCTGACTATACCTATCAGCAGAAATACGGCATCCGCGATTACCGGGGCGGCGGACGTTCCTCGGCCCGGGAAACCGCCATGCGCGTGGCAGCAGGCGCCATCGCCAAGAAATACCTGCTGGAAAGCGAGGGCATCCGCGTCAGGGGCTACCTGTCCCAACTGGGTCCAATCACTGCCGACCTGGTGGATTGGGACGAAGTTGGCAACAACCCCTTTTTCTGCCCGGACCCGGCGAAAGTCCCGGAAATGGAAGAATACATGGCCGCCCTGGGCAAGGAAGGCAACTCCATCGGCGCCCGGATCACGGTCGTCGCGGAGGGAGCGCCCCCGGGACTGGGAGAGCCGGTCTTCGACCGCCTGGATGCCGACCTGGCCCATGCCCTGATGAGCATCAATGCCGTGAAAGGGGTGGAGATCGGTGCCGGCTTCGATTCGGTGGTGCAGAAAGGCAGTGAGCACCGCGACCTCATCACCCCGGAGGGCTTTCTCAGTAACAATGCCGGCGGCGTGCTGGGCGGCATCAGTTCGGGCCAGGATATCGTGGCCCATATCGCCCTGAAGCCAACCTCCAGCATCCGTATTCCGGGTGTAACCGTCGATATCGACGGCAATCCCGCAGAAGTGGTGACTACCGGCCGCCACGACCCCTGCGTGGGTATCCGGGCCACGCCCATTGCCGAGGCAATGATGGCCATCGTGCTGATGGACCACTTGCTGCGGCACCGGGCCCAGAATGGCCAGGTGAGTTCGCGAACCCCGCGAATCCCGGCCCGGAAATAGTCGATTTTCTACTTTAACATAACCCAGTAACTACTTGTTTTAAAAGAGAACTATTATGTCAGGCTTAACGTTATACGATAAATTGTGGAACAGCCACCTGGTCAAGGACCTGGCTGACGGCACCTCCCTGATTTACATCGACCTGCACTTCCTGCATGAAGTGACCTCGCCGCAGGCATTCGAGGGGTTGCGCCTGGCAGGCCGCAAACCCTGGCGTGCGGACGCCAATATGGCCACGCCTGACCATAATGTGCCCACCACCCGGGATGAGCGCTCCCGCGGTGTGGAAGGCATCATCGATCCGGTGTCCAAGATCCAGGTGAAATCCCTGGACAGCAACTGTGTTGAGTTCGGTATCAACGAGTTCCAGATCGATGATCCGCGCCACGGCATCGTGCACGTGATCGGGCCGGAGCAGGGCAGGACCCTCCCTGGCATGACCATTGTCTGCGGCGACTCCCATACCTCGACGCACGGCGCGCTGGGCTCCCTGGCTCACGGTATCGGTACTTCCGAGGTGGAACACGTGCTGGCGACCCAGTGCCTGGTGCAGAAGAAGGCAAAAAACATGCTGATCCGGGTCAACGGCGCCCTGGCTCCCGGCGTGACCGCCAAAGACGTGGTACTGGCCATCATCGGTCATATCGGCACGGCCGGTGGTACGGGCTATACCATTGAATTCGGCGGTGAGGCGATACAGTCCCTGTCCATCGAGGGTCGCATGACCGTATGTAACATGGCCATCGAGGCCGGCGCCCGTGCGGGCATGGTGGCCGTGGATAACAAGACCATCGAATACGTAAAAGGGCGCCCCTTTGCCCCGACCGGCGAGCTCTGGAGCAAGGCGGAAGCGGCCTGGCGCGACCTGCACAGCGACGCGGACGCCGTCTTTGACAAAGTGGTGGAACTGGACGCCGCGGATATCGTGCCGCAGGTGAGCTGGGGCACATCACCGGAGATGGTGGCACCGGTTACCGGCAAGGTCCCCAACCCGGCTGATGCGCCCAACGAAACCAAGCGCAACAATTACGCCCAGGCGCTCAAGTACATGGGGCTGGAGCCGGGCACCCCGATTCAGGCCATCAAGCTGGACCGGGTTTTCATCGGCTCCTGCACCAATTCCCGTATCGAGGACCTGCGTGCGGCGGCAGCCGTGGTGAAAGGCCGCAAGGTGGCTGCCAACATCAAGGAAGCCCTGGTGGTGCCGGGTTCAGGCCTGGTCAAGGCTCAGGCGGAGCAGGAAGGCCTGGACAAGATCTTTATCGAGGCAGGCTTGCAGTGGCGTGAACCAGGCTGCTCCATGTGCCTGGCCATGAATGCCGACCAGCTGGGGGAGGGTGAGCACTGCGCCTCCACCTCCAATCGCAATTTCGAGGGCCGGCAGGGCTTTGGCGGGCGCACCCACCTGGTCAGCCCGGCCATGGCCGCCGCGGCGGCTGTGCACGGGCATTTCGTTGATGTCCGGGAACTGGAATTGCACTGAAAGTGCTTCGAAAATAACGAGTTAGAGTAGAAACATGAAAAAGTTTATCGCTGAAGAAGGTCTCGTTCTCCCGCTCGACCGGGCCAACGTGGATACCGATTACATCATTCCCAAGCAGTTCCTGAAGTCCATCAAGCGCACGGGTTTCGGCAAGAACCTGTTCGATGAGGCCCGTTACCTGGACAAGGGGCTGCCGGACGCGGACTGCAGCGGACGCCCGCTGAACCCGGATTTCGTCATGAACCAGCCCCGTTATGCCGGCGCCAGCCTATTGCTGGCCCGGGAAAACTTCGGCTGCGGCTCCAGTCGCGAACACGCGCCATGGGCCCTGGATGATTACGGCATTCGCTGCATCATCGCTCCGAGCTATGCCGACATTTTCTTCAACAACTGCGTGAAGAATGGAATATTACTTATTGTTTTAGATGAAAAAACTGTCGATCAGTTATTTCAGGAAACCCTTGCGAATGAGGGCTACCGTCTGGCGGTGGATTTACCGGCCCAGACGATCACGAAGCCCGATGGCACGACCATCGCCTTCGAAATCGAGGATTCCCGCAAGAATGTGCTGCTCAATGGCCTGGATGACATCTCCCTGACCCTGCAGAACCAGGCGGCTATCCAGACCTTCGAAGCCGGCTGGCAGCAGAAGGCGCCGTGGCTGTTTGGGCAGCAGCACGTCTGACACCCTGATTATTAAGTATTTTTCGCCCCGCAGGGGCTGTTGAAGGAACATTATGAGCAAGAAGTACAATGTAGCTGTGGTCGGTGCGACCGGCGCCGTCGGCAAAACCATGCTGAGCATACTCGAGCAGCGCAAATTCCCCGTGGACAACCTGTACCCGCTGGCCAGCGAGCGCAGCGCAGGGGAGAAAATCACGTTTAACAATAAACATTATCTTGTTGAAAACCTTGCTGATTTTGATTTCAGCAAGGCCCAGATCGGGCTGTTTTCACCCGGTGCCAGCGTGTCCGCCGTGTATGCCCCCAAGGCGGGTGAGGCCGGCTGCGTCGTCATCGACAATACCTCACAGTTCCGCTACGAGGAGGACATTCCCCTGGTCGTGCCGGAAGTGAATGCCCATGCCATCGCGCAGTACACCAACCGCAATATCATTGCGAACCCGAACTGCTCAACCATACAGATGCTGGTGGCCCTCAAGCCCATCCAGGACGCGGTAGGCATTGCCCGTATCAACGTCGCTACCTACCAGTCCGTCTCAGGTACCGGCAAGGAGGCCATCGATGAACTGGCCGACCAAACCCTCAGACTGATGAATGGCAAGGATGTGACACCCAAGGTTTACCCGAAGCAGATCGCCTTCAATGTGCTGCCGCAGATCGATGTCTTCATGGACAACGGCTATACCAAGGAAGAGATGAAAATGGTCTGGGAAACCAGGAAAATCATGGAAGACAATGACATACAGGTAAATCCGACCTGTGTCAGAGTCCCTGTGTTCTATTCCCATTCCGAGGCCGTGCACATCGAAACCCGCAAAAAGATCTCTGAGGAAGAGGTGCGGGCGCTGCTGGCCAAGGCCCCGGGCGTGAAGGTCATGGATGCCCGCGAAAACGGCGGTTATCCGACACCGATCGGACAGGGCACTGACCATGACGAGGTGTGGGTGGGCCGCATCCGGCGTGATATATCTCACCCTTTGGGGATGAATATGTGGATTGTGTCAGATAATTTGCGAAAAGGTGCAGCTTTGAACTCAATACAGATCGCCGAAGTGTTGATAAAAGACTATTTATAATGAATACTTGCGGCGTAATCTTAAAAAGGTTTCTGTACTCGCGGCTAACGTTGTGAATGGCAACTGACAGGAAGATTTATGCTGGCCAGATGTAAAAAGAAAATCGCCCTGATAACCCTGGTCACAGGATCTTTGTACGCAGGGAATCTCCTGGCGGTGGGGCTTGGAGAGCTTACAGTCAATTCCAGCCTGAACGAGCCCCTGGATGCCACAATCCAGGTGCTCGGACTGGATGGGCTGACCGAAAACCAGATCAATGTCAGCCTGGGCAGCCTGGCAGACTTCCAGCGTGCCAATATCGCCCGCATCGGTCTTATCGACGATATTTCCCTTGAAATCGACGTCCTCAACCGCGAAGAGGGCATTCTCCGCCTGTCCTCCGATGAGGCGGTTACCGAACCTTTCCTGAACATGGTCATCAGCATGCGCTGGCCCAATGGCCGCCTCATGCGTGATTACACAGCCCTGATCGACCTGCCGGTGTTCTGTACCGAAGAACCCCAGGCCGTCCCGCTGGATATTCCGGAAACACCGGCTCCGGCACCGGAGCCCGAACCTGCTGGCTCACAATTCCTGGCTGAGGACAATGAACCTGCACCGCCGCCTGCACTTGCCGCCGCACCGGTCACCGAACCTGCTCCCCCGGCTGAACCGGCACCCCGCCCCTCGGCAGAGGGCGAAGTTACCGTGGAATCCGGCGACACCCTGTATGACATCGCGGCGGCCAACAGGCCCGCGGACAACGTTTCCGTCGAGCAGACCATGCTGGCCATTCAGCGCGCCAACCCGGATGCCTTCATTGACAACAATATCAACCGCATACGTGTTGGTCGTGTGCTGCGCATCCCTTCACTGCAGGAAATCCAGAGTATCGATCAGAGCCAGGCCGTCAACCAGATTGCCCTGCAGAACCAGGCTTCAACGTCCCAGCCGCTGGCTTTCAGCAGCAACAACGCCCCCGGGGGGCAGTTGGGAAACGACGAACTGACCATTCTCAGCGGGGACGAGGGCACCGCATCACTGTCGGGTGACGAAGACATGGCGGCGACCATAGCCGCCCTGGAAAACCAGCTGATGATCAGCGAGGAGAACCTCGATCGCGCCAGGCTGGAAAACCAGGAATTGCGCGCCCGCTTTGCCGAACTCGAAGAACAGATTGAAATCCTGCAGAACATCATTGCCATGCAGGATGCCCGCCTTGCCCAGTTGCAGGCCGACCTGGCCACTGCCGAGGCGCCCGAACCCGTGCCTGCCGAGACACCGGTCCAGGCCCAGCCTGCGGCGGCACAGCCTGCGGAACCCCAGGATAATTCGATCATGGGCCAGCTCAGCGCCTTGCTGGAGAACACCATGGTACTGGTTGGCAGCCTGGTCGCCCTGATAGTGCTGGTGGTCGGTTTCCTCGTCTGGCGCCGCCGCGCAGCCGAGGATGACATGGATGAATTTGCCGTTGCCGGCGCCACCACCGGTAGCGCGCAGGCGACCTACACCGCTGACGAGCCGGAAGGTGCCTCAGCCGGCTTCCTGGCCGCGCTGAAATCCCGCTTCAGCCGCAGCGACTCTCAAGAGGATTTGGACAGCAGCGCTGATGACGACGATGTTGATGACGCGGATATCGATGATGACGACGAAGACGGCGGCTTGCTGGGCAAACTGAAAGGGCTGTTCTCGCGCTCCTCCGACGATGACGATGATGAAGACGACTTCGACGAGGATGACGAAGACGACGATGAGGACGAGGGCGATGACGGCGACGATGAATTCGATGACGCCGACGACGATGACGCTGCCGCAGCCTTTGCCATGGACGATGACGAAGACCGGGATGAAGATGTCGTCGCCACCGCGGAAGACGAATTCGATCTTGATTTCGATGATGACGAAGAAGAGGAAGCGGCTGCCGAAGCCGATGAAGAGACCGGCGAACTGAGCATCGATGAAGACGAGATTGACCTTGGCGACCTGGGCGATCTGGATTTTGATGATGACGCTGAAGACGAACCGGCAGCCCAAGCCAAAGCAGAGAGTGCTGAGAGCGTTGAGAGTGCTGGGTGTATTGCTGCAGCCGCCCACGAAGCACCGGATACCTTCGAATTCGATCTGGGTGACAGCGAGGCAGCCGCGGCGGATGCACCTGCCGCCGGGGTTGCCGAAGAGCCTGAAGACGATGCCGAATCCTTCGATTTCTCGCTCGATGATATACCCAAAACGGAGGCGCCCCCCGCAGAGGACGCAATCGATGACGACCTGGAAAGCTTTGAATTCAGTGTAAGTGAAACGCCCAGGTCGGAGCCCGCCGCTGCTGCACAAGAGCCCGAGGAAGTCGAAACTTTTGCCTTTGATCCAGGCTCCATATCGTCCTTTGAAGAGAAGCAAGAGCCGGCAGCGGCCGAAGAGGCCGAGGAAGAAGTCGAGACCTTCGATTTCGATCTCGGAGGCGATGACTCAGTTGATGAAACTGATCCGCTGGCGGCGGCGCTGGAGGAAGTGGATGCCGAGAGTGAAGCTGCAGGCAACGATGAAGACGACGATATCCTCGACCTAGGCGATATCGAAATCGACGACAGCATGTTCGATACCGACGACGATTCCGGGTCAGACGCGCGCGATGAGTCTTCAACCAAGCTGGACCTCGCCGTTGCCTACGAGGCGATGGGCGATCTTGATGGTGCCAGGGAAATCCTCAATGAGGTCATTGCTGAGGGCAGTGAAGACCAGGCTGCCAAGGCCAAGGAATTGCTGGAGAAGTGGAGCTAGTCGTATCCGGCGGGAGCCGACACACGACACACAATGACCGATACACCAGTGAGTGAGCCGGCAGGCCGGGCAGCGCTCTGCATCGAATACAATGGTGCCAGTTTCAACGGCTGGCAAAGCCAGAAATCCCCCGCGACCACCACAGTCCAGGAAACCCTGGAAAAGGCACTGTCCGAGGTTGCCGACCATCCCGTGTCCTTAACCTGTGCCGGCCGCACGGATGCCGGTGTCCACGCTACAGGGCAGGTGGTGCATTTCGATTATCGGTTCGAGCGGCCTGAATCGGCCTGGGTGCGCGGTGGCAATGCCATCCTGCCACCCGCGGTGGCGATACGCTGGGCCGCTCAAGTGAGTCCGGATTTTCATGCCCGCTTCAGCGCGACCGCCCGCCGTTACCGTTACGTGATCTACAATAATCCGGTAAGGCCGGCCATACTCAGCGGTTTGGTCAGCCACCACTACACAAGGCTGGATGCGCAACGCATGCATGACGCTGGTCAGGCATTGCTTGGCGAACGCGATTTCTCCTCTTACCGGGGCGCTGCCTGCCAGTCGTCGACACCCATGCGCAATGTCAAGGCACTGAGCGTCCAGCGCCAGGGCGAACTTGTGGTCATGGAAATCGAGGCCAATGCCTTCCTGCTGCACATGGTGCGCAATATCGCCGGTGTTCTGATGGAGATCGGCGAGGGCAGGAAGCCCGTCGCCTGGGCCGGTGAGGTACTTGAACAGCGTGACAGGACCCGGGCCGGCGTCACGGCGCTTCCACACGGCCTGTACCTGGCCGGGGTCAGCTATCCGGAATCCTGCGTCCTGCCTCCCATCCCGGAAGGACCCGCTTTCCTGTATCCCTGAACGGACAGGAATGGGGCCCCGATATAGGCGAATGCGCGCCCGTTTGATAGAATCTGCGTCTTGATTATTCCCGCCAGGCTACGTTGTTTCAGTCGCTGTCCGAATTCGCATGTAAAGCTCGAATGATCAGGAGTGCAGGCAGGTTCAAGCCGGGTGCACCCTGAACAGGTCGTTTGTTATGGCAGAAAACACCAGCCCGCTGATCAAGATCTGCGGCATGACTCGGGAGGCAGATGCAGTCCGGGCGATTGAACTGGGTGCACAGGCGATCGGGATGCTGTTCTATGAGAAGAGCCCGCGCTGCGTGTCAACCCGGCAGGCGTCCGCCATTGCGCATGCCGTAGGGGCAGGAGGCTTGAAGGTCGGTCTGTTCGTAGATCCGGACAGCGGCACGGTCAGGGAGGTTCTGGATGAAGTGCCCCTGGACATCCTGCAGTTTCATGGCAGCGAGCCGGCGGAATTTTGCGGCAGTTTCGGTTTGCCCTACTGGAAAACACTCAGGGCCAAGGATCCTGCCAGTTTGCCAGGACTGGCCCGGAAATACCCGGAAGCAGGGGGTATCTTGCTGGATACCTGGCATCCGACCAAGGCCGGCGGCACCGGAGAGACCTTCGATTGGTCGATGCTGGATGATCTCGACCTGACGCAGCACCTGATTCTGGCCGGAGGGCTCAATCCGGGTAATATCCGGGCAGCCATCAACCAGGTCCAGCCGTGGGCCGTTGACGTTTGTTCCGGTGTTGAATCCAGCCCTGGCATCAAGTCCGTACAACGCATGAAGCAATTTATTGAAGAGGTAAGACGTGTCTGACAACAAGCAGCCGGCCATCGAATACAGCGGACCGGACGAACATGGTCATTTCGGTCCTTACGGAGGCATTTTCGTGGGCGAAACGCTCATGCCCGCCCTCGAGGAACTGGAAAAGAAATACCTGGAGCTGAAACAGGATCCGGCATTCTGGGCGGAATTCAACTACGATCTCAAGCATTACGTAGGCAGGCCCTCGCCGCTGTACTATGCGGAGCGGATAAGCAACGACCTCGGCGGCGCCCGCATTTACCTGAAACGGGAAGACCTGAATCACACCGGCGCACACAAGGTGAACAACACCATCGGCCAGGCGCTGCTGGCGAAAGCCATGGGCAAGACCCGCATCATCGCTGAAACCGGTGCCGGCCAGCACGGTGTGGCCTCGGCTACAGTAGCGGCCCGCCTTGGCCTCGAGTGCCACGTGTACATGGGCACGGAGGATATCCGCCGCCAGTCCGCCAACGTCTACCGCATGAAAATGCTCGGTGCCAATGTCATCGGCGTTGATTCGGGTTCCTGCACACTCAAGGATGCGATGAATGAGGCCCTGCGCGACTGGGCCACGAATGTCGACAATACCTACTACATCATCGGCACCGTTGCGGGCCCGCATCCTTACCCGATGCTGGTGCGCGATTTCCA
>Ga0181582_10002630_pt1 | contig 14292 bp, 11 predicted proteins | sample 071ome_32_FD_132438 | JGI IMG/M metagenome (GOLD analysis project Ga0181582, IMG submission 132438) | Coastal salt marsh microbial communities from the Groves Creek Marsh, Skidaway Island, Georgia - 071405AT metaG (megahit assembly) | ecosystem: Environmental > Aquatic > Marine > Intertidal...
GGCCAAGGCTGGGAATTGACGCTAGAAGGCTATTACAAGGACATGCAAAACCTTATCGAATACAAGGACGGTGCATCTTTCCTATTTGGCTTTGAGGATTGGCAGCAAAAAGTCACGGTGGGCCGGGGTTGGGCCTACGGAGCCGAATTCCTCTTAGAGAAAAAGACTGGCAAGACAACCGGCTGGCTGGGCTACACCTGGGCCAAGACCATGCGCCAATTTGATGAAATCAACTTTGGCGATCCCTATCCCTACACCTACGATCGACGCCATGATGTCAGTCTGACGATGACCCATCAGTTCAATGAGGGTTGGTCTGGTGGATTGGTCTGGGTCTATGGAACGGGTCGTGCCACCACATTGCCCACACGCAAGTACTATGCGCGCCCTGAGACCTTCTCTTGGGAGCCCTGGTACTACACCATTGAGCAGGTGCAAGGCCGCAATAATTTCCGCGAACCGGCCTACCATCGATTGGACCTTTCGGTCACTCGCACCAAGCCAACCCAATGGGGTGAGCAGAGCTGGCAGTTTGGGCTTTACAACGCCTACAACCGCATCAACATCTTCTTCATGGACTTTGGGTACGACGACTTCAATAACCGCGTGCTAAAAGGCTACGGCCTCTTTCCCATGATTCCTTCCATTTCTTACGCGTTTAAATTTTAAGCGATGAAATCCATCCTAGTTACCGCCACCGCATTGACTCTTGTTTTCTGGTCCTGTGAGCGCATTATTCCGTTTACCGCGGAGGACGATCAACCCCTCATGACCTTGTACAGCAGCCTAGAGCCGGATGCGCCCTTGGAAGCATTTGTATCGCGCTCTGTGGGCATCTTAGACCAGGGGGAACCCATCTTGTTGGAGAATGCAAAAGTCTGGGCCGAAGACAGCAACGGGCAAGTGCTTGACACCCTAGTCTTTATTGGTTTTGGTCAATACCGATCGCCCAACGTCACCGGAGAAGCGTGTCAATCCTATACCATAAAAGCGATGCATTCCACTTTGCCATCGGTCTTTGGCCAGGCCACTATCCCGGCCATTCCCGCGGAGGGGGCTGTGGATTCGGTCAATGCGTTTAACGGTGGAGGCCCGGGTATCGGAAACCGGCCTTACAAAGAGTATTCCTTTGAAATTCTGGACGATGGCGACCCAGGATACTACATGATTGAAGCCTATGAACGCTTGCGCGGTAGTGTGACCATTCCAGAATATCCCATTACTCTTGAAACGGATGATCCCTTGGTGACCGGAAGTGGCTTCGGTCAAAACAACTGGGACGCGCGCATCGACATATCCAATGAATTCTTCCTAGGTCAATCGCACACCATGAAAATCCGCGTGTACCAATGGGATCAGTTAGGCATGGAAATCCTCTTTAAACTAAAGAAGGTGGACGAGGCCACCTTCTTTTACGAGCGATCATTAGATCAGTATCAAAACGCCAACGGGAATCCTTTTACCCAGCCCGTTAGTGTCTACTCTAACGTCCAAAACGGCCTAGGAGTCGTAGCAGGAACGTCATACCGCTGGATTCTTCCGTAACGGTCTCTGCAGCGGGTGGAGCCATGGCTACACCGCTGTTTGGGCATACATAGTTGGTCACCTCAATCCCCTCTTGGTTCTTGATGGCCCCAAATCCGCCTTGGATGTCCACGATGTTGTGGACGCCACGGCTCTTTAGAATGGAGCTGTAAATCATGGAGCGGTAGCCCCCCGCACAATGGATGTACACGGGATTTCCTGAGGGCAACTCGTTAAAGCGGGCATTGAGGTCGTCCAAGGGAAGGTTGATGGAGGTCGTCATGCGCTCCGCGGTGTATTCGCCGACCTTGCGAACGTCCAATACCACGGCAGCGGGATCCGCGGCTAGGCGCTGGGCAAATTCAGAGGTCGGGATGCTCTCGACCGAGTCGGTTTCCTTGCCAGCGGCAGACCATGCTTCAAAACCACCTTCGAGGTAGCCTAAGACGCGGTCGTATCCGACACGTGCCATGCGTTTGATGACTTCTTCTTCCCGGCCCAAGTCGGTGACCAAGAGGATGTTCTGTTTGATGTCGGGAATCAAGGCGCCCACCCAAGGGGCAAATCCGCCGTCGATCCCGATGTTGATAGAGTTGGGGATATGCCCCGCCGCAAAACTCTGGGGCTTGCGCGTGTCCAGAACGAGGGCTTCCATTTCATTCGCCATGGCCTCGAAGGCGACAGGATCAAAGGCTTTGCCTGCCTCGGCGAGAATTTCATCAAATCCAGGAATAGCCTTCTTATTGAGCGCTACGTTTTCAGGGAAATATGCCGGGGGAGGAAGCAGGCCATCGGTGACTTCGGCGATAAACTCTTCCCGTGACATGTTGGCGCGCAGGGCGTAGTTGGTCTCTAGCTGCTCGCCCAGGGTTCCGACCGTTTCCTTGCTCATGTTCTTGCCACAGGCCGAACCCGCACCATGACCAGGGTAGACCACCACATCAGGACTCAAGGTCATAATTTTCGTGCGAAGCGAATCAAAGAGCGTGCTGGCCAAATCTTCCTGGGTCATGCTGGCCGCTTTCTGTGCCAAGTCAGGACGACCCACGTCGCCTAAGAAAAGCGTGTCGCCGGAGAATAAGGCGCGGTCAGTTCCTTCCTCATCGATGAGTAAGTAGCACGTAGATTCCATAGTATGTCCAGGGGTATGCAAGACTTTAATTTTCAAGTCGCCGATCTCCAAAATTTCGCCATCCTGGGCGCTGTGGAATTCGAAGGAGGGATTGGCATTGGGCCCGTAAACAATCTTAGCGCCCGTCTTTTCTGCTAGGGCGACGTGACCGGAAACAAAATCTGCGTGGAAATGCGTCTCCAACACGTATTTGATTTTCACGCCTAGCTTCTCAGCGCGCTCCAAATAGGGCGTTGATTCGCGGAGTGGATCGATCACCAAAGCTTCTCCGTTAGAATGGATGAAATAGGCTCCTTGGGCCAAACAGCCCGTATAAATCTGTTCTACGTTGGGATGAATATTCATAGTTCTGTAGCTTAAGTTTTGACCTTTTACAACAATTCTTTACTTACGATGAAGATGCCCATGATGAGGACAAACCAGCCGAAAGCTTTCTGCAATCGCTGGGAATCAATCTTCTTACTGACAAATGTACCAATCACCATTCCGACAATTGCGACCAAAGTCACCATGCTTAAGAGGGTCCAATCCATCACATGATGACCGAGGTCGCCCGTGAATCCTAGGAGCGATTTGAAGGCAATGATGGTCAAGCTCGTGCCGACGGCGGTCTTCATGTCCAAGCCGGTCACTAGGACCAAGGCGGGAATGATTAAGAAGCCACCTCCTGCACCAACGAGTCCAGTTAAGACACCAACGATCAATCCTTCCGCCAAAACAATGGCAATCTTTTTGCCCACGGACATTTCTGTGCTGGTGGTTGTGGCTTTTTTGCCCACGATCATGCCCCGTGCGGCTAAGAGCATCAGAACGGCAAAAAGCAACATGAGGAAGGTGTCTCGCGTCAGCTCAAAGCTTCCAAAGGTGGCTATGCTGTCCGGTATTTGAGGCACGATAAATGCCCGTGTGGCATACACAGCCACTACTGCAGGTGCCCCGAAGTAGAGCGCCGTGCCAAAATCCACTTCGCCTTGTTTTGCTTTTGGCAAGATGGAAGCCAAACTCGTAGCTCCCACAATGAAGAGCGAATAGGCTGTGGCCACGGTGGGGTCAATTCCAAACAAATAAACCAGGACGGGGAGGGTTAGTATGGAACCACCACCTCCCAAAATACCCAGAGATAGTCCAATGAGTAGGGAAGCGATGTAGGCTAAGATGAGCATGTGTTCTGTGTTTTAGTGGGCCAAAGTTGCCTGTTTTTTGTGGGCGGCTCCGTGACTTGAATCACGAAAAAAAGCCCGGAGCGGAGCCCCGGGCTGTGAGAATTACATTTTGCCTTTCATCATGCGGTTCCAATACAACCAGGGTAGGCCATATTTCTTGAGGATCCACATAGTCCACTGTTCCTTAGAGGTGTCCACAAATTTGGTCAAGAAGGGGTCTGAGTCTCGAACATTGTCGTATTTGAACTCCGCCAATACCATGCTACCGTAGCCGGTAACCAGAGGGCAGGAGGAATAGCCTTCATAACTATCAGTGGCTTTCTGGTTGGAGAGAGCGGCTAGGATGTGTTTGACGACCACTGGGGCTTGTTTGCGAATGGCGGCACCCGTCTTAGCAGTAGGCACATTGACGACATCTCCTAAACCATATACGTTCTCAAAAGAGGTGCTTTGAAGGCTGTTTTTGTCTACCGACATCCAACCGGCACCTGGACCTTCCTGCACGGCAAATGGGCTTTGCTTGACAAAGTCAGGAGCGCTCTGCGGAGGAGCCAAGTGAAGCATGTCGTAGGGGATGGTGATTTCCGTGTCCCCTTTGAGCGTCTCGTGCAAACCAGCTTCCTGCGTGAGGATGCAATCGCTCCCAGAGGGCGCGATGAATTTGAACGTAACCGTTTTGTTCACCGAGTCGATGGCTACAGGATTGTAAAAGCGCTTGAAGTGTATATTCCGATTTGCGATGATGCCATTGAGCGTACGGGCAAAATCAGGTACCCCAAAAATGACGGAGCCGGGTGTGGCAAAAATGACATTGGTGCCTTTGCGCTTACCAGCTTTGCGGAAGTAGTGCTCAGCGAGGTACATGATTTTCTGTGGAGCGCCCCCGCATTTAATGGGTGTGGAGGGTTGTGTAAACAACGCATTTCCTCCTTTGAAATTTTGAAGCACCTCCCATGTTTTCTCCGGGTTGAGGTAGTTGGAGCACACATAGGGGGTGTCTAATGCCTCGCGCAAACCAGGCAGGGCATCTATATCGTATTGTAGTCCTGGGGCAACGATCAAGTACCGATAACCTAGGGTCCCACTTTCCGCCGTATCCAATTGGTTGTTGGCAGGATCAAAGGTGGTCACTTTGTCCTTCACCCATTCCACCCCATGCGGGATGATAGAAGCCATGGGGCGCGCTGTCTTCTTGTAGTCAAAAGTTCCAGCGCCTACGAGGGTCCAGGCAGGTTGATACCAATGGGTGTCTGCAGGATCAATTAATCCGACGCGCAGTTTTCCATTGGCGTTCTTCAATTGGGCAGCGGCCATGACACCACCTGTGCCAGCGCCTACAATAAGTACGTCATACATTGACATAGTACCGGGTAGTTAAGGGTTTATGAAGTGTAAAGGATACACAATCTAGGTGCTTTGATTTTCTAGTTTGGTGATGTAGGTCACGTGATTCGGTTACTTGCTTCCATCTTTTTTGAGACGCATCTTTGTGCGATGTCTATAGGTTCCCAGCATCCATCTGCGATCATCCCATTGGCTTGGCCCGAAATGACGGCGCGAGGTCGTGAAAAAATTTGGTATTATCTGCGCCAAATGGGCATTGTAAAAAATGTCAATATGATGGTCGGCCATGCAGGCATGGTGATCGTTGAGTCCGATGCCTTTCATTACTACGATTTTGGGCGCTACATCACGCCGCGCATCATGGGGCGTCCGCGGAGTGCGGCGACTGATCCCAAACTCAAGTTGGACATCCTACCAACCTGGGACGAACATGGTCGTTTGAGCAACTTTGAGGTATTGTTGGGAGAATTGGAAGCCAAGAAGGCCGCAACCCATGGAGAAGGCCGTCTTTTTGCCTCCATCTTCTACGGAGGGGATGCGCAGAAAGCGTTGGCCTATGCGAAAGCCCTGCAGGAAAAAGGCTATGTCGGCTACCACGGATTGGATAAAAAGCAAACCAATTGTGCGCGCTTTGTCACCAATGCCATTTTGGCCAGTATGGAGCGCAATACGAAGGAATACCGCCGCTTTAAGTATCCTATCACCTATGCTCCCTCGCCTTACTTTAATGTTTTGGCGGGAGCGAGTTCGGGTGAATTTGTGATCTGGTCCAATGGCTTGGCAGAATGGCAGACTAAACCTACCCGACATGCGCTTTTGGATATTTTAGTGAAAGGCTCCTATGCGTTCCGAAAGAGCAAAGCCCGCGGCTTACCTTCCGATGACAAGGTGGGGCAATTGGAGGAGCCTGATCAGCGTCCTGTTGGTGTGCTAGCATCTGATGTATACCTAGGAGGTATTGGGGAGGGTGCGTACCACCGGTTGGACCAGGTGGCTGCAGGAATTTTGCAGATGGCTAGAATAGATTTAGCTGGAAACGAAGAATTTAAGGCAAAATACAGCTGTCCAGAAACGTGGATTTTGGACTGGAAATCAGGGGTGGCTGAACTTGTGCACGACAGCCACTATGCCTGGCTAACCTTGAAACACAAAAAGACCAACGACACGCAGCGTTGCCGACGAATCCCGTAACTTTGGGGGACATGCAAACAGATGACGCAACGCTCCTAAAGATCCTGACTTCAGGATGTGATGAGCGCATTTTTCTACGCCCAGAAACGGACGCAAACAAGTACCACCTCAATCCTTTAAAGTACGAAGGCCTCTTTCATCGGGGGTCCTGTACCTGCGGCACACTTACCCCGTCAGGGCATGAGACAGCACGGGACTTTTTGGCCACGTACAGCGATGCCACCCACGATGCCATGGTCAAAGACCAAGCAAAGCGGCTCCAGGCCTTGCTTCGGGCTTCGGAGGAAGACCAATTCCACGTCTACTTTGGACCAAGTGGCAGCGACATGATGTATCTGCCCTTGCTGTTCCAGGCCATGCTGCATCCAGGACAAGAAATCATCAACATTGTTTCCTGTCCCGAAGAGTTAGGGTCGGGTTCCAAAGCCGCCGCCGAGAATGCGTACTATGCGGAATGGAACCAATTTGGCGCGCGCATTCCGATGGGAGAGCAGGTTTCGGAGGAGATTCAGGCCCGTGTGCACTTCCTGGACGCCCGCGCAGAAAGTGGCCACATTGTGGACCGAAAACAAGCGATTCGCGACCTTATTGCAAAACATCCCGGCCAGCCCTTGGTCGGAAATTTGGTCTTTGGTAGCAAGTCGGGCATCAAGGATGATTTGGCGATTATTGATGAATTCCGGGAGGGCGTGATGTGGGTTGTGGACATGTGCCAATTTCGGACCGACCGCACCCTTATTCATGATCTGATTGGAAAAGGGGTGATGATCATGGTCACAGGATCCAAATTCTATCAAGCGCCGCCGTTTTGCGGGGCCTTATTGGTTCCCAAACAATGGACCGCGATGTTGGCCACCAAGCCTGCCCAGGTAGCTAAGGGTTTTGAGCACTTGTTCACCGCCTATGACTTTCCTACTGCCTTGCCTGCGGTCCGCGAACAGTTGCCTGCCTTTAAAAATGTCGGTTTGCGCCTGCGTTGGGAGATCGCCCTGCGCGAAATGGAAGCCTACATGGCCTTTTCTCAGGATGAGGCCAATGGATTGATTCGCCGGTGGAGCCAGGTTGTAACGGGCCGTTTGGCACAAAGCGATTTCTTCCGCCTGATGCCTAACATCGAGTTGACGAATGACAGCATTGTGAGCTTCATGGTTTTGGTCCAAGGACGTGCCTTGAACAATGCGGAACTCAAAAAACTTTTCGATTATTTGGTCCTCAGTCGTCACGAGGGTTTGCGGGATTACGACCGCATTTTCTTGGGGCAACCCGTCCAGTATGGCGAGAAGAGCTTTATTCGGTTGGCTATCGGCTCCTACAGTGTGCGAAAGCAATTGGCCAAGAAGCAGTTTGATCCCACCAATGATCTCCAGATCATCGCCCTCATTGAGCGGGCGGTTAAACACCTTTTTGAGGCATGAAAACCCTGCGCGAGGAAGCGATCTGGGCCGTAGAGGCCGCACGCCATGAAGGGTGGATCGGCGAGGGGGATACCGCCGTTCTCTTTCATTCATGGGCCCAGCAAAAGCGCTACCTCGACCATTTAACTGCCGCTTTTTCGCACCCTCGCGTACTCCATGCGGTAGCGATTAAAACTCAACCTCACGTGGAGATTTTGCGCCGTGTGGTAGGATGGGGCTATGGCTTGGAGGCCGCTTCCATGGAAGAGGTTCACCTGGCTCGGAAAGCGGGCTGTCAGCCCGAACGCATCGTCTTCGATTCGCCCGTAAAGACTCGGCGAGAGATTGAACAATGCCAAGAATATTTGCATGGTATTCGATTTAATGTCAACACGTTAGAAGAGTTAAATCGACTTCCTTCCAAGCCCCATTTCCCCGTGGGAATTCGCATCAATCCCATGGTGGAAACAGGCGCCCCGTCGGTCTACCATGTGAGCCACGACGAATCCAAGTTTGGGGTGCCCATCGCACAGAAGTCGGCCATTCTGGAGGCCATTTTAGCTTTTCCCGTGACCCAACTTCATGTGCATTCGGGGAGCTCCATGGCTCGGACGGAATCGGCCGTAACAGCCATCCGTTCCGTGTTGGATTTGGCCGAGGAGGCAAATGAGCTGTTGGCGAATGCGGGCCTGGAGCGACGTATTGACACCTTGGACATTGGCGGCGGCTTGATGCCCGAAATCCTCACCGATTCCCCTTCGGCAATGATGACCTATGCGCAAGCGCTTCGCCGCACCTGTCCGGAATTGTGGAGCTACCAGCTGATCACTGAATTTGGCCAATGGTCCTATTTCTATACAGGCTATGCGTATAGCGATGTGGAATATGCCGTCCAGCGCGGGGCCACACGGGTGGCCTATGTGCACGTGGGGGCGGACTTTTTGCTGCGGGATGCCTACGTGAAACCCCGTGGAATGGAATTCATTCCACTCGGAGACGCCGCAGACCGTCCAATCGTGCGGACCGATATAGCGGGGCCTTTGTGTTTCGCTGGAGATTACCTGCAGAAAGCGTTGCTGTTGCCGCAATTGGAAGAGGGGGATGGGCTGCTCATGCTGAACACCGGATCCAACGCCTATGCACTTTGGTCCCGCCATTGTAGCCGGACCATTCCGGCTGTCTTGGGGGTCGATTCGGAAGCCCTCGAAATTCGCCGTTTGTCCCCGCGGACAAACCCTTTTATATAAGGGCGGTTCATAGAAATAGTATTCTTAACTTTAAGGGGTGCGTCGTGCCCTCTTTTTTCTATACTGTCTTTGGGCGCATTCTACTTTATATGGGCAGCTAGACACGGCATTTTACTTGCCGCCCATCCCGGAGTGGCTCGACCAAAATCAAGAAATCACCCTGAGTACCCCCTTTCCGGATGCGGAGGTGGTGGTCTTCAATTCGGACAGTAGCTACTTTCAAACGGTCAACCTGCTCCAAGGGGTTCCCCAGACGCTCGCGCTTTCAAGCCAAATCACGAATCTCTGGAGCACCTACGGCGCCATTTCGCTCACGAAAGCACATCAACCGATGAGCCGAACGGCCCTCTTTGTGCGCAGCAATCGGGACATTATGGTCACGCAGCGGGTGAATCATGTGTTCAACCAAGACCTGGTCACGGGAAAAGGGACGCGCGCTCTAGGAACCGCCTTCTTGGCGGGGAACCAAACGAAAATTGTCGCCGCCAATCCGGCACCAGAAGCCGCGATGGGCTTTATTTCCGTGGTCGCTACAGAGCCCAATACCACGGTAGTGATCACGCTTCCTCCCGGAATATTGAATACGGCCGGCACCAACCAAATGTCGGTTGCGCTGCAAGCCTGGCAATCGTATACCACGACAATTGCTGAAAATTTTCAATTTGCTGGGGCGAGCATTGTCGCCGACAAGCCCATTGCCGTGACCACCGGCGGCAACCACTACAAGCAAAATTCTGGTGCACCCTCCCAAGATGGAGGCTTTGATCAGCTGGTACCCGAGGATTTGCTTGGATCGGAATACATGATTGCCCGGGGAATCGCCCCTACGGGTTTGGACTACCTCGTGGTCATCCCCACGGTAGACAGCACCGAGATCAAAATAAATGGGGTGGTCCAAGGGTATTGGGATCGGGCCTCGCCCGCTACAATCACCTTTGCGGGCAACCAATCGAATGTGGGGGATTTGGCCCAACTCGAGGCCAGTGCTCCCGTCTATTGCTTTCACATTACGACAGGCTCCAATCAGTTTCAGCCTGAATTGGGTATGTCGCTCGTGCCACCTATTGGGTGCACAGGCAGTCGGGCCGTGTACGCCACCCGCATGAGTGGACTCAATACGCACTTGCTGGTCATTGTCCCTACATCCGGAGTGCCGAGCCTGAAGTACAACGGTGCCCCACTGACCGCGAGTACAAAAACAAGCGCCAATGGGCTGTGGAAGTCCATATACATTCCGGACAACCAGGTAACGGGCACATGGTCCTTGACCTGCCAAAAACAATTCCATGTCGAAGTCATTGCTGGGGAAGGGGCCGGAACAGGCTTATCGGGGTTTTATTCGGGCTTTGATTCGGACTTGGACCTCTTGGACCCCTATTTGAACTTGGGATCGAGCATTCTCAATTTTCCCGTTCGCTGTAGCACGCCTTTGCCAGGCTTTTTTAGTATCCAAAGCTGCAACCGACCGGTGGAGGTGGTTCGAACGAAAGTGGTGAGTGGGCTGGCCACAGTAAGCGACATCAACCCCTGGGATACCCTTCTCACCGTGCAGCCTGCATTGGGCTTTGCCGGGGAGATCTGGGTCCGGCTTGTGGCGCGCGACGCCAGCGGCTCCATGGATTCGGTCTTAATGCGCTTTCCGTACTATCCCGAAGGGGCGGACCTCTTGCCGGATACGGTTCAGGGCTGTCCGAACGAGCCCGCCTCCATCACGGCACCCTTTGGGATGGATCAATACCTCTGGTCCACCGGGGCCACGACGCAGACCTTCGCGTTTGGGGGATATGGTCCCTTGGTGCTATATGCCACCTCCGATTCCTGTGCCTACACGGATACTGTATGGGTCGTATCGGCGGATCCCTTGCCACGGGTTTTGCCCCGAACTATTTTGGTCTGTGATTCGAGTTATGTGGCCGAAATCGGAGAATTCACGGGGGTGGATAGTATGGCCTGGCGCGGTCCCGATAGCACTCGAGGCGTGGCGGTTTCATCGCCCACGGGCGGGTTTTCCATGGCCTGGGATCGCCCGGGTGAGTACATTTTGGAGAAGTTTGATGCCAACGGATGCCTGACCTACGAGCTGGTGGAGCTCAAGTTGAATCCGCCCCCGTTGATTCTCCAGGAAGTGGACTGCCCCCAAGCGTGGGTGTGGCTGCAAGATGTTTCCTTGGTTCAGACTTTTCTGATTCATGAGGTGCCACAGGCCCTGGATTCCGTATCGGTGACCTACCCCTTTGATGGAGTGTATTCCATCTATGCGGTGGTGGAAGATCTTTGTGGCCAAGTGGATACCGTGGAGGCCCAATTGCCCTATTTCTGCACAGGACGGGATCAGCGCTGGTTTCCGACGGCTTTTACACCCAACGGGGACGGAAAAAACGATCGCTACTGCCTGTCTTCCTCGTACGGCGGCGCCTTGCGTTTTGCCGTCTACAATCGCTGGGGTGGGCTCGAATATGAAGGGCCTGGAGATAGTTGCTGGGAGCCTCCGTTGGGTACGCAAGGTGCCTTTGTCCTTCGCGTAATCTATCCAGAGATCGAGGGCTATGCCCCGCGGGAAGAAATTCTTCCTATCCTTGCCCTACCATGAAGCACGTTTTACTTTGGATGGCTGGGCTGGCAAGCCTAAGCATGGTTGCCCAGTCGGGAGCGGGGGTGGCCACGGCGCACCCCATTGCAACGGATGTGGCTATGTCCACCTTGGCCCAAGGAGGCAATGCCTTCGATGCGGCGGTAGCCACCCATTTTGCCTTGGCCGTTGTTTTGCCTCGTGCGGGGAACCTCGGAGGTGGGGGATTTGCCATGGTGCACACGGCGGGCGGGGAGGCCGTCAGTCTAGATTTCCGGGAAACAGCTCCTGCCGCGGCATCCCGCGACACCTACTTGCCTTCGTATGCAACTCGATCCTCATTGCGTGGCGTCGCCGCATCGGGTGTGCCGGGATCCGTGGATGGGATGTGGCAGCTTTACGCCCGCTTCGGTTCCACATCGCTGAGTTGGCCCGAACTCCTTCAACCCGCGATCTTTTTGGCGGATACGGGATTTGCGATCACGCCCTTTTTAGCAGAACTCTTGAATCGATTTGGGCCGGACTTCGCACCCCATCCCGAAAGTCCCTTTTTTCACCCGGAACCCTGGGTGGCAGGGGAGCGGCTGGTGCAAAAAGCCTTGGCCGAAACCTTGCGGGATATTGCCATGTTTGGCCCAGATGCCTTCTATCAAGGGCTGCTTGCAGCCCGCTTACTTGAATGGTCTCAAGGTTGGTTTTCACCTGAAGATTTGGGAACCTACCACGCCATATGGCGTAGCCCACTGCAGCACACCTACCGTGGGCATGAGGTCTTTACCATGCCGCCTCCTTCGAGTGGTGGGGTGGCCTTATTGCAAATGCTCCAGGCATCCGAGCAAGCGAATAGTGGGTTTGGTTCAACGTGGAATGTCGCCAGTATGCATGGTTTTGTGGAGGTGGCTCAAGTCGCTTACCACGACCGCTCGAGGTACCTTGGCGATCCGGCCTACATGACGGTTCCGACGGAGCTCTTGGTGGATTCGGCCTATGTTGCCAGCCGTTTTGGACACCTCTCCAAGGGCCTACATGAACCCCTGAACTGGGAAGCGACCTATGAAAACTTGGAGTCGCATGAGACGACACATTTCAGCATACTCGATTCCATGGGGCATGCCGTCGCGGTAACGACCACGCTCAACGGTTTGTTTGGCAGCGGAGAATGGGTGGATGGCTATTTCATGAACAATGAAATGGATGATTTCGCGACCCAGCCGGGCGTACCAAACCAATTTGGACTCATTGGTTTTGAGGTGAATGCAGTGGCTCCAGGGAAGCGTATGCTGAGCAGCATGACCCCGACCATCCTCATCGGGCCTGATGGATCGAAAACCGTGTTGGGGACGCCTGGCGGGAGTACGATCATCACCAATGTCTTCCAAGTGATCCTGCATCACGTCCGTTATGGCGAAAGTTTGCAGGAATCGGTGGACCATAAGAAGCTTCATGCTCAAGGGCTTCCGGATGTGCTATACTTTGAAGAGGGCGCCTTGCGTCCCAAGCAAATGAAACGCCTCAAGGCGCGGGGGCATACCCTCGAGCGGTGGGCGCAAATCGGACGGTTTCAGGCCGTTTCAAGCCGAGAGGTGGCACCTGATCGCACCCGTTCGGGCGATTCTAGCGGGCAACGCGTCCCTTAAGCTCCCAAAACGGCTCCCACATCACTGGGCTGATAGAGAAGCCATCCTGTTAGACTTTTGCGCGGAGCCTTCGCTGGCCGGACCGCGTGCCACACCACGTCACTTCGGAAAAAGACCATGCGGTTCATGTAGGGCGCAATGCGAAGGGTTTCCACTTCCCCGGTGGCATCATAGAGTTGCAATTCGCCTCCATCGCCTTCTTTCCAGTGTTGGTTTAAGTAGAGCACACATGAAATCATCCGGTTGTTTCGGCTTCGGAATTGGTCCAAATGTTTGGCGTAATGCCCCCCCGTCGGGTAGTAGGCTAAATGGAATTCATAACCACTCAAGCTGAGGAAAAGTAAGCAATTCCATCGTTGGAGACTCTCCTCAATCCAGCTGAAAACGGAGGCCAAAGCAGTATCGCGGGGCTTATCCAGCCAGAAGGTCAGATCCGAACGGACATCGGATAGCTGCTGGCGTTCCCCCAAAGCGCCGACCCGGGCAGGGGTCAGTTCATCCTGCTTTGCTTTAAAAAAGGCCAGGAGGTCGGCCAGAACAGGGGCGGGGAGGAATTGATCAATGACCACATATCCCTGGTCCGCGAGCAGATCTGCCCACGACTCCCAGAGGGCATCGCTGTGCACTAGGATAGGAAGGTCATCGTCACGTCTTGCTCGACATCTGGGTGCAAGGAGCGGGCCACTGGACAGGTATGGGCGACACGTCGCAACAAGGCTTCCATCGGAGCGTCGACGGCGACGTTGAGGCGGAGAGTTATAGCCACCTCAATGCGCGCTATCCGCCGAGGGTCTGAGGCCATATGCTTGGTAGTTTCTCCGGTCGCATGCACTATTTCAACTCCTTTTCCCTGGGCGTAAATGCCCAAGGTGGTCATGATGCAGGTCGTGAGGCTCAGGGCACATAAGTCGGTCGGCGAAAAGGCCGAGCCCATGCCTTGGTTGTCAGTGGGGGCGTCAGTATGAATCCGAGTGCCACTTTGGAGGTGAAGGTTTTCGCAGCGGAGGCTGCCGAGGTAGGTGCTTTGGGCGGTGGCCATGAGGTATGGTTTGAGGTGACAAATATCACCCTTATTTCGGCTGATTGTCGAC
>Ga0181582_10002633_pt1 | contig 14285 bp, 14 predicted proteins | sample 071ome_32_FD_132438 | JGI IMG/M metagenome (GOLD analysis project Ga0181582, IMG submission 132438) | Coastal salt marsh microbial communities from the Groves Creek Marsh, Skidaway Island, Georgia - 071405AT metaG (megahit assembly) | ecosystem: Environmental > Aquatic > Marine > Intertidal...
GCGCCTGAGGTTTGGTCAGCCCGGCATCAGTCGCGACCACCCCGATGGTCGTTGCGGTTCCCGGGTCCTGCGGTCCCAGGAGCTCTCCGCTGAGGATCGCGTCCCGCGTATGCAGCAGGCGTTTACCGTCCGCGGTGCGCGCGCCGGCAAGCGGTCGACCAGAGGCCGGATCGATGATGTCGCCGAGCGCATTGACGGCAACGAGTGCACCGACTGTGAAACCGCCGACGCTGACCGCGGCCGTGCCCAACCCGGACTTCATGGCGCGGGTCATGCCGAACAGCTTACCCACCGTGGCGCCTGCGCCTGCCCCGACGTTGCCTTCGGCGGGAGGCGCGCCTGAGGCGACTGCGCACGCCTGATAGCCGGAGTCCGCCGTGGGTCGGACTCGCGCGTCGCCCACTGCAAGGTCAAACAGAACCGCCGCCGGGACAATCGGCACGCGGGCAACCCCGACGTCAAAACCTACCTGGTGTGCTTCCAGCCAGCGCATGACCCCGCTGGCGGCGTCGAGGCCGAAGGCGCTGCCGCCGGTCAGCACCACTGCGTGGACCTTGTCCACCAGGTTCACCGGATCCAGCAGATCGGTCTCACGCGTCCCCGGCGCTGCCCCGCGCACATCGACGCCGCCAGTCGCGCCATCGTCGACCCGCACCACAGTGCAGCCGGTCGGTCGCCGGGGATCTGTGAAGTGGCCAACCTTGATCCCGGACACGTCGGTAATGGAACCCATCGCTGCACCATCCGTCTGCGCACTGCCCGCTCTGCCGTGCGTGGCAAGCATACCCCCGACGCCAGCCAGCGCCGCTGCACGGGTCAGGAAATCACGACGCTCCATACCTCTCTCCCGAGGCAAACGATCCAAGGCTTCGATTCTACGGACAGAAGTCAGAATCTGCCCCCAGAAGCTCAGTGCGAAGGAGCACATCGTTTATGCTCAGTGCCCGTTTCTACCGACCGGAACACTGAACCGATGGACGACCCCAACCGTCTGCAGCCGAGCTTTGATCTCCCGGCCGATGGCTATCGACGCGAATTCACCGCGGCGCTTGACTACCTCGGTGACAAGCTCATGCGCGTGCGCGGCACGCTGCGCGATCACCAGCTCAGCATCACCCACACCTGGACGGTCGAGGTGCCGGATTACACGATTAAAACGGCCAGCGCCGAACATGAGGGAGGGGATAGCGCGTTACTGGATCCAGCGCTGGCCGATCGCGTGGCGCTCATCGCCGGCAGCCGCACCACGCAGGGTTTCACGCGCGCGGTGCGCGAGGCGCTGGGCGGCTTGCCGGGACACCGCGCGCACCAGGCCCTGGCCATCGACATGGCGCGCATCAGCCTCCAGGGCTTTCCAGTGCCGCGGGGTGATCACGAACGCTTCGCCGCCGATGCCGCCGCCCTGCCCGAAGGACCGAGCCGCATCGCGCGCATGGCCTGGGCGCGCGACCGCGCCGACTGGGCCGGGATCTGCAACGCCTGCTACGCCTACAGCGATGAGGCCGAGTCCCTGTTCGCCGAACGTACGGTGACCTGCTTCGACCTCGACAAGGTCTCACCGGAGCCAGGGCAGGAAGCGTTCTTCTCGCGACGGAAAACGCTGAGCATCACGGCCGACGCCGAGTCGGATGGCTACCTCTGCCGCAACGCCATGAACGACACCTTCCATGACCTCGACGTCACACTCGGCATCACCCGGGATGGCACGGTGCGGACATCAGCCAGCAGCTACCGTCGGCTCGCATTCATGGGGATCTGCGAGGACGCTCAGAGCCGGCCGCCAAGCATGGAAGGCCTGCGCCTCGACGCGGGCTTTGCCCGCGTGGTCGCGGAACATGTCGGCGGACGCAGTGGCTGCAGCCATCTGTTTGACCTGTCCGTTGACTGCCTGCGCTGCTTTGACTGGGCCGCATGAGCAGAAACTGAAGCGCCGTTTACTCCGCCGCTGAAAGTGCCTCCACGTGGGCAATATCCTCACGCATCGTGCGACTCGAGACCCAGTAAAGCACTGAGGCCCCGGCGTAAAACACGACGCTGACGGCGATCAGGGCGTAGCGTAGCGATTCCTGGCCGTACTCGTCGTGCAGCTGGTCGCTCAACCACCCCGTGGTCGCCGGTCCGCACATGAGGCCGATGATGTTGATCACGAAAAACAGCACCGCGGCTGCGGTTACACGCATACGTGGCGTCGACAGGAACTGTGACGCGGCGAAAGCCGGCGCCTGATAGATCTGACCGCAGAGCCCCGGGATCATCAGCAGCCCGATAGCCAGTGCGGTGTTCTCCGCGAGCAGGGCAATCACCGAGGTCGGCACAGCGATCGCCATGCTCACCATGGGCAGCAGGGCGTAAGCCCGGCGGTCGCGGCGCGCCCAGATATCGGCGATGAAGCCACCGGCGAACGTGCCGATTCCAACACCACCCGCCATGATCAGCGCCGCCGCCTGGCCCTGCTGCACAGCGCTCAGGCCGTGTGAGCGCTCCAGAAACAACGCCAGCATGAAAGACGTCGAGTACGCGGCAAAGGCGTACAGCCCCGAGGCCAGCGACAGATAGCGGAACGAGCGGCGCTGCCACAGGAAGCGCAGTACCTCGCCGACCGGCGGCATGGTCGTCGTCTGCTGTCGTGGCGGCTCTTTGACCGTCAGAAAAAGCAGCGCCGCGACCAGCAGCCCGGGCAGCCCGACCACCACGAAAGCCGTCCGCCAGCCCAGCTCCTCGCGCAGATAGCCACCCGCCAGAAAGCCGATCACGATCCCGACGGGTACGCCCATCGAATAGAGTGAAAGGGCTCCGCCGCGCTTTTCCGCCGGCACATAGTCACTGATCAGCGAGATCGCCGGCGGGCTGCAGCCGGCCTCACCAACGCCCACCCCTACGCGGCAGGCGAGCAAAGACACGAACCCTTTCGCGGCCCCCGACAGGGCCGTCATGGTGCTCCACAGTGCGATGCACACCGACATCACCGTGCGTCTCGGGTAGCGATCGGCCAGGCGCCCGATGGGGATCCCCATGGTGGCGTAGAAGATCCCGAATGCGGTGCCGGACAGGAGCCCCAGATGAACATCCTTGAGGCCCAGCTCCTGTTTGATGGGTGAAAGCAGAATGGCCAGGATCTGGCGGTCAACGAAGTTCACGGTGTAGGCCAGAAAGCACACCGTCACCACATACCAGACGTAAGGCGATGTCGTCGCCGACGGCACAGTCGGCGGGACGGCGCTACGCGCATCGTTCATGGCTCAGCCTCCCTTTTGCAGAACCATTCGGCGGGCGCGGCATGCTGCCTGCCCGTTCACTCAGCCCCTTACATATAGGTGCTGCCCTTCATGCCGGTCGTGATGTCCTGGCGCATGACCACGTTCACCAGCGCCGGTTTACCGCTGGCAAAAGCGCGCTCAAGCGCCGGCCCGATCTCCTCGGGCCGCTCACAGTACTCACCGTGCCCACCCATGGCCTCGACAATCTTGTCGTAGCGCGTGTAGTTGAGCTTGGTCGCGACCAGGCGATCCTCTCCGTAGACCTGCACCTGAGGTCGAGCCATCTGGCCCCAGGCGGCATCCACCCCGACGATCCCCACAATCGGCAGATTGAAACGCACCGCCGTGTCGTACTCGAAGCCGTTCAGACCAAAAGCTCCATCGCCGTAGATAATCAGCACGCGTTGGTCAGGTCGCGCCAGCTGCGCGGCCAGCGCGAACGGCATGCCAACCCCGAGCGTGCCGAGCGGCCCCGGGTCCATCCAGCAGTTCTCTGCCGGCACGGGCAGCACTTTCGATGCCTGGGCCACGATGTCGCCGCCGTCACCAATCAGGATGACGTCCTTGTCCGCCACGAAGTCGCGGATCTCACGACAGAGGCGCAGCGGATCGATCGGCACCTCGTCGGAATCGAGCTCGGCGCTGAAGGCCGCCTCAAGCTCGGCTTCGCGCGCGGCAAGCTGGTCACGCCAGGCGCTGAAGTCGGGTTTGCTTGCGCTGGCCGCCTCGAGCATGCCATCAAAAGCCGCGCTCAGATTGCCCACAACCGCGGCATCCGCAGAGCGGTTGGTGCCAATCAGTTCATTCTCGATGTCGAGCTGAATGATGCGTGCATCGGCCGGGATGGTGCGCCCGTAGCCGAGCCGGAAATCGAGCAGCACGCCGGCGCAGATAAACACATCACACTGGCCGATAGCCTCTTTGCGCACACGGTTCAGCAGCTCGGGGGTGCCGGGCCGCACAGTGCCGCGTCCCATGCCGTTAACGAAGGTCGGAATGTGCACCGCTTCGATGAAGCGCTGGACCGCGGCCGAGGCGTTCGACCACTTCACGCTGGTCCCGACCATCATCACCGGACGCTCCGCGCTGGCGAGGATCTCGAGCGCTGCCTCGATATCATCCTTCGCCGGCAGCTGCAGCGCAGGCTCGGTCCGGATCCGTGGCATGCGCACGTCCTTGAGCTCAACCTCGCCGGCCAGCACGTCCATCGGAATCTCAAGAAAGGCCGGTCCTGGATTACCGGATACGGCGTGGCGGATCGCCATCTCGATGTAGTCGGGGATACGGTGGGTGTCGTAGCAGGTATCCGCCCATTTACTGATAGGGCGCATGACCGCGACGTGGTCCATCTCCTGCAGCGAACCACGCCGCAGATTGTTGAACGGCCCCTGTCCGCCAATTACGAGGATCGGGCTGTTGGCGCGCCAGGCGTTCGCGACCCCGGTGACGCCATCGGTCACGCCTGGACCGGCGGTCAGTACAGCGCAGCCGATCTTGCCCGGGTTGAGACGGCTCCAGGCGTCCGCGGCGTGCACCGCGGCCTGCTCATGGCGCACATCGACAACCTTGATCCCCTCGTCGAGGCAACCGTCGTAGATCGCCATGACGTGTCCGCCGCTTAACGTGAAGATGCACTCGACGCCCGCTTCCTTCAGCGCGCGTGCTGCCAGTTGTCCGCCATGTACCGCCATTACCGTCCCCTCCTGATCGAATGAGCCGATGCTAGCACGCCGCGCCAACCCCGATAGGGGTCGATGTTGCCGCCGGAACACTCTGCTACGCTTGCCTGAAGACACGCTCACGTCTGGCAAGAAAAGGACTCTCCATGGCTGCACTGACCGGTATGCGGATCCTCGATTTAACCCAGTGGGAAGCGGGCACCTCCTGCACCCAGGCGCTGGCCTGGATGGGTGCTGACGTCGTCAAAGTGGAGCCACCTGGCGTGGGCGATCCGGGACGCGATTTGAATCGCGGGTACTGGGAGGAATCCGAGTACTTCATGAACTGGAACGCCAACAAACGCAGCATCGTCATCGACCTGCGCAAGCCCGAAGGACGCCAGCTGCTGATCGATATGCTGCCGCGCTTCGACGTACTGGTCGAAAACTACGGGCCCGGCGTGGTGGAGAAGCTTGACCTCGGCTACGACGTCATCAAAGCCATCCACCCCACCATCATTTACGCCCAGATTAAGGGTTTCGGGCTGACCGGACCCTACGCAAGCTACAAATGTTTCGACATGGTCGCGCAGTCCGCCGCCGGCGCCCTGTCTATCACCGGCATGCCTGACGGCCCCCCGATCCGGCCCGGCCCGACCTTGGGTGATTCGGGCACGGGCGTGCAGATGGCGCTCGCCATCACCGCTGCTTACGCGCAGAGGCTGCGCGACGGGATCGGCCAGCACATCGAGCTCGCAATGCAGGAGGCGGTTACCTACTACATGCGCACCATGATCGCGCTCGGCGCCAAGGGCGGCACCTCGGTTGCTCCGCGGATCGGCAATGACTTCGAACCTACAGTGCGGCTCTTCCCCTGCAAGCCTTTCGGCGCCAACGACTATGTGTTCGTGATGGGCGTGACCGACCCGCACTGGAAGCAGCTCTGCCGCACCATCGGCCACCCCGAGTTCATCGACGATCCGCGCTTTGCCGACTCCATGCTGCGCAAGGAGCACAGCGACGCGCTGACCCCGGTGATCGCGGCCTGGATGGCCAAGCGCACCAAACACGAGGCCATGCACGCGTTGTGCGAAGCCGGGATCCCGGCGAGCGCCACCTTCGACACCCGCGACCTGTTCAACGATCCACACCTCAATGAGCGCGGCTTCATCCACCGCTTCGAAGGCGAGGAAGGTGGCAATGAAACCGCCCTGCTCGGGTGGCCGGCGCGCATGTCGGAAAGCGCCGTGCCCATCCAGCTGGCGCCGGCGCTGGGCGAGCACACGCGCAGCGTTCTCGGCAGCGAGCTGGGCCTGGAAGAAAGCGCGATCGAGGCGCTGTTCGCGCAGGGCGTGGTGGCCTGAGTCGGCCTTACAGAGCGACTGAGAGGTCCTGCAGCCAGATCGGGAGGTGCTGCAGCAGCCAGCGGTCAATCGCGCGGTCGATGTGAAAGAAGATCAGCGCCCCGACCAAAAGCAATGCCGTGCCCATGATGGGCTTGGCATACGGCAACCAGCGCGACAGCGCCGCGTGGCGCCGGACCAGCATCTCGCGTGACCCGTAGGCGAGCAGCAGCAGCACCGTTGCCACCCCAATCCCGAAGGTCAGCATGATGGCCGCTGCCTGCCAGAGACCGTCACCACTGGCGGCCAGCCCGATAGCCCCGCCAAGAGTCGGCCCCACGCAGGGCGACCAGACGGCGCCGAGCAACACACCGATCGCCACCTGTCCAGACAAACCACCAGACTGCACCCGGTCTGCCCGCTGACTGGCGGACGACGCGAAGGGCGCCGTCAACAGCGCGAACGCAGCCTGCGCGCGCGGCACCAGCAGCACCACGCCGAACAGCATCATCAGACCCGCGGCGGTGCGGTTAATCAGGTCTTCACTGATACCGACCGCGTGACCGAAAGCGGTCACCAGCACACCGATGGTGGTGAACGCGAAGACCAGCCCGGCCGCCAGCCCGACCGGCCCGAACCGGCTGCCCTGGAAAGCCGAGGCCAGCACCAGCGGCAGCAGCGGCAGCACGCACGGGTTAATCAGGGTCAGCAGGCCGGCAAGATAGGCCCAGACGTAGGTCATCCTGCTGCCCGTCTGCCGGCTGGCGGGTGGACCATGGCGGTCGCCTCAGTCTGCGACCGCAGCTTCGAACAAGGCGCCAATTGATACCTCATCCGTGCGGGCAATCACCCGACCGACCTCCTTGCCCTTGCGGAACATGATCAACGTCGAGCGTCGCGGCACCGCGTACTGCTTCACGATGACGTCTTCGGCAACCACATCCCAGTCCGCGCGCATCAGCGTGACGCCGCGGTATTTTTCGTTGGCTTCAATCAACGCACGCACGGTGCGTTCCTGCGCAAGGCAAGTGCTTCACCAGGGTGCAAAAAAGTCGAGCAGAAAAGGCTCGCCGGAACCGATGAGCGCGTCGAAGGCGCTGCGCGAGTACGGCACCAGGTTGTCGCCGGATGCCGTGCCCACGAAGAGCAACAGCCCGATCGCGGCGCAGGCGTTTTTGAAAAAGCGACGTTTGTGCATAAGGCTTCTCCGAATACCGATATCTACAGGCCAAGCTTAGCGCGTCCGCTTCTCTAGGACCGCCGAGCCTGAAGTCAGTTCATTACGTGCCGGATCCGGATACTGCTCACCCGATCCGCGGCCGGCTAGAATCCCGGTTCACTCAAAGCCTGAAGAAGCCACGGGGAAGAACATGAAATTCGGGATCAGCATTCCCAACAATCAGGGCGTGACGTCGGTGCGTACGCTGGTTGATATCGCAGTGACCGCAGAAAGTCAGGGCTACGACTCGGTGTGGGTCAGCGAACATCTGTTCCACGCGAGCTACGTCGCTCAGCGCCTGGACAAGCGCCCCTACCACGAAGCGCTGGTCGTGCTGACCGCCGTCGCCACAGCCACCCGCAGAGTGCGACTGGGAACCTCTGTCCTGGTGCTGCCCTGGCACCATGCCGCGCGCCTCGCGAAACAGATTGCAAGCCTCGACCAGCTCTCCGAGGGGCGTGTCGATCTCGGGATCGGGGTGGCTCAGGCGGAAGACGAGTTCATCAACCTCGGGGTGCCCTTCAGCGAGCGCGGCCGGATCACCGATGAGACCATCGACGCCCTGCGCTGCCTGTGGCAGGAAGACGTGCCGGCGTTTGAAGGCCAGTACTACCGGTTCTCAGGCCTGCGCGCCGAACCCAAGCCCGTGCAGTCGCCGCTGCCCATCCTGATCGGCGGCAACTCAGCCCGTGCCCTGCGGCGGGTCCGGGAGAAAGGCGACGGCTGGCATGCTTTAAGTCAGTCGAGCGCGGATATGCAGGCCGCATGCGCGAGCCTGCCCGGCAAGCGCTGCTCCGCGCGCCTGATGCTGTCGTTCGAGGACACACCCTCTGACAAACCGCTCGACGCACGCCGCACCCTCAAGGGCACCGAAGAGGAGATCCGCGAGATGCTGACGCTCTACGAGGCCGCGGGGGTTGAAGAAATCGTGATCGACGCCAACACGATGGATATGGCGCTCTGTCAGGCTAGATACGCCCGCTTCGCCGAGGCTTATCTCGGCTGAAGCGGGCGCCGGTAGCGGTCAGGCGCCGGGGATCTCGATAACAATCTTGCCGAAGTGTCCGGCTGCCTGCATGCAGTGGAAGGCTTCCCGCGCCTGCTCCAGCGGAAAGCGCTGGTCGATCACCGGGCGCAGTCCGTTGGCGCTGAACGCGGCGTTCATGGCCTCGAACATCTCGCGGCTGCCGACATAGATCCCCTGCACGCAGGCGCTCTTGAACAGCACCGGCATCGGATCGACCTTCGCCTCGAAACCGGTCAGCACCCCGATCAGCCACACGCTGCCGCCGAAACGCACCGCGGTCAGCGAACGCTCCAGCGTGCCGGAGCCGCCGACCTCAACCACGTGGTCAACGCCAACGCCGCCGGTCAGTTCCAGCACCTGCTGTTCCCAGTCCGGGTTGGTGCGGTAGTTGATCAGCTCATCGGCACCCAGCTCTCGCGCTCGCGCGAGCTTGTCATCGCTGCTCGAGGTCAGAATCACGCGGGCGCCGTGCATCTTCGCAATCTGCAGCGCGAACAGGGAAACGCCGCCGGTGCCCATGACCAGCACCGTCTCGCCCGCCTTCAGCCGGCCTTTGCTGACCAGCGCGTGCCAGGCGGTCAGAGCCGCACAGGGCAGCGTCGCTGCTTCAGCTGCCGTCCAGCCGGCAGGCACGGCCACCGCGCCCTCCTCGCTCAGACAGACGTATTCCGCCAGCATGCCGGACTGGCGGCCGCCCAGTGCGGATTCCATCACTTCCGCCGTAATCCCGCCGGCGCTCCAGCGTTGAAAAAACGTGCCCGCCACCTGATCGCCCACCGCGAAACGGGTCACGCCCTGCCCCACGGCCACCACTTCACCGGCGCCGTCTGAACAGGGAATGAGCGGCCAGCGATCCTGATCGACGACGCCAAGTACGTGGAGCAGGTCACGATAGTTGAGCGACACTGCGCCCACCCGGACGAGGATTTGATGAGGGCCCGGCTCGGGCATGGGATGCTCTACCGCAGTCAGCGCGTCGATGCCGCCGTCGTTCTGGATCTCCCAGGCTTTCATGGTCTTCTCCTAAGTTGCATAAAGCCGGGCGCGGGCGCGCCCGGCGCAGAATTCAATCAAGGATATCGAGATACCCCGGCAGGGCGCAGATCCGCGCCATCCACGCCCGGATCGCCGGAAAGGCGTCCAGGCTCACCTCGCCGTCACTGCAGCGCGCCAGTGCGGGGTAAGCCGCGATATCGGCAACCGTCGGGTGATCGAGGGCGATCCATTCGCGATCCGCGAGACGCTGCTCGTAGAGGCGCAGCGCGCGGGCGGTGTTGCTCTCCACCGCTTCCGCATTCACGCAAAGCCAGGGAAAGAGCTTAGCCAGGCGCGCATCGTAGGGACCAAGCCGGATCTCATAAGCAGCCGCCGACAGCCAGCTGTTGACTGCAGCCTCTTCCCTCGGCGCCATCGGCATCCAGCGCTCGCCACCGAAATTCCGCGCCGCCCACACGAGTATCGCGTGGGAATCGCGGATGACGAGGTCATCGACCGTCAGCACCGGCAGCTGGCCGAACGGATTAAGCGCGAGAAAGGCTTCGGTCTGATGCTCGTTCTTGAGCAGGTCGATATCGTGACGCGTGTACTCCACCTCCAGCATGGAAAAGAGCAGCCGCACCTTGTAGCAGTTCAGCGCCAGCGGCATGTCGTAAAGCGTGATCGCCATGGAGCGTACCTCTCTGAGCCAATGCGCCTGTGACGGGATACGCCGCAGGCGCCCGGCAAAGCTTCAGCCGTTGACCTTGGGCATGATGTCGTGGACCAGACGAGGCATATCGACAATGGTCTTTGCCGTCGGCACGCCGCTGAAGGGCGGCCACAGGAGCGGCATGGTCATACCCGCGTCGCGGTAGCGCTTGAGGTTATCGGTGATCTGGTCGACCGTGCCCACCAGGTTCGAGGTCAGCTTGCCCTTGTCGCTCTGATCGGTTTTCTCGCGCGTGATGTCGAACGGGATCATGCTCGTGATCTCAAGATCATCAATTGAATTCGCGCTGCCGATATTCTCAAGCTCCGCGCCGATCGCCGCGCGCCAGTCGGCTATGGCGTCGGGCGTATCCATGATGCCGATCCAGCCCTCCAGGCCGTACTTGGACACGCGCTTGGCGGCGATGTCCGGCCGACCGAGACCGCCGAAGAACATCGGCGGGCGCGGCTTCTGCACCGGCTTCACACCGAAACCGCAGCTCGGGAACGACGCGAATTCGCCGTCATAGGAAAAAAGCTCGTTGGTCCACACGCCCTGCATGATCTCAATGGTCTCGATAACGTGTTTGTTCTTGCGCTTGTAGGTCTCGGTCGCGCTGGCCGCCGCAAACTCCTCCGGCATCCAGCCTGAGCCCACGCCGACGTTGATGCGTCCCCCGGACAGGTGATCCCAGGTTGCGATCTCCGCCGCGAGCACGCCGGGAGCGCGATAAGGCGTCACGATAATGCTGACGCCGAGCCGAATGCGCTCGGTCAGCGCAGAGAGATAGGGGATTAAGGGCAGACCGTGCAGAAACTCGCCGCGCGCGCTGACCGGCAGCGCTTTGGGGAATTCGTTCATGAAGCCGAAGGGCTTGGCCAGCCCCTGCTGATCAGAGGATTCCGGCACAACGATGCGATCGAGCGTCCAGATCGAGTCGAAGTCCAGTGCTTCAGCCTCGAGGGCGAGCGACTCGATCTCGCTCACGGTGACGCGGTCGCGGAAATTGGGCAGATACAGGGCGAGTTTCATGGGCAGGCCTCCTCGGTCAGCGCTGGCACTTGGTGTTGTTCGGTTGGTGCAGCAGGACAGCCCGTTCCACGGGAGCCGCCGCACGCCTGCGGAGAATACCGTTCAAGCGGGACGCTGTCAGGCGCAGTTCTCGCAGCGGGCCCGAGCCATCACCAGAGCGGCCCGCCGCGGCTGCAGCCGAGCGCACGGTCAGCGGCTGGACACACGCCCGCGCAGTCGGTGAAGGGCCGGATATGGTTCAATCTGACCCCCTGAAAAAACGACACCAAACGCCCATGACCAGCAGCCTGTTTGATATCCGCGGCAAGACCGCACTGATTACCGGCGGCTCGCGCGGCATCGGCCGCATGATCGCCCGCGCCTATGTTGAGGCCGGCGCACGCGTGTATCTCGTGGCGCGCAACCCCGAGACCTGCGAACAAACGGCGGCCGAGCTCGCGCGGCTCGGGGAATGCCACGCACTGCCCGCTGAGCTGTCGCGCATGGGCGAGATTGAACGTCTGGCCGAGGCGTTCGCGGCACGCGAATCCGCACTGCACGTGCTCATCAACAATGCCGGCACCGCCTGGGGGAACACCATCGAGGATTTTCCGGAGAAAGGCTGGGACAAGGTCATGGACCTCAATCTGAAGGCGCCGTTTTTCCTGCTGCAGAAGCTGCTGCCGCTGCTTGAGAAAGCGGGCAGCGTCGAGGACCCGGCGCGGGTGATCAACCTTGGCTCGGTGGATGGCCTGCACATGCCGCTTTTCGACAACTTCAGCTACGGTGCGTCCAAAGCCGGGATCCATCATCTGACCCGGATGCTTGCGGCCCACCTCGCGGGGCGCCACATCAACGTCAACGCGATTGCACCCGGGTATTTCGATACCGATATGACCGAACCCATGCTCGGCATCATGGGCCTCGACAAGCTGATGTCTATCGTGCCGGCGAAGCGACTCGGCCAGGCTGACGACATTTCCGGGGTCGGCGTGTTTCTCGCCGCGCGGGCCTCAGCCTACATCACCGGTGTCACCCTGCCGGTCGACGGCGGGCTGATCGGGGCGTCCTGAGCCGCAGCGCACTCGGCCGGCTGAATAGTCAGCTGTCCTCAGCCTCCTGCATGAACAGCGCGCTGCGCTCCACCCGCGCCACACGCACCGCATAACCGGCGTACCACTGCGCTCGCCCCTGTTGCTGCGCAGCGCGGTGTGCCTCGTCCTCCCGCCAGTGAGCGATGGCCGCTGCGTCCTTCCAGTACGAGACGACGATCTCGCCGTCCGCCTCCGCAGCCGCCTCAACGCCGAGGAAACCCGGCATTGTTTTCACGCGTTCGAGCATTTCCGCGATGCGCTCGGCGTAGCCGGTCAGGTCGCGTCCCGCCAGCGCGGTGAAGATCACCGCGTAGTACGGCGGTTCCAGCCCCTCAACCAGATCGCGCACTGTGCCTTCCTGCCTTGCCGCCCGCAGACGCACAGGCAGCAGACTTCGCCCAGCTCAGACCCGGAGATATTCGACGCGGGGTCACGCCGGCTTCGCGTCGCACAGCACGAACATGACCCGGCAGTTTTCGCTCGTGCGATTGGCCCAGGCATGGTTGGTGCCACGCTGGATCAGCACGTCGCCCGCGCGCATGACCCGCTCGTCTGTGTCCATCACCGCCCAGATCTCACCTTCCAGTACTAGGGCGTAGTCAACCGTGCTGGTTTTGTGCATGCCCGGATCGTCGTGGTCACTATCCGCCGCGTGCGACGCCTGCAGGGCGGCAAACGCCTCAGCACCCTGCGCACCGTCCTTCCACACCGCATCCGGTGGAAATTCGACAATGCGGAAGATGGTCCCGTTCGGGCCGGGCTCAAGGTGCACCGGCCGGTCGGTATTGTCCGACTCGCCTGTGTTATCGGCCGGGGTTTCGAAGGTCTCCCACAGATCGGTCACCGTGAGGTCACCCATCTGCGCCATCACCAGCACCGCCGGCGCATCACCGTCCATGAGAAATTTCGAGCGTCCCTCGGCGTCGTGACCGGTGACCAGGCGCCTGACTTTCTTACCCGCCATGAGCGTATCTCCTCGTGATTTTCAGGATGCAGGCCAGGGCCGCGCCTCTGCGACGCGCACAGCCTGCTCGACATCTTCTTCCAGCATCAGGCGTTCGCTGACCAGAGCGAGAGCGGCCGCGCGCACCGCCGCCACATAGTCCGCCCGACTCGGGTAGCGCTCAGCCAACGATAAACGTGGGTCGCCGAGGGCCTCGCGCGCGGCCGCGGTTGCCGCAAACGGGAACTGCGCACCGACCAGCATCAGCGCGTCCTCGGCAAACTCTGCTTTTCGCAGGTTCCAGCCGGTATAGGTGGCTACCGGTACCGCAATCTCGGGCAGGCGGATCCCGGCGATCTCATTGCCATCCGCATCCAGAGCAGGCACAAGCACCGGGTAGGCCTGCGCACAGAAAACCTGCGGCGGCTGGGTCTCCTGTGTCGTAACCGCGAGCGTGTTCAGCCAGCGTGGATAGCGCACGCCGGGGATCGCCGGAAAGCCCGAGGCTTCCGGTGGAAAGGGCGCGGCGAGAGTGCCCTCGGGCAGATTCGGATAGCGGCTATCCGGCGGCTCGGCCACGCCGCTGACCCATTCATCGAGCGCCACGATCAGCGCGCGATTGAGCGGGTTGTAATCCACATCGTTCAGCTCGTAGACCGGATCCTGTGAATAGATCCCGGGATGCGCGAGCATTGCCGGTCCAGCGTGCATGGTGCCGGCATAGAGGTAGAGCCGGACCTCTTCGGGAATGGGCACGGCCTCGCCTTTTTCATCCGCCACCAACAGCGAGCTCCGGCCCTGCCAGAACTCGGTCGACGAGTCGATGTGGATGATGCGCGGACACACGCCGCGCGCCCGCGCGCGCTGCAGGATCCCGTCGGTCTCACCGGTGAAGCTGTCGGTGAGGGTCTCATAGGTAAACGGGAACTGGTCAGCCGGGTAGAGATGATCTTCGTGCTGGCGATGGAAGCGGCCCGGTTGCGCAAACTCATGGTTAAGGAAAATCCGCCGGGACCCGGCAATGGCCGTGAAGATACCGTCGAACA
>Ga0181582_10002635_pt1 | contig 14282 bp, 3 predicted proteins | sample 071ome_32_FD_132438 | JGI IMG/M metagenome (GOLD analysis project Ga0181582, IMG submission 132438) | Coastal salt marsh microbial communities from the Groves Creek Marsh, Skidaway Island, Georgia - 071405AT metaG (megahit assembly) | ecosystem: Environmental > Aquatic > Marine > Intertidal zone...
CTCCTCCGCTCCAACAACGTCGCGACGGACATCACTGTGCGCGTGACGTGCGGCGTGGCTTCGGCAGGCTCTTGGAACGTGGCTGATAAGCACGTGCTAGAGATCCTGATCAAGGCGAACGCCGCGGCCCCGAACAGCACGAACGGGAACTTCACCATCGTGGCCGGGTCCCACGCCTTCAGCAGCAATGCGGACGGGGTCCTGATCAGCTCGGACACGGCTGTGTCCGACACTGCGCCGTTCCCCCAGATGCCTGGGGGTTTCGCGTGGGACAGCACGACCCAGTATTCGCTGGTCCGGGTCAAGGTGCAAGTGGGAGTCACCTCGGGTTCCTACCTGGTCCGCTGCGCGTCATCGAACCCAGACATCGTTCCGACGTTCACGTCCACTGCCATCGACGCCGCCGCCTCGTACGGCGAGATCCAGATCCCCCCGGGGATCGGTCCCTTCTCCGCGGACGTGACGGTGAACTTCGAGTGCACTGTCGTCCTCCAGGCGGACGGGTCGACGGCTGTCGGGGCCGGGACCGGCTGGGGCACCACAGACGTGCACACGTTCAGCATCGAAGTCCGGAAGCAGAAGTTCCAGGTCCTGGCGGGGATGTGGGCCTTTGACGCCTTCACGGGGCGGAAGATGATCGCCAAGGGCCAGGAGCTCAGCTTGCTCAGCGACAAGAGCCGGGTCGTGCTCACGGCCCAGTCGAGCCTCGGGGCGGGGGACCTGGCCTACATCCGGGCCCTGGGCGGGACGCTCGCGAACTCCACCGCGACTGTCCAGGTGGCGTGCAACACGAACCCGTCGAACACCGCCGGAGGGGACGCCGAGATCGGGAACTTCGCCGACCTCGCGGTCCCCGAGTACACGGAGGCTCTCAGCATTCCGTCGCCCCTGCTGATCGCATCGGACGCGGACGTCACGGTGACGTGCGTGGCGCTTCAGAGCAGCGGGAGCGTCGTTGCCGAGATCGACAAGATCCAGTTCGGGATCCGCAAGAGGTCCACCCGCTTCTCTGTCATCGGGCAGGCGGCATCCATCAACGGGACCACGGGAAACACGGCGTCTGGCGCGGTCTTGTCCCCATACGAGGACGCCAGCACGGTGGACGTGGCTGTGGCCGAGCGTGTCTCTTACGACGCCGCGGATGTCGCCTACATCAAGCATTCCACCGCTCCTAGTGCAGGCCGGACCTACCCGATCAAGTGCGAGGCGCTCAGCGTCGCTGGCGACATCGTTTCGAGCACGCTGATCCCCCGCCTGTGGGCGGACTCCGACCTGACCGAGCTCAACTACGACAGCGGGACCCCGTCGCTGGGGCTCTTTGTACCCGCCTCCCTGGACGTCTCAGTCGACAAGGGGGTCCGCGTGAGCTGCCACGTCGACGAGGACTTCCACCCGGACCCCTCGCGTCTCCTAGCGACAGGTGCTGCGGCGGCGGACGAGTGGGTGGCCGCCGACCGCGCTGTTTTCGTCCTCAACATCCGGACCAACCGGTTCAAGTATGTCGCGGGCACCTACGCCTACCGTACCGACGGCACGCAGATCACCGCAGGCACTTCGGACCTGAACATCGTCGCTTTCCCCAACGACAAGCCCACCATCGCGGCGCTCTCGGACACTGGCGCTGGGGACATCCTGCGCATCAAGGCGCAGACGTTGTACACACTGCCCGCGAATCTCGGGCTGACGTGCACTTCCTCGGACGGGGTGCAGTTCGGGGGGGCGACTCCCTTCTACGTGCCCTGCAACGGCGCGGGCTGCAACCTGTCCGTCACGGCGGACGCCACGAACGGCGACTACGCCAACCTCGACCTCCCAGCCGTTACCGCCGGGGTCGGCGTGGACACGGACATCGTGGTCACGTGTCGTCCGACGGGGAACACGGGTTCGAACCAGACGGACTTCTGGGTCATTGACAGCGTTGACGTCACGCTATCGCTCCGCGAGCAGCGTCTCATCGCCGTCCCGGGCTCGCGCGCTGTCCGTGACTCGGATGCCACGCTGATGTCCCAAGGTGCGCTGGGTCAGATCGGATACGACTATGACGACGCCGCCAGGACGGTGCAGATCAGCCATCTTATCGACACGGACGCCGGAGAGGTCTTCCGCGTGCAGGCTGCGTCCACGGGGCCCACTGCCGACGTCCCCATTGAGTGCGGCGGTGACTTCTTCGCTTGGACCGCCACGGGGACGATTGCCTCGGACAGCACTGCGGCGCTCGACGTGGACCTTCCCGCTAGCGTTGGCGACCTCAACGTCGCCGCTGGCCGCGTGCAGACGCTCATTCACTGCAAGCCCACGGCAGCCGCGGGCGGGTGGATCCCCGCAGACCGCGTCACTGTGGCCGTCTCCCTCAGGCAGCCCCGCTTCAAGATCGTCGCGGGCTCCTTCGCTTACGCTGCCGACACGGGGAACAAGATCAACGAGAACGCGCACCTCTCTTCGCTTGCCCAGAGCCTGACCCCCACGATCGCCATTGGCAAGACATACGGTACCGCGGGAATCGCTTCCCTGCGGGCGTTCAACACCGCGGTCAACGGGGACGCGTACACCTCGAACCCCACCGCCCAGGTCCAGGTCCAGTGCAAGACAAGCAACACTGCCGTCCTCGCCGACCCTGGTCTGGTGACTGTCGCTTCGAACGGCGGCACGACGTCGGTGGGCATCGCCGTGGAGGGCTCCACGGGGGCTCAGGCTGTCACTGCGGACACTTTCGTCAAGGTGACATGCCACCCGACCAGCAACACGGCGACTACGAACAGCCGGGAGTTCTGGACCATCGGGGACGCCGCGCAGTTCATGGTCCAGGTCCGCAAGCCTAGGCTGGTGCCGTTCGCGGGCCCCGAGTCAAAGAGGGCCACGAACACAACCAACATGACCACCAACACCACTGTCATCGACCGCTTCCGCACCGACCCCGACGCCTTGCTCATCACGGAGAACAAGACGCTGGCCAGCGGCGATGTACTGAGGCTGAAGCTCGCGGAGGACACTGCCAACGGGTTCGCAGTCTCCGTCATCTGCTCGTCGTCCTCCCCAGCAATCCTGCCCGGCACGGCGGCGTTTGACGTCAACTTCTCGAGCCAGATCTACACCAACGTCGACGTCGGGGACACGAGCGCCGTCAGCTCCGATCAGTTCATCACGTACGAGTGCGCACCGAACCCCGGCGCCATCCTGTCTGGGTCCGGACTTTTCATGACGGACATCGCCATCATGGAGGTCACGGTCAAGAACAACCTGCCCCCGACGACGGGCCTGGTGAACGACACGTACGACGTCGCCCCGTTCGACGAGGACGGGGAAGGGTTCGTGCTCGACATCCGGACCATCACGAACGTCGCGCTCGGCAAGGACCTCGACGGTGACGGGAACGACGTCACCTTCGCCATCGTCTGCGACCCGTCCCTGGGGACGGCCGAGTTTACTGATGCTGCCAATGGGATCGTCCAGTACACCCCCCGGGCGGATGCGAACGGCCAGGACTACATCGTCTTCGACGTGACTGACACGCTGGGGGCCAAGTCAAACTTCGGGATCATCAACGTGACCATCCTCAGGGTCCCTGACGCCCCAGTGGCGAACGTCGTGACCATCGCCACCATTGACGGCACCCTCGGGAGGAGGTCCTACAGCTGGGTGGACAATGGCCTGATCAGCGACCCCGACGGCATTGACACGGAGGACGACGAGGACGCGGGCAATGGCGTTCAGGCCCACTACGTCGAGATCACCAAGCTCCCGAATATCGGGAGCGACCTGATCGTCAGCGCGTCCGACGTGCTCACCTGGCAGACGGAGGCGCTTACGGTCTGCACCCCGCCCGTCACCGGCCCCAACCCGTGCTTCCCAAGGCGCGTCAAGGTCACCAAATTCGAGTATGAGACGGCGCTCAACTCGGCGACGGCCTACGACGGCACGGACGAGATCAAGTACCAGGTCTTCGATGGGACCGGCAGGCAGTCAGTTGAGGGCACGCTGATCCTGACCGTGAACCGTCAGGGGGACAACAACGTGCCCCCCATCACGTGCATCGACCCGCCCAATTGCAACATCGCCGATGGTCTGACGTTCCTCGAGGACCAGCCGGCGAGCGCGCAGCCGGCCATGTTCCCCACGGGCCAGAAGGACGACGGCGCCACCATCCAGCCAGAGCAGCTCCTATACCCCGTCACGGCAGTGCCCTCAAACGGCACGGTCGAGATCTGGTGCCCCGAGCCCCTGTCGTACCAGGAGCAGAACGTGCCCCTGGTCGTCACGGCGCCAAACACGTGCCCCACGCCTGGTAGGCTGGTCCAGACGGCGGGGAATCCCCCCACCCGCCTGGCCTCCACCCGGACCAACCGGCCGATCAAGCTGGTGCTGGCGGACGGCAGCCCCGACCTGACGGCCGCCGGGGAGCAGCGGACCACCTGCGACCCGGCGTGCATCGCCGACGCGGAGAACGACGCTGTGAACACCTCGGCCCTGAGCCTCGAGGCCTACGTCGACGCCAACTGCCCCAACTCGTGCCTCCGGGCCGAGGGGGTCCTGAACAAGTTCCAGGTGGTCGCTTCGTGCCGGCAGACGAACGGCAACGCCGTGGACACCGCTGGGCTCGCCAGCTGCGTCTACCTCCAGAACGCGGGGGAGCCCTCCCAGCTGCCGTCCTTCCGGTACACGCCCAACGCCAACTTCTTTGGCACCGACACCTTCGTGTACCGGGCCAGGGACACCTTCTCTGACTCGGCAGCCGCGTACGTCACGGTCGCGGTGTCCAACGCCGTCGATCCGCCGACGCCCATGTGCGCCGACGACAGCACCGTCTTCTCCCGCGGGCTCACCACCAGGCTTATCGCGGAGGATATGCGCCTGGGGCCCCAGGGGCGGAACTGGCACCCAGGGCCTTACACTGACGTCTCCACTGGTGACACTGTGACAGCGAGCCCCCCGGGGAGCGGGAGCTGCTTCGCCCTCAACGGGATCAGCGCGTACGCGCATCCCGTCACGTGCGACCGCCTCGTCCAGCCCGACTTCAAGGACGACCCCGCCTCCTACCCCGACTTTGCTGTGACCACCAACAACAACCTCCGGACGCGGCTGTTCCCCGACACCAACGAGCCCCCGATGACCAAGGCGGTGCAGGCCATCGTCAGCCTCGCCGGCGGGGACGTCTTCTTCAACGAACAGAAGGGCATCGAGCTCGTCTGCGGCGGCTTGGTGCGCTCCGTCCGGGCGGCCATGACGGAGGACCCCAGCAAGGCCGCGGGCTTTGACGACGGGACGCGCTTTGCGCTCAGCATCAACTACCCCGACTACGACCCGAACGAGAACCCCAAGTACCGGTACATGATCCGCGAGCTCGAGGTGGACCGGGCGGACCCCTACTCCGGCCTCTCGGCAACGCAGGGGCCCCTCGCGGGGGCCGTCTACAAGGCCGTCTCGTCGGGGATGCGGGTGACGCCCCCCTCGACCCCGTCCTCGAACGCCGACCTCACCGTCAACATCGAGGGCGCGCAGGTCACCACGGCCTCCATCTACGCCCAGGGGGTCGAGTCCACCGCTGGCCTCGCGATGGACCAGTTCCAGCAGGTGGGGCACATCCCCATGTTCCTGGACTACAAGCCGCCCAATGGCCAGGCCGGAAACATCCTGTCCCGGTGGGCGTGGGGGTACTCGGACGTGCAGGACGCGAGCTTCGCGGACTTCTCGGGCTCGGGGGAGCAGTACGAGAAGTTCACCGCGCTGGGGGTGGTCGAGTTCCACGTGGGATGCTCCCCGGGGACCAAGTCGTCAAAGCCCGACACGGTCGGGCCGGCCACCACGTGGACGTGCGAGCCATGCCCGGCGGGTTACTTCAACTCGCCCGGAATCTACGACCAGAAGACGTGCGAGCCGTGCCCGGCTGGCTCGTCGTCGGTCCCGGGGTCCACCTCGTGCACGATCTGCCCCCAGGGCTCGTACGCGGGGGCGGCGGGGTCGCCCGAGTGCTCCCAGTGCCCGGACGCCAGGATGACCACGGCGGACGTTGGTGCGCAGGCAGTCACCGACTGTCTGTGCCCCGTGGGCACGTTCCGGCCCCGCAAGGGCACCGAGCTCGAGGCCAACGGGCTCTCGACCGACTCGTGCTTCGAGTGCGGGGGCAACACAGTCTGCACGTTGGAGAACCAGCCCATCCCGCTGCCCGCCCAGGAGGGCTTCACCGTGGACCCGCGGACGGGGAACGTGTTCGAGTGCGTCGTCGGGGAGGCTTGCCCGAGGCTCACCAGCTTCGAACAGGTCGAGAGCGGCGTGTGTGGCGTCGGCTACGCGCGCGACCCCGGGGCGCCCTGCAACAACTGCGCCGAGAAGTACTACAAGTCGGGCCTGATCTGCAAGAAGTGCCGGAACGACACGGCCGTGTACGTCGTGTTTGGGGTGATCATCCTGATCGCGCTGGCACCCCTGCTCATGAAGCTCGCGCAGAAGAACGTTTTCGCTTCAGTCAACATCCTGATTGTCTTCTTCCAGACGACCATCGTGTTCGCCGAGCTGAAGTGGGCCTGGCCGCAGGAGCTGCTGGACATGTTCGCGTACTTCTCGATCTTCAGCCTCAACATCGAGCTCGTCTCGCCCGAGTGCTTCGTGGGAGACTTCTCGTCCCTCCACAAGATCTGGATCTCCAACCTCATGCCTCTCATCCTTGGCGTCCTGCTCCTGGGGCTCTACCACCTCCAGCACTTCCTGACTGTGCGGAGGGCCAGGCTGACGTCCTTCCCCTGCTTCGTGACGCTCGACACGGAGCAGATGGTGAAGGGTAGGGTCGCCGTGTCCTTCCAGCCCGACCGCGTCGTCCTCCACCGGCTCACCCTGTGGGAGAACCTGCTGGGGCGGAAGCCCGCTGGCGCCCCCCTCCAGGAGATCGACGGCAGCAGCCTCAAGTTCTCCTTCCCCGGGTGCCAACTCACGGTCGAGGGGGTCCTCATTGTAACGACTGAATCCTCGGAGGCCGACGGCATCTCAAGCGACCTCCCGCGCCAGCTCAACCTTGAGACGGCTTACGCCCGCGAGATCTGGATCGGGCTGCAGATGCTGTCGGACGAGGTGCCCGAGGATGCGATGGGCCCTCTGGCGGCCATCGGCGCCATGGACGCCGGTCGCGTCGCGCGGGGCATCCTGATCGACGAGGGCGACCGCAGGCAGGCAGAGCGCGTCCGCAACATGGGAAAGCACTCGTCGGTCCGCCAGGGAATCTTCGGTGGCATTGTGAATGCCCTCTCGACGAAGACTCCCGCCCACGCCGTCGCCGCCCCCCGGGCTGTGGCGTCCGTCAAGGCCGGCCGCGGGGCCGCGGCCAAGCGCAACCGCGCCGCCTCGCAGCAAGCAGGTGCTTACGACGGCATCGACATGCGTGCCGAGGCCAACGTGGTTAGCGACCCCCGGAAGGACGACCTCCGGCAGGCCATCTACCAGGAGTTCGGGTCCGGGGTGCACCCGAAGAACGCCGAGGTGCTGGCGGAGAGGCTGATCGGCGAGAACCACGACAGGTACAAGGCCGAGTCGGCGGTGCGGATGGTGCTGCTACTCATGTACTTCGTGCTCCTGCAGGCCAACTCTGTCTACTTCGACTGCCGCCTCTTCAATGGGGAGCTCCGGTGGTTCAAGGAGCCGTCGAACAAGTGTTACGAAACGCCCTTGCACGTGGCCCTACTCCCTGTCGTGATCATCGCCATAATCGTCTATGGCTTCGGCATCCCCTACTACTTCTGGAAGTTCTTGTACAAGAACGTCGACATCATCTCCCGCCGCGACGAGATTGTCGAGCGCCTCTCGCGCTACCAGGAGGACGCCCAGCCCGGGTCGACCGGGAAGCGCGAGTCGGACGGCGCATCGTTCGCCCTCCGGGACGCCGACGCGATCAAGGAGCGGGATGTGGTCGCCGATTGGGAGAAGCAGATCGACGATGCCCGCCGCCTCTTCATTATGTACGAGCAGATCGGGTTCATCTTCAAGCGGTACGAGTCGCAGGTGTGGTGGTACGAGCTGGTCGTGATTTCCCGGAAGGCCCTGCTCGTCGGTTTCTCGATGATCCAGCGCCAGATGGAGCAGATCCTCTGCATCGTGCTCCTGCTGGTCATGTCCTCGTGCGTCCTCCTCCGGCACGGCCCCTACGAGGACGACCACCTTGATGTCATGGAGTCCTTCGCGCTCATGGTGAACATCATCATCACCATCTGTGGCGCCACTTTCTACCTCGACATCTTCACCGACAAGATCAAGGTCAACGTCGGGTACGCCGCCTTCGGCGTCCTCGCCGTGTCCTCGGCCATCCTCATCGGCTTTGTGCTTTTCGACGCCGTTCCCAAGGTGCGCATGCTTATGCGGTTCAGCCGCCAAGGCAAGAGCGTGCGCAGGCTCGAGGCCGGCCGCCACCAGTCTCTCATGGAGGCCGCAATGGGCCAAATTCAGCTCAAGGAGGTCGGGAGGCGTATCTGGTGCTTCTTCGTTGGGGGCCACGGGAAGACGTCGGAGTCCCGGAAGTTGTCGCTCATCCACAAGAAGGTGGAGAAGGCCAGGAAGCGCCACCGCTGGGTGCTTCTGCTGGCCATCCGCTGCTTCGTCGTGCCTCCACGCAAGCGCATCATGCTCCGTGTGGCGCGCGAGGTCATGGGCGGCTTCGACGACTTCAAGAACGGCAAGGACTCGGACCGCGGCTACGCACAGTTCCGGCGGTTCGTGCTCTCCCTGCGCGACGATCGTGACATGGAGACGGTGGCGCAGGCGATGCTCACCCTTCACCGCTGCCACATGCAGGGTAAGGAGCGCGCCGCCATGCGCCTGGCCCGCATCCTCGACATGGGGGCCACCGACGCACTCCTCGTGGCGAGGGCCCTCGAGGGCGAGCGCCCCGACCACGCCGCCGGCGTCGCGTTCCTCATCCGCGAGGCGCACAACGACCTCGTCGGGGCCATTCACAAGCTGGAGAACCCGGAGTCGGACGATGCACAGAAGAAGATCATGTCCCGCGAGGAGAAAAAGCTGGAACAGAAGCGACTCAACGAGATCACCTTCTCCGAGGACGCGGCCAAGGAGCATGAGAAGGTGTACAGCGAGGCCGCAGTGCGTCTGTCGCAGTCCCGCGCCTCGTGGTTCTTCCGCGCGCCCTCGGACTTCGACAAGACCTTCAAGGGTTTGCCTCCGCACCTCAGCAACGACGTCTGCAACGCTCTCGAGTTCATCGCCTTCTCGCCTGTGATCGCCCAGAATGCCGCAGAGAGCGCCATGTTCCAGAAGCGGAAGGCGGCGACCGCGAAGCGCGAGTTCGACAGGGCTAGGGTCGTCCTGAACAGGGTGAGTACGGTCGCGTCCCCCGCTTCGCAGGCTAGGGTAGGGCGCGCGCCACGCACGCCCCTGCAGCCTCCCTTGCTCCCTCGCCCCCTCGCCCCGGCCCCGGCCGTCGTGACCCCGCCGCCCACCCCGCCCGTGCCCCGCAGCTTCTGAACAAGGGAGACTTCTTCATGACGGAGAGGCCGTCCAGCAAGCTGCTGAAGCAGCTCGAGGCCATGGGTCAAAGGCAGGCCCCCGCCCATCTGGCGCGCAAGTACCAGAGCAACTCGCAGAGCACCGCCAGCAGCGTGCATCGGCAGCCCCGCGGCATGGCCAACAACCCGACCTTCGAGCCGGCCGGGCCCGCTCCGGGGGCGAAGAACGACCACGAGGCCGGCCCGTCCGGCTTCAACTCGTCCGCCCGCACCTCTGACGGGCCCGCCGGGAACCAGTCCCTCGACGCCGGGTACGAGTCTCCCGACGCCGGATACCGGTCCCCCCCCGGCGAGGAGTTCATGTCCCCGAACCCCCTCTACGCACCCCCTTCGGTCTCCGCGGCCGGGGGCGCCGAAGGCGACGGGGTCGTGCAGGAGGGCCCCGTTGGCGAGGCAATTGACGTCGGCGAGATCGCCGTTGCGGTGGCCGGCTGGGAGTCGGCCCAGCAGCGCGCGCCCGCTGCAGCGGGCCCGGGCTGGCTTAAGAGCATGTTTGGCCGTGGCACGGAGCCCGAGCACCCCAAGCACGCCCAGCCCGAGTCAGAGTCGCCCGCGACCATGGCCCAGAGGAACATCGTGCACTCTGTGCGCGCCGCCGCGACCTGGGGCTTCGTTCACAGGTACGACATGCTCAACAGCGGTCTTCTTGAGCGGAAGTGGAACGAGCGGTCGAAGAGCGTCAAGAACGTCGACGTCAGGGCCATCGTCAAGGACATGACCCAAGTGTAGGTAGACACGCGTTTGTTCTGTGAGGAGGCGCGCCCGGTGGGGGCAGAGGAGAGGCGGTGAGGGGATCTTCGCCCGTCCCCCCGCATACGCCCGCATGCTAGCCAACACCCCACTAGTCAGAAAAGATTTGCATGACGGACCGACGTCGTCAAGGTGGCCCCGGGGGGACCGCATCGCCCAGCGACCCTCGGGGCGGCCCTGGAACGAGAGAGCCAACAGCCGTTCGCTCGGTCGTGTCCCCTGTCCCGGCTTTGAAATTAAAGCAGCAAGTCACGCGTCGCCGGTGGCCGCGAGGATTCCCAGCCCGCCGCGGGGTCGCTCCATGACCCACCCCCCCGGTGAGAACGTGAAGGCCCGCGACAGGCGGGGGGAGGGCGACCCTTCCCCGCGCCTCCACCGCAGGCACAGGCTGGACAGCAGCCCCTCCCCTGGCTCCATGAGCCCCACCCAGTGCGCGAACCCGTCGTCGCGCCCCTCGTACGGGTCGTCCCCCGGCCCCCCGGACCCCCCGGAGAGCTGCGGCCCTTGCGCCTCGTCGAGGGAGAGCCTGATCCGGCCGCCCCCTCCGGCGCGCGGGAGGGGCCACGGGAGGTCGACTGAGAACGATCTGAGCCCAGGGGGGGCCGAGATCCCCCGCGCCGCCGCCTTCACGTACGCCTCCTTGGCCGTCCACAGCGCCACAAACATCCGGCGCGCCGCTCCCTCGCCCTCCGCGGCCGCGAGCTCCTCCAGCCTCCGCGCCTCGCCCGGGTGCATGCGGCGCCTCGCGAGCCTCACCGGGTCCCGGCTCGTCTGCCGCCCCCCGCCCTCCGCGTCCAACCCGACCCCGACCCCCCGCCCCACCGCCACCCCCAGCGCCGCCCCCGTGTGAGTCACCGAGTATTCGAGGCGCTGCCGGCGGGGCACCCCGGGGAGCTCCAGGCGGGGCTTCCCGTGGGGGGACCGGACGATGCTGAGCGCCCCGGGGTCCCCGCCCGTGTACAGGGCCAGCACAGCCCGGGCCGCCGCCTTGGACAGGACCCGGCTCGCAGCTCCGGCTTCTTCCCCCCGGGCCTGGGCCCCGCCGCCGGCGCCGCACTCGTCCCTCTCTTCGGCGCTCAGCGTGCCCCAGAGGGCCGACACCCGCTCCTTGTCTGCGCGAGCGGCGGAAGCGGGGCCGGTCGGGGGGCAGCGGGGGACGCACTCTGTCCGGGGTCCCCCCGGTGCGGCGCCCGTGGGGGGGCCGGGACCGAGCCACTGTCGCGCCGCTGGGGGCGGCTGGAATCCGCCCGCCGCGGCCTGAACAGGGGCGTCCATTCGAGTGGGAGCGAGGTGGGGTGCGGTATGTCGCGGGGGGGTGTCACCTTGAGCGAAACGGCGGATTTCGTCCCCCTGAACCCACCAAACGTGGACCTCGCCCTCCGCGAGCGGAACCGGTCCCTTCCCTTTGAACGCCTCCCATGCCGACGCGTCGCCGCATTTCGTCACGTAATCCGACGAGTACGAAGAAAACTGGGACGCAAAGGACGGGAGCGCCGATTTCCTGCGTCTGCGAGTCCCGTAAGCCGTGAAAATGGCCGGCGAGTGCGCGGGGCGGTGCTCCTCGCTCTCGCTAGCGAGAGTCGCGCGGCCCCCCAGCGCCCCGACCTGAGCATGGCCGCCCCTGGCGCTGCAGGGAGACGGAACGACGACGAAGCGACGGAACAGCGGCGGGGTGACAGCCGCGCGCCCCACCCGCGCCCGCACACAGCCCACGCATCCGCCCAGGGGCAGCCGGGAGAGCGAGCGAGTGGACATGCTCTGGCTCCTGGTCGAGGGAGGCCCCGGGGGGCGTGCGTGCGCCGCGATGGTATCCCCGCGCGGCAGACTGCCCCCCGCGACGCGCTCGCGCGCCCCCCTTCAAGTCGGCGCGGCCCGCGCGCCACCGACCCATTGCGCCAGCACCGCGGGCACTGGCGCCCCGCGCCCGCCCGGGCCCAGGGGTCACCCGGCGTCCCGGGACGGCGATGAGGGCTGCGGCCCCCCCGTCTGCGACGACCGGAACCTCTTCTCCGACCCCACGGGCACCCTGTCGCTGGCCGCCGACACACGCTTGACCGCCCCCCGCCCCCGGCGGCCCCCCTCCCCGACGTCGGGGACGCCGCCCACCTCGGTCGCCCGCCGGGCATGCGACCGTCCCGTGCTGAGCGGCCGCCCGCCGCCGCCGCCGCCGTCCGACGTCCTCGCGCGCGTCGGCAGGCTCAGGGCGGACCCGGGCACCTTGGGCAGCGGCGGCCGCGACCGCTGCGACCCCGTGTCGGGGCTTCCCCCCGCGACCCCGTCCGCCCCCCCGCTGCTTCCGTCGCCGGCGAAGAGCCCCGCGAAGCGGACGTGGTGCGGGTTCCCGCCCCCGCCGCGCCGCCCGAGGCTCATGCCGTCCGTGGCCTCCCGCATCTCCTGCACGGCGCCGCTCTCCGGGCCCGCCGCCAGCAGCCGCCGCCCCTTCTCCAGGTCCCCCCGCATCGACAGCTCGCTGCTCCGCCGCGCCCGCCGGAACGCCTCCCCCCTGCCCCCGCCCCCCGACCCCTCGCTCCCCGTCGAGGACCCCCCCCCCAGCACGAAACTCACCCGGTGCCCCTTGAGGTGTCCCACCAGCAGCCCCTGTCGGGCCTCGACCTCGACGTCGTCCTCGGCGGCCCAGCCGCGGAGCGCCACGCCGTCCACGGACCGGGGGCCCGGGGCGGACCGCGCGGGCAGGTACTGCGCGCCGTCGTCGGGGCTCTTGCCCGAGTGTCCCACGCTCTTGGACGGCCCCCGGCTCACCACGCGGGGGGGGGCCGCCTCGAACTGCGCCCCGCCGCGGCCCGCGCCCCACGCGCCCGCGCTGTCCCCCGACGTGTCGCTCCCGGCTCCGGCCCCCGCCTCGCGCTCCCTCGCCGCCCGCGCCGCCGCCGCCGCGTCCCGCGCCTGGTAGTGCTTCCGCCGCTTCGCGGCGAAGGCGCGGCGCCTCGCCTCCTCCGTCCCGTCCTCGCTGTCGTCGTCCGATGACGGGCCGGCCGCCCGGGCGCCGCGGGGCTCGGCGCGCCGCCCGCCGCCGCCGCCGTCCGTGCTGAACCGCGCCACCTTGACGTGCCCGTCCACCACCTCGCGACCCCCCCACCGGTGTCGCTCACGCCCCCCGCCGCAGCTGCCAGCGCGGTCAGTCTCCCCCGGGGGGCGGCGGTGCCCGCTCCCCGGCATCGACCCCTCCGACGCCTCGTCGACCCGGACGCCCCGGAACGACCCGCACCCCGACAGCCCCCGGGCTGCCCCCGCCCCCGCCCCCACCCCGCCGCTGGCATCGCCCGAGTCGTCGTCGTCTTCTTCGTCGTCGTCTGCCTCCATCGCGGCGCGGGCCGCGGCCATCGCAGCGCGCATGTTGTAGTGCTGCTGGCGGTGCCGCTCAAAGGCGTCGTGCTTCCCGCGCCCCTCGTCCGACGGTGCGGCCGGGAGGACCTCGTCGCCGCCAGGGGTGGCGAAGCGGGCGGCGCGGGGCGCGGCGGGGGGTCCCGGGTCCGGGGTGGCGAAGCGGGCGGCGCGGGGGACGGCGAGGTCAGTGCCCTGCTGGGGTCTGATCCCGCGCAGGGCCGACTCCAGGGCATCCATGCGGGCGCCGTCGGAGCAGACGCGCTCAAGGTCCCCTCCATCGCCCCCCTGCCCACTAGGGTGGGAGCGATCGCTCTCCGTCGACATCCTGCTGGGGCTGGCCCACGGCGTGTTCGGCTCGTCAATCTTGGTCGGGTTCAGCTCGGCCTGCGGGGGCGTTGGGAGAAGTCAGGTTGGCGGGGAGCGGGAGCGTGGGGGGTGTGGTCTGGGAAGGCTGGGGCCTTGGGGGGGCTAGTTGGGGAGGCCTCGCCTTGATTTTCTCATTCTCCTCCAGATTCCGCTCATCCCAGCGGACGCCGCGCCCCTTGAACATCTGTGTCATGTCTCCGTGGGCGTCTCCGTGCCCGATCACCCCCTCCCCCCCCCCCCCGCGGGCGGGGGGGCCGCCTCGGGGAGACGCCCCCCGGTCCGGGCCCGCGGCCGGGCCCGGGGGAGGCCCGCCCCCGGGGGCGC
>Ga0181582_10002646_pt1 | contig 14262 bp, 10 predicted proteins | sample 071ome_32_FD_132438 | JGI IMG/M metagenome (GOLD analysis project Ga0181582, IMG submission 132438) | Coastal salt marsh microbial communities from the Groves Creek Marsh, Skidaway Island, Georgia - 071405AT metaG (megahit assembly) | ecosystem: Environmental > Aquatic > Marine > Intertidal...
ATTCGCTCCAGCGACATGACCTGGGGAATCAGCGGCAGGACGATGTAGTTTTCGCTGATGGCGCACTCGTGGATCATGCCGGGGTACGGCGACTTGATCCAGACTTCCCAGGTTTTCCTGCCGCTTTTGTCAAAACTGTAAATGGCAATGTCGTCGGTGGCTTCGCCTTTTGCCGCGTAGGCATAACCGTAAAGTTCGCCGGTTTCAAAATCGATCTTGGGGTGGGCGGTAAACGAGGTAGCCGTCATCTGGCCGTCCCAGGTGAACAGCCCTTTCGTCTCCAGGGTGAACGGGTCCATGGCATAGGGTGGCTGGTCTTCCTTCATGGCCAGGATCATGCCGTTATGGGGGACCACATTGGTGTTGGCCACGGCGCGATTCAGCCCTTTTACGCTGTCATCGTCGGTAAAGGCGTTGCGGTAGTCACCGAACAGCCCGCGACGCGCCTTGCGCTCGGCCAGCAGACGCTGTGTATGAACATACTGCATCTGCATGTCGCAGTGGCCGTCCTTGATGCGAAACGCGGTGACGAAGCCGTCGCCGTTGAACGGGTTGGCATCACCCATCTTGGGCGGAAAAGCCTGGTCCGGGCCAATCCGGAAAAACGTGCCGTCCAGCTCAGCGGGAATCCGGCCATCGACTTCCAGGTCGTACAGACTGCCCTCCAGGCGAAAGGGCTCATCGATGGTGGAAAATGTGGGCGAACCGGGAAACAGTGTGGTCATGCCTGACTCCTGTCATTCAGTTTTTTTCTGGCGAGGGATTTTACAGGGGATTTTCAACTAAGGGATTCTTTAGGTCATATAAGACGGAATTTAACCGGGAAGTTAAATAAAAAAGCCCCGCAATGCGGGGCTTTTTTATACAAATCATGGCGGAGAGGGAGGGATTCGAACCCTCGATGAGCTTTAACACCCATACGCCCTTAGCAGGGGCGCGCCTTCAGCCTCTCGGCCACCTCTCCAAAGACTTGCTCTTAAGTGCTGATAACTGGAGATGTTTCAAGGCGCGCATGCGGCCTTTTACATGACATCTGCCACCTATCCGGCAAGCCGCGCATGATAGCACAGGCTTTCCGGGTTGGTGGAGCCTTGGGGCTGAATTTGCCTATCTTTTTCCAGGCGCCGCGTGCGTCAAACGTCTGCTGTTACCGTGATAAAAAGGCCAGTGGATCAGTTGTTGCCAACACCGTCATCGTCAGCAGCACCGCCGCCACCGGCTTCCTCTGTACCTTCTTTTCTGATTCTGTCGTAAATCTCTTCCCTGTGGACAGCAACGTCTTTAGGTGCATTGACACCTATGCGTACTTGATTTCCCTTTACACCCAATACAGTGACAGTCACTTCGTCACCTATCATCAGTGTTTCGCCGACCCGGCGAGTCAAAATCAACATTGCTAAATCCTCTTAGCATACAAAAAACCAGCGTGCTGCCTTGCGGAAGCAACCGGCCCTTCGAGAACTTACTATCTACTCCACAGCGCCTTTCACCCTGCATGGGCAGGTGAAAAATACTGCATCCTTTTAACCTGACAGTTATTTCGGCGGATTTTCCAGGCCGAACGCGCTGTGCAGGGCTCTTACTGCCAACTCGAGGTATTTTTCTTCTATAACTACAGAAATTTTGATTTCAGACGTGGTGATCAGCTGAATATTGATCGACTCTTTCGACAATGCTTCAAACATGCGGCTGGCAACACCGGCATGTGAACGCATGCCCACACCCACCAGTGACACCTTGGCTACCCTGTCTTCAACTTCCACGCCCCTGGCGCCCATTTCCTTCGCTACGCTTTCCAGGATCCTGGATGCTGCTGCGGCATCCTTCTTGGCCACTGTAAAGGTTATGTCGTTGGTTTTATCGGCACCGATATTCTGCACAATGACATCCACTTCAATGTTTGCATCACTAATCGGGCCGAAAACCTTGAAAGCCATACCAGGTACATCCGGCACGCCCACAACGCTTATCTTGGCCTCATCCCTGGTGAAGGCGATGCCAGAAATGACTGGGTTCTCCATCATAGATTCATCCTCTGAGACTATTAATGTGCCGGGACCATCCTCGAAAGATGACAGAACCCGTAAACGCACATTGTATTTTCCGGCAAATTCAACAGAACGGATCTGCAGAACTTTTGAACCGAGGCTGGCCATCTCAAGCATTTCTTCGAATGTGATACGGTCCAGTCGCCTGGCATTGTCAACTACGCGGGGATCAGTGGTGTAGACACCGTCAACATCGGTGTAGATCTGGCATTCATCGGCTTTCAGGGCCGCTGCTAGTGCTACTGCCGTGGTATCCGAACCACCTCTTCCCAAAGTCGTAATATTTCCCTGTTCATCAACTCCCTGAAAGCCTGCAACCACGACCACCTTGCCCTGGTCCAGATCCTGACGCATATGCTCCTGGTCTATCTTCTGGATCCTGGCTTTGGTGTGGGCACTATCAGTGAGTATCCTTACCTGCCCCCCAGTGTACGACCGGGCAGGACAACCGATGCTCTGCAATGCCATGCTCAACAGGGCTATGGTTGTCTGCTCGCCAGTGGAGAGCAACATGTCCATCTCGCGGGGAGACGGCTCCTTTTGTAGTTCATGGGCCATGGCGGTCAGGTTGTTGGTCACCCCGCTCATCGCGGAGACCACGACAACGACCTGGTTGCCCTCAGCCTTGCAGGCGGCAACCCGCTGGGCGACCGCCTTGATCCTTTCGATGGAACCCACTGAAGTTCCACCGTACTTCTGAACTATCAACATGATTCTGACATCATCCTTTTGCACCATACCAACAGAATATGGACAACATTGTTAACTCAAATCTGCAACCTGTATTGCGAAAATGAAATCTCACAAAACTGATGCAAGATATTGTTTTACATGGGAAATTGCACCTGGCAAGTCACCTGGGGAATTTCCCCCTGCCATCGCCATATCGGGCCTGCCGCCGCCTTTACCACCGACCTTCTTGGCCACTTCATTGACCACATCGCCGGCCTTGATGCGGCCGGTGAGATCCTTGGTGACCCCGGCCACCAGGCTGACCTTGCCCTCAGTGACGGTGCCGAGAACCACAACGGCAGAGCCGAGCTTGTTCTTGAGCTGATCGGCAGTGTCCCTCAATGCCTTGCCGTCGATACCCTCGACTATGGCAGCCAGCACTTTCACGCCATTGATTTCTTCAGCCTGCGCCGCCAGGTCGGATCCGGCAGAACTGGCCAGCTTGGCCTTGAGCTGCTCGATGTCCTTTTCCAGCTGACGATTGGCAGCCGTGAGCTGCTCTACCCGGTCCACTACCTTGTCGGTGCCCGACTTAACGGCTGCCGCGATGGTGCGCAGGCGCTCTTCCTGCTCCTGGACCAGGACAAGCGCCGCATCGCCTGTGACGGCCTCGATACGACGCACACCTGCAGCGATGCCGGATTCGGCGACGATCTTGAACAGACCAATATCGCCGGTACGGTTGACGTGCGTGCCACCGCACAATTCAATGGAAAAAGAGGCTTCGTCATCGGTAGTTGAATCAAGGCCCATGCTGACGACACGCACCTCGCTGCCGTACTTTTCACCGAACAGGGCCATGGCGCCTTTCTTCTTTGCCGCATCCATCGACATGACTTCCCTGGATACTTCTACGTTCTTCAGGACCTGGCGGTTCACGATGGCCTCGATTTCACGGACTTCATCAGGCGTCACCGGTTTGTTGTGGGAAAAGTCGAAACGCAGGTATTTCGGGCTGACCAGCGAGCCCTTCTGGGACACGTGCGTGCCCAATACCTGGCGCAGGGCTGCGTGCATCAGATGGGTGGCGCTGTGATTGAGTACGGTGGGCTGGCGCATCGCATTGTCTACGCAGCAGGATACGCTGTCACCCACTTTAAGGGTGCCTTTTTCGACGCTGCCGATGTGCAGGAACTGGCCACCCTGCTTCTGGGTGTCCCTGACGAGGAAACTCAGCGCCTTGTTGAGCAGTGTACCGCAGTCACCGACCTGGCCGCCGGACTCCCCATAGAAAGGTGTGCTGTCGAGCAGCACGATGCCATTGTCGCCTTCAACCAGGCTGTCTACGGCAGCACCATCGCGATAAAGGGCCAGCACTTTGGCCTCGGCCTGCAGAGTGTCGTAGCCAACAAATTGTGTGTTTTCCTCCAGACGGATATCCAGGGCGGCGGCGCTTTCAAAGTGGCTTGCCGAACGTGCCTGGCTCTTCTGTTTGTCCATTTCCGCATCGAATTCGGCCATGTTCAGGGACAACCCCCGTTCACGAGCGATATCAGCGGTCAGATCGACGGGGAAACCATAGGTGTCATAAAGCTTGAAGACCGTGGCCCCGGCAATGATGTTGCCGTCGAGTTCCTCGATGGCCTTCTCAAGAATGGCCATGCCATTGTCCAGGGTGCGAGCGAACTGTTTTTCTTCGGCCAGCAGGGTTGCCCCGACACGCGCCTGTTCAGCTGCCAATTCCGGATAGGCTTCACCCATGACATCGCACAGCGGGCCGACCAGTTTGTGAAAGAAAGCACCACTGGCGCCAAGCTTGTGCCCGTGGCGTATAGCACGGCGAATGATGCGGCGCAGGACATAACCCCTGCCCTCATTGGACGGAATGACACCATCAAGCACCAGGAAGGCGCAGGAACGGATATGGTCGGCGATCACGTTGAGGGAGGCGTTTTTCAGGTCCTTCGTACCGGTAATGTCCGCTACGGCCTGAATGATGTGATGGAACAGGTCTATCTGGTAGTTGCTGTGCATATGCTGCATGACTGCAGCGATACGCTCCAGCCCCATGCCCGTATCGACCGAGGGTTTCGGCAATGGCGTCATGCTGCCGTCTGCGGCCCGGTTGAACTGCATGAACACAAGGTTCCAGATTTCGATGTAGCGGTCGCCATCCTCATCGGGACTGCCGGGCGGGCCGCCGGGCACTTCATCACCGTGGTCGTAGAAGATTTCGCTGCAGGGGCCGCAGGGACCGGTATCGCCCATGGCCCAGAAGTTGTCTTTTTCACCCATGCGGGTGAAACGTTCGGCCGGAACGCCGATATCCTTCAGCCAGATGTCCGCCGCTTCGTCGTCATCCTGGAACACCGTGACCCAGAGCTTTTCCTTCGGCAGTCCGAGGTTCTCGGTCAGAAAGGTCCAGGCAAAGTGGATCGCATCACGCTTGAAATAATCCCCGAAGCTGAAATTGCCCAGCATCTCGAAAAAAGTGTGGTGACGGGCTGTGTAACCGACATTTTCCAGGTCGTTGTGCTTTCCCCCGGCGCGAACGCAGCGCTGGGAAGTAACCGCACGCTTGTAACTGCGCTTGTCCTGGCCGAGGAAGACGTCCTTGAACTGGACCATCCCGGCATTGGTAAACAACAGGGTCGGGTCATTGCCAGGCACCAGCGAACTGCTGGCGACAACTTCATGTCCCTGACCGGCAAAATAATCAAGGAAGGCCTGGCGGATCTCGGCGCTTTTCATGTCCTTTGGCTCTTGGAATTACCCCTGTATTCTGAGTCCATAAAATAGGGGCGGTTTAGCTGAATTAAAAAGCCGCTAATTATATACTCTTAAAGGCAAATTGCTATTATTTATCCTGTTATTTCAACCAGCTAGGGCAATCCTGGCACTACGCGCCGGGCTAGCCGGTGCAGGTTCAGACCAGAGGAAGCGACGTGAAATTACTGAAGGTTACAGCTGCCCTAGGGCTCTGCCTGGCGCTGGTTTTGAACCTGTTTGCCATGTGGCAGGCGCACCAGCTGGTAACCAATCCCGCCGAGGCACGGCGGCCGCTGGACAGGACGCCTGCCGATTTCGGACTGGACTACCTCGACGTCAAGGTCACCAGCAATGATGGGTTCACACTGAGCGGTTGGTTCATCGAATCCCGCAATGGTGCCGTGATTCTCATGCAGCATGGCTATAAATGGGATCGCATGGGCCATCTGGAAGAAGCGGGCATGTTGTCCCGCGCAGGCTACGGCGTGTTAGTGATGTCTGTCAGGTCACATGACGTGAATCCGGGCGAGAGAATCACTTTCGGCGTGGAGGAAGTAAAAGATCTCGATGCCTGGTACAGGTATGCCCTTGAACTTCCCGGTGTGGACCCGCAGCGTATCGGAATTCTTGGTGATTCACTGGGGGGATCGCTGGCTATCCAGTATGCGGCGGCCAATGCCGGTATTGCGGCGGTGGTGGCTCACAGTGCATTTTCCTCGTTGCAGGACACCATCGAAACCAGTATCAGGCATTTTACCGGCTTGCCTCCCTTCCCGTTCGCTCCCATGATCAGTTTCTGGGCAGAGCAGGAAACCGGCATCGATATCGGCGCCATCGATGCAAAGCGCTGGATAAGTGAGATCAGCCCGAGACCCGTCTTTATCATTCATAGCCTGGATGATCAGGTGATTTCACCAAGCAGCGGTGAACTGCTTTTTGCAGCAGCCGGGGAACCCCGTGAATTATGGCTGGAACACGGCATCGAACATGCGGGCTTCGATACTGCGCTGCCCGAGGAATTCGAGCGTCGCATAGTGGCGTTTTTTGATAAAGCGCTTCCCGCGGGTGAGCGTCCGCTTGCTGCGGCTACCTTGGACCCATAAAAAAACGGCCCGGGACTCGAGCCCCGGACCGTCCTTGATCTACCCGGCTCAGAAAACCTTGCGAACGGTGAGTCCGTAGGTTTGCGGCTCTCTCGGATATGCGCTGAGCTTGCCATCCTGCAAGGGAGTATCGAACACAGTGCCATACCAGCTTTCATCATTGATATTCCTGCCCCAAAGCATCAGTTCGATGCCGGAGGGCATGCGGGCAATGGCCCGCAGATTGATGAAATCGCGACTTTCCTGCACGGCAAACGGGTCGTTGTTGTTATGCATGACCATATCCGAATAGCTGACATATTCGGCGCCTAGCAGGAGTTCCGTGCCATTGTTCAGCATGAAGCTCTTGGATGCATTGAGCGTGAAATAGTCGTCGGATACTCCGCCTACCCTGTCACCACTGCGATTACAGTAACCCTGGGTAAGCAATTGGGCAGCCTCTGCGGGTGCTCCCGTGTGAAAGATATTCGAAATCTGGCAGTTGCCCTTCTCGAAGTCCTCGAAGCTGGCATCCGTATAGGCATATGTCAGGAAGAAGTTAAGCGATTCGGTCGGGTTCCACCAGATTTCGGCTTCCACTCCCTGCACATCCACCCGGCCGGCGTTCTGCAGGTTGAATGCGGTACCGGTGAAGGTATTGGTCTGCAGGTCCTCAACCTCCATGTCGAAAACAGCGATATTCATGCGCAGGTTGTTGTCGATAAAGTCCTTCTTTATACCCAGTTCAAACGTCGTGGTGTCTTCTGAATCGAATACGGTATCGAAACCCAGGCCGATGCGGTCGGTATTGGTGCCGCCCGACTTGTAACCTGTGCCATAGGACGCATAGATCAGGCTGGAATCATCAGGACGCCATGACAGTCCCACGTTGCCTGTAACCCTGCTGTCGTCAAGATCTGCATTGATATCCGGCCTTGGACAGAAACGCACGGTAACGCTGCAGTTGGCCCACCCCGGCAAATACAGGACATTCAGGGCCGGCAGGAAAGGCGCCGGGTTCATCGCCGCGAGCGCAGGATTGAAGGTGTTTCCGCTGCCATCCCCCGGCGGCGCACCTGCAGCCGCCTTGGCCTGCTCGCCGGCAATTGTCAGGGCTGCGCCTATGGCCTGCACATTGACATCAGCCAGTCCGGGCGTGAATACAGACTCGGTGAAACGGCTCCGCATATCCTTGTTCTCGTCTGTATACCTGATGCCAACATTCAGCTCGAGGTTGTCGGTGAGGTCATAATCAATGCGTCCGAAAATGGCATTGGCGCGATGATCCTGGCTGCTGTAATCCTGGATCGTGTTGCCCGGCGCCACAGGGGGGGCGAACGACGTGCCGAAAGAAGTGCCATAGACGAAATTGATGAAACCCAGCAGCTGGGGTGGTGTTGCCAAAAGGGCGCCCAGGACATCAGGTGATGCGGCGACGGCATAGTTCGGCAGTGAACTGCCCAGGTACAGAAAATCCTTGCTTTCCAGTTCCTGTTTGTAGAAATACAGCCCGGCCAGATATCGGAACCGCTCTGTCGGGTCGCTGGAAATCCTGAATTCCTGTGACAACATGCTCTGCCGGGCATCCTGGAGCCTGCCCGCGAGGTCCACATCACTGAAATCCGCATCGATAGCATCCCTGATATCAAAACTGCGATAAGCCGTGATGGAAACGAAATCCAGATCGTCATAGCTGCGTTTGATTTCCAGGGATATGCCGCTGTCCTCGTTTTCGGATCTTGGCAGCGTATTCAGGGAAAGGCGGCCGTCATCAAAGCTGCCGGTCCGGTAAATTGTGCCGCCCAGGGCGCTCAGGATCGCATCCGAGCCAAATACAGGCGCGCCATTATCAGTCCTTCCTGAAGCGACCAGGCTATCCTTTAATGTCAGTGCCGCACAGCAAACCTCGTCGATTTCGGAATAATCGATGATTATTCTTGCCGAGAGATCCTCGCTCGGTTCATAGAGGAATTGCTGCCTGAATCCCCAACGGGACCTGTCATTGATATCGCCGCCCAGGTTGTCCACATCGATGAATCCATCACGTTCACTGGAATATAGCGTGGTGCGCGCAGCGAGCGTATCACTGAGGCTGAAATTGAAACCCGCATTGAAATTCAGCATGGAGTAATTGCCCGCAGTGACTTCCACGAAGGCATTACGTTCATGCGAAGGGGCTACGGTGCGAAGGAGCAAGGCACCTGAAGCCGAATTTTTGCCAAACAATGTTCCCTGCGGACCGCGCAACACTTCCACGGCTTCAAGGTCAACAAGCTGGTTGAACAATGATGCCTGCCTGGCACGATACACACCGTCCACATACAAGCCTACTGAAGACTCCAGGCCAAAATTCTGTGCGCCAGTGCCTACGCCGCGAATCGAGAAGTTACCTGTTCCTGAGCTCTGGTTCGTCCCGACAACCAGGCCCGGGACACTCCACATGAGTTCCTGGACATCCTTGATGGAATTGTCTTCGAGCCAGACGCCGGAAATGGCGGAAACTGCGACCGGCACCTCCTGTATGTTTTCTTCTCTGAGCTGGGCCGTGACGGTAATTTCTTCCAGGACCTGGGCCGAGGCAGGCTGCAGGGCAAAACAGGATAAGGCGACCCCGGTAGCCAGGGCATGTCGTTTAAATCTCATCGCAGTTTCTGAATTGAACAGTTTGGACATGACTCCCCCGATATTCTGCATTCTTCAAAGGTTGTTATTCTTCTCACTACTGTATTTCCGTCCGTGTCGCTTATATCCTATTGGACTTCTTCCGGAAATTACCCCGATTGTATACAGCCTCCGGCAAAATTTCACCGGATACCGCAGGTTTTGTCTACCCGAATATTTCAGTAACCCTGCCGTCCCTGGACATCAGGATCGCAATCGGTCGCGTCTGGGGTATATGGGAAAACACAATCATCGAAATCACGAGCAAGGGTACGCACAGGAACATTCCCGGAATGCCCCAGATCAGTCCCCATAAGGACAGATTGAGCAGGATGACCAGGGGACTCAGGTTGAGCGAATCTCCCATCAGGCGCGGCTCCATGATGTTGCCGATGCAGACCTGAATCATCGTCACTCCCCCCAGCACCAGGAAAAAAGGCGTATAGGTATCGAACTGCACCAGCGTGATCAGGGAAGGAAAGATGGTGGCGACGATGGAGCCGATGGTCGGGATGAAATTGAGCAGGAATATCAGCAGCGCCCAGAATTCGGCAAAATCCACGCCGACCACCTTCATGAATATATAGCTCAGCACACCGGTAAGGCCGCTGGTCAGCATCTTGATACTGATGTACTTCTGCACATCCTCGTTGATCTTGCGGATCAGCATGCACACCCGCTTTTCCTTCACCGGATCGTTCGCCAGTGAAGCCACCTTGCTGCTGAAATTGCCCTGCTCCAGCAACAGGAAGACCACGTAAATGATGATAACGCCCATGTTTGCGGCAATATTGGTCAGGGAGGAAGCCAGGCCAGTGATGAATTCACCCAGGTCGAACAATGCGGTGAGCTGGTTGAGGGTGGGTTCCTGTTCGATGCGCAGCAGGCGCAGGATTCTGTCCCAGCGATTTTCCAGGTTGATCTGGTAGATCGGCGCAACACGAACAACGCCGGCGATATTGCTGGCAATCAATTCGACGATACCCCAGATGATGGCGAAGAAGGTGAGAAATGACAGTGAGTACCTGACCAGTTTGGGCAGCGGCTTGCCGCCGGCCTTGATGCGGCCGAAACCTTCGGACAGCAGGTTGATCAGATACCAGAACACGATGGCGATCACCAGAGGCAACAGGATGGTCTGCCCCACCACCAGTAGAAAGAACACCAGGGCCACCAGGATGCTGGCCATGACGAAATTCTGCAGCTTCAGCTTGTTGTTTTCCACGCGGCATCCCCGTGTGTTGATTGGACTTAAGTCTACTGTATCTGCTGCTCAGGGCGATACCGGGCCTTCGCACCCTGCCTGCCTTACTGCAGCTGTTCCAGCAGCAGGTAGCTCAGGGAACTGATGATCATGGCGCCCAGCAGGTTCAGCACCAGGCCGGTACGTGCCATCTGCCCGATGGTGATCTGGCGGCTGGCAAAGACAATGGCGTTGGGCGGGGTCGCCACGGGCAGCATGAAGGCGAAGGAGGCGCCGAGCGCTGCCGGCACCATGAGCGCAAACGGATGCAGCTCCATCGAAATAGCCAGGGCCCCCATCACTGGAATGAACAGCGTGGCGGTGGCCGCATTGGAAGTCATCTCGGTGAGGAAGGTGACAAACAGGACCACGACGACGATCAGCACAAAGAAATGCACGCCCTGAAGGATAGTGAGCTGGCTGGCCAGCCAGGCCGTCAGTCCGGATTCACTGAACCCCGACGCCAGGGCGAAGCCCCCGCCCATGAGGATGATGATGTCCCAGGGTATGGTTTTCGCCGTATCCCAGTCGAGGATGAAGCCGCCCTTTTCCCTGCCTGCCGGCATGATGAACAACAGGAAGGCGCCGCACATGGCGATGGCCGGATCGGATACGAAACTGAGCCATTCGGGCGTGAACAGCCCACGCAGTATCCAGCTCATGGCAACCAGGAAGAACAGGATCGCCACTTTCTTTTCCTCGCCGGTCATCGGACCCATATCATCGAGCTGGCGCTGGATATGCTGGTGCGCCTGCTCGCTGGAAGTGTTGGCATCATCCATGGGGTACATGACTCGCGTCAGGATGAACCAGATGGTCGCCAGCATGCATATGGATACCGGAATACCCAGCTTCATCCAGTCGACAAAACTGATCTGGTAGCCGTAGAGGGTGTCAATGATGCCGATCAGGATGGCATTGGGCGGCGTGCCGACGAGCGTGGCAACACCGCCTGCTGACGATGAATAGGCGATACCCAGCATCAGCGCTGTGCCGAAATTGTAGCCCCCACCCGGGGTGTCATGGGCCATTTCCATCCGCGTCTGATCGACCACGGCGATGGCCACCGGTGTCATCATGACACAGGTAGCGGTATTGCTGATCCACATGGACAACAGCGCGGTGGCCAGCATGAAGCCCAGCACCAGGCGGTTCGGGCTGCTGCCGACACGGATGATGACATTCAGGGCGATACGCCGATGCAGGTGCCACTTCTGCATGGCAACCGCGATCAGGAAGCCGCCCATGAACAGGAACAGGATCTCGTTGCCGTATGACAGCGTGGTAGTGCCCGTCGGCATGATATCCAGAAGCGGGAACAGGAAGATCGGCAGCATGGCCGTGGCGGGGATCGGCACTGTTTCCGCCATCCAGAAGCAGGCCATCAGGAGTGCCACCGCTGCCACGCGCGAGGCCTCCACCGACATGCCTTCCGGCAACGGCATGAGCAGCACCAGGAAAAACAACAGAGGACCGGTGAAGAGCCCGACTTTCTGCCGCAGGGAAAACGAAAACAACATGCGGCGATTCTATTACTTAACGTGGCCCCATGGCTATCTTGGACACAGCCCACAGCGCAAGAAACGGATTTTCTTTTGCAGGCAAACCCCTTAAGTTAGGCCCATGAACCACGCAGCAACCCAAACCGGCGGATCCACCTACACCACCATGGCAAAGGCCCTGCATATACTGGCCACCAGCCGTGACGCACCGCCCTCCCTTGCCCAACTGGCCGCAGCTTGCGGACTTAGCGAGTTCCATTTCCAGAAACAGTTTAGCCGCTGGGTGGGCATCAGCCCCAAACGCTTCAGCCAGTTCCTGAGCAAGGAATACATCAAGCAGCTGCTCGATGCGGGTATGCAACCGCTGGATGCCTGCTACCAGGCGGGCTTGTCAGGACCAGGGAGGATGCATGAACTCTTCATCCGTACCGAAGCCATGACGCCTGCAGAATATCGCCGCAAGGGCGAGGGGCTGGTCATCCGCTACGGGATCCACGACTCCCCGTTCGGCCCCTACCTGCTGGCTGTCACTGACAAGGGCATCTGCCATCTCGAATTCATCACCGCGGGTGAACAGGCCATACTCGATAATTTTCATGACAACTGGCCGCTGTCGGTCATCAACCGGGACGAAAAGGTCACGGCGCCGGTACACCGGCAACTGTTCGGCAAGCCAGCCACGAAGCCCGCCAGTATCAGTCTCCTGCTCAAGGGCACCAACTTCCAGATCCAGGTGTGGCAGGCCTTGCTGAGAATTCCCTACGGCCAGGTAGCCTCTTACGAGGAAATCGCCGGGCTGGCCGGCAACCCTGCTGCCACCCGCGCCAGTGCGTCGGCCATTGCCCGCAACAGGATTGCCTGGCTGATTCCCTGCCATCGTGTTGTTCGCAAGCTTGGCGAAACCGGCCAGTACCGCTGGGGCAGTGAAAAGAAGAAGATCATTCTCGGCTACGAGGCCGCCACCTCCCCCCGTTAAGCCCATTTCGTGGTATTGCCTTTTAATAGGCTTCCCCTATTATTACAATAGAATTAATATATTTTATCTATAGTATGATGACCCCTATAGTGCTCTCCATGGCGGCAGTTGCTGTAGCTGCCGGATTTTGGAACCAACCAACTTGTGGAGAGATTTATGCAAACCCTGGTACCCGAAGTAACTTTTAAAACCCGCGTCCGCGATGAAAGCATCGGCGGCGAAAATCCGTTCCGCTGGCAGGATGTTTCCACGGACGACATCTTCAAGGGCAAGCGCGTTGTGCTGTTCGCCCTCCCCGGCGCCTTCACACCGACCTGCAGCAGCACACACCTGCCGGGTTATGAAAAAGAGTACGACACTCTGAAAAACCTCGGGGTAGATGAAGTGTACTGCCTCAGCGTGAACGACGCGTTTTCCATGTTCCAGTGGGCCAGGCAGCTCGGCGTGAAGAACGTGAAGATGCTCCCCGACGGCAATGCCCACTTCACCAGGGGCATGGATATGCTGGTGAAGAAGGAAAACCTCGGCTTTGGCGACCGCTCTTGGCGCTATTCAGTCCTGGTCAACGACGGCAAGGTTGAAAAAGCCTTCGTCGAGCCCGGCAAGTCAGACAACTGCCCAGACGATCCCTTCACCTGCAGCGATGTGAATACCATGCTGGATTACCTGCAGTACCAGGCGCAGGAGCCTGCGAAAAAGGCAGGCTGATCACCACGATCGCCGAAAATGACCAAAATTCCGGTCAGCGGTGATCCACTTACGATGGATTGGCGTATCAAGGGTTATATCAGTTCCCCTCGGATCAACCCCCCCTTAAGTTGATCCCTTCCTTGAGCCGGCCCTTTGGGCCGGCTTTTTTTTGCTTGCGGCCTGCAAGCACGCAATTTATGGACTCCTGCCTGCGATTTTGCCATTCTTGTCCGGGAGCAGGCATACCTGCAGCCCGGTATTACAGTAACGCTACAACGGAGTATTCCATGCCAGCTATCGTCCAGATCAATTTCCCCTATAGCGAAAGCCAGGCCGACCTGGAGAAGCATTCGGCCGAAGCCGCCCCCCGGTTTTCCGGCGTGGAGGGTCTGCAATGGAAGGTCTGGCTGGTCGATGAAGCAGCCAAGACCGCAGGGGGGGTTTACCTGTTCGACAATCGCGCCAATGCGGATGCCTATGCGGGAGGCCCGCTGGTCGAACGCCTGAAAAGTGCCCGCGACGGGGTAAGCGTGAAGGTCTTTGACACCATCGACGCCGCCGGCGTCATCACCAACGCGCCCGTGTAAGGCGTCAGTGCGTCATCGTGTAGACGGCAATG
>Ga0181582_10002650_pt1 | contig 14241 bp, 8 predicted proteins | sample 071ome_32_FD_132438 | JGI IMG/M metagenome (GOLD analysis project Ga0181582, IMG submission 132438) | Coastal salt marsh microbial communities from the Groves Creek Marsh, Skidaway Island, Georgia - 071405AT metaG (megahit assembly) | ecosystem: Environmental > Aquatic > Marine > Intertidal zone...
GCTGCAGGCCGATGGCGATTCTTATGATGGAGCCGAGGGTAACATGGATGACGGCTTGCTGAGCTTTACCGGCTTCCTTCGCATCGATGCTCCTGGTGACTACGATATTCGCTCGGAATCGGATGACGGATCCATCCTCTGGATCGCGGGGGAGCGGGTGATTGACAATGATGGAAGTCATGGTGCGCCGGGGCCTTCGCCTGATGGCTTTTACAATTTTGCGACTGCCGGTCTCTACCCCATCGCAATTGCCTGGTTCAACGGTGACTGGACCAATGATGCTGGCGATCATGGTGGGGCCAACTTGAATATCCTGCTCGATGGGGCCCCTGTGCCGGGAGACATCCTCTACGGGTCGGGGGATGTGGGCGCTGCCGCCATATCGATTTCTTCTCTTTCGGCTGAAAAGGGGGATGCTGGCCTGGCTGGACGTTATTGGGCCAGTGAACCCAAGGGATTCGAATTCGGTGAAGGAGCCCAGGGCCCGGTCTTTCAGACCACACCGGGAGATGATCACGGGATTTACATGATCAATAGCGAGCCTGATGGTTCCTTCGTTTCCACGAATGTGAACTACACTGGAGACGATTTGACGCCCATTGTGGAATGGCTGGCTGGCGATGGAGCTTCGTTCCAAGGCAACGAAGGCAATCTGGACGATGGTATGGTCCAATTGAGGGGCCTCGTTGATATCACCTCAGCTGGGTGGCATGATTTCAACAGTTCCTCTGACGATGGTTCGGTGATTCGGGTTGGCAACCAGGTGGTGGTGAACAATGACGGAGGCCACGGTGCTCCTGGGCCCGCTCCGGATGGAAGCGCCTACTTTACCAAGGCCGGTCTCTACCCCATTGAGGTGAACTGGTTCAACGGAGACTGGACCAATGACGCAGGCGACCACGGTGGCGCCAATATCCATTTGACCATGGATGGCGAGGCCCTGGAGGGTTTGCTTTACCACTCCTTGGAGGAGGGCATCACCTTGCCCAGCCTGGTCAAGGCCGAGCCGGTGCCCTTGCCAACGATTCTTCTGGAATCCTTTGAAACCAGCACCACCGAGTCTCTGGAAGAAAACGTGCGGGCATGGGCTGGCGATCGCACGACCTATGGTGTGGCAGATTTGTCCGCCGATGATTCCTTGGTCGGTGTGACTGATGGCAATCAGGCCCTTGAGGTGAACTTCGACACCCTTTCGGGTTGGGCGCAGGATTTTCAAATCCTGCTCAGCCCTGAAGCTTCCGCGCTGCTTCAGGAAAAATGGAACGAGGATGCGCCCCACCGATGGTGGCTGCTCTACGACATTACCTTTGGTTCGGGGGGAGGCAACTGGGCCAATAACCCTGTCTGGGTAGGGGATGCCAGTTATGGAGACCAGGTCGAAGTCAATGGTGCTTGGGACACCCCTGTGACGGCCTACATCGAAATCGACTCGGTGCGCAATGGCAATGACTTGCTGCCGGATGAACAGGGTCAAATCGCTATTGGATTCGGATTCAATGGGGACCTTCCTGAAGAGAGTCAGTTGTGGGTCGATAATATTCGTTTGTTGGACACGTACGCGACTGGGTATGAACCAGTGGAAACCCTCCTGGATGGGCTGGAGGGGCCAGATTTTGATCTGATCACCGAATCGGGTTTTGCCCTTTACGATTATGCCCGGCAAGAAGCCGATGATCCTCGTGTGACTCAAGGGGATGGCGCTGCCTGGATCGAAGTCGATGGCAGTGGTTGGACCACCGCAGCGGTCATTGAATTGTCGCAGAGTGATGCGCTCAACGAAGTGCTGGCCACGGTGGAGGTTGCCGACCGCGTGCACTACACCTTGAGTTATGATTTCATTGTCATCCCTGATGCGAACACGGCTGTTTCGTGGTTTCAGACCATTCCCTCAGTGACCGGATCGCGCCTGTCCCCCAACTGGGCCGGCGAAATGGTCCAACGCACCACATCGATCAATTTGGGTAGTGTGGAATGGGGCTCTCCTGCACCCAACATCAATCTCGTGACCCAGGGAGGGTTTGATGGCTATGTGGATGTGTTTGTCGACAATATTCGACTGTTCAACGCCAAGGGTAATCGCGTGGCCGGGCCCGAGCCCATGGACCCTCCCGCGCTTACTGGCCTGCAGTCCTCTGGTGGACAGATTGAGATCGAGTTCGCCAGCGTGTCGGGTGGCAGCTATTCGATTCTCGTGAGTGAGGATTTGGCTTCCGGCGCATGGTCCGAAGCCGCCTCTGGGATTACCGCAAACGGCGCCTCGACCTCCTGGCAGGACGCGGCCTCTGGAGCACAAAAGTTTTATCGCATTCGGCGCGATCAGTAGGTAGATCCCTCGGAATGACTGTTCGGAGGCCATCCCTGTGGATGGCCTCTTTTTTTGGGGCTTTATTTGCCCTTGGGGATGCGATTGAGCGTGTAGGCTGCCGATGGGTGTGTCAGCGGTTGGCCGGATTCCGAGGTCCACCCCTTGAAATCAAAGGTGTGCACATAGCCCTCCCTGAGGGGAGTTACCTGGCAAGTCCATCGTCTGCGGTCCTCCGACAAGGTCCAGTTAACGATCTCCAGCTCGAGATCGTCCACGGGTTCACTTCCATAAGATGCGTGGTAGTGGTAGGTGTGGCTCCGAAGGCTCAGGGAAGGGGCGGGCAAATCAAGGTTTGCTTCGATGCCCTCCTTCAGGGGCTGGGTAAAGGTGATGGCAAAACCATCACTGAGGGCTTGGATGCGGAGGATTTCGAAGGGGACCTCGCCCGTCCAGTGAATCTTTTGCAACCCGAAGGAGCGATTGCCCAGTGAATTCCACCCGCGGTTGCTCTGCCCGACCAGCAAGTCGCCTGCCGCATCCCATGCCAGTCGCAGCACGCCACACTGCAGCCCCTCGGCAAACCCAAAGCACGCGCCCTGGTATTGCCCCTCGACCTGTTCCAGACAAACCCTCATCACCATGGACATGGTGAATTCGCCCACGAAGGCTTGTCCTTCAAAGGGACCAAAGCGACCACTCCCATCGTCCCACAGGATATCCGTGCTGCTCATACCCATGTTGCGGTAGGGAAACCAAAGGGCAGGCAAGCGATAATCCGGGATGCGCTTTGCAGCTTCAGCCACGGTGAGACCGGTCGGCAGTGGGGTGCTGACCTTGGGCTCGTAGGGGGTGCCTTTTCCGTGAACCAGGGCATCGGCATGGCCATGAAAGGCACCGGGTTGAATATGAATCAAGGGACAGGTGGGAAACCAGTTGCCTTGCTGATCGGTCGCGAAGATGTCACCCTGCGGGTTCATCCCCAACCCGCAGGGTGAACGAAAACCATAGGACACAGGTTCCCATTGGCCATCGGGTGCGACCCGCAGGCTCCATCCACGCCAGGCATTGTCTTCTGGCTTGGGCCCCTTGCCGATCGAGGCATTGAGCGTGATCCATGCGTTGCCTTGTCGGTCGAATTGGGGCCCGTAGGCGTATTCGTGGTAGTTGCCCGTGACACCCCATCCTCGCGCCACCGACCAGTAGGTATCGGCCTGACCATCGCCATCCTCGTCGGTGATACGGGTCAGTTCCGTGCGCTGAACCGTGTAGAGGGACCCTTCATGGTAGCTCAGGCCAAGGGGTTCATGGAGCCCCTCCGCAAAAAGTCGGTAGTGTGTGGTGGTTGGATCCTTCGTCTGGTCTGCGATCCAGATTTCCCCCTTGCGCAGGGCCAGGGCTACCGAGCCATGGGGCAGCAAGGCCATGCCGCTGACCTCCAGTTTCAGATTTTCTGGCAATGCAAAGGTCGAGAGTTCATAGGCGGGTTCTGCGCTTAAATCGGCCGCAGGCACATCGCACACCTGCAGGGAAGCTGAGAGCCAGCACAGCAGAAGGAGCCTCCTGGAAGCGCAAGGTGCGCCGAGGGGGCGAAAGTTTGGTAGGTGCGCAGGGTTCATGGGTTTGTTTGTTCGATGCGATACTGCCATTCCATGGTGTCTTCATTGGGATCCATGAACAGTGTCAGATGCTTTTGGCCGTCGGACTCTTCTACCTTGGCGTTCCCCTTGAGGAGGGTGATGCGAGTGTTCGGAGGCTTTTGGTATTGATCCTCACCGATCGCCGTGAAGTCGCCCCGCAGGATGCCTGCAAGTGGCGGAGTGTCTGGCTCTGAGGAAAGATGCAAGGTGTGGAGAAAACCATCTGAAGTCGCTTCCAGGCGGTCTTCCACGCGCCATCCATGCATGAGGTAATGAAAGGTTGGAACGCCCAGTCGATCTTTTCGATATCCTAGAAAGTTGGGATTTCTGGGCTCCTGGTTCTTGAACTTTTCTTCAACGAAGGGGGGCGCCTGAAAGTCCAGAGGGAACCACGGCAAGGCGCTGCCCTCGGGCTCCGTCAACGGTGTGAAACGATCATCCCAGGTTGCGGCCGCGTCCAGAAAGTCCCCTTGCCAGGCCATGACCCAGCGACACTGCTGGGCATCGAAGGCAGCGTGATATCCCTGGGCAAAGCCTACGTTGATGGCATGCAGCCCCGCATCTTTCATGAAGGTACGAAAGACGACAGGGGTCTTCTCAGGCTGGAGGGCGAAGGAACCCTTGGCCTCCATGCCCTCTGGGAGTCGCGATTGGTCCCACTCCGAAAGGTAGGCCCAAAGGCTGTCAATCTGGCGTTCCGCACTGCCACCGTTGCCGGGCAGTGAAGACTTTCCATCAGGCCAGAAGGCAGGCATGCGGGTTCCAGGCCGAAAGCTGGCCGGATCGAGCAGGTAATCGCGAAACCATTCGGGGCGCAGTCGGGTGGTTGCGTGGCTCAGGTCCATGGCCTGAATGCCCAGAGAAGGGTGCCCGCCAAGCGAGTGACATTGAATGCATCCCAAACCCTTGATACCCATCAAAGCGCGTCCCCACATGTTGCGTCCGACTGCGTTTTCGCGTCCATCGCGCGGGGTTGGCTGCTCGGTCGGGTCGGCGTCTTCCGCGCTCAGGGCAGCTGCGAGAGTGGAAGCCCAATGGGGTCCCCAGTTCGGCATGCGGGTGTTGAGGTAGGGGCGAACGGCCCCTTGTCCCAGCAAGATCGTTTCGAGTGCTTCCGGCCGGAGTTTGCGTCCGACACCCTTGAGATGAGGGGGTAGGCGTCCTTCGTCTCCAAGATCCTCGCCCGAGCTGGTGAAATGGCCCATGGTGGCTGCAGAGGGCTGGCCAACGCCTTCTCGAGGATGGCACTGATGACATTGGAGGTAGCGCAAGAGGTCGTGGACCGGAAGTGGTTGCTGGATGTCTGCTTTTTTATGCTCGGAAAGAAGGGACTGCATCTCACTCCGTATCTCAGTAATGAAATCATACCATGGCAGATGGGCTTGAGGTTCGGTCGCCAGGCAGCCTTCGGATGCTTTGCTTGGATAAGGGAGCGCCGGGGTGGGGCCGCTGGACGAAGCCTCTTCAACCCTCGAGTGACACTGGCCACATTGATAGCGTTCAAAGGCCTGTTTTCCCCTTTCCTTCAGACCACGATCCGGTAGGGGTTCCGTGTTGGGCGTGTCTCCTCGCATGAGATAGGCTGCGAGATGTTCGGCTTCCTCCTGGCTGAGGTGAAAATCCGGCATGCGAAAATCAGGCCGCGAGGATGGCGGGTCCAGAAGGAAGGCTCTCAAGCCCCGGAGCTGGTATTTGCTTGGCAGGTGGGCCAGTGATGCAGGTCGTGGGTCCGTTCCTCCGGAAAGGGGATGACAGGCAGCGCATCCCAGTGACTGAAAAAGCGACTCGCCTTTTTCTATGGAGGGTTCGTTTGCAGAAAGCGCCTCTTCCCCATGCGGAGCGTCCTGTGCCCACCAGAGATAGGCAGTCATCGCCTCAGCGGTGGATCGCTGCTGTTCAGCGGGGAGGCTGGAAAGCATGTGGGGCATGCGCGAACCCGTCGAGTCACCCGAGTGCTCATCTGGCGAAAGAATCATGTTCAGGAGATACGCTGGTTGGAGGCGTAGATGGGCTCGATTCAGGGATGGTATCCAGTCCTGCAAGGGAATGGGGCTTTGAGAAGTGTCTCCGGCTTCATGGCAGCTAAAGCATCCGTGTTCCTCCATGAGGAAAGGGGAGGGCGAGATCGGCTCTCCCAGAGAAGCCGTAGAAGCCGCAGAAGCCAAAGAGACCCCAAAAGCCTGAAGGCAAAGGCAGGCAAGAATCATCGTATGCGATCTGCGAATCACGTTTTGAAGCCCCAATAAAAGGGGTTGGTCTCTGTCAGGTCGCATGGAGGACGCCACTTTCGTATCAGCCGTAAGGGTTCAGGTATCGTTATTCTAATGAACCGTGTTTGGGATGTCGACCTTTGGGTAGACATAACGACGCAACAGAACATCCACTTCAGGACTACCCCATCTGCGCCAGTTTTGCACCAGCCCCGGCGGAAGGTTTTGGGTCCCCTCATAAGGATGCTGCATAAGCGAAGGGAGTGCGTCCAAAACCCCGGCGGTGCCACCACTGGCCTTCAGGAGCAGCTTATCCAGAGCGCTCCAGAAGGTGCTTCCTTGTTGATAAAAGGCCATGGTGGCCGCTGGATCCTGCTTCGATGCACGTTCTGCCCAGGTGATCAATCCTTTCTCGACAGGCCGATAGGGTTGGATGAAGCGACTTCTCACAGCGTGCACCTCCTCTGGAGGTAAGGGACTCCCTTGCATGATTTTCAAAGCAGCGAACTGGGCCAGACTCTCGTAAATCCAAGGTGGGCAGTCATGGGCTGGAAAGGTGGCGTCGCAAAACTGGTGGAAATGCTCATGAGCGGCCACCGTCATGCTGAATGTTTTGAAGAAGGGCTCTCGAGACGAGCCATCATGAATGTAGTCAACCAACAGGCTATGCCCTCCTGACAATCCGCTGATGCGGCCTTGTTGAACAGAAACTTTCTTCCAAATCACCGCTACCTTTTTGAGCTGACTTCCTGATGGGTTGTGCGGTTCAAACAGTTGGCATAACAGCTCAACCAAGGCGGTATGGTCTGGGATCCATTGCTTCCATCGCGGATGCGCCGGTTCCTCCACGACATGCTCGAATGTGATCCCTTGAACGTTTCGGCGGATGGTATGAAGGGCTCCTAAAGCCCAGAATTCGGGAGGAGCATCCATCGAGGGCAATCGCCACGCATGATCGTCGCCAGAGGATCTGGCGCCCATGCTGGAATGGTTTTCTGCCTCTGGGTGAAAGGTGATCCATGGTGGCTTGGGCTCCCCTTTGCGTCGTAGCATCGAAGTGGCTTCCGAGAGGATCCACCGTGGTTCTTCTGGGTCGTAGGAGCTCTCACCCGCGCCCTCCTTCAGGACGACTTTCCAGGACAGGCATCTGGTGTGAGGTGGAACCTGCCAATGACCCTGTTGATCGGCTAAGATGAGGGTGCCGTCGGTGCGGACTTCGGCGACTTGCACCTCCTTACCCCATTTCGAGCCACGTACGACCCATTCGGTCATGCTTTCGGTAGGTGGTTGCAACCGCATCTCGACCCTCAGCGTGCTGGGGGAATGGGGGTCGACCCGGATGTCATATCCGACCCTTGGATCCCCATGGGTGTCTGAGCTGAATCGGGCACAGCTGGCGGTTGCCAGTAAAAGGACGATCCCCACCCGCTTTGGAAGGCAGGTTGTTGCAAACCACTGGATCACCTCATCAGGGTGAAGACCCGAGACATTGGGTCAAGCCCTTTTGGTCGCCACAAACAGGAAGTTAAACATCTCTTCGTCTACGGCGGTGGAACCGATCACACACGTGGAGTAGCCTCTATCCTCGCTGGGGTCTTACGGGGATGGGCTTTCGAGGACCAGACGATTGGTGCCCAGAAAGCGTATCCATCCAATGAGATGGTTTTTTCCCGGGTCCACAGGGTATATGCGCTCGTGAGCCGGAGGATGCAGAGATCCATTCTGAAAAGCCTCTTTTTGCCATTGATAGCCGAGCAAGCCATCGGCCGCCAAAAAGACTCCCTCAGTCCAATGAAGCGCAATACGATCACGAGGAAGGGATGCGATTTCACCTGTGTTTCTCGCCCAGATTTCCCAATAACCGGGTTCCGGGCTCTTGAGGGTGTAGGTGAGTTCCCTCTTGGGTGGTCTGCCTTGCATCACGCTGGCCAGTGTTTCCCAGCGCCAGTTCATGCGATCGGAGGACACTGGCATGCGGAACCAGATGAGACCGGTCATACTCCTCGGGTGGCTTTGTTGCCAATGATGAACCAGATCTGCCATGGCATGAGGATCGGCCATCAGTGGCTCCATGGATCCTTCGGGGTGAAGGAGACTGGGTGTCGTTTCCCCTGAAAGCCTCCGGTATCCCCCATCAGCATCGAACTGCATCCAGTAGCCGTAAGTGGGCAAGGCCACACGGAAGGGAGTTTGCCACCGCCCAGCTCGTTCCACGGCAAGCCTGGCTTGATGAGGATCGCACAGCACCAGGGCTTCCTCACGGTGTGTGGGCGGTTTGAGGGAATGTAACTGAAGTACGTAATGATCGACACAAGCGATCAGATCCGAAAAAGAGGGTTCATTGAGCCAGCTTGGCAGTGCGGTGATGGAGAGAGGCATGGGCTTGATGGCTTCTCTGAGGTCCTTGAGCCAGTCGATGTATTCCTCGAGTCGCGCATCCGGGCAATCCAGGTCCAGCTGACACTCCGAGATCTCGAGTCCTTGCTCGCTGAAGCGCCTCATGAGGGTGCTTGCCAGGGAGATGAGCTGCTCTTTGTGAAGAGCCTGGTCGATTTCAGGTTGGGGAAAGTGCTGCACCCGAATGACCAAACCCACCGGGGTTTCGGTGGAACGCAAGGCTTGGTCATCCGGTTGGATGAGGGTCACCGAATCGGTTTTCAAGCGCCAGTCGATCTCCGCAGCCAGGAACAGGATTCGTTCAAACGATGCCCCATGGCTTTTGAGGGCCTGGTTCACAGACGCATCCCACAGCCGTTGCCAGAGGTAAACCTCGTGCTTCAAGGGTGCTTCTGAAGAAGGCTGCTCCCTGCAGCCGATCCACAGGACAAGACATCCGATGGAAGGTAGCAGGCAGGCAAGGTATTGAAGCACTTTCAAAATCAGTCCTCTGTTTTTTTGAACGGAGCCGTGAGGCTTTGTGGGCTCATGGTTGGTTCACAAATCTGTCTCGGGTGCGACAGTTGAGGGTGGGGGAAACCAGCGTCGTTGTGCAGCGGCCTGACCGAGCGCCGTTGTGGAGCATCGGGTGACCAGTGCCTTGTAAAACCGATCAGCCGCCTCCGGATCCTTGTCTTTTAACCAGCCACCGGCTTCACACAGGGCCTCGGCGGTGGCTGTCTCCTCATCCGGCATCCATGCAACGGCTTCCCAGGCAAGGTTGGCGGCCACATGACGGTAATGCCATCGTTGATTCGGCTTTGGCTGAGATTTCTCGGTGCGGGCTTTTTCTTCAGTCGTTGGTTTGAGCTGATGGGAGGCAAGGTATTGTTGGCGTCCCTCCGCGCTGACGCCATCTTGGAAGTCGCCCTGATGAAGGGTCCAATCAGGTGCGAGTTCGGTGCCCATGAGCTCCATGCCCTGATAACGGGTCAAGCGGGCTGCTTTCCAGAGGGCCTGAGCGCGCAGCTTCAAGGACAGGGAAGGATCCCCACCTGAACGGATCGCTTGCATCCTCTCCAGGTGAATGGGTTTGATGGAATTTGGATAATCATCGAGAGCCTTTTCGAATTGGCCTTCACGCGTCAGCCGTCGAGCTAAAAGGTAGCGGAGCTGACCTTCCAGAATTTCTTTTGGCCAGGGTTCGCCCATAGTGTAAGCCCGACCCCACTGAGTGCTTTCATCGAGCTCATAGGGCTGACGATCGGTCGAATACTCCTGATCGATGAAAGCCTGCAATTCACTTGAGGTCAGTACCTGCTCGGCAATGTAGGCCCCGTCCATCCAGTAACCGGCGTTGAGTAGCGTTTTCATGGCCGTTAAATAATCGCCTCGCTGCAGGGTGAGCATACCCAATTCTCCCCAAAGACGCTGATGAGGCAGCCACAAACCATGGTGGACCTCGGTCTCGGAAGAGGCGGTCTGATCGGTCATCGGTTTGTCATGATCAGGGAAAAGCCGCGCTGCAAGTGTCAACTCTTCATAAGCCTTTTCCAGGTCTCCTTTGCGGAAGGCACACTTGGAGGCCAGCCATGCACGGTTCAGACTTTCGGCCGGAGCTAAGCGCAGATAGCTGGAACAGAGGTCGAAGAGGCCTCGTCGGTAAGCCCCCAATGCCAGGGGTTCCACCAGAGGATCCGAGGGCAGGTTGGAGCTCTCCAGAGCCTTGAGCCAGCGATTGAAAGCAACGAACGTGTCTGGCTGGAGTTCGCTGTCGGCCTGCACAATGCGTTGGCTCAAAAAGAGGGTGACCATCCTTCGGGAGGCTTCCATCTTCGCGAGTGGCAGGAGGTCGGCATCCTCATCCTTCAAGGCGGCTTGAATTACCCTCTCGATGGATTGATGCGCTGAAGGTTCGTCCTGACCCGCTGCCCATTGCTCCAGGTAAAGTTCGATAGCCCGGTCATACTGCTTGAGGTTGAAGGCAGCCCGAGCTTCCCATCCCAAACTGGCAGCTGCCAGGCCAAGGGTATCTGAAAAACCCTCATCGACTCCTTTGCGCAGTATCTGGAAAGATTGAATGGCCTCAGTGGGGGCCCTGTCCACTTGCATCCGACCCAGCATGTAAAGAGCCCATGTGGACCGATAATGCCGTTTTGAAGGAGGAAGGTTCAGCAGCTTTTCCCAGGCCTCCCGAGCCGCTGGAAACTGATTTCGGTGGTAGGCGATGGCGCCTTTGAGATACTCCGCGAATTCTTCTGGAAGGCCTTCGGTGGGTGGAATCAGGTCGAGCGTTGGTTTGGGATTCGGATTTGGAAACCAGGATTGATTCATCGATTCCCACCGGTCCTGAGCCTGGCGGTAACGATGGATGATTTCTCGGTGCTGCCTGTGCTGTGTTTCAATGGTTTGCTGCTCTTGCCGGGTGTAATCGGCTGATCGCAGGGCTTGGGAAAGATCCGCAAGCGCGACTTCCATGGTTTGAGTCGGACGATCCTTCCTGGCTTCGACGGCCTTGTAGGGCGAAGGTTTGTCTCCGATTAAAGCGCGCATTTCGCTTTTCAAACGGATCCAGGGAGCCCGAAGAAACGCTTGATCTCCCTCCGAGAGCAGCCAACTCGGAAAGTGTGGGCCGCAGGCGAACAACCACGTGCCCATGCCCATGGTGAAGCACAGGGCGGCAGGACGAAGGGCTTTGGGAAAGTGGACGGTCATAAGCCGACGATGTGCAGAGGCGTTTTTCATGAGCTGATGGGGCCGATGTAGGTGCTGGCTACGACGATCTGATCAAACCATACCCGACTGATGTGACCTTGGGGGGCTTTGGTGATATACAGATAGGTCCATAGATAGTTAATGCCGAGAGATTCTGAGGACGACCACTGGAAGCCTTCAAATGTCGTGCTGGCTGCCGCCGAAGGCGCCCACCAACCTCCCTTCCAGGATCCGGCAGGTTGCCCTGGGCCGACATGACTCACAATTTGGTGATCCTGACGTATCAACTGACCATCCAGCCAGAAGCACTGAGCACCATCCTTTTTTTCGGGGCTTGAGTTGAGCTCCATCATCATTTCCACGCAAACCCATTTCTCTTTTTCGGCCTTGGGCTTGGTAATGCCTTCCAGAAACGGGGTGCCCCAGAAGTTTCCGTCACCGTGGCGGCGCATACCCTGCCAGTAGGTGTAGAAATCCCAGGTCCAGTTTCTTCCATAGGGTTCCACACCTGAAGTGAATCGTTTGTGCCCATCGGGACGTTCGCCCGCTCCTCCTTGAGGCCACGGGGTCGACGGGGCAAAGCCTCCCAGATGCGTGCCAAAATGGTGAATGTCCCAGCAGTCCTGATCAAAACGGACATACCATCTGGCAAAGACTTTTTGGAGGTCGCCAGGAAGTCGACGATAAAGTTGTCCTCCCGTACCCTTTCCACCTTCATGGGTGATCAAAAGCGATCGGGAACTCCGACTCCCATGGGGTGTGAGGGTTGAAAGGGACATGCCTGCGAGGCCGTCGACCGTTTCCCAGCGCTCCTTGAGTTGAGCTGTATCCCTCCAGTCGAAGGATTCAACGAAAAGCACGTCGGCATGCTGCTCAATCCCCTCGTCGCCCGGGTAGTGAGCGGCGATTCCTTGGTGCCCTTCGGGCAGTGGGGTGTCGGCGAAGAGAAAGGGGGCACAACTGCCACCCAGGGCAAGCCACAGAATCCTGAAGTGAGAAAGCATTCTTGTGGAAGGGGTCGATGGGTTTTGTCGGGTTGTGCCAGCCTCTCAAGCACTTTCTTTTGGTTCGGGTTGTGCCAGTTTCTCAAGCACCTCCTGAAGATCCTTCTTTTGAACCAAGCCACTGAATTGCTTGTGAATGCGACCCTCTGCGTCGATGACGAAGGTTTGTGGGATGGCACTGAACCCCCCGAAGGCCTGTACCAAATCACCATGCCCCATCAGCAAGGGGTAGTTCATTTTTTCAGTGCGATGAAAGCGTTTGACGGGCCCGAGACTTTGGTCCAACGAAATGCCCACAAAGACAATATTTCGGTCCTTATAAGTTTCGGCTAGTTCCTTGAAGTGAGGAATTTCGGCACGACACGGTGGGCACCAGGTCGCCCAGAAGTTGAGCACCTGAACCTTGCCTTTGAATTGGTTGGAATTCGTTTTACCGGCTTCGAGATTGACCAGCTCCCACTCAGGCGCTCGCTTGCCGATTTGGGTGTCGTTTTCCGCGGCCTGAAGTGCCGAGCGTTGGGGAGCCCCCAGCATCATCCCGATAAGTAGGCAAGCAAAGCCGGTGAGTGAGCGAGTTGGAAGACCGAGAAGGCGCATAATTCAACTTCAACCAAGCATGGTTTTGGAAGCAATCTTTAATTTGATTGGAACGATTTTTTTTAAACGAAATGGACCTCTTAGCCGTGCGGAGACTTTCCAATCTGCGACGATTTACTCCAATTCGCGACGTTGCACTCTCGTTCGCTAGGAGGCGCTCTCTTGCGTGAGAATGACCTTCAAGTGTGATGGAGTCTTTGTTGAAAAAGCTGGCTCTATTGTTTACGTCATGCCCTTTGCTTGACACACTGCGCTCGCTAGCTGTTTCTTTGATGCGAGCCTACTGTTGCTGTATCGGATGGGTTCCAAAGAAGCTCCTTTCACTGAGCTGCCCCTGAAGATCCAAAGTGACCCCATGGAGTCGATGCACCGCCATGAATATGAGAACCTCCTGCCGGATGGTTTCGAGGATTACTACAGGGAGCAATTTGGGCCACGGTGGCCCCAGCTGCTTTCTTCCCTTCTTGAGCCTTCGACCCGAGTCGACCGGTTGAACGCATTTTTCGAGCCGATTCCGACGCCACCCGCCAAGTTCATGGATGCGTCATGGTCAACGATGCCAGGTGTCCGTCATGCTTTTCGCCTGGCCCAAGCCTTGCACGATCCTCGGCGGGACGCACGAGGTCTTTTGGAGACCTACCGTATGGATCCGGCATCCATGATCGCCGCGTCAGCACTGGAGGTTCAACCCGGAGATCGGGTTCTGGACATGTGTGCGGCACCGGGTGGTAAGTCCCTTTTGCTTGCCGAAGCCATGGGAGATGCAGGGAGACTGGTGGCCAACGAACTCAGCCCGACTCGGCGTGCCAAGCTCAAGACCATCCTTGAAGATTACCTTCCGGGGGAACAACGCAAGCACATCCAGGTGACGGGGCATGATGCGACTCGCTGGGGCCTGCATGAACCCGATCATTATGATCGCGTCTTACTCGATGCTCCGTGCAGTTCCGAGCGGCATGTGCTGGGCAAGGAGAAGGAGCGCGCCCGCTGGAAGCCAGGACGTTCCAAGCAGCTGTCTCGGCGTCAATATGCCTTGCTTTGCGCCGCCCTTGGAGCCTGTAAATCAGGAGGGCGCATCGTGTACGCGACCTGTGCCCTGAGCAAGCTGGAAAACGACGGAGTTGTTGAGCGCCTCCTCAAACGCAAGGGGGATCAGTGTGTGAAGTGGCAGACAACCTTTCCAGAACCGTTCGTGGAAGCCACCGAACATGGCTGGCGCATCCTTCCCGACCACAGTGATGGATGGGGGCCGATGTATTGGAGCATTTTGCAAAAGCGAACTTGAGCCATGCTTTAGTCGTTGCAGTTTCCCGGTAACCCTGATTACTCTCCAACCGGTTTCAAAGGGGCAGGAGATCGCTGCTGGTTTTGCCAGTAGAGGAAAGTCCGAACTCCAC
>Ga0181582_10002654_pt1 | contig 14235 bp, 12 predicted proteins | sample 071ome_32_FD_132438 | JGI IMG/M metagenome (GOLD analysis project Ga0181582, IMG submission 132438) | Coastal salt marsh microbial communities from the Groves Creek Marsh, Skidaway Island, Georgia - 071405AT metaG (megahit assembly) | ecosystem: Environmental > Aquatic > Marine > Intertidal...
AACTGCTGGGAACTTACAACGGCAATAAGGTGAACGGCCTTGGCGAGACCGCTCTCCGACCACCGTCGATGGTGTGGTGGACGCCGGACATGGCTGATGCAGATTTTGGCGAGGCCCAAATGTGGTTTTACCAACAGGAAAAACCAGACGAGGAAATGACCCAACTCCGGCACCAGCGTCATCAAGCCGTAGCAGCCGAATTACCGCCCGTTGCTACCGAGGTTGAGAGCGCTAGTTCAGAGACCCTAGCACAGCAACTTAATGAATTTGTCACCAACGGCGACTGCGAAATGACCGGGGTCACCCGGCTGCGGCCTGAGTGGATTTTCGATCATGAGACCACTGAGCTGACCACGGTGGTCATGCTTGGGGTGCAGCATGACTATGAAGAGCTAAAACACGTACCTGCGCTGCAAGGCGGTAAGGATGTGACTCGCCAGTACTTGCGAGCCGCTGTTGCCTCCAAAAAGGTCGCAGCCTGGCTAAGAGAATGTGGTTACCAGGCCGAAGCTGTTACCGGCCCAATGACGGGAAAGATACTGATGATTCCCCCAGCGCTCGAGTGCGGATTTGGAGAACTGGGCAAGCACGGATCAATCATCAATCCCGAATTTGGTTCCGCCTTCCGGTTATCGGCAGTGCTTACCAATGCACCGCTCGAATCAACACCAGCACGCGAGTTCGGGATCGACGACTTCTGTAGCCGCTGTCGTGTCTGCGAAAATGCCTGCCCTCCCGAAGCGATAGCGCCGGCAAAACAGATGGTCCGGGGCGTCGAAAAGTGGTACGTGGATTTTGATAAGTGCATCCCCTTCTTTGCAGAGACCTCCGGGTGTGCCATTTGCATCGCTGTCTGCCCGTGGTCCTTGCCGGATGTTGGTGAGGGCCTCGCCATCAAGCTGGCGCGGCGGGCGGAGCGATTAAACGGGACAGCGCAACCCGACGTATAACCATTGAGCCGCGCTCGCCAGTCATCTCATTACTGGGCAGGATGATCAGCACGCTCGGCAAATTTAACATTATTGAAGAGGCCACTAAATGAGCTTACAAAGCAAAACACTTTTTATTAGCGGTGCCAGCCGCGGCATCGGCCTGGCGATTGCCAAACGAGCAGCACGAGACGGAGCGAATATTGCGATCGCTGCGAAGACCGCAGAGCCTCATCCCAAACTGCCCGGCACAATTTATACAGCGGCCAATGAAATTGAAGAGGCCGGCGGAAAGGCTCTTCCGATTTTATGCGACATTCGCTTTGAAGATCAGGTGCAGGCAGCGATTAGACAAGCCGTCGATACCTTCGGCGGCATCGATATTTGTATCAACAATGCCAGTGCTATAAGCCCGACGGGGACTCTGGATACCGAGATGAAACGCTACGATCTAATGAATGAGATTAATACCCGTGGCACCTTTCTGGTATCGAAAACCTGCATTCCTTATCTTAAAAAAGGCAGTAACGCCCATATCCTGAATCTCGCCCCCCCACTCGACATGGATGCCAAATGGTTTGCCCCCCATGTGGCATACACGATCGCCAAAATGGGGATGAGCCTTTGTACCCTTGGGATGAGCAAGGAACTCGCCCCGGACAAAGTTGCCGTAAACTCCCTTTGGCCCCTTACTGCTATCGATACCGCAGCGATCCGCAACGTCTTGGGCGATGACGAGATGGTGAAAGGCTGTCGCCTTGACTCAATCATGGCCGATGCCGCCTACGCAATCCTGTGCCGAGACTCGAGCACCTGCACGGGCAACTTTTACATCGATGAGGTCGTTTTGCGTGAGGAGGGCGTGACCGATTTCAATCAGTATGCGGTTGAGCCGGGCGCGGACCTCTTCCGGGATTTCTTCGTGCCCGATGAGATCGCTAGCACTATCCCGACCAAAACACTGAGTGCCTATTAAATTTGCAAAAAAGCAGAACAGTGGGACTGATTGGCTAATGCGGCACGTCTGAAAAAACTCGGAGAGACTATTGGCGTTATCCATAATGTGCCGACCATCAGCAAAGTCTTGGGCTTGCACAAGGGGAGAAGTTATAGGCCTGCGTCTCAGGCCGCTGAATCGGCAATCGTCGTCCGGTGCAAAAGGCGGTCATAACCGTCATACCCACCCGTGGCCGAATGGAGTAAAGACCGGTTGTCCCAGATGACCAGCATGTCCTTTTCCCATTTGTGGCGGTAAACAAACTCATCTTTTGATTGGTGCATGTACAGCTCGCCCAACAGCGCGTCCGACTCTTCCTTTTTCATGCCGACGAAGCCCTGGATGTAAGCAAAAGACGAAAACAACGCCTTCTCTCCCGTTTCTGTATGCGGCTTGACGAGCGGATGCTCCTGCTTCTCTCGGGCTTTTTCACTGGGACGAATCCGCATGCTCCTTTTTTTGGATTCGTCGTTGTCCCCGTAGACCCCATCGGGCGCATAGCCCAATTCAGCGGAATGAATCGCTATTAAATTTTCTGTGCGAGCACGCAGGTCATCAGGCATTTCCTCATAGGCCAGCACCTGATTTGCAAACAGCGTATCGCCCCCTACGGGGGGTATCTTGATGCCGTATAACGCTGTACCCGCCGGAGGTACCTTCATAAAACTCCAATCAGAGTGATAGACCTCCGCAAAAACGGGAGCGGTTTCGTCGGCATTTCGTTGGATGGCACAAACGAATTCGTTTTCATCAATGTGGCCAAAAAAGGGATCCTCCCCCGTTTCGCCGAAGTATCGTGAGACTCGAACAAGGTCGTCATTACTCAGCTTTTGTCGTGGGAATACGAGCACTTTGTGCTTCAGCCAGTGAGCACGGAGCTCGTCAATAACCGATTGATCAAGATTCGTCGTGAGGTCGACACCGGTCACTACTGCTCCACAGGCGGCGTCCGTTGGCGTTACTTGTAATGACATTGTTCCTCCCTCAAATTCAATGCTTTTATTTTTCTCAACCGCGGCGCTTTGACCTCAGCGGCCACATTGCCCTAGCTGCTCTTCCACCCGGTCGAGTCAGTCTTTGCCGAAATCATTTCCTCTCCAACGCTGAACTCTCCTACACCGCCGTCTCGTGATTCCACCAAGCAAGATCACTGAACGCCCTCAAATCAAGCTCGTGAGTCCAGGCGGATCGATGCTGATGAGCAACATGAAAATATGTCTCCGCGATCTGCTCAGGCAATAACAGTCCATCGTGCTCCATCCCCTTGGTCTCACGCAGCTTCTGATAAAGCTCCGGACCGAGCATCTTGCCTAGAGTATCGGGCGCATCCACTGCACCATCAATGAGTATGTGCGCCACGTGCACCCCCTTTGCCGCGTACTCGGCGTTCAATGTCTGGCATAGCATGCGACGGCCACCCATCGCGGCAGCGTGAGAATGCTGCCCCGCGTTACCACGAATCGCCGCGGTGGCGGAGGTAACCAAAAGAGTCCCCTCACCTCTGTCCGCCATGACTGGGAGGAGCACTCTCGCCACCCGAAACAACCCCATGCAAGCCATCTGCCACCCCAGCTCGAATACCTTGAGAGAGGTATCCTGCAATGACCGACCACCGATCTGAGCTCCAAGATTAAAGAGCACTACTGAAATCGGACCTATCTCTTCTACCTGCGCAATTAATTTCTCGATCGCCCCCTCTTTGACGGCATTCACAAGATAACCGCTGGCTGATCCGCCATTCCCCTTAATTTCATCAACTAATTCATTGAGGCCTTCCTCATCGCTTCGACGGCATAGGGCAGCGTGATAACCCTCTTGGGCAAACTTTTTCCCTACGCTGCCGCCTATTCCTGAGCCGGCCCCGATCACCAGACATACTTTTTTCATCCTGCATCCCCTATCGTTCGAATCAATGAGCAGAGGACCAAGGCTGTTTGACCTCGCCAAATCCTGCCTCAGCCTGCCGCTAAAAATACCCTCAGTGCGTAGCGCGACTCCGCTCAAGGTGTTCGTTTAGGAACAACGGAAGCTCCTCCATCTTTGTACCATAGGTATTGGGTAAACAGGCTTCTTTACCTGATAACAATTGAGATGTCTGCCTGCTGATTTGGGACGCTTGGGCTTAGTTTTTATAGTTCCGTCCAAGAAACCTATTTTTGTTGCATCGGGCTGACACCGTTGCGATACCGAAACTCTTTACATCTTCCCATTTGACGCAATACTTACGAAATGCTGTAGAACGACTCTGCGGAGCAGCTTGACCAGTCCGCCTAGGCGCCCGACTGAGGTTATCTAAGCGGCCTAGTGCGGTGGACTTGCAGATATATGAAGTCTCTGAAAGGCAATGCAACTCTTTATAAAGTGTACTGGCAAGAATACTAAACTTTGATCTTGCTGAGGTGAGAGGTCGAATGATCTGAGAACAGGGGCTGGCGTCAAATTAAATGAGGCCGGTTACGATGTTGCAGCGATGCTGGTGTAAAAGTTCTTTACCAAGCGAAGCTGTGCTGCATAAAATTTGAGACACTGGAGATCGATTGATAACCGTCGGCTATGTGAAGTAAGGTTGAAGCAAGTCGATCGCTTGCTTGGAACTCTTTATGAAACCCGTCGCAACCCTTATTCCAATGGGAGTAATTACCGCTCAGCTGGGAGACCAAATAGAACTTGGTTCCGGACCAAAGGGAGTCAGATTAATCAGCGACGTTGTGTCTGTGGAGATCGAGAGTGATCGCATAAGAGCCTCTCTGGCAACGAATGACGCGGCTGATTGGCTAACAATTAGTGACAATGGAACCCTGGGCTGTCTAGACGTGAGATTCACGCTGAAGACGGATGATGGGGCTTATATCTATGTCGAGTATTCTGGACGAGCCGAAATGGAAACAGGGCAGATTGCAACTGCGCCAACCTTTCAGACAAGCCACGAAAAATATCTCTGGTTAAACCGAGTGCAGGCCGTTGCTGCCGGAGTGATTGACGACGCAGGAAGACTGACCTACAGCATCTATGAGGTGAAGGTCTCAGTGAACTAGGGACAAACCCACCGTCTTTCAAAAAAAAGCCTTACAGAAATAAGGCCGGGACTGTGCTTGTGCGTTGAAGCTCCTCCAGCAGTCTAGCGTCACGGTGTGCATAGGGTTGGCTTTACTTATGGAAATAAATGTATGCTCATACCGAAGTCGACAAACATCCAAGCCAGGAGGGAATGATGAAAGTCTTTTTAATTACAGCACTATTTTCATTGGTAGGAGCTGGTTCAGTTCACGCTGCGGAAGAGCCGGTAGTCATTGGTGATGTGGTAATGCCCACTGTGGAGAGCAGTGCTGCATTTCAAAAAGTAAAAGAGAAGGTCGGCAAATGGGAAGGCAAGATGACGCAGGGAGCCACAGGGCAAGTTATTGATGTGTCGTATGAGTGGCGAGTGACTTCAGGCGGTAAAACCATCACAGAGACCCTCGTAGAAGATGGTGTGGAAATGCTCACGACCTATGCTGATCGGAATGGGGAATTGGTGGTAAAGCATTACTGTGCGCTCGGAACCCAGCCAGTTTTCAAGGTTAGTAACCTCTCGGAAACTGAGCTCGCAATCGCTTTGGATGAATCAGCAAACGACTTGCATGCGGAACATGAGAGTTTTGTAACATCGATGAAGTGGACTACGGAAGAGCCTGACAGCGATACCATGATGTTCACTGCTACCATCATGCTGGACGGTCAGCCCAGTGAAAACTCGGCGCTTCTCGAGAGAGTGGAATGACGCGTGCACCCGTTCAGGAATGAACGGATTTGAATGGCATGCTTAAGGCCGCGAACAGGGTATTCGGGTCAATAGCCGGGAATTTTGACAGAACAGCAAGTCCTGTCGATAGAATCAGCGAAGGCGCACTCTCAAAAAAATATTTCCTACCCTTAGTCCACCAAACCTTTACCTTGAGCGGTCCGTTATGTAAGTTTCTGATTCTGGGAGATGTAAGCAAAAAAAGAGGGGGTATTTCATGGGAAAACGAATTATCGCGCTGCTGGCAGGCTGGTTACTGCCTTTGTCAGCAATGTCGCAGGTCGCAGATATTTTTTACTACGAGATTGAGCCCGGCAAAGCAGTCGAGGCATACGAGCTTCTCAACGAGGCAGCTAAGATCGCAGATGAAACCGATATGACGCTCGCGCTGCACTTTCAGCGATACGGCCCCGGCGGTGATGGTGTCGTGATTTGGGCTGAGTTTTATGAGGACGCGTTTCACCGAGAAAAGGTGCGTTATAAGGGGGAGGCTTGGGAGCAGTACTTCAATGACAAGTGGTACCCACAGACCGCGCTTAGGCCCATTGATAGCTATTCAATGGCCCTCATCGACGAACCGGAATCGGGCGTTTTTGTGGTGGACCAATATTCTTTTGCTCCCCGACCTAATCTGGAAACAGAGGCCATCTCTGCAATGAAAGAAACCCAGAAAATGTTTGAGGATGCGGGTTTTAAGGTCGACCTGTGGATGCAGGATGAGGGTAGCCTTGGGCATCTGGAGTTTGTCGCGCTATCTACCACTTGGGAGGAACGGGCCGCCAATCTGAAGCGGTTGTCAGAAGATCCAAGAATAGGGTCTTTGCGAACGCTCTGGTTTGACTCCCAGGAATTGGCCGAGCCCGTGTCCCAAAGAACGTTTTATAACATCAGACTCGCGAATTAAGGGTTAAAACCCGACATATCAAACACTTACTGGGGGACACAACATGTATCAAACATTGGTGAAAAACACTGCCGGCGTCATAGCTATCGCGGCACTCACGGCCTGTGGCGCCAGTCAGGCGCCGGCGCCTGTCGAGAATCCTAATATTGCAACAGCCAAGCAATGGGTAACTGCGGGCGCAGCCGGGAAAGCCGAGGCCATGACTAACGTGCAGGAGAATATGGCCGACGACGGGATGCTATATCGCAGCCGTTATGTGGGCTTTGGTTTTACTTGGGACCCTCAAGATGAAGAAGGGCGCATGATCGTTGGTACGGTCACGCCCGAGAGTCCTGTAGACGGTGTCCTGCAGCCCGGTGATCAGTTCCTCTCCGTGAGAGGGGTGGAAGTCAACGAGGCCAATATGGGAAAGCTCAATTTTCGGGGTAAACCGGGAGAAGTCGTTGATGCTGTCATCCTGAGAGATGGCCAGACGATGGATATTTCGGTTGCCCGAGGCATTATCGACACGCCAATTGGTAAGGCGCAGATGCTTGAATGGATGGATACCGGTGACGCCGAAACCTGGGGCCCTGATAAATGGGAGCTTCATGAGGCGATTGGTCAAGGTAATGTGGTTTATGTATGGACTCAGAGCTGGAATACCGACGACCAGAGCGGTTTGCCTGTCGATACTCACACCGTGACCCGATTTGAGTTCAACGACGCTGGACAGGTGATAGCGCTGGGTAATCTGAGCGAAGACCGCTTCGCTCTGGAGCAGACTGGCTGGACCATTAGCCGCTAAGCGTTGTTGCAAGAGCCTCTAGGAACCCCACTTTGAGTGGGGTTTTTTGTGAGCAAAATCTGCTCGGATGAGACAACCGAGGTGGCCCTCGATACGGCGGATCTGTCAGACTCATCGCGTGTATCAAGGGACAAGATTTCTTCGACAGGTGGCTTGGCCATCTTCGAGAGAGCGAACAGGAAATACTCTCCAAAGTCTCTCCGTTTAAAATAATTAAACGCGGGTAATGGAGGAATCCCTGTAGTTATACAGAGGAACCTGCGGGCACCCCAGATTTTTCAAAAATCTGAACACCACTAGACGATATGTTGTTCTCCTCTTCATGATGGCCCGCTTGGGCGACACCACTCACAATGAGTGTCATCTTTAGCGTTAACAGCATTTTATTCATGGGATACTCCTTTCATTGCAGAGCTCACAAACGGTGCGTTAATTTATTGGATAAAGATATGATGTGCAGCGCGTGAAACGTTGCAGCATCGGTTCTTTTTTCAAGATAGTGGGAGATGATGCTCGATGAAAAAAGCGGCCCTCGAAGAAAGCATCCTCAAACACCTGAGGCGCTGGCACAAAACAAATATTGAAGAAGAGCTTATGAAGGCCCGCGCTTACGTGGCGGCGCTAATAGCGCACGAGAGCTCGGCGGACGCCCACCCCGACCCTGAAACACTTAGCCTGAAGGACGCTGAAAAAATAGGCTCCATCTGGCGAACCACGTCGGGGCGGCTGCAAATTCAACTCGACGAAGACTAACGGAGGCATGCGCAATAAAAGCAGCAGAGATACCTCAGATTTGATGCAATCAGCGCTCGCTCGGGGGTAAGAGGCGTCCGTTACATGATGCGCAAGGCTCAAAGGGTAATCATGTACTACATGTCGACTGGGCGATGGATTTGATGTTTGGTTTAAGGTGGTACTAGCCGTGCTGTGGCGCTTTCATGAAATTTGATATGCTCCTCTATTGCCAAAGCCCTTCTATATATAAATATAAGACTGTTCCTACCATGCGACTGTCGATCGTAATCACTCTAGCCTCGCTCGTGTCACTGCTCGCACCAGAGTCAGGACATGCTCAGCAGTGCGCCAATTTTAACTACGATCTACGAAGCCAAGCAGCGGTGAACTCGTTTCCGAGTGGCTGCGACTCCGTGGGAGGGGACGTCACCATATCCGGCGCTGATGTCAGTGACCTGAGCCCACTGACAGCGCTAACCAGCATAGAAGGCAGTTTGATCATTAAAGACAATGCTGCGCTACCAACTCTTAGGGGCTTGGATAACCTCAAAAGCATCACTGGTGGGTTAGACATCCATGGCAATTCCAACCTTGCCAACCTCAATGGTCTGATGGATCTCAGGAGCGTGCAAGGTTATGTCTATGTATACGGTCATCCTGTGCTTACGAGCATCGACGGGTTGTCGATGCTTTCGAGTGTTGGCAGTGGTTCTGCCGGAGGCAGTCTGAACGTTAGCAGCAACGCCGCGCTGAGAAATCTAAATGGACTTACTAATATCCGGTCGGTAGGCAGCGACATTTACATCGACAATAACCCATTGATTACCACCCTAGACGGCCTGACCAATCTGACCAGCGTAGGTCGCGATTTCAACATTAGCGACAACGCATCGCTATACTCCCTGCGGGGCCCGGACCGACTGAGCAGCGTCGGACGACATTTATCGGTGAACGAGAACGACGCACTCAGAAATCTCAGTGGCCTTACTGCTCTTCATCACGTGGGAGGTTATTTCTCGATCTATTCCAACGACAGCCTCGGTGATGTAAATGGCTTGCTTTCTCTTGGCCGCGTCGAGGGCGATTTTGAGATTTTCTCCAACAATTCGCTCGCAAATCTTGATGGCCTGATTAATCTCACCGCTGTCGGCGGGCACTTTTGGATCGTTTACAACAGTGCGCTGAGAAATATAGACGGACTAACAAGTCTCGATAGCGTGCAGTCACGCCCAGTGCCCATCGAGGAGAATTACTATTACGGAATGCATGTTTACGGAAACGATATTCTTCTCGACCTAGACGGACTAACAGCACTCAGAACGGTGGGTGGAAATCTGAGTATTCAACGCAACTACTCTTTGCGTAATGTAGATGGACTATCTAACGTTCGAAGCGTGGGAAATGACCTCTATATCTTGTCTAACTGGTCACTTGATGATTGTCGAGGGGTAGCGCCTTTGCTGGGTTGGCCCTACGGTCCTCCGTACGATAGCGTCGGCGGATCAATCTTCATAGAAGCTAACGACTTGGGTTGTCAGTCAGTAGAGGATATTTTCTTCACCTTCGAAAGTGAGGTCAAAATAACGGAAGCCTATATCGGCTTGCTGGGTCGTGCGCCTGATCCCGCAGGTCTTGCCTATTGGTCTGGAGAACTGCAGTCACTAGTTGCTAGCGGCCAGAACGTCGATATCGCCCTAAAGAAACTGACGAATGACATCACGTTGACGCCAGAGTGGATTGGCGGAGGCGGGAGTAGTGGCAGTGCCTATCAGTCAGCCGCCGAGAGGGTCGTCGCGAACATGTACTCGAACTTGTTTTCGCGCGCCGCGACCAGCAATGATCTCGCTTACTGGTCAGTTGAGCTAACGAGCAGGCGCGTAACAGAATCTGAGATGGTGGTTTTGCTGATCCAAGGCGCTCAAAGTAAAGGGAACGCTGATAGCGAGGTACTTGGCTTCAAACGCGAAGCCGCGAGCTATTACGTATCCAAAGTCCCGCAAGCCAAATTTAGCAGAAGTAGCGCAACTGGCGCGGTAAGTGGAGTTTATGATGCGCTAACGCTCCAAGCCTCAAAGGACGCTACCGATCGCCTATAAATATTTTTAAGGGGCACGCGGTGAAATCGTCGACATGTACTGAGAGTAAAGTGGCGTTAGTCATAGTGATCAAGTCGACCAGGGCGTTAGTTGCTCTAAGTTTTTGAAAATCCGCTGATGCAATGCGGGTAACCGCCGCAGGCACGGTGTGAGCCTTTATCCATGATCTCATGCCTCTACGACCACTTTCTCGACGACCAGTTACTCCCGACACCCCATTTATATTTCTTATAGTTATACTCGGATACGAAGTGTCTGATACTCGAGAAGGTCGCAAGCCCGAGACTCAAGTATGCACCGTCAAAACCCATACACTGGGGGTGCCAACCTTACTGATACAACATGAGCGCTGATTTTTAGATGCCATGCCGTGCCTTCACCTCACCGCAGCAACTCGCGAGGGAAGCAGCCGTAATGAGATCCTATAGAGCATTTCCAGAAGATTAGCCCAGAGAGAGTTGAACCCTATTCACCATGCGGAGCGTACTCGAAAAAATTGCCAGCAGCTCTCGATTGGGCGCCAGCGTGCTGGTTCGACTAGGTTTGCTTGAAACAATAGACAGGGAACCCGAGGGGCCTCAAATTCTGGCAGAGCTCAAAAACACTGTAATAACACCCACCCTCACTCACCCCATTTCTCAACCATGTACCGCAAGCCAGATTGACGAGGCTCCCTATCGCTATTGGTGTAACCGAATGGAACTTCAGCCTTTCTACAATCGCAAGGTCTGGGAGTTCTGCTTCATATTGCAAGCTCTGGTCGCAACGAACATGATGCGTGCTCACCGACGCGGGTTAGGCTTTGGAGTCGGCAAGGAGCCTCTGGCCTCTGTCATGGCCTCGGAGGGGTGTGCCATTGTCGCCACGGACCTCGAAGTGGAAACCGCAAGACTTGCGGGCTGGGTCGCCACTGACGAGCACGCAGGGATGCTAGAAGATCTGCTGTACCCAAATATCATAGACGAGAGATCCTTTCGCGATCGTGTGTCATACCGGCATTGCGATATGAATAATATTTCTGACGACCTCACAGATTTTGACTTCTGCTGGTCCTCCTGCGCATTTGAGCACCTCGGCACAATTGAAAAAGGGCTGGATTTTGTCGAGGCGTCGCTCCGTACACTCAAGCCCGGCGGGTTAGCAGTGCACACTACAGAATTTAATTGCTCGTCTAACACCGATACGGTCCGAGAAGGGGGAACCGTATTATTCAGAAAACGGGACATAGAGGAAATCGCCGAGCGAATGCGCAGTCAGGGGCACACAATTGAGACATCGTTTTATGTTGGAGAGACAGAAGTAGATTGCTACATCGATGCACCGCCCTACAGGCACGACAGGCACCTGAAGTTGGCACTTGGATCGTTTTTGACTACCTCTTACGGATTGATCGTCAGAAAAAGTGTCGACAGACCCCCTATGCTTGATTGATTGACTTAAAAATATTCTCGTCAAATGCCGTCCACATATTCTTTAGCTTCCTGGACCGATGTGTCGGTGGAATCCACCATCCCAACAACGGTGGTCGCATCCTGTTTTAAGTATTCGACGCAGCGGTTCGTGTAATAAGTTGCAGCTTCCGCCTTATTGAGTAGTGTTTGAGTATCGGTTGGCCCAGCCCCGTCCATTAACGCCAGCTCCAACCGGTCTATCGAAACCGTAGCACCACCACCCGACACCCAATACTCATGCCCTGCCTCTTCGGGATTCCGAGTGAACAAATTGAGATACAGCTCATTCACCAGATCAGATCGGCCGAGTAACCCCAGCGTCGTAAGGTACTCTTCTTGGTAATTAACGATATTGTGTCGCAGATCCTCGATCGTAAATTGCTCCGAATCAATTTCATCCTGCCAATATTCCAAACCGGGTCTATCCGCGGCTCGCCCCAACAAGCCTGTGTATACCAATTGAATCTCTTGTTCTGTTGTGAGCGAATCGAGATTACCCGAGTCATCGCGTGCGAAGCGTGCCTCAACCAGACAATCGTCCGTTGTCGCAGTTAGGTCATAAAAATTACCTCGGGTAGAACCATCGCAAGAGCTTTTCACCTCCGCGAGCTGAAATCCGGTGTTGGGTAAAAATTCAACGGTGCTGCTATCACCCACTGCAACGAAGCGCTCGGTGTGGCCCACACTAACACCGCCGTCTCCATAAGCGATACGCACTGCAGCATGATCAACGTCAAAATCCTCTGTCCACGGAAAATGTCCGGTTTCTATAAGGTCTCCGGTGTCCGGATGATAATAAAGCCAGTAGGTTTTTTCGTAGGTGGTGCCCAGAGAACTCGGCGCATCACCGGGCATCCAGCAATAACCTACCCAGGTTAGTTCGTCTTCGCCCCCACCCTCGTATTTTTCACCTCGCTCATATCCAACTGTGTAAGTAGAGCCATCGGTGCGCACATAATGAAGAGAATAGATTTCAACGGGTCGGGTGGACAGGTTCGTCAATGTGACGTAACGCCACTCTCCCTGAGCCTCACCCTCCGCCAACTCGTTTCCGCAGTCTGAGGCATAGCGATACCAACGAGACCTCATAACATCGACTTTAAAGCGGTCGTCTTTTAGCGATGCGGCTACATGCCGGTTATTGGAAAACGCTCTACTGACATCCGCAGAATCATCCGCCGCAAAAGACCTTCCAAGGGGCTGACCGGCATAACTCAGAGACGGATTTGAAAAGTATGGTGCGCGACTCTCGTAGCCATAACTCATTATGGTTTTATGTGAGTCATAGACTCGATAGCCAAAGGCATAAGAAAAACCCCGCAGCTCCCTAGCCTCGGCGTCGGTATATTCTCCTCGGTCGTGATTTGCGCTGAGATTGTGCCCTACCTCGTGAGCAAGCGTATAAGAGCTATAGAACGGTTGGCCTGGTTGGTATGAGGTATAACGATTGACCGATACAGTTTGAATTTCAAAGCTGCCGCCACGATATGCCACTCCGCCAGACTCATCATCAGGCAAGCCGTCATCAGCGTCGCGTAATGTCGCTGTTAGGTCGGCCAAATATGTATCACGATCTGCTTCAATAGATTCAAAGGGCGTTGCTGCACTGACCATCGCGGACAATACGTCACTGTTGGGGACGAGATCGTCTAACTCGATAGAGATTAAACCGGCCAGTTCTAACGACAACTCAATCTGCAAATCTTTCACGCATCATTAGTGATCTCGATCAAAAAATCGGCAAGCCCACTAATGTAATCCGTCATACTGCTGTCGTAGTAGAGCAGTAATCGAGCGGTAGCATCTCCCGAACCATATCGAGGGTAACTCGCAGACACGGCAGTTCGCGCAAAAGCTGACGCCTTCCGAGCCTGCGCTGAATCAATATCGATTTTAATAGGCGAAAGCGCTGGATTATCCAAATCTCTCCGAAGCAGTAAAACGTCATCGCTTGGCACGTCTGGAGTAGTATCAGCACCTTCTTGCCATAGATGCCTGACACCATCTCGGTCTGTAGTTAACTGCATTGCACCTTTTTGGGTGACGAGTCGCCCCGTAATCCCCCCCACAGGATCAATCACAAACAGTGCGCGGCCTCCTGATTGAACCTTTCCTCTAAGAAGTACATTGCCGAGAGAAGTGGTCGAGGCGCGCAAAATCTTCACCATAGAGACAGCTCCACCGCTATCCTGTAGGTAGAGTAGGCTCCCTGAAAGGGATTGTGGGCTCTGAGTTATCGCATCGATTGACCCAATAATTTCGCCAGCCTGATTGGCCACCGTGATCTCAGTCAGGGCCACCGCAGCGCGCGCTGGCGGAATCAGCGCGCTAACAACAAGCGCTACAAATAAAGTGATAGCTGGCATCAACCTGAATCTTGCCCCGCACAGCAGTATTTTTGCAGCACCGTTCACTTCGATCCTCTTTTCACCACTGCATAACCCAAGTCTCGCACCAAACTTGCCGTTCTTGCGAGCACACCGCCTCACTAATTTTCGGCCACGCTGTTTCTTGAACCCTGACCTGCTAAGCTTCTCTCGCTCAGGCTGGAGCTG
>Ga0181582_10002664_pt1 | contig 14204 bp, 13 predicted proteins | sample 071ome_32_FD_132438 | JGI IMG/M metagenome (GOLD analysis project Ga0181582, IMG submission 132438) | Coastal salt marsh microbial communities from the Groves Creek Marsh, Skidaway Island, Georgia - 071405AT metaG (megahit assembly) | ecosystem: Environmental > Aquatic > Marine > Intertidal...
TCAGCGTAGCCGAGCTCGCAAAGAATGTTCTGGTACGGTCCGGCCGAGGCGTAAAACGCGAGGTGATTGCGCCCATGCGCAAGGCCGTCAGCTTCATCGTCGGTCATGTAGACCGCGCGCCGCTTGATGATCTCGACATCTTCCAGGCGGCGGCCGGCTCGCTGTGCCCCTGCCGCAATGCGCTCCAGCGCCCAGGGCAGCCGGTCCGGCGGCGTGAAATCGTTCAGCAGCACACCGTCGGCCACCTCACCGGCCAGCTCCAGCATACGCGCGCCAATCGCACCGAGCACAATCGGGACCGGCTGCGCCGGAATTGATTTGAGCTGGAACCCCTGGCTGCTGAGCGTTGTGCCTGTGAACCGGGTTTTCTCCCCGCTCAGGATGGCGCGCAGCAGCGCAACGGTTTCCCGTACCCGAGTCAAAGGGCGGGCATAGTCGAGGCCGTACCAGCGCTGCACCATGTTCGCCGTTGACGCGCCCAGCCCCAGCACAAAACGGCCCGGCGCGCGCGCAGCAGCGGCCACTACGCCCGTCGCGAGCACGGCCGGTGGGCGATTGAAAACCGGCACGATGCCGGTACACAGGCGAACCCGCTCTGTTCCCACACCCAGCGCCGCGGCCAGCGCAATAGGATCCGGCAGCCCCTCCGCATCGGCCAGCCAGAGGTCGTCATAGCCGGCCTGCTCGGCCCACTGGCCGCGCTCGAAATCTGCATCGAGGCCGGGCGCCGGCCATAACATCAGTCCGATCCGCGCTGCCCTGCTCATGTTGCGTCGTTCTCCTCATCCCGTAGTCGCTTGAACGGGGCATTCTAGTCTCCCCGCTGGATGCGCCACACGCCACATCCCGGCATGATCGCAGCATGACCTATGACTACATCATCGTCGGTGCGGGCTCTGCCGGCTGCGTGCTTGCCAATCGACTATCCGCCGATCCTGACGCCACGGTGCTTCTGATTGAAGCGGGCGGCGAGGATAACTACTTCTGGATCGACATCCCGGTCGGCTACCTGTTCACCATCGGCAACCCGCGTACCGACTGGTGCTTCCAGACCGAAGCCGACGCGGGTCTCAACGGCCGTCGGATAGGCTATGCCCGCGGCAAGGTCCTCGGCGGCTGTTCTTCGATTAACGCCATGATCTACATGCGCGGGCAGGCGGCGGATTACGACCACTGGGCAGCGCTCGGCAATCGCGGCTGGTCCTGGGATGACGTGCTGCCCGTGTTCAAGGCATTCGAGGACTATCAGCACGGCGCCGATGCCTTCCACGGCAGCGGCGGTGAGCTGCGGGTCGAAGAACGCCGGGTCAGCTGGCCGATCCTCGACGCCTGGCGCGAGGCCGCAGCCGAGTGCGGCATTCCGCCAATCGACGAATTCAACCGCGGCGATAACTTCGGCTGCGCCTACTTCCAGATGAACCAGCGCCGCGGCGCACGCTGGAGCGCCACCAAAGCATTTCTGCGCCCGGTGCTGAGCCGCCCGAACCTCACGGTGATGACCGATGCCCAGGCTGAACGCCTGGTGCTCGAGGGCGACGACGCCGGCCGTCGCGCGACGGCAATCGAAGTGCACCACCGAGACCAGGGACGGCTGCGCCTTGGCGCGCGGCGCGAAATCATTCTCGCCGCCGGCGCCATCGGCTCACCTCAGCTCCTGCAGCTGTCCGGGATCGGTCCTGGCAAAGTGCTGCAGAGCGCCGCTGTGCCGCTGGTTCACGAACTGCCAGGGGTTGGCGAGAACCTGCACGATCACCTGCAGATCCGCACGATCTACAGCGTCAAGAATGCAGTCACCCTGAACCGCCGCGCAGGCACCCCCTGGGGCAAGCTGGCCATGGGTCTGGAGTATTTCCTCTTCCGCACCGGACCGCTGACCATGCCGCCCTCCCAGCTCGGCGCGTTCGCGCGCAGCGACCCCGGGCAGGCTGCACCCAATATCGAGTGGCACGTGCAGCCGCTGTCGCTGGACAAGTTCGGCGACCCCCTGCACGCCTTTGATGCCATTACGCCATCGGTATGCAACCTGCAGCCAAGCAGCCGCGGTCACGTGCGGCTGCGCTCAGGCCGGGCGCAGGACGCCCCGGCGATCACGCTGAACTACCTGTCGACCGAAGAAGATCAGGATGTAGCCATAGCGGGACTCCGCTACACGCGGCGCATCATGGCGTCACCGGCGCTGGCCCGTTTTTCACCTCAGGAGCTCAAGCCCGGCACGGATTGCGCGAGCGAGGCTGATCTGCGGGCCGCGGCAGGTGACCTGGGCACCACCATCTTTCATCCGGTCGGCACCTGCCGCATGGGGCATGACGCGCTCGCGGTGGTCGACGATCGGCTGCGCGTGCACGGAATCCAGGGTCTGCGGGTGATTGACGCTTCGGTCATGCCGCGGATCACGTCCGGCAACACCAATGCGCCGGTGATGATGATTGCCGAGCAGGGCGCCCGCTTCATTCGGGAGGACGCTGCGCGCGGTTGACCGACGGCCGCGCGGCCCGGTGGCGCGCTGACTCAGCGGGCGACGTAGCCCCCGTCCACGGTCAGCGCATGGCCGTTGGTAAACGTGGACTGGTCAGAGCACAGCCAGATCACCGCCCCGGCCACCTCTTCGGGTGCACCGAAGCGTCCCTGCGGATGCCGCGCCAGGAGCGCATCGTGGACTGTGCCGGTCGTGCGCGTCGCCGGTGCGCCCATGGGGGTGTCGATGACACCCGGGCAGATCGCGTTGACACGTATGCCCTGCCGGGCATATTCCAGCGCAGCCGTGCGCGTCAGCCCGATCACCCCGTGCTTGGTCGCCGAGTAAGTCGCCGATCCCCGCCAGCCAACGAGACCGGCAACCGAGGCCGTATTGACGATGGCGCCGCCACCGGTTTTCAGCATCTCCCGGATCTCGCGACGCAGACACAGCCAGACCCCTTTGAGATTCACACCGTTTACCCGGTCCCAGTTTTCCTCGGTCGCGTCAATGGTGAACTTTCCCTCATCGGCGATTCCTGCGTTATTGAACGCGCAGTCCAGGCGCCCCCAGCGCGCGATGACCGCATCAACAAGGGCGTCAACGGACTCCGCGCTCGAGACATCGGTCGGCTGAAACAGCGCCTCGCGACCGAGCGCGTTGACCTCGGCCACGACTTCGAGCCCCGTGTCGGCAGTCAGATCCGCCACCGCGACGTGTGCGCCTGCGGCCGCCATGGCCACTGCCGTCGCACGACCGATCCCGCTTGCTCCCCCGGTGACCAGGGCCACCTTGTCCTGCAGCATTCCCGCCATCTCTCCTCCCCTCTGCTGATGCTCACCTGCGACCGCGGCGGATTGTCGCACAGGGCCGCAGCACCGGCTGGATCTGGTGGCGCGATCCACCGACAATCCGGGGCCCTGTTTTCGACCCCGATGAGTTCCTGACGCCATGCACACCCGCGGACGCCTCCATGCGATTTTTGATACCAAGCAGATCACAGAACGTTTCCACAAACGGGAGTTCGTTCTGGAGATCGCAGAAAACCCGAATTACCCGCAGTACGTCGCCTTCGAGCTCACCGGTGAGCGAGTCGGCGAGATAGAGCGCTTCCAGGTCGGCGAGGAACTCGAGGTGGAATTCAGTCTGCGCGGCCGCGAATGGACCAGCCGCAGCGGCGAGACCAAGTACTTCAACAGCCTCGACGTGCGCGGCATTCAGGGCGCCGGCACCGCACCGCGCTACGACGATTTTGGCGACGGTCCACCGCCCGATGACACCCCACCACTGTCTGACGAAGACGTACCGTTCTGAACGCCGTTCGCCCCCTGAGCGGACGTCGAGCGGGATCGCGACATCGCTGAACGGAGGCTGATGCCGTGGCCTGGGTTTATCTGCTGCTGGCGATTGTGATCGAGGTCATTGGCACCACCGCGATGAAACTATCGAACGGTCTGCAGGAGCTGGGGCCGAGCATCGTTGTCATCACCTGCTACGTGATCAGCGTCGGCTTTCTCACCCTGGCCGTGCGCACTATCGATGTCAGCATTGCGTATGCCCTGTGGTCGGCTATCGGCATGACGCTCATCACGGTCATCGGGATCCTGTACTTCGGCGAGTCGAGCTCAGCCATGAAGATTGGTTCCATCGCCGTCATCGCTCTGGGCGTCGTCGGCCTGCATCTGAGCGAGCGTCTCGGCAGCTGAGGCAAGGAGCGGAGTCAGCCGGCGGCTTGCTCCGCGCGCAGCATGCTGATCAACACCTGACGCACCGCCGTCAAATCGGCTGCCGGATGCGGGAAAGCCACGCGATGAATGCGTCGCTCGAGCCGGATATGGATCCCTTCGCCATCGCAGCCCACCAGCGCCGGCTTCGCCTGTTCCGGCACGGGGATCCCGTTGAGTTCGCAATAGCGCAGCACGGCATCGGCATGATCCTGGTTCATGTGCTCGACAATGCCGCGTTCGGCGCTGCTGTCGAACGGATTCGGCGTCTCCGCCTGTCCCGGCTCAAACCAGTTGATGTCGCCGAATCCGCCGATGAAACGAAGTCGGCGCGGCACTATCACGTAGAAAGCGAAATCGTGGGTGAGATCGTAGCCACGGGCCTCAGGAAAGTAGCGGAAATAGCGACTGGATGCCGCTTTCCGCTCGGACTCGTCGTCAATCCGCCGGGCGTCGCCGAGATACGTCACGCGGCCGGCGTCCTGCAAGTCGGCTTCCCGTCGATCGAAGATTGTCAGAGACACGCGCGCGTCATGCGTGATGTTGCGCGTGTGCTGGGCGATCGCTGCGATCAGAATGACCGGCCGGCCGAGCCGGTCAAGACAGTAGGGCACAACTGAACCGAACGGGTAGCCGTCCACCGCATGGGAGACAGTGGCCAGCACACCGTCGTAGCAGGCCAGCATGAGATGCCGCGCCGCGGCAGCCGCGCTATCGGTGCTCATCAGTACAGGTGAAATAGCAGCCGGCCGCGGGCTGCGGCCGGCTCAGCGGGCCTCACGCTCAGGCGGCGTGGCCGCGCACAAAAGCACCGATGCGGTCGATCGCTTCCTGTCCCTTGTCGAGCATCGGCGCGAACAGGTGCCAGACGTGGATCATCTCGTCCCACACCTCAACCGTTACATCGACACCTGCCTCTTTCAGCCGCGGCTCGATGCGCGTAGTGTCGTCGAGCAGGGTTTCAGCGTCGCCCACCTGGATCAGCAGCGGCGGCAGGCCGGAGAGATCGGCGTACAGCGGTGAGGCGAGCGGATTGCGCGGCTCGGCGCCCTGCAGATAGGTTCCGGCCATCTGCACCAGCGGCTCTTTCTGCACCATGGGATCAACCGCCGCCCGCGTCTGCATGCTGTCGCCGCTGCCTTCCATGTCGGTCCACGGCGAAATCGGCGCCGCGCAGGCCGGCATTGCCAGGCCCTGATCGCGCAGCGCGACCAGGGTCGCGAGCGTGAGTCCGCCACCGGCAGAATCGCCGGCGATGGCCAGACGCGATGCGGCAACACCCTGTTCCAGCAGCCAGCGATACGCCGCCACCGCATCATCGACAGCAGCCGGGAACGGTGCTTCCGGCGCCAGCCGGTAATCAATCGCAAGGATACGCCCCCCCATCGCCCGGGCCAGACGTTCGATGAGGGCGCGGTGCGACTGCACCGAGCCGAGGACGTATCCGCCACCGTGCAGGTACAGCAGCACGGGGCCGCTGTCGTCCGCACTGATCCACTCTGCAGCGACGCCGCCGGCATCGACCTTGGTCGTGGTGATGCCGTCGAGCGAGGGCGTCATTGCGCCCATCGCATCGAGACCTTTGCGCATATCCTCCAGGGAAGCGCCTTCCTGAATGACCGGGTTTTCCTTGAGCATTACCCGGATCTGTTCGAGCTGTGCGTTAGCCATGAATGACTCCTGTGTCCTTGTCCGGCGGCATCTCTGCCACAGGCTTATTGTTTATTCAGATGAATTTTGCGTAGTTGTCGAGCAGCGGCAGCACGGTCTCCGCCGGCGCCGGTGGCAGCGGCAGGATGGCCCGGGTCACGCCCCGGTCCGGCAGCCCTTTGACGTCGTCTTCTCCAGGAGGCGCCGCAAAAAACACGCCCAGGCTTATCGAGGCCGGGTCACGTCCGATCCGATTGCACGCATCGTGGATCTGCTTCAGACCGCCATCGAAGTCATACAGCCCGCCCAGCGGCATCCAGCCATCGCAGAACTCTGCCACGTGCTCCGCCGTCTTCGGCCCGGCAGCGCCGCCCATCAGGATCGGCGGATGCGGCCGCTGCACCGGCTTCGGCCAGGCCCAGCTGCTCTCGAACTTGACGTGCTCACCGGAAAAGCTGGCTTCTTCCTTGGTCCAAAGTTCTTTCATCAGCAAAATGTGCTCGCGCAGGATGGCGCGCCGCTGTTTGAAGTCCAGACCGTGGTTGCGCATCTCTTCGACGTTCCAGCCGTAACCGATGCCGAGTTCGAAACGCCCGCCGGACAGCATGTCCAGACTCGCGACCTCTTTGGCCAGCCAGATGGGGTCGCGCTGCGCGACCAGCGTGATCCCCGTACCCAGACGCAGCTTGGTGGTAACCGCCGCACAGGCAGCAAAGGCCACGAACTGGTCGTGCGTGCGCCAGTACTCTTCCGGCAGGGGGCCCAGCTCGGGACGTCCGCCCCAGGGCGTCTCCCGGCTGGTTGGAATATGACTGTGCTCGGGAAACCACAGCGACTCGAAGCCGCGCTCTTCGCAGGCCCGAGCCAGCTCCATCGGCTGGATGGCCTTGTCCGTGGGAAACATGATGACGCCGATATCCATAACCTACCCCCTCAATGTGAACTTACGAGCGCGGCATGATGGCACAAACGCCGGCCGCTCCCCTGAATGATCCCGCGCTCAGTCGCGCGAGCCCGTATGGTGTGCTTCCCACCAGGCGCGATAGGCCGCATCCGGCGCCAGCACCCGGACTGCGGCCCGGCTGATCAGCGCACCTGTCTCGTCTTCGATCGTGACCCTGAATTCGACAATCGCCGCTCGGATCTTGATGACCTCGAAACGCAGCACCACGACCTCGTCCGGGTACACGGGCTTGCGCATCCGCTCCGGCTCGAAGGTCAGTCCAAGGCTGCCATCACCCGGAAATTCGGTGCCAAAAACGCCGGTGATCGCGCTCTGAATTAGGGCACCGGGCACCACAATATCGGGACTGTTAGGGAAACGCAGTCTGGCGGCCTCGACGTCATGGTGGATAGCGTTGTGGTCATCGGCCAGCTCGCAGTAGCGCGCAATCTGCGCGTGGCTGAACTGCCGCCGCACTTCGTGAGTCATGCCCACTGTCAGCTGCTCAGCGGTGAGGCATCGGGTGGTCCCCATGAGCTCTTCTCCGTTCTGCTCTCAGTTATCTGTGCCGACGGACACCAGTCTGCGCCCTGCTGCGGCCCGCGCAAGCTGCTCTGCCGGACTGCCCCCCAACATCCCGTTCATCACCAGGCGCTTGAGGTAATGTCCGACGACCAGTTCATCCGTCATGCCGATGCCGCCGTGCAGCTGCACGGCTTCCTCACCGACGCGGCGCCCGACCAGACCCGCCTGCGCTTTTGCAGCAGCGACGAACGGCGCCGCTGTGAGAAGGCCCGCCTCGTCGCATTTAACCCGCGCCAGCTCCACCAGCGACTCCACCCGCACGCAGTCCAGATGCATGTCGACCAGACGGTGCTGCAGCACCTGGAAGTCCGAGAGCTTACGGCCGAACTGCTGACGCTGCGCGAGGTAAGCGCAGGTCAGGGTGAGCAGACTGCGCATGATGCCGAGCGATTCGCCTGCGAGCAGCAAAGCAAACAAGCTACGCGCCTCGCTAACCACAGCGTCTGCACACACCAGGGCGGCTGTCTTCGGCACGGCGACACCCGATGCCGTCAGATCCGCGAACAGGCGTCCATCGGCACCGCGCCGCGCGGCGCGGGCAAGGCCTGCGGTGTCATCAAGGGGCAACGCTACCAATCGCTCATCGGGCAGGGTCAGCAGAAGAACATCAGCGATCCCTCCGTCGAGCACCCCACGCTGCGCGCCTGCCAGTGTGATCGTCTTGTCTGTCCTGCTGATCGTCAGGCTACCGCTGGTGGCCTGGCGCAGGTCCAGCCACGCGAACACAGTCTCACCTTGCACTCCGGCGTCCAGCAGGCCCTGGCGCGTGGCGTGCGGCGCACAGCCGTCCAGCAGATGAAGACAGACCAGCTGGTGCAGCAGCGGCTCACTCATCGCCGCAGGCCCCACTGCTGTCGCCAGTGCTGTGGTCACTGAAGGCGGCAACCCAAGCCCTCCGCCCTCTTCGCTGACGCCCGCTCCCAGCCAGCCGAGTTCTGCGAACTCGAGCCAGCGTTCCCGCAACCAGCCAGCCTCACCGCTGAGCACTGCACGCTGCTCACTGTAGTCGTACCGCTCTCGCACAAGGCGCTCAGCGCTTTCCACTAGCGCAATGCTTTCCTCGGATCCACTCATTACCAGGCCCATGTCTGCGCCGTCCTACATGTATTCGCTGCGCAGGCTGCGAAAAATCAGCTCGCGCTGCACTTCGTTGCTGCCGCCATAGATCGTCGCAGCACGATTGTTGAAATAGCTCGAGAGCCAGGTCGACATCGGCATGCCGCCTGGACTGGTCGGCGTAGCCGGCTCTGCCTCGTAGAAATCAACCGGGTCCACCAGCATCAGGGCCAGCTCGTCGATCAGCTGGATGTTTTCCGTCCAGCCGATCTTGATCACGTTCGCTTCGGCGTGGGTCTGCTCCGCAGCGGGGCGCAGATGTCCGAGACGGAATTCGGTGCTTTCGTAGGCGAGCAGCTCTACGTCCACCCGTGCGGCTTCCTGCCAGAAGGCTTCCGGCACGCCTTCCTGTCCCCTCGCCCGCTCGAGAAGATTATTGAAACGACGCCGCAGACGTCCGCCGAACACAAACTGGCCGCGCTCGATCTCAAGCAGGTAGCGCGCCACTGCCCAGCCATCGCCCTCCGCGCCGAGCAGACAGTCCGGCGTAACCTCGACGTCATCGAAAAACACCTGATTGACCTCGTGGTCACCGGTCATCAGGCGGATCGGTTTGACCTCGATGCCCGGGGTATCCATGTCCACCAGCATGAAGCTCAGGGCGTCCTTGGTGGCCTCGCGCCGCGTGCGCAGCAGGCAGAAGATGCGGTTGGCGTAATGCGCGTCCGTGGTCCAGATCTTCGCGCCGTTGATGACATAGCCATCGCCTTTGCGCTCGGCGAAAGTCGCCACGCTGCCGAGGTCGGAACCCGAACCCGGCTCAGAAAAACCCTGACACCACTGATGCCGCCCGTCGATGATGGCCGGCAGCAGCTCTGCACATTGCTCGGGCGTGCCGAACTTCATCACCACCGGACCGACGTAGGTCAGGCTCAGCGGGGACAGCAGCGGCGCGCCGCGCAGTCCAGCTTCGTAGAGCAGCAGGTAGTTCTGGATCTGGGACAGACCGGCACCGCCGAACTGCTGCGGCCAGTGACCGACATGCCACAAACGGGGACGCAGCTTTTCTATCCACGCGGCGCTGCGCTCGTGATCAGCAACCTGGGTACGCAGGACATCCTCGGTGGCCACCATGTCCGCGTCCAGCTCTGCATCCAGGAACGCGCGAACCTCATTCAGAAATTCGCGATCAGCCGCCTCCAGAGCGTTTTCAAACAGCATAAGATTCTACTTTCAGTCTTCGTTGAGCCGCACGCCGAGAGCCTTACGCGTTGCCTCGGGTAGTCCGGTCGGGTCCATCAGGAAGTCGTAAAGTTTAAGCCAGTGCGTGTGCGCCAGCTGATGCAGATGAAACGCGTTCTGCATGGCGAGCTTGCGTCCCTGCGCATCCTGGGCGCCGTTGATGGCTTTCTTGGTCAACTTCAGCGCGAATCGCGACTTGGCGGCAATTTTCCGCGCCATCACGAGCGCAGCCTCGGCCAGTTCTTCGCGCGGCACGACCTGGTTGACCATGCCGAGCTGCTGCGCTTCCTGCGCCGAGAGCGCGTCCGAGGTAAACAGCATCTCCTTCGCCTTACGCGCACCGACTTCCCACAGGTGGTGGAAAAACTCCACACCGCCCACGCCGAAGCTGACGGTCGGGTCGGTAAAGCTCGCATCGTCTGAGGCAATGATCAGATCGCACGGCCAGGCCAGCATCAGGCCGCCGGCGATGCACTTGCCCTGCACCGCAGCGATCGTCGGTTTGGGAATATTGCGCCAGCGTTCGCTGAACCCGACATAGATCTCCTCTTCGCGCGCCATCTGCCGCTCACCGCCGGCGCAGGTAAACCCGCACATCGTTCCGACTGTCCGGTGCTCAGCCATGTTCTCGTAGGGCGTGGTCTCAGACAGGTCGTGGCCGGATGAGAAATGCTTCCCGTTCGCCGCCAGGATGATGACCCGGATTTCGTCATCATGCGCGGCGCGGTCGAAAGCAGCATTGAGCTCGTACAGAAACTGCGTGTCCTGCGCGTTCGCAGTAGCGGGTCGGTCGAGAACGATACGGGCAATCCCCGCTTCCGGCGTCTCGTAGATGATGTAGCTCGCTTCGCTCTCGGTGCTCATGCTCTTTTCCTCACGTTCCTGGGACATCAGGGCAGGCAAATGCCAGTGACTGGCGCTGCGTCACCTCCCCGGCGGCTAATGTACACAGGCCATGCCGTAGGCGGATAGCAGCCGGCCGGCCACCGTCAAACCACGGTCAGGGGCAACTATCGGCGCGTGCCGGTGGGTGCGGTACGCAGACAGTTGCGTCCTGCTTTCTTGGCCTCGTAGAGCGCCTGGTCTGCGGCCTTGACCACAGCATCCGGGGAAGGATGCGCTGCGCTGCGCTCAGCGAGTCCGATACTGATAGTGACCGTCACCTCCTGCTCGCTGCGCCTGCTCTTGCGACGGCCGCGGCGCTCCCGGACCTGGCCGGAGGTCTCCGCCCGGTGCGCCTCGTTGCGCACCGTCATCGCATAGCCCGCGATACGCTCGCGCAGCGTTTCCAGCGCTGCTTCGGCCCGGGCCGCATCGCGCCGTGCGAACACGACGCTGAACTCCTCGCCGCCATAGCGAAAAGCCCGACCACCGCCGCCAACCTCGCCAATGTGACGCGCCACCATGCGCAGCACGTCGTCACCGACATCGTGCCCGTGAGTGTCGTTGAAGCCTTTGAAGTGATCGACGTCCAGCATGGCGATCGCGTAGCGGCGTCCCAGGGTCCGGAGGTAGCGGTCAAAGGCCCGACGCCCGCTGAGGCCGGTCAGCTCATCCTTGAAGGCAAGCTCATAGCTCTGACGGACCAGCCCGATCAGACAAACGCTTCCGAGCAGCGCAAACACAAGCACCGAGATCCCTTCTCTATCAAGCAGCGCCAGGCAGGTGAGCTGGTACAAAGTGAGAGTGAACACAAGCGCCTCGTCGCGCTGACGACGGCGGGAGAGCAACCACAGTCCAAACACGCTGAGCACAGCCCAGGCGATGATTATCGTTTGCGGCAGCTGAATGGCGGACAGCAGTTTCGGTCCCGTCAACCGCAACAGCCCGCCGAGCAGCGGGTCAAGATCGCGTACGTAGAAATGCACCAGCAGCACCACAGACGGCAGCAGCGAGGTAACCAGCGAAACCACGGCACGGCGGGTCCACAAGCCCCGCTCGGGCATGAAAAGCAGGCAGCAGCCGGTCCACAGAACGCTGCACGCGATCGCGTTGTAGGCCAGCCACGCAGCCGGTGTGCTGAGCGGGACCTGCAGCGCTCTCTGGATGAAAACAAACGTCGCCAGGGCGGCAACCAGTCCGGCGCTAACGCGGGCACGGTTGTAGGCCATTGCCAGCGCCGTGGGCATCAGGAGCAGAACGAAAACCGCCAGGCGAGCGGAAGCCGGCTGGCGCAGAATTTCGGGGACGATGGATTCACGCGCGGCCAGACCGCCCGCCAGCAGCAGCACGGGCCAGAAGAGATAGGCTGGACGTCCAGAACGCATTGTTTGAGTCGATCAGCGCCCGTGGGCGGTGATTGCGCACCAAGCCACAAGACCAGCGCCGTTGCAACAGATCATGGCGTCGCATTGTGCCTCTCCGGGGCAGTCCACAGCACCTGCCGGCAGATGCCGCCGGCAAAGCCCGGCGTGTCACAATGCGCGCCCTTGCAGCGCCGGCGCGGGCGACCACAACGCGCTCAGGCGCTGTGAAAAGCTACTCGGAGAACGCCCATGAAGCTCGAAGGTATACGGGTTCTGGATCTGTCATTGTTCCTGCCCGGCCCGCTGCTGACCCAGATGATGGCCGACCACGGCGCGGAAGTGATCAAGCTTGAACCGGTCGGCGGTGGCGAACCGAATCGCGAGATCGGCCAGACGCGCGACGGCCTGACGGTCTACTTTGCCAACACGCATCGCAACAAGAAAAGCATTCAGCTGAACCTCAAAACGCCGCAGGGGCGGGAGGCCGCGCTGAAGCTCGCGGCGACCGCCGACGTCATGATCGAAGCGTTCCGGCCAGGCGTCGCGGCGCGCCTCGGCGTGGGTTATGACGCTGTCCGAGCAGTCAATCCTGGGATCGTCTACTGCTCCATGTCTGCCTGGGGACAGGACGGCCCCTACGTGCAGAAACCAGCGCACGATCTGGCGACCGAAGCCATGGCGGGCGTCCTCAGCATCACCCTCGGACGAGACGGCAAGCCGGCGATTCCGGGGATCGCCGGGGCAGATATGCTGTCCTCAATGATGACCCTGAGCGCACTGCTGATGGCGCTCCTGCGGCGCAAAGATACCGGCCTCGGTGATTACATCGATGTCGCCATGGCCGACAGCCTGCTCGCTGCCCTGCCGAACAACATGGGCAGCGTGTTCGCCGACAAGCAGCCGCCGGAGGTCAGGCATGAGCGCTCTCTCGGCGGCTATGCCATGTACGGCATCTATGACACGCGCGACGGCCGTCAGGTGGTGCTCGGCGGATCTGAAATGCATTTTGCCGAGGCGGTGCTGGAAAAACTCGGCAGGCCAGACCTGCTGCCGCTGTGCCAGCCGCCGCCGGGCCCCAACCAGGACCCGGTCAAAGCTTTCCTGCGTGAAACCTTCCTGACCCGAACACAGGCCGAGTGGGTGGCCTTCTTCGATGGCGTGAACGCCGCCTTCGCGCCGGTCAAGAATTTACGCGAGGCAGCCGATGATCCGCAGCTGCGGCACCGCGAAATGATCGTCGAAGACGATCGCGGCTGGGAGCACATCGGGATCCCGATGAAGTTCCGTCACGAGCCGGGCCAGCTCAGGTTTGAATTCGCCACGCTCGGTCAACACACCGAAGCCGTGCTGCAGGAGCTGGGTTACGACGCGGCGGCGCTCAGCGCCATGAAGGACGCGGGGGCTTACTGACTCCTCGAGAAAGGGCGGACGTCAAGACCCGCGCTGCTTTCGGGCGCCCGACTCCCGCGCCTGCCGCGCATAGCCCGCCCGGCGCTGGATGCGCTCGGTATACATACGCAGCATTCTCCGATCCGCCGCGTAATCGGGGATCAGCTGCATATCCGACTTGGTCTCAAACGCTGCCACGGCGCGCTGAAATTGCCGATCCAGAGCGCCATAGGCCTCGCGCGAGGTTTCGCGCTCTGTCAGCAGCAGGCAGAGCGTCGCGCCAACTGCCATCAGTTCGTCTTTAAGCGCAGCCGCGCCCGGCGTCTGCACCAGCATGAAAGCGGTCGCCGCAAGCATGACGAATTTCGCCTCGGTGCGTCCGAACTGACGCATCGGCTCGAATCCGAACACCTGTCCACGGGCGACCGGCACCCGATCGAAACGTGCGTAGCCCTGACTCAGCGCGCTGAGGAAGGCGGGGCTTTCGCGGTGAGTCAGATGCACCCCAGGCGCTGAGCGCGCCAGCACCACGCCGCGTGCGCGCCGCTTGTCCCCGTCGGGATCATTGATGCTGACCACAAGGTGCTCGACCACCCGGGAGTGCCCGACCCACGACTTGTAACCGCTCAGCTCGAACCCGTCCTGCACCGCCGCCAGCGTCACACCGGGGTGCTGCTCGGGATCGTGAGTGTCTTCGGTCGCTGCGTAGGCAGCCCAACCGCCGGGAGGCAGAAACGGAAAGGCGCTGCGCAGGCTGGCCTGATAGCCGGCGGCAAACACCCAGGCAAGGCGGTCGGCGAGCATGCCGCCCCGCACTGCCTGCTCGCTCGCACTCAGGTGATGCGGCACCTCTGTGCACCACAACTGATGGAAAGCCTGCTCGCTGTCTATCTTCGACGGCACCACTGGCGCGA
>Ga0181582_10002670_pt1 | contig 14187 bp, 15 predicted proteins | sample 071ome_32_FD_132438 | JGI IMG/M metagenome (GOLD analysis project Ga0181582, IMG submission 132438) | Coastal salt marsh microbial communities from the Groves Creek Marsh, Skidaway Island, Georgia - 071405AT metaG (megahit assembly) | ecosystem: Environmental > Aquatic > Marine > Intertidal...
ACTCGCTTGGCATTGCCGACAGCGTGACGGTGCTTGCCGAAAGTGCCGCGCTGGCCGATATCGCGGCAACTCTGATCGCCAATGATGTCGATCTGCCGGACCATCCGATGATCACGCGGCAGCCGGCGCATGACCTTGACCCGGCAAGCGACCTTGCCGGCAGGATGGTGACGACCGGCGTGCCGTCCCTTGCCGATGACGAGATTGCGGCCGCGCTGGCCGCCGGGCGCGTGACAGCCACAAGGGTTATGCAGCAGGGCGGCATTGCCGGCGCGGTGCTGGTCCTGCAGGATCGGATCGAGACGGTGGGCCTTGCCGACAGCCTGCTTGCCGGACAGCCGGCTGATGCCGACAGGCCAGATGACATCAAGGCAGATCAAATCGGGGAGGATTGCCATGCCTGACTTCACGCTTCGCAAGACGATGAGTTTTGTTGAGACAATCCATCATGAAAATGGCCCGCCGCCGGAGACGCCGCGCCGCCGCGCTGCCATTGTCGCTGTCGTCGCCAACCCGTTCGCCGGCACCTGGCAGGAGGATCTGCAATCGGCGATGGATAATCTGAAACCGCTTGGCCTTGCCATGACGGACGAGCTGATCGGTCTGCTTGGCGGGGTCGAGGGGATTGACGGCTATGGCAAGGCGGCGCTGGCCGGCGAGGGCGGCGAGCTGGAACATACCGCGCTGTGGCATGTCCCGGGTGGCTATTCGATGCGCGAGCGTCTTGGCGAGGCCAGGGCCATCGTGCCGTCGGCGATGAAGGTTGGTGGCCCCGGCACACCGATCGATATCCCGCTTGGTCACATCAATGCGGCCTATGTACGGAGCCATTTCGACGCCATGGAGGTGCGGCTTGCCGATGCGCCGCGCGCCGGCGAGATCATGTTCGCGCTTGCCATGTCGCGGGGCCCGCGGATCCATGACCGCATGGGCGGGCTGACCGTCGATGAGGTCACCGGCGAGGACGGGCTGCGTTAGACCGGTATCTTGCGCCATCATATTGCCTAGGCTGACGCCGCATCCTACAATCAGGCGTACGATTGGGCTGTTCTGATGCGAGGTAGGGATAGATGAAGGCGCTTGTGGTAATCGACCCGCAGAATGATTTCTGCCCGGGCGGCGCGCTTGCCGTCACTGATGGCGACAGCATCATGCAGCCCATCAACGGGATGATGGACGCGTTCGATTTGGTGATCCTGACCCAGGACTGGCACCCGCAAGGCCATTCCAGCTTTGCCTCGTCGCATGATGGCGCGGCACCCTTCACCCTGACCGAGATGCCCTATGGCCCGCAGGTGCTGTGGCCCGACCATTGTATTCAGGGAAGTGACGGGGCGGCGTTTCATCCGGCGCTCGACACCGTCCGCGCCGACGCGGTGATCCGCAAGGGCACCAACCCGGCGGTTGATTCCTATTCGGCCTTTTTCGAGAATGACAAGGCGACGGCGACAGGGCTTGCCGGGCTGCTCCGTGATCGCGGCTGCGAGGATCTGACGATGGTCGGATTGGCGACCGATTACTGCGTCGCCTGGTCGGCGCTGGACGGGGTGGCGAATGGCTTTCGGATCGAGGTCAGGCTGCCGGCCTGCCGGGCGATCGACCTTGACGGGTCACTCGACAAGGCGCTTGCCGACATGCGCGCAGCCGGTGTGACATTGATGGAATAGACCTGATTCAAACGGGGGCGACATGACCGAAAACACTGGAACGGGAAGCGCGCACAATGCTGGTGAGGCGCGATCGCCGGTGGCCAGCCTTGTGATCACCTTTTTGGGCGGCGCGCTGATCGGTGCCGGCCTTTACTGGGCGGCTGGCGATTTGTGGTCCGAGACCCTGCGTGGCGGCATGGATCACAGCAGCATGGCGGGCGGCGACATGATGATGGATGGCAAGCCGCATGAGCATGGCATGCTGACGGTCGATGACTGGGCGAACCCGCCAACCATCGAAGCCGAAATTTTCAAGGATCCCGAGAGCGGCTGGAACCTGCATGTGATGACGACGAATTTCGCCTTCAACGCGGCCAATGCCGGCTTTGACAATGTCGAGGGCGAGGGGCATGCCCATATCTATGTGAATGGCGACAAGCTTGGGCGTCTCTATGGCGACTGGTACCATATCGCCGGCCTGTCCGCGGGAACGCATGATGTGAAGATATCGCTGAATGCGAATGACCACAGCGCGCTGCATCGTGACGGCAAGGAGCTTGCCGCGCATGTGACCGTCATCGTCGAGTGACTTCCGGGTGATACAGTTACCGGCATGTGATTGGCGAAGGGACGGATATGGCCCCGCGTCATGAACGTCGCGGGAAGGCCATCTCCGGCTTGTAGCTGGCGAAGGAGTCCAGCGTCTGGCGGTTGCATTGTTCCTGCCGGTCGGTGCCTGGCTGGACCGCGGTGATCACCGGGAAGCTGGCCCGGTAACCGGCGGTGCGCTCATTATCCTCCATGGCGATGGTGGCGATTCCGGCGACAATACCGTGCTGGCGTTCGACAAGGCGGATCGCGCCGTCCATCGTGCCACCTGTCTCGACCCACTGGTCGACCAGCAGGACGCGTGTGCCGCTGGCGAAGGCCGGGGTGCGCATCTCCATGTCCTGTGTCCGGCCCGAATAGTTGGTGAAGGACACGGCGTCGGTGTCGACACACAGCTTGCCGGCCTTGCGGATGGGAAGGAACCCGACGCCGATCCGCGTCGCGAGGGCGGCACCCAGAACAAATCCCATGGCATCGAGCCCGGCCACCACGTCGCATTCCACCCCTTCGAGCTCGGCCGTGAGATCGTCCAGAAGCTGTGTAAAGGCGTCGCCATTGATATAGATCGAGGTCGGGTCGAGCCAGGCGAATTTCTCGCCCTTCGTGTTCGGTGACATGATGTCGAGATACCAGCGCTCGGCGTTCCTGTCGGTCATGATGTGGCTCCCATTTCATGGCATATGTCGACAAGGCGCGCCAGACGCGCCGGGTCGATCCTGTAGAAATCACCCTCGATATTAATCCCGGTCGCGACCATAAAACAATCGACCATGGCATAGGTGCGGGCATTCTCGGGCGTGATCCCGGAGGCAAGCGCGATCGGCCTGTCGGGAAGTGACCGGCGGAACTGGTCAAGCTTGCCGATATCGGCCGATTTGCCGGTGGCGATCCCCGATGTCGTCACCACATCCATGTAATTGCCGGCGATGGCGGCGGCGCGCGCATGGTCCTGCGGGTCGACAGGTCGCTGCTTCTTGAAGGCGGTGCCACCGAAATACAGACCGTTCCAGCCACAGTCGCGGCGTATAGCGGCGATCTCATCGGCCTCTTCCTGGCTTTCGGTGCGCTCGTCGATGCGCGCATCATCGGCCCAGTAGGCATCGATCGGGGTGCCACGTGCGCCCAGTTCGGCCAGGATCGGAAACGCTTCCAGACCTGTCACGGCCAGAAAATTCAGCCCGATCCAGAAATCCGGGTAGCGGGTGCGAATCGCCTCGATGATGGGCAGGAAGGGCTCGATTCCGAAATCATGATTGATCAGAAAACACCCGTTCAGGCCGGCATCGACCACATGGTCGATATTCGCCGCTGTCAGGCTCTCGTCAAGGACATGGATGACAGGCAGAATCACCGGGCCTGGGCTGTCAAAAATTGTATGAAATTCAGATGCCTGCATTGCGTCTCTACTGATTCCGGAAGGCCTTGGGGCAGGTCGGAATTTGCGTCACCACGGTGCAAAATAAGCACATGCTGACCAGCTTCAGACCGGATAAATTCGCTCTTGGCGCTTTACACGAGCATAAATCTGCTCATGCTGGAATGCAATCGGCGACCGGTCAGGCGCGGTACTATCAAGGGAGTAACCATAATGAAATCCACAGCTAACCTTTTCGGCTCGAAACTGTCACGTCGCAAGGCGCTGACCTATGGTGCGGCAACCGCGCTTTCGACCCCCTTCATCTCGCGGGCCTGGGCCGCGCCGACCGAGATCAACATGCTGGCATGGTACGGCCATGGCGAGCCGGACGTTGTCGCCGAGTTCGAGGCGGCCAACAACGTCAAGTTCAAGCCGAAATACTATGCCGGTGGTGACAACATGCTGGGGCTGATCGCGCAATCGCCCCCGGGTACCTATGATGTCATCCTGTCAGACGGCGAGTTCGTGCAGCAGTTGAACGCGGCCGGATATATCGAGGAGCTGAACGCCGCGGATTATCCGTTCGACGACATGCTCTATGAGGATTTCACCAAATTCCCCGGACACTGGAAGGATGGCAAGCTCTATTCGATGATGGTGCGCTGTGGCCATCTTGGCGTGTCCTATAACAAGAACGCCATCACCGCCGAGGAGGCGATGAGCTATGAATGCTTCTGGAAGCCGGAGGTCAAGGGCAAGGTCGGTCATTTCGACTGGCACCTGCCGAGCCTTGGCATGATGAGCCTGTATAACGGCAATGGCGCCGGGCTGTGGGACCTGTCGGATGGCAAATGGGATGCTGTCCAGGAAACCACGCTGTCGCTGCGCCCGCAGGTTGGCGGCTATTTCGATTATGGCGGAACCTTCAACTCGCTGAAGAATGGCGAGATGCTGGCGATGTGCGGCATCGGTGACTGGATCACCGGTGTTCTGGAAAAGGATGGCGCGCCCGTCGGGTCGGTGGTGCCGAAAGAAGGCGGGATCCAGTGGACCGAGTCCTATTGCATCGGCAAGGGCACTGAAAAGGCCGACATCGTCAAGAAGTTCATCCAGTACATGCTGTCGGCCGAAGGTCAGGTGAAATCGGCGCAGATGGCGGCCTATCCCGGCTTTGCCATCACCAAAAGCGGCCGCGCCAGACTGATCGAGGTCGACCGGGCGGAGGCCGAGCGTACCGGCCAGATCGACGGAATGGCGAATGATCCGATCACGCTGGTCAAGGAAGGCCGCATCCACTACCGGAACATTCCGGTGCAGCAGACGCTCGAGGACTGGAACGATTTCTGGTCCGAATACAAGAACGCCTGAGTGGATTTCATGACTGAAGGGAGGGCGGCGGCCTGCGCCGCCCGTCCCGTGACCGGGGCGTGACGCCCCGGTTGACAATGTGATGAGTGACTCCACCCCCGCCAAAGCCGCGTCATCCGCCGCGCGGCAATCCTCGGTTTTCAAACTGACATTCCGGCTGCCAATCATCATCTGGCAGTCGCTGTTCTTCATTGGCCCGCTCTGCTTCATGGTGGCGATGTCCTTCTTCATCGTCCGCAATTACCGGATGCAGGAGGATTTCGTGATGAAGAACTGGCTCAAGATGTTGGGCCGGGACTATTTCTGGGACAGCTATTTCCTGACGTGGGGCCTCGCCGGCATCGGCACTGTCGTGACAATGCTGGTGGCCTTTCCCGCCGCCTACACGCTGGCCTTCAAGGTCAGCGAGACGGTGCGGCGCTGGGCCATCTTCATGCTCATCATCCCGTTCTTCACAAGCTATCTTGTGCGGATTTTCTCCTGGTATGTGATTCTCGCCGAAAGCGGCGTGATCAATGCCGGCCTCAGCTATCTCGGGCTTGGCCCGTTCGTCATGCTGAACACCAAATTCGGCACCGTTGTCGGCTATATGACGTTGACCCTGCCGCTGGTGATCATCCTGCAGACCTTCGCACTGGCCAATATCGACAAATCGCTTGTCGAGGCGGCGTTCAATCTTGGATGCCGGCCGTTCCGCACGATCTACCGGGTGATCCTGCCGATGGCGCGCACCGGTCTGATCATCGCCGCGGTATTCTGTTTCATCCTGTCCTTCGGTGATTTTGTCAGCCCCTATTATCTTGGTGGCTCGAAACCGCCGACGTTGCCGATCCTGATCGTCGACACGGTCAAGTCGGGCCAGCAATGGCCGCGCGCCGCGGTGGTGGCGGTGGTGATGATGGTGACGCTGTTCGTGGTTGCCTTTGCCGGTATCATGGCGGCCTATCGACGGAGGGTCGGATGAGTGACAACCGCCCTCTGCGCTGGTTTCTCTATGGCTATCTGGCGCTTGTCTTCACCTTTGTCTTCGCGCCGATCCTGTTCAGTGTGATCTTCTCGTTCAATTCCGACCGGTTCCCGACAATCCCGCTCGGCAGCTTCACCCTGAAATGGTACCAGACGGTGTGGAACGACCCCGATGTCTGGGAGGCGGCACGCACCAGCCTGACCGTCTCGCTGTCGACGGCGACCATCGCCACGCTGCTTGGCTTTGCCACCGCCTATACCGACTATCGCTACAGTTTCCGCCTGAAGCCGATCTATCTGGGGCTTGTGCTGCTGCCGCCGACAATCCCGCTGATCATCATGGCGCTGGCGATGCTGGCCTGGTTTGCCAAGCTCGGCATTTCGGGGCAGGTGATGTCGATCATCATCGCACATAGTGTCCTGACAGCGCCGTTTGCGATGGCGATCATCCGCCTGCGGCTCAGCCAGATGGACCCAAGTCTTGAATCCGCCGCATGGAACCTTGGCGCCAGCCAGTGGAGCGCGTTGCGCCGGGTCATCGTGCCGTTCTGCCGGCCGGCCATCATCTCGTCCTTCTGCCTGACGGCGGCGGTGTCGTTCGATGAATTCGCCATTTCATGGTTTGTCGCCGGCCTCAACAAGACGATCCCGGTGATCATTCTCGAAATTGTCACCGGCAATATCGACCCGCAGGTCAACGCCATCGGCAGTTTTGTTTTCCTGGTCTCGATGACGCTGGTTATCATTGCGCAGGTGGTGCTGATGACCCGCCGCAAAAAGGAAGTGTGATTTCATGGTGGCTCCCCTCGTTGAATTCAGGTCGGTGGTAAAACGCTTCGACGATTTCGTGGCTGTCGAGCGGGTGAATTTCACCATCGAGGCCGGTGAGTTCGTCGCCATCATGGGCCCGTCAGGCTGTGGCAAGACGACAACCTTGCGGATGCTTGCCGGGCTGGAGGCCCCGTCGGAGGGCGAGGTGCTGATGGAAGGCCGGGTGATGAATGATGTGCCGGCGCATGAACGCGACACACCACTTGTCTGGCAGTCGCTGGCGCTGTTTCCGTTCCTGAATGCCCGTGAGAATGTCGAGTTCGGCCTGCAGATGCGTGGTGTGGAGGCGGCGGAGCGACGGCGGCGGGCCCTGGAATGGCTCGACCGGATGGAAATCGCGGAATTCGCCGAGCGTGATATCGCCAGCCTGTCGGGCGGCCAGAAACAGCGTGTCGCGCTGGCGCGCTCCCTGGTCATCGAGCCGCGGATCCTGCTTCTTGACGAGCCGCTCTCGGCGCTGGATGCCAATCTGGTGATCCGTATGCAGTCGGTGCTGACAAAGCTCCAGCGCGAGCTTGGCATCACCTTCGTCTATGTCACGCATTCGCAGTCCGAGGCCTTTGCCATGGCGGACCGGGTGGTGATCATGTCGCGCGGGCATATCGCGCAGATCGGATCGCCGAAGGATATCTACCGGGCGCCGGCAAACCGTTTCGTGGCCGAATTTGTCGGGCGCAACAACATCATCACCGGCACCGTCAGCAAGGCCACCGCGAAAGCCGTGACCATTGACGGCAGCCTCGGCAGTTTCACGGTTGATCTCGGGCAGCATGAAAAGCCGCAAAAGGGCGACACCGCCCGGTTTGTCGTCGCGGCCGACCTGGCGCAGATCTCGACCGCGAAGCCGCGCCGCGGCAGCGCCATCGCCTGTTCGCTGATCTCCGAGGAATTCATTGGCTCGGTCGTGACATTGTTCCTCGAGGCGGAGGATGGCAGCGAGTTGAAAGTCCAGCTTCAGGAGCGCGAGCTGTCGAAAATGGATCTGAAATCGGCGGCCACGATCTATCTCAGCTGGGCGTCGGACCAGGCGCATTATATCGGCGCGGACTGACCGCGGCAGGATGGCCCGACGGGCAGGGAGGCAAGAATGATCCAGAACCCGGTGCCATGGCCGAACGGCGCGCGATGCGCCTGTGTGATTTCCTTCGACATGGATGCGGACAGCCTGATCCATATTGCCAGGCCCGAAGATGCGCATGACCGGCTCTACCCGATCAGCATGGGTCGCTATGGCCCGACGGTCGCGATCCCGCGCATTCTCGATACCTACCGCCGGTTCGGCATCCAGCAATCCTTCTTCCTTCCCGGCTGGTGCGTCGAGACCTATCCGAAGGCTGTCGAGGCGATTCTCGAGGGTGGTCATGAAATCGGCCATCACGGCTATCTGCATGAGGACCCGATCGAAGCGCCCGACCAGCGTTACTGGTTCGAGCGCGCGCTGGCGGCCTACCGGAAATATTGTGGCGGCACGCCGGCCGGCTACCGGGCACCGGTCTACAACATCAACCAGGAGGTGGTCGATCTTCTGGTCGAGCACGGGTTCCGCTATGAATCCTCGATGATGGCGGACGATATTCCCTATCGTGTCGAGACGGCGTCAGGCGGGTTCTGGGAAATGCCGGTCCATTGGGGCACCGATGACTGGCCACCTTTCGCGCATTATGCCGAGATCGGCTATATGATGCCGGTGAAGGCGCCATCGGCCGGGCTTGGCGCCTTCTGGGAGGAGTTCGACGCCGCCTATGAGGCTGGCGGCTTCTTCATGCTGATTATCCATCCCTTCCTTACCGGCAGGCTGGCGCGCTGGCGCCAGGTCGAGGCGTGGCTGGAGGAAACGTTGCGCACAAAGGATGTCTGGTTCGCCCGGCTTGACCAGATTGCCGATCATCTGGACGGGCTTGTGGCGCGCGGCGACTACACCCCGCGCGTTGAACATCTTCCCTATTACACCGAACCCCAGGGTGGTGACCGGTAGGCCGGATCAGGCCGGATCATGACGAAAAGACAGGAGAGCGTGATGATGACCGAAGCCGACAGGCAGATGCTGACCATCGCCTATGAAGAGGCAAAGAAGGGCTTTGACGAGGGTGGCTGCCCGATTGGCTCGGTGTTGGCGCGCGGCGGGCAGGAAGTGTCACGCGGCCACAATCAGCGGGTGCAGCAGGGTGACCCGATCGCGCATGGTGAGATGGACGCGCTGCGCAAGGCCGGCCGCCAGCGGACCTATCGCGACACGGTTCTCTACACCACCCTCAGCCCCTGCATGATGTGCAGTGGCACCATTGTGCAGTTTGGCATCCCGCGCGTGGTTGTTGGTGAAAACACCACCTTTGGCGGCAATGAGGATTTTCTGCGCGCGCACGGGGTCGAGGTGGTGATCGCCGACGATCCCGACTGTATCGCGCTGATGAAGCGCTTCATCCGCGAGAAGCCCGAGCTCTGGGCCGAGGATATCGCCGAGGACTAGGCCGCGCATCGCGGCGGCATTGATCAGGAGTCTGCTGGCCCGGCCAGTTTCTTCCCATGAAAAAGGGCCGCCCGCGCCAGGCGAACGGCCCCATCTTTCAACAAGGGTGTCTGATTTACAGAGCCTTGTCGGTGATCATGTGCGTCCAGGCACCGGACGGCTTCTTGGTGATCACCGGATCCGAACCGCCCTTCATCAGCGTGGCAACCGTGCGCTCGTAATCGGCCGGTGCCAGAGCGCCGTTCGAACCGGCGGTCAGCTTGGCGATCTCACGCATCATCCGGCGCTGATGTTTCTCGGTCTGGGCGCCGCTGGCGTCATTGTCGAGAACAATGTCAGCTGCCGCGTCAGGGTTGCTCTCGGCCCATTTCCAGCCCTTCATCGAGGCGCGGACAAAGCGGACCATCTTGTCCTGGAAGGCGGCGTCCTTCAGCCGGTCCTCAAGGACATAGAGCCCGTCCTCAAGTGTCGCCACGCCCTGATCCTGATATTTGAAGACGACCAGTTCATCCGGGGTCAGCCCGGCATCGATGATCTGCCAGTATTCGTTATAGGTCATCGTCGAGACGCATTCGGCCTGCTTCTGCAGGATCGGGTCGACATTGAAGCCCTGCTTCAGGACATTCACGCCGCCGCCGCTGCCATCGGTCGGAATGTCAAGCTGGCTCATCCATGACAGGAACGGATACTCGTTGCCGAAGAACCAGACGCCAAGTGTCTTGCCGCGGAAATCGGCCGGCGACTTGATGCCGGAATCCTTGCGGCATGTCAGCATCATGCCCGAGGATTTGAAGGGTTGTGCGATGTTGACAAGGTTCACGCCCCTTTCGCGTGATGCCAGCGCCGATGGCATCCAGTCGATCACCACATCGGCGCCGCCACCGGCGATCACCTGTACAGGCGAAATATCAGGTCCGCCCGGCTTGATGGTGACGTCGAGGCCCTCCTCGGCGTAGAAGCCCTGATCGGCGGCGACGAAATAGCCGGCGAACTGTGCCTGGGTGACCCATTTCAACTGTAATGTCAGCTTGTCCGCCGCGCTTGCCGCCGTGCCCATGGCAAGGCTCGCGGCAAGTGCCAGCAGGGTTGTCAGTGTCTTTTTCATGTCATGCTCCCTAGGTTGTGATTTTCTGGTTGGTTATGGGGTCTTCCGGCGGTTTGAGGGGTGCCAGAAGGTGACCTGCCGTTCAAGCAGGCTGAGAAGGCCGTAGCTGAGTGATCCGGCGAGGGCGGCGACAACGATTTCCGCCCACACCATATCGACATTCATCCGACCGACTTCGGTCGAGATACGAAAGCCAAGGCCAACAATCGGGGTTCCGAAGAACTCGGCAACGATAGCACCGATCAGCGCCAGTGTGGAATTGATCTTCAGCGCGTTGAAGATGAAGGGCGCCGCGGTCGGCAGCCGTAACTTGATCAGCAGCTGGAAATAGGATGAGGCATAGGTGCGAAGCAGGTCGCGTTCCATCGCCTGCGTTGCCTGCAGCCCGGCAACCGTATTCACCAGCATCGGGAAGAAGGTCATCACCACAACCACGGCGGCTTTCGACTGCCAGTCAAAGCCGAACCACATCACCATGATCGGTGCGATCCCGACAATCGGCAACGCCGAGACGAAATTTCCGACCGGCAGCAGGCCGCGTTGCAGAAACGGCACACGGTCGATCAGGATGGCGACCATGAAGGCGCTGCCACAGCCGAGGATATAACCGCTGAGTGCCGCCTTGATGACGGTCTGCTGGAAATCGGCCCAGAGGATGGAGGTCGATTCGGCAAACCGCACCGCGATCATCGAAGGCGGCGGCAGCAGGACCGTCGGGATCTGCAGGCCGATAGTCAGCACCTCCCAGGCAAAGATGATCCAGGCGCCGAAAAAGACCGGCACCGCCAGCGACAGGACGGATGACAGTGCTTTTGGCAGGTTTCGTGCCGCCATCGTCTTTTCGACCGCCAGCCAGCCGAACAGCCAGCAGGCGATCAGCAACGGCCAGCTTGCCGTCGGCATGTCGCCATCGAGACGCGACAGCAACAGCGCCATGCCACCAAGGCTGGCGACAAGATCGACCCGCGCCTGCGGCCACAGGCTGAAATGATGCCGCATCCCGGCAAGGGCAAGGACAAGGCTGGCTGCGAGCAACGCGATGCCGGCCTCGCCGCTGCCGATGAAGGCGATCACCAGCGCTGCCGCGGCGGCGAGGCCCCCAAGGGTGGCGATGGTGCGCTGGAAACCGGTCATGCCCGCAGCCCCATGCGCCGCAGCGTCAGATGGCTGATCACGCCCACAACACCGACAAGGATCGCCGCCATGCAGGCCGCCGAGATCAGCGCTGACCAGATCTGGATTGTCTGGCCGTAATAGGACCCGGCCAGCAGCCGCGCGCCAAGCCCGGCCACCGCGCCGGTCGGCAATTCACCAACGATCGCGCCAACAAGGCTGATCGCAATGGCGACCTTCATCGAGGCGAACAGGAATGGCACCGAGGCGGGAAGCCGCAACTTCCAGAAGGTCTGCAGCCGCGATGAGCGGTAGGTGCGCATCAGATCCATCAGCATCGGGTCGGGACTGCGCAGCCCCTTGACCATCCCGACAACGACCGGGAAGAAGCTGAGATAGGTGGAAATCATCGCTTTCGGCACCAGCCCTGACAGACCGACAGCGTTCAGCACGACGATGATCATCGGGGCGATGGCCAGGATCGGGATTGTCTGGCTGGTGATGATCCAGGGCATCAGCGACTTGTCCATCGCCCGGTTCTCCACAATCGACACCGCCAGCCCGATGCCGAGGATTGTCCCCATGGCGAAGCCGAGCAGGGTCGAGGACAGGGTGACGCTGCCATGATAGATGAGTGAGCGTTTCGAGGTGATTTTCTTCTTCACCGTGGTCTTCCAGATCTCGGCGACAATCTGGTGCGGCGCCGGCAGGACCGGGCGTTCCTGCGCCATCGTATCGCGCACAAGATCGCGCATCTGCCATTCGGTGCCGGCCTTTTCATAGCGGTCAATCTGCCAGGGCGCGTTCAGATGCACGGTGAACCCGTACCAGATGATCATGATCGCGGCGACCACGACAGCAATTGGCACCATCCTGTTGACCATGCCCGTCACCGCAGCACCCCTCCGGTGGTATGCCGGCAGGCACGGCAGTGATGTGTCCGGCTCCTAGTCATAGGAATGCCCCTCGCGAAGGCCGTTGCGGACACGTTGCGCGATTTCAAGGAAGCGTTTGGATTCCCGGATATCGAGCGGGCGCTCGGCCGGCAGGTCGGATTCGATGATGTCGGTCACCCGGCCGGGGCGCGGCGACATCACGACGATGCGGGTCGACAGATAGACCGCCTCGGGAATGGAATGGGTAACGAAGCAGATCGTCTTGCCGGTCTTCTTCCACAGCTGCAGCAGTTGTTCGTTCAGATGGTCGCGGACAATCTCGTCAAGCGCGCCGAAGGGTTCGTCCATCAGCAGCAGTTCGGCATCAAAGGCAAGCGCCCGCGCGATGGATGCACGCTGCTGCATGCCGCCCGACAGCTGCCAGGGGAATTTCCGGCCGAAGCCGTCAAGCCCGACCAGTTCCAGCGTCCGCTTCACGCGTTCGGCCTGTTCGGCACGGCTGATACCCATGATTTCCAGCGGCAGGCCGATATTGCGCTCGATCGTCCGCCAGGCCAGCAGCGCCGGTGCCTGGAAGACATAGCCATAGGCACCGGCCAGGCGCGCCTCCTCGGGTGTCTTGCCGTTTACCGAGATCGCCCCGCCGGTTGGATGTTCCAGATCGGCGATGACCCGCAGCAGCGTGGTCTTGCCACATCCCGACGGGCCGATGAAGGACACGAAATCACCCTTCTCGATGGTCAGGTCGACATCCTTCAGCGCATGCACAGGCCCGTCATTCGAATCGAAAGTCAGACAGAGCCGGTCTGCCCGGATCGCCGGTATGCTGTTGCTATCCTGTGACATCAGTCCCCCGTCACGCCGGTTGGTCCGGGTTCCGCCACGTCGCGCCGCGGCGTGACGGACATGAGCAGCGATGGCGTTGGCATCAGACCCCGGCCGGCATGTTGGCCGGGTCCCGGATGACCGCGCGCGGTGCCGTCAGCTCCTTCCACTTCGACAGCGCCTTGTTGGTCGCCGAGAAGGGCTCGCGGGGCACGAACTTGCCATGGCCCTCGCGGGTCTTCACCTCATCCTCCTGGATCGCTACATAGCCGCGGGTCATCGTGAAGCGCGGCAGGCCCTTGACCTTGAAGCCCTCGAACACATTGTAGTCGATCGCCGATTGCTGCGCGCCATGCGAGATGGTCTTCTCGCGCGCCGGATCAAGGACAACGATATCGGCATCGGCGCCTTCCAGAATGGCACCCTTGCGCGGATACAGGTTCAGTGCCTTGGCGATGTTGGTCGAGGTCGCGGCAACGAACTCGTTCATCGTCAGGCGACCTGTCCCCACACCATAGGTCCAGAGCAGCGGCATCCGGTCCTCGAGGCCGCCGGTGCCGTTCGGGATCTTGGTGAAGTCGCCAAGGCCATAGCGCTTCTGCTCGGTGGTGAAGGCACAATGATCTGTGGCGACGACCTGCAGGCTACCGGCCTGGAGCCCCGCCCACAGGCTGTCCTGGTGCAGCTTGTTGCGGAAGGGCGGCGACATCACGCGCTGCGCGGCATGGTCCCAGTTCGGGTTGGCATATTCGCTCTCGTCAAGCAGCAGATGCTGGATCAGCGGCTCGCCATAGACCCGCATGCCCTTCTGGCGCGCGCGCCGGATCGCCTCATGCGCCTGCTCGCAGGACACATGCACGACATAGAGTGGCACACCCGCCATGTCGGCGATCATGATGGCGCGGTTGGTGGCCTCGCCCTCGACCTCGGGGGGGCGTGAATAGGCGTGCGCCTCCGGCCCGTTATTGCCGTCTTCCATCAGCTTGGCCTGCAATTGCGCG
>Ga0181582_10002685_pt1 | contig 14165 bp, 16 predicted proteins | sample 071ome_32_FD_132438 | JGI IMG/M metagenome (GOLD analysis project Ga0181582, IMG submission 132438) | Coastal salt marsh microbial communities from the Groves Creek Marsh, Skidaway Island, Georgia - 071405AT metaG (megahit assembly) | ecosystem: Environmental > Aquatic > Marine > Intertidal...
ACACCGACACCGCAACCTGCCGGTAAAAAACAACTCAGCAAAATTGAAGCTATGAAACAGGCTGGCAAGGAAGTATCCCGGGTTTTCAAAACCGGCAAACAATACAAGTTCAGTCTCTACAATCCGACGACTGACAGCTGGGAAGAGTCTCCGGCGATAGCCAGTAAAGACGAAGCTGAAAAAATGCGCGAATTCGCTTTTAAACGCCGATTTGATGAACTCAGCCAGTCATAAAAACGACCAATGTGAACTTTGTGACTCATTAATCTCAAAACTATGATCAAGGTCACAATTTATTCAGGCAAATTGACTATTATCAAAGTAAGCGTTAACAACTGACTGATAGAGAACTGCCATGTCTTCACAGAACACCACCGATTCCTATATCGTCTTTGCGGGTCTGGAATTGCCTGCTCACATGGCCTGGAAAAAAATTGAGGTGCTCAATACCGCGGCCGATCTTCTCGATCGTCTTAATAATGAATATCCCGACCTGGCGACTAAATTTACCCGAGAAATTCTTCCAATTGCCCGTAAACGTTTAAAAAACTCCTTGAAAGAGGTCGGCAAACCTAGAGATATAGAAGAGGAATACATCAAGCTTCTGTTAGACAAAATCCAAACAGAAGGCCCTGAAGATTGTATTGATGCACTTCGCAGCGCTTTCAATGTAGAGATCAATATTGATGAATTGCTCTATTACGTCGGTGAAGAAAACTACATGAAATCCATGCAACGCGAAGCACAACTCTATCTGGATAATAAAATTCTACCGGAACAAACCGCCAAGCTCTGGAACGAAGCCAAAAGACCGGCTCCGGGAAAAACCTACTGGACCAAAGGCGATGTTGAGGAGCTAATGCAACCCTAGTTCAGTTGCCAAGCTTAGAACCTCAGGCAAAAACCACCCAGGTTGTCGCAATATATTTGACCCCTTTCTGAACTTTTGCCGCCCGATGTTCATGCGTCCAAAACGGCGGGAAAATGACCAGTTTGCCTTTCTCCGGTGTCACTGAAATATCCTGATAGAGAAATTCGGTTTCCCCGCCGGGACCCTCAACATCATTCAAATACCAGATCAGCACCAGCTGACGATCTGCGAACTGATGACTTCCACCATCGATATGCCAATGATAATACTCACCTTCGTTATATCGCTGAACCTGATAACCCAGATCCTTGAAGCCTTTACCAAAAAATGGGAATGATCGACAGAACTCATTCATTGCCGCCGCAGTGGTTCTGAAAAAAATCTCATCAATGTCCTGCCAGTCATCTTTATCACTGACAACCAGATCCGTGGTTTTCTTGATCGACTGATCTTCCGAACCTAACTGCCCTATGACACCTTTACGCTGATAATGCTCGCTTTGTTCAAAACGCTGAATCACCTCATCACAAAAATCCATCGGCAAAGCACCGGGGCGTTCAAAAACAAAAGAATTGGGTTTAATTTCAGCGATTGTTCTTAAAGGAACAATCTGACGTTCTATCGTAAATTCGGCTGCCATGGTTTAAATCTCATTTCCACAATAACTAAAAAGCATAACATCTGGAGAGAACAGACACTTTTCGCCATAATAACGCAAATCGATCTGGAGTAATTAAAAATGGCACTAAGAATTAAAAGTCACTGGCATGATGATGGCAATGAACGCTCTTTAGGCGAAATTGCCGGTGCCATTGCCTATATCATCTGGCGTATCGCCAAAGACAAGGCGATTAATCTGCATGGTGAGGATTTTATTTACGATGACGATCGTCAACGTATGGATGTGATTATCGAATACTCCATTTTCATGCTGAATATTACTGATCGTCTGGCCAAAATCCGTTTTGACATGGAGGATGAGCGTCGCACTGAGCTGATCTATGCAGTTACCAAAAAGCTCGCTGCACATGTTCATGGCAATAGCCTGGATTTATTTGGTGAAGGCGATCACATCGGTCCTTTCGTCTCAAAAATCAATGAACGCGGCGCTGAATATTCCGAGTTTGGTTATACCGAACTTGACGGTCCCAGTTTCCCTTTTCTAAGACACTTCGGCTTTAGTATTCAGCAGGTGATGGGTACCGAAGGCGAGAACCGCTGGGTCATCGATCAGGTCATGGACAAAGACGGACCTGATGTTGTCAAACAGTTCAGTCGAGCCATCGACAATCTGTTCGAATAAGTCTTTTATATTTTTAACAGGCATAAAAAAAGTGGGCAAGCCCACTTTTTTTATGCCTGTGATTAAATCGATCAGGATTTAACCCAGTCACCAAAGTTATCTTCGGATTTTTCTTCGCCATCAGCATAGCCTGCTTCGTAGGCTTCAGTGAGGCGCTGCTCTTCACGCATAGGGTTCTGCAGGAAACCAGCTTGCCATCCCTGGATGTATTCGTCGTCAACACCCATTTCTTCCATTTTAGTTACTGCATCGTAATAAGTCTGGTTCATATTCCGGATCTCCGAATTCTTACCTGTAAATAGATACGAGCCGAAAGCTCTAATTATGAAGGCTTTACAGCCTAGCTTAATCTGCCCACCCGCGACGTGTCTGGGCAGCAAAAAAACGAGCGCAAGAATACAAGTTTTTTCTAATAAACGCCACAATAAAATCACTTTTTAATAGATTGATTGAAACCCTGAAACCAACAGGTTGAAATTATCCTCATAAAAAAGCATGCTAATCGGCTGATTTGACAAGTAGAGGGAAATTCAATGCGTCCAGCGCAGATATCAACCGTTCTTGACCTGGAATTCGCCAGTACCGATGCGGGTCACCACACACCCGTCATGCTTTGGGGACCGCCCGGCGTTGGCAAGTCACAAATTATTTCCCAGATAGCCAGTTCGCATGATGTAAAGGTTATAGACATACGTCTTTCACAAATGGAACCGAGCGATCTTCGCGGCATCCCGTTCAGAAACGGTGACTCAGTCGAGTGGGCTCCACCTTCGATTCTTCCTAATGCCGAACGCCATGGAAACAAAGGCATTCTGTTTCTGGACGAGATCACCTCGGCACCGCCTAGTGTGTCTGCGGCGGCTTATCAGCTGATTCTGGATCGCAAACTCGGTGAATACCATGTACCGGAAGGCTGGGCTATTTTTGCGGCCGGTAACCGTCAGGGAGACCGTGGCGTAACTTATACAATGCCGGCTCCATTAGCTAACCGTTTTTCTCATTTTGAACTGGAAACTCATCTAGATGACTGGGTTGCATGGGCTTATTCACACGATATCGATGAGAGGATTATCGGCTTTTTGCGTTTTCGTCCGGAACTGCTGTTCGATTTTGACCCAGCACACAACCCGGTTGCTTTCCCTTCTCCCCGTTCATGGGAATTTGCCCACCGTGCCCTAAAAAAATTTGAAGCCACACCGTCATTGATGTTACCGACTTTTCAGGCTTGTATCGGTCCTGCCGCCGGCATTGAGCTGAATGCCTTTATCAGCAGCCTCGATAAGATGCCTGACCTTGATGCCATCATCAAAGGTGAAAAAGTGCCGGTTCCTGACGAAATTGATCTGCAGTATGCCGTTGCCGCAGCCCTGGTTGGCCGCGCCATCCGTGCCAAAGGTAAAAAAGACTTCGCTGTAATCGTAGGTAACATTCTTAAATACGCCTCAAGTTTTTCGCAGAAAGAAATGGGCGTTATGCTGGTTTCCGACATGCACCGGGCAATTGGTGAAGCCCTGTTTCAAGTACCTGAATTTACCGATTGGGCAAACCTGATCGCAGATATTATGCTTTACGATTAAGCGTATCTGACAAGGATTCGGGTTCAATGAAAATCATCGCTTTGAGAATTCCCCGTAAAACCACCAGGGAAGATCTCTATTCGCTTTTTGAGCAGACGCTCAAAAAGCGTTTGCGCATCCCGTTTACAACAAAAAGTTCGGTTATCCATGCGGAGATTTTTGAACATACGGACCTGACCGGCCTGAAAGATTATTACGGCATTGTGGAAGTCAGTTCCACAGATGCCGGTCGCTGGTTACTGAAAAACTTTACTGACAAGTTTCTTCATGACAAACGCGTTTACATTCGCGAATACAATGATCGCGGCAGATCACAGATCGTCAATAACGACAAACGCTTCGGGGCTGAGATTGCAGAAAATTTTGACTTTTACTCATGACTTTCCCTGCGTTTTTGTAAAAGCATCAAACCAGGTCTTTTGAGTATTCATCAATCCAGTCAGAAACCGCTTTATACTGCCCTTCGATCACTGCCATGTGCTTATGAACTTCGTCCACCTGCTGTTGACGACCGGCATGCTCTAAAGCCATACAGGTATCAGCCAATGCATCTGCACCGACAGCGCGCGCCGATGATTTCAGTTTATGGCCGTTATTACCGACCTCCAGCCAATTTTGATCAGCATAGTGTTTCTTCAGATCCTGCATGATTTCATCACCGCTTTCGATAAAACTGGTGTAGTACTCAGCTAGAATCTCCGGCTCATCGATACCGAGTAAATCAACCAGTGCAGATTTTCGAATAAGATCATCAGAAGAACCAGTTTCTGAATTTGCCGGAGCCTTATCATTCACTGAACTGTCCGCCTCAACGCCAACTTTCAGCCAGCTAGCGATGATTTCTTTCCAGGTGGAGACCTCAACCGGCTTGGTAATGTATTCATCCATACCGGCTTCGTAGCACTTGTCAGCGGTACCATCGAGCGCATCCGCAGTAATTGCAATAATCCCGAGTCTGTCTGCGTGCTGTTGCTGTTCCCGCTGACGAATTTGGCGAGCCATCTCATAGCCATCCATCACCGGCATATTGCAATCTGTCACAACCAGATCAAACTGTTCACGACTCAATATATCGAGGGCGATCTGGCCATTTTCAGCAATCGTCACATCGACGCCTAACATACTTAGTTGCTTGCTCATTAAGGCGGTATTAGCTTTATTGTCTTCAACTAACAGGAGTTTTTTATGCTCTGACATTAAATATCTCTATTTCCGGATTGAGAATCTGTTAATAATACCTACAACAGTTGATAAGATCATCCCATGAATGAATTAAATCCCGAAAATCCGGCTATTGAAACCAAACTAGCCGCCGCCAGAACCAAACTGATCCTGGATAAACCCTTTCTTGGCGCATTGGTTTTGCGTCTACCGATGATTGCAGCAAGTCCGGAATGGTGTAAAACGACAGCGACGGATGCCCGTGCGTTTTACTACAATCCAGACTTCATCGATTCTCTGGATATGTCCCAGACCCAATTCATCCTTGCGCATGAAGCGCTACACTGTGCACTCTCTCACTTTCATCGTCGTGCGCACCGCATCAAGCATCGCTGGGATGTGGCCTGTGATTTTGCCATCAATCCACTGCTGATCGATGATGGACTGAGTCCACCGCCGGAAGCTCTGGTATTTGATGAATACCGCGGCATGACGGCCGAAGAAATCTATCCGCTGCTGGACGATAATGACCAGTCTGAAACGCTGGATCAGCATCTTTATGATGACGAAAATCAGGACCAGCCTAATCAGAATGACAAAAAGTCACCACCGCAAAGTCAGTCAGACCAGAAAGGCGACAGCGGTCAGGATAATCAGGGTGATAAACAGGATGAAACAACGCCGCCTGATGATACTGATGAGCAGAACACCGGCAAAGGCAAGCAAAAAGACGGTGATAGCGGCAAAGGTTCCGGCCATTCCGAGCAGGAAAAACAGCAAATGGCCGGTCAGGGGAAAAGCGACAAAAACAGTCAGCAAACCGGCCAGCAGGGTGATCCCGGCCCTAACAGCAAAACGGAAGGTGCAGGCAAACCACCGCCACTAACGCCGCAGGAAAAGGAAAACCTGTCTGTACAATGGCAGCAGCGTATGGCCGGAGCAGCTCAGCAAGCGATTCAGGCCGGCAAATTTGGTGGCGATATGGCGCGTATGATTGACCATATGTTGCAGCCCCGCCTGCCCTGGAGAATGCTGTTGGCCGATTTCATGACCTCGGCAGCTCGTGATGACTTTAGTTACATGCGTCCATCGCGCCGCGAAGGTGATGCTATCCTGCCCTCTTTACGCAGTTCACAAATTGACCTTACCATCGCCGTCGATACCAGCGGTTCCATTCGTGATGAAGAAATAGACGAATTCATTGCTGAAATTGATTCCCTTAAAGCCCAGCTTCGCGCGCGTATTCAGCTCATTGCCTGTGATTCCAAAATTGCCGATGGTGCACCATGGACATTTGAGTCCTGGGATGAACTGCGCATGCCAGAAGACCTCAAAGGCGGTGGCGGGACCAGCTTTGTACCGGTTTTTGACTGGGCATCACAACAGGACAAGCTACCGGACTTACTGGTTTACTTTACTGATGCAGAAGGCGAATTTCCCGAATATGAGCCGGACTTTCCGGTGATCTGGCTGGTTAAAGGCAAACATAAAACACCCTGGGGCAGACGCATTCAATTGAACTAAAAATTGATATAGTGTCTGATCAGTCATCCCGGTCAACAACAGATAATTACGTGCCTTTTATTTTTACTGATCACATGCGTCAAGTGACGGCAAAATTCCTGCAACTCTTTGTGGTTGCAGGTCTCGCTGTGCTTTCCAATGCTCATGCCAACCCTTCCCAGTTACCGGAGCTAGGCTCGGAGTCATCCATTATCATGACACCGGCGCAGGAGAGAAGACTGGGCAAAGCCTTTCTCAGAAGCGTCAAAGCCCGTGAACAAATGCATAACGAACCCTTTATCAGGGAGTATGTTGAGACTTTAGGTAAAACCCTGGCGAGCAGCGCTGATAATCCGAATAACAAATCCTTTAATTTCTTTATTCTGGATAATCCGTTAATTAATGCCTTTGCCGGCCCCGATGGCCATATCGGCATCTACAGCGGACTGATTCTGACCAGTCAGACTGAAAGTGAACTGGCCGCTGTAGTTGCCCATGAAATTGCCCATGTTACCCAGAACCATCTGATGCGGGCATTTCATCAGGCAAGCGAACTGAGTCTGCCTTCTGCCGCCGTTCTGTTAGCAGCTGTGGTCATTGGTGCAACCGTCGGAGGTGATGCTGCTCTGGCTACTGCCATGGGGGGACAGGCTGCATTAATTCAAAGTCAGATTAACTTTACCCGTTCCAATGAAAAAGAAGCCGATCGAATCGGCATACAGACATTGTTTGACTCGGAATTTGAGCCACATGCGATGCCGGTCTTTTTTGAGCGCATGGGACGGGCAAACCAGACCTACTCTTCCGAGATTCCGGAATTCCTGCGCACCCACCCGGTCACTACCAATCGTATTGCCGACTCAATGGCCCGTGCAGAACAGCATCCTTACCGACAACATCAGGATTCAATCGGCTATGCACTGGTCAAGGCTTATCTGAAACAGCAGCAATTTGCCAACGGTAAAGAGAGCCTGACCTATTTTCAGACTAACCTCAATGAAGGACGTTATCGCAACAAACAGGCACAGCAGTTTGGTCTTTTTCTCGCGCAAATAAGACTTCATCAACTCGATGAAGCAAAACAGACCATTGATGAATTACTTAAAGAAAACCCGCTGCAGCCTGTATATTTATTGTATAAAGCCCGTTTGCTTGACAAACTCAAACAGCGTAAACAGGCAATTCAGTTACTCGAGGATAGCCTGTTAATTTTGCCCGGTAATTATCCTATTAGTATGCAGCTTGCCGAGTTATATAATACCAACGGTCAACATGAAGCGGCGATCGCGCTACTTAAAAATCAATTGGAATATCGTCCCGAGGATGATCAGATTTACAAAATCATTGCCCGAGCCTACGGGGATAACAAGGATAAATTACAGGCACATAGTTATCAGGCAGACTTTCTTTACCTGACAGGACAACTGGAACCTGCCATACAGCAGCTGGAGATTGCTTTAATGCAACCGGGCGCGGATTTTTATACCAGCTCCAAACTCGAAGCCCGACTGGCTAGCCTCAAAGCAGAGCTCGAACAAATCAAAGAAAGTCAATAAATTCAGTTTCACTTAACTTTTCTCGACATGCTTTTCCAGTAAAGCATCAATATCAAATTCATCCATATCTTCAATCTGAACATCTGAAATATCGACATCAGCAGCCTGTCCGGCAGACTCGACCGCATCAGCAAGATCCGACTCGATATCGATCATGTCAGATAGCTCCAGCTCATCAAGAGCTGCATTGATTTCATCAGCAGTCACATTTTCATTAACCGGATCAAAATCATCATCTACAACAGTGCCAGCTTCAGCTAAAATCTGATCAACATCCAAATCTGCCAGATCTGTTGCTGGCTCTGGTTCAAGATCTGAATCCGGCTCTATTTCAGGCTCGAGCGCAACTTCTGCTGCCAGCTCAGCGTCCGGTTCTGACTCTGGCTCAGCTTCTGCCTCTATTTCTGCAGCAACTTGTTGTTCTATTTCTACTTCCTGCTCTGGCTCTATATCAGGTTCAGAGGCAACTTCTGCTTCAGGCTCAACTGTCTCTAATACTGAATCATGCTCCGGTTCATCGACCTGAGCAAAAGCCTCATCGGCAATTTCCAATAATTCATCGTCAGGAACAGCATCATCAGAAATCTCCAGCAATTCTTCGCTGTCTGCAAAATCCGGCAGCTCTTCGGAAATCTCGAGTAACTCTTCACTATCAACAGACTCTTCATCACTGTTGAGTGATAGATTAAGGTCGTCATCCGCAGCATCAAGTTCTTCATTTTCTTCAGAATCAAAAGATTCCATGATTTTGTCTTTATCCAGGCCGTCATCCATGTCAGAGCCAAACATCGATGAATATTCACTGAGCATGCGCCCAATCGTATCCATCGTGACACCCAGTTCACTTTTCAAATTTTCATTTTCGGTTCGTAATGCATCCAGTTCCGACTGATCTGCTCCTCCCGCGTTTTCTGAACCAGCCGACAAACCAAGGTCTAAAAAGGACTGGGTAGTCGTTTCCTGTGCAACATTGATCGTTTTTAGCAGGACATCCGAGTTTTTTATATAAATCAATCCAATATGCTGATACAGATTCATTTCATGATGATCGATATTACGCAGTCGTTTTTCGACATCGTTTTCATCCAAACCATAACCTAACAATGCCTGCCGAATTTCATCCATACGCCGTTGACGGTCCGCCTTGATGGTCTGGAAAAAAGTATTAACCGCCTTTTTTCGTTTAGCTTTTTGTCCGAGGCTATAGATGAGAATAAACAGCAGCGCACCAATGGTGACAAAAGTCAGTTCAATCCAGACAAAAGCAATCAGTGGACTTAATTCCATTAGTTTTTATCCTTATTGTCTTGCTCTGTTACATCTTCTTCAGTCGCCGCACTGACTTCAGCCTCATCCTGTGGCGGTGCAGATGACTCAGGCGCTTCATCAATATCAGGAGCATCTCCGCTAACCAGCATTTCAAGATCATCTTCCTTCGAACGCTTACGCATAAACCACCAGACACCACCGCCAAGTAATGCCAGTAACAAATTAGCACCGCCAATGATCAGTCCCATCATCACCCAATTCGTTTCTTCTTCAGGCTCTGCCTGTTCTTCAACTTCAGGGGTGGTAGCAGCCGGTTCTGCAGGACTTTCCGTTGCCTGGCTCTCCGGCTTTACTTCAGGTGCCGACTCAGCCGGACCATTGTCAATTTGTTGCGCTGGCGTTTCGGCTTCAGGTTGAGATTCTATGGCGGGCTCTTTGGCAAAGCCTTCAATGGAAACCTGCTCAGGCTGGTAAAAAAACTCATTACCGGAAAGCGTTTTACCTTTGACATTAATGACAACAAGCTGTCTGCCGACAAGCGTGTTTTTATCCAATGTAGCGATAGGCTTACCCTCTGCCACACCGGCAAACTCAATATCCATGCGCTGTCCGGACATATCTTCAACCCAGGCATCAATACTGAGCGAGTCACGCTGCACAACCTCTTCATCGAGCAAAATTTCGAAACCGGCCTGAGTTGAAGCCAGGTCATCATTAACTTCCAGCCTGGCCGGATTAACGACTTCTGTTAACTGCCGACGTTCCCGAACAAAGGTTTTGCCATCCGCAGAGATCACCATCTCAACACTGCCCGCTTTAGCAGAATCGGAAAACATCGTTACAAAACGTCCATCCGCAGGCTTTTCGTCAGGACTGATGCCGTCATCGGCTAGTGGTTTGGCCTCTGAAGCAACACCATCGACAATCTGACTGACCGTCACATTCAGAACTTCGATGAAATCCTGACGCGAAACCGCTTGGTCATTTTCTGTAAAGTAAACTTCTACCGGGATAGATTCACCTATCGCTACCCGGTTCGGCATATCAGTGGTGATCATTTTCAGGTCTGTGACAACCAGAACACGATTATCGGGGTCCATTTCGGCCTCAATAGTCCACTCACCGGTTACAGGTTTTTTCAACGTGATCAGGTCGTACCCCTGATCACGATGCCAACTGATATCATCAACATCGTCATCAGCAGAATAAGTCTTGCCATCGGGTGTTTTGAGTTTGGGAGGCTCACCGCCTTCACCACTGAAAATCAGTAATGTCGCCTCAGAAATGCTACGGTCAATGCGAAAGCTATTGCCTTGCAAAGGGACTGAATCCGGTTTGCCGACTTTCTCAAACAAACGTAAAAAAACTCGCTGCAATTGATCCGCACTATCCGCTTTTTCAAACCAGCCATCCGTTGCATCAGCAACTTCACGCATCAGTTTTTCGTCCGCATGATCTGATAACGCGATGGTATGAATGGTGCCACCCGCTGCTTTAATCGCCGGTACAACTTTTTCAAGAATACGTTGCCGTGATGCCTCATTAACGGAAGAGTTTCTCGATATATCAACCATTCCATCGGTCAACAAAATGATATTTCTGTCAAAACCCTGCCCGGCCGCAGACCAGTCGGCCGAAGCTTTTTGCAAAACCTCTTCAATATTGGTCAACTGACCCGGGGAGCTGATTTTATGAGAGTAAACAGAGGCTCTTTTCTTCCAGCTGGCATTGACTTCACCTAATGGAATGAGCTCGTTGGTATATTGTCCAAAAGTCCAAACGCCCACCCGGTTACCCTTAGGCATTAAAGCGACCATTAAACGCAATGCCGCACCACGCAAATTCTGCGGGTCGTTTTGCTTCATACTACCGGATATATCAATCAACACCCGAGTGTCGGATTTATCCGCTGCCTGCAGATTGCAAGCGAACAGAAGCAGTATTAAAAAACAAATATTTATGAATGACTTAAGTAATGACATCTATTCCCGGCAACTTTATTGATAGACTTTTCATAAAGTATAGCGGCAGGTAGCCAAATGGCTTTAAAACATTAAACCGGAAGGCCAAATAGTCTGATTACGATTTACATGAGTGGTACAACCTGCTCAGACTGTATGCCTAACAGTTCTGCACCCATGTTGATAGCTTCAGCGGCAAAATCATCCAGGTTTTTCCAGCTATCATTGGTATCCATAATCTCGGACATCGCACTGTTAATGACTTTTAGCCTTGCCACGCCTTCATGCCGCAGGTTAGGAGGCGTTTTTTCGGAACAGATATATAAAACCGGCTCGGTTTTACCTTCCGGAACAAAAGCCATAATGTAGAAATAACCCGGAAAATCCGGAGTCTCGACTTCACCTAACAAGGTGATTGAATATTCGCCCAACTGATAACGCTTTTTGGGGATTGCTGTAGAAATTTTAGGAAAATCAGACATAACTTTAGCCCTGCATTAGATTTCAGAAATTTCTTCAGGTGCTTTGCCCTGTTTGTCCTGGTCCGCAGCCGAGAATTTTGCTGAACCGTATTTCAGTAATAAAACCGCTCCTGACAAAATCAGAATAGACGCTGAAACAATTAACATATGTATGTCTTCCATGGTTTTAGCATCGACCGCCAATACTCGGGTTAAAGCGGTTATCGCAATATAAATCAGGAACCTCACAGGCATGCGCTTGGTTTTGAAATAGATGCCAACCATGGCACCAAGCTCGAGATAAATAAACAGTAGCAAAACATCTTTAATACCCGGCCCACCCTGTTCGATAATGTGGAAAACTTCCGCCCAGGAAGCCCAGATAATACTAGCACCGACAACAAACAGGCCGAGCATGTGAAAAGCCTCGACCATCTTGTCGCCAATCGTTTCAATACGATGAAAAATACTTTTAGTCATTGGAATTTAGCCACTCCGCCAAGGGTTCTTATAGTTTTACAGGACAATAAACCGGCACCTGTCATTTTGCAATCAGGGCTTGCCGGCAAAACCAATCCCGACATCGCCATTAACCCGAAAAATCTCTGATTAATTACAGCTTCTGCTAATGGTAAACTACCAGTCTTTATTTAGTTTTGGATCTACAGCATGCCTTATTACATCTATCGAATTGTCGAGACGGACAACGTAAAAAAACTCGAACATCTGCAAACTCTCAGTAAATATCGTGAAGCCCGTCAGATTGTCCGAGATAAACGAGAGCACAAAACGGCTGATGATGTGGCCGACTATCGGATGATTTTTGCCAAAAATGAAACCGAGGCAGAAACTTTACTCAAAGCACCACGCGATGAGCGTGTCATTGGTGAAGACTAAAATACCGCTCAAAGTCCGGCCCACCATAGCCGGGCACGTAATCCTATCTCAGAGGTATAACCCACTTCGACAAAACGAATTTTCCCACTTCTGTCGAGCACAAAACTGGCCGGCACCCCTGACACCTGAAACTGTGAACCGATAATGGCATCGGGATCATTGACGATATCAAACAACAGCTTGCGTTCCTCGGCAAAAGCCGCAACTTCGTCCAATGGACCGGAATTCAGGGCGATGCCAATGACCGGATAATCTTCAGCAATATTATTGAGGCTGTCGTACTCGAGGGAGCAAACAGGACACCAACTTGCCCAGAATTGAATCAATACCGCCCGCCCGCGATAGTCTCTCAAATTGATATTTTTGCCGGTTATCGTGGTGACATTGAGCTGATGATTTTTGTCGAAGTCAATCGAAGAGGTTTTGTAGACATTGACCAATACCGCGGCAACGACAAAAAATACCGCAACCACCATAGCGTCCTTCAGGTAAACAGCCAGTTTTTCTAAAATGGATTTACTGTCCATTTTTAGCTGTTGCTTTCCCGGTTTTGTTTATAAAAACGCAAAACCTTTTCGACATAAGCCTGAGTTTCCGGATAGTTGGGGATTTGATTGCCTGCCCTGATCACGGCATTTTCACCGGCATTATAAGCAGCAACGGCCAATTTCAGATCAAAATCAAATTGCTCCAGCAAATCTTTCAGATAACTGGCACCGGCTCGCAGATTCTGTTCCGGATTATAGCGATCCGTGACGCCGTAACGTTTGGCGGTAGCCGGCATTAACTGCATCAACCCAACCGCGCCTTTGCGGGATTCCGCTTTTGGATCATAAGCAGACTCCGCATGAACCATGGCATGCAGCAACTCGGGGCGTATCAATGATTCTCGCGCGACAGATTCAATCAGCGGTGCATATCGCTTACGATTTTTCTGCCAGGCCTGTAAATCAATACGTCCGGGCTTTACCTTTTTCAGACCACCTTTAATGGAATAGCGACTAATTAGTTTGTAATTGCCCTGCACAGGTTTATCACTGAGATAAATCCGGCCTTCGTTATCACGATATTTATAAACCACGGCACTGACCGGCAGACTGAACACTGCCAGCAAAACGAATATTAAAAGATTTCTCACGCTGCTATTTCCCGCCACATGCATGAAAGATCTACCGCTTAGGCACCACAGCATTTCTTGAATTTTTTACCCGAACCGCAGGGACAGGGATCGTTTCGCCCGACTTTATTATCCACTTTGACTGTCTTCGGCCTGGGCATTTCACCATCAACGTAATACCAACGACCGTCTAGTTTTGAGAAATTGCTGATTTCATGTAAACCTCCAACCGCACCTTTCTCACGATAATTGGCGCGAAACTCAACAGTGCCCTGCTCATCATCCTTACCGCCCTGTTCGGTATGGATAATTTCAAGCCCCAGCCACTCAGACTGTTCAGCCCAGCGACGTGCAGCATTTGTGTCGTGGTCTTCACGATGAGCCGGATGCAAGGTTTCATGCAGATAATCAACGTTCACAGTTGCATAAGCGCTATAGCGTGATCGCATTAACCGTTCGGCAGTTTCCGGTAAAGCCGTACCCTCAATA
>Ga0181582_10002688_pt1 | contig 14155 bp, 6 predicted proteins | sample 071ome_32_FD_132438 | JGI IMG/M metagenome (GOLD analysis project Ga0181582, IMG submission 132438) | Coastal salt marsh microbial communities from the Groves Creek Marsh, Skidaway Island, Georgia - 071405AT metaG (megahit assembly) | ecosystem: Environmental > Aquatic > Marine > Intertidal zone...
GAACGACACAGTCTATCTCCATCGCCGAACGCTCGTCGCTCCCTTCCACACGGACGTCCTCGTGCGAGGCGCCACAGCTCCCGTCGACCCGCTGGCGCTTTGCCTCACCGCGACCAGTCTCCGTATCAGCATCAGTCTCCACGAGTCGACGGGTACGACCCGTCGACGTCGACGTCGACGTCGCCACCTGCCGCGCCGCCCGCTTCGCCGCCATCAGCACCTCTTTCTCCGACACGCCCCGTTGCAGTCTTGCGACTCGATTCGAATGAAGCATTCCCTCGATGGCGACCTCTGCACTGTGCTGCAACTCGCTCGCCCGCGCCCTCGACCTGCTCGGCGCCACATCTCTCCGTGACGACACTCGCCGGCGGGGACCCATTATTTGTTTGTGGTGGGGTGGGCGCGAGCGTCGTGGTTTTTTTGCGGTACCCCAGCACCGGTCAGATCAGAAATACTCTAACTTCGTGGCTGTCGCTTGACACAGAGACAGACACACGCATCGACTGTGTGTACACGGCGCGGCATTGCGACTGGGTCGTTATAGACTGCTGAATTCCGACAGACAAGGAGGATGCCAAAGACGGACGGCTTCTGAATCGAACGAGAACTGACCTTCTGTTTCAGAGACAGACGACCGGTGAGCGGGAGCCATAGCGATAGACCGACCGAACCCGGTGTGTGGCGTGGTGTCCGTCCGACTGTCAACGAGGAACGGGAGCGCGCGGACGGATTCGTCGAGCCAGCCTAGAGCAACAGGATGGGAGAGCGAGAGCCGTCTGCCCCGTCTGTTTCGTCGGATTCGTTCACGGCGCAGCAGCGTGATGTTCTTCGGAACCAGGTGGCGGCGTATAAGTTTTTCGAGGCGCTGAACAAGAAGGTGGGCATCCCGCAAGCGCTCAAGTCGGAATGGTTGCCGTTGTTGCACCCGCCGCCGTTGGATTCGCCGTCGTCGGTCAAGTCGCTGGCTGCGGATATATATGCGTATCGGAATCAGGTGGTGGAATCGCTGAAAGAGATGAAGCGGCGGTATGACAAGGCGCGTGGGAAGGACCTGTCGGATCAGTCGCTGTCGGATCCGATCATTTTGTCTGGGCAGCCGTTGTTGGTGGGGTCCAACGTGAATATAAGTGGCGAGCGGTCGTTAGTTTATTCGCCGTGGATGCATGGGAAGGCGCTGGGGGACAACCAGGGCAACGGCCAGGGGTGTCCGCTGCTGGTGCAGATTATGAAGACAGAGTACCAGAATGCGATGCAGGAGCAGTATCGGACCGAGTATCGGCGGCTGGTTGGGAGTCTGACGCCGGCGTATAAGGCGGCGCATCCGGGGATGTCGGAGAATCCGGGGAAGGCGGTGAAGGACGGGTCGTTGAAGTATGGGGATGCGAGGGCGCAGGTGCGTTGAACTGGATCGACGCGCGTCGATTATCACGCTCACGCTGATACTCACGCTGATACTCATCACGCTCACGCTTCTTCTTATCCCTCGCAGTACATCTGTCTGCAGCAACTGCAGAATCAGCGGATGCTGAGAAAGCAGGTGGACGAGGCGGGGGCGGCGATCTGTGCGTTGAATGACAAGCAGTACAAGTCGATGCTGAATACGAACAAGAAGTTGCGGATTCAGCAGGTGAAACAGGAGATGCAGACGCGGGCGGAGGAGGCGACGGCTAGGGCTCGGGACGCGAAACAGCATCGGCAGGAGTTGGTGAGTGTGGCGAATGCGGTGCGAGACTTGCGGGTGTATCGGAATAAGCACGTGTTGAAGACGCATGATAAGCTGACGCGAGCGAGACTGAAGGAGATGATGGCCACGGCGAAGGACGGCGGGGACGCGACCAACCTGAGGCTGGATGCGCTGAAAAAGTACGGGATGGAGGCGTACAAGGAGATGCTGGCGGCGCAGACGGCGGGGCTGAATAGTACTGGGGAGAAGTATGACGCCATTTGCAAGTTTCTGGCGGATACGGAGGAGTATATGCATCGGCTCGCGGGGCGGATCGCGTCGGTCAAGCTGACCGCCGAGGCGAGCAAGGCGGCGGCGCGCGCGGTCGAGGACGCGAGGCGGCGGGGGCTGACGGAAGAAGAGGTGCAAGAGGCAGCGCAGAATGCTATTCAGGAGGCTCAAGAGGGGAGCAGTGTGATCCAGGAGGCACTGGGGGATTTGGACGGGGCGGACGCGCAGAAGCGGTACTACCAGCTTGCCCACTCGAGCACAGAGGAGATCACCGATCAGCCCAAGCTCTTGTCGCCGCCTAACGGGGCCAAGCTGCGCGAGTACCAGATTGTGGGTCTGCAGTGGATGATTTCGTTGTACAACAATCATCTCAACGGGATCCTGGCGGACGAGATGGGCCTTGGAAAGACGGTTCAGGTGATGGCGCTCATCGCCTACCTGATGGAGAAGAAGGACAACCGAGGGCCGCATCTGATCATCGTGCCCAATTCGGTGATCGTCAACTGGAAGAGCGAGCTCACTACGTGGCTGCCGTCTGCGCGGTGCGTGTATTACGTGGGAAACAAGGAGGACAGGAACCGGCTCTACGTGTCGGAGGTCCAGCCGATGCAGTTCAACATCCTGGTCACCACGTATGAATTCATCATGCGGGACCGTGCCAAGCTGTCCAAGGTCGACTGGCAGTACCTCATCATCGACGAGGCTCAGCGGATGAAGGACAGGGAGAGCAAGCTGGCGAAGGACCTGGACAAGTTTCGGTCGGCTCGGCGGCTCCTCCTGTCTGGAACGCCGCTGCAGAACGAGCTCGAAGAGCTGTGGTCGCTGCTCAATCTGCTCCTCCCGGACGTATTTGATGACGCCAAGGTGTTTTCCGAGTGGTTCGGCGGCGGCGGGCAGGGCAAGGGCAACAAGCAGGACGAGGACTGGCTCGACACCGAGCAGCGCGTGATCGTGGTGCACCGCCTGCACCAGATCCTCGAGCCGTTCATGCTTCGTCGCCAGGTCGAGGACGTCGAAGGGACTCTCCCCGAGAAAACGACGTACACGATCCACTGCCCGATGTCGGCGCACCAGTCGATGACCTACAACTGGGTCAAGGCGACGTCGACGCTGCGCCTCGACCCAGATACGAACAGCCAGTTCGTCCGGCGGGGCCTCAAGTGGGCCAGCCTGCACAACAAGTGCATGGAGCTGCGGAAGATTTGCAACCACCACTTGCTCTCCTATCCGCCGCACACCTGGGCCGTCGGGCAGAAGATTGTCTCGCAGTGCGGCAAGCTGGTCATGCTTGACAAGATGCTCGTCAAGCTCAAGGCCACCGGTCACAAGGTGCTGCTCTTCTCCACCATGACCAAGCTGCTAGATATCTTGGAGGAGTATCTCAAGTGGAGAAAACTTCCCGAGTCGCTGGGCGGCGGCACCATGCGGTACCTGCGCATCGACGGGTCCACGTCGCTCGAGGACCGCGAGACGGCCATGCGGGATTTCAGCGCGCCCGACTCGGACGCGTTCATCTTCCTCCTCTCCATCCGTGCCGCTGGACGCGGACTCAATCTCCAGACGTCAGACACGGTCATCGTCTACGACCCGGTAGGTGTTGGTGAATGAATGCTGCTGGCGAACGCCGCGCGCAGCCGCTCGCTCGCTGAATCGCTGAATCGCTCGATCCCTCGCTCTCTCACGCTCATACATGCACCCATGCCCATGCCCGCAGGATCCCAACCCGAAGAACGAGGAGCAGGCCGTCGCCCGCTCGCATCGGATCGGGCAGACCCGGGAGGTGAAGGTCTTCCACATGGAGGCCGTCACGGACAACATCGAGACGCGGCAGATGGGCGGCCGAGCCACGTCTGCCGACGGCGAAAAGCTCGTCTACGGAGACAGCATCGAGTCCATCGTGAGGAACCAGATCCAGACGAGGAAGATTGCCATGGCCAACGAAGTCATCGACGCCGGCCGCTTTGACCAACAGACGTCCATGGAGGAGCGCAGGGACACGCTCGAGTCGATGCTCCAGGATCCAGAGCGGATGAAGCGATCGACCAACATCTCTCCCTCGGACGACGAAATCAACGTGATGATGGCCAGGGGCGAGGACGAGCTGGCCATCTTCCGCCGCCTCGACGCCGACCCCTCCATTGTCTGGATGCAGCGGTCGCTGGAGACGGACGTCCCTGGATGGCTCCGATATGGCGCAAACGACTTGATGGCGGCCAAGGCGGACAACTCGAAGCACGCGGTTGACATCGAGGCCGAGATTGCCGCCCTGACGGGCAAGGTGATCCACCATCATGACCCCAAGGTGGGATCCAAGCGCCCTGGCGCTGCTCCAGGGCCGGGATCGGCCCCTGTCGTGGCTCCTGCAAAGCGTCTGGACGCTGGAGAGCCCTCCGTGACGGTTCGAAGCGAGCGGGGAGACGACGAGGGGGAGGACGATGTCACCGTTGCGAACGACGACGAAGAGGAGGAGATCAAGGAGAGCGACAGGTTCATTCTCGACGACGAGGTGCAGGGCATGGACATCGACGCGAGTTGAAATTCTACGTGTCACGACAGGCTCCTGTACCGTTGCGGGCTTGACTTGCCATTCTCCATCGTTCTCGTTCAGTTTCCCGTTTCTCGTGGCCTTGCCCTCCATTCGAACGTTGGAAATTCTTCCACGTAGTAACCTGTGGTCGACCGTGGGCAGACGCACTCTGGGTTCACGAACAAAGGTGGTCCGAACCGCGAGCCCGAGGCAATTCCGGCCAGTCGTTCGAGCGTGAATTTGTCGTTCTTCACTCCTTTTCGCGTCTATCTTGGCGTCAATTACAACTCTTTGAAGCATTTCGGTGCGCTTCGTGTGGAGAAATAGAGCCGAAAGGCCCAGGACACGCCACGGATCCCGATGACCGAGTCTCCCAGCTCGAGAGACGAGACTGTGGCCGTGGCGGTGCACATACGTCCGCTCGTCGAGCAGGAGATCGAACAGGGCTGCTCCGAGTGCATACACGTGCCTTCTCCGGGCCGACCGGAGGTCGTCGCGGGACCCAACAACAGCTTCTCGTACGACCACGTCTTTGGTGGTCTAGGCAAGCGGTCCGACCTGCTTTACGACGAGTGCGTGGCGCCGTTGGTCGACGGGCTGTTCAGCGGATATAATGCGACGGTGTTTGCGTACGGGCAGACGGGGTCCGGGAAGACGTACACGATGGGAAGTGCCTTTCCGCAGACGTGCTCGAACGATGAGCGGGGCGTCATCCCCAAGGCGATGGAGGCCATCTTCTCGCGCATTGCGAGCACGTCTTCGTCGAAAGAGTTCACGATCAAGGTCGGATTCGTCGAAATCCACAAGGAGGAGATCAAGGACCTCCTGTGCGTGCGGACGTCCTCCTCTGCCACCGTGCACATCCGAGAGGTGCCGGGCGGCGGCATCGTGCTGGCGGGGGCACACGAGGTGGAAGTGAGCAATCAGGCGGAAATGATTGCTGTTCTGGAGCGAGGAACGTGCTTGCGTGCGACGGGGGCGACTGGGATGAACCAGAGGTCCAGCAGGTCTCACGCCATTTTTACCATCACGTTGGAGCAGCGGTCGGTCTCGGTCTCCACGGACGATCGGCAGCAGCGTTCTCGCAAGAACAGCGATGATACCGAAGCCAACGAGAGCGACGAGGACGACCTCGACGACCTCGACGATCTCGACGACGGCTACCTGTGCGCCAAGATGCACCTCGTCGACCTGGCCGGGAGCGAGCGCGTGAAGCGGACCAAGACGGAAGGCCAACGGCTTCAGGAAGGCATCAAGATCAACAAGGGGCTGCTGGCCCTGGGCAACGTGATCAATGCACTGTCCGAGAACAAGCAGCACGTGCCCTATCGGGACTCCAAGCTGACGCGAATGCTGCAGGACTCTCTGGGGGGCAACAGCAAGACGCTGATGATCGCATGCGTGTCTCCTGCCGACGTCAACATGGAAGAGAGTATCAACTCGCTGCGCTATGCCAGCCGGGCGAGGGCCATCAAGAACAAGCCGGTCGTCAACAGGGACCCGGTGGCGGCCCAGATCGCGAGTCTGCGACAGCAGCTGGCGCTCGCCCGGGCCGAAAACACCGACCTACGACGTCAGCTGGGTATTTCTCCGACGGAAAACCTGCAGGACCAGCAATCGCTCGACGACATGAAGCTGGCCCTGGACTCGACCAGGGGCCAGCTCGCCCAGCTGACGAGGGACCTCGGTCTGGCCAAGAAGGCCAACGACGAGCTCAAGAAGGACCTCCAGGAGCAAGCAGAGGAGCGTCTTATTGCCTGCATGCAGCGGGACAAGATGGCCCAGGCGCTGACGGCCAGGATCGGCGAGGACGAGGCCGCGGCCACGATCGCCGGCATCGGGGCGTCGATGGAATCTGGTTCTGTCGAGTCCAACCTGCTCAAGCGGGTGCAGGAGCTCGAGGAGGAGAATCGAAACCTCCGCTTCACATGCAATCGCAATGGCAATGGCAATGGCGTCGGCAGCGGATCGCCGATGGCGGGTGGGAACACGGGCGTCTCGCCGCTGTCGATCAGGGCAGACCACGGGGCCGGCCTCGACGACGACTGTGCCGCAGGGTCCCCGTTCCGCGTTCCCATCTCGCCGCTATCGCCGTTCTCCAACGCGGACGAGGACGAGGGGATGGACGAAGAGGCGATCAACAGGCGACGGGTGATCGACTCGATGAATGAGGAGATGGACAAGCTGCAGTCCGACCTCGAGGCCAAGGAGGCGGCCATACGTAAGGTCTCCAACCACGCCAGCATGCAGGTGGCGTACACCGCCCACTTGCAGGAGATCCAGAAGGAGCGCGACTCTCTCGCGAAAGAGCGGCGCGCGCTGCTGTCCAAGATCAAGGACCTCCAGTCGGCGTCGGCCGAGGAGCGGATGCAGCTGGAGAGGATGTACAAGTCAAAACTCCGCGAGCTGGATCAGAAGGTCAAGGCCGCGGAGAGGAGGGAGCAGAAGATCCGCGCGCTCGAGGCCACCCAGCAGAAGGCCTCTCAGAAGGTCAAGGACCTGCAGGGCGAGGTCCAGAGCATCAAGGTCCAGAAGGCGCAGCTTATGAAGCAGGCCGCCGTCGCCGGCAAAGAGTACGTCCAGTGGAAGCGCGAGAGGGACCGGGAGGTTCAGAAGCTCAAGCGTGAGAACCAAGCCACCGAGGTCAAGTTGCTCAAGATGGAGGCCCAGAGCTCCCGGCAGCAGGCGTATCTGAGGCGGAAGATCGAGGAGGCGGCCGCCGCCCGCAAGCGCCTGGCCAACCTCGAGGGCCGCCGGCGTCGGTCTTCCCGGCCGAGTTCGAGCTCGAGTCTGGGGGCGGACAGGCAGCAGGATCTCGTCCGTCAGGCCTCGCTCCCGGCCGACATGGCCGAGTGGCTGGAGGGCGAGCTCGACTCGTGCTGCTCTTCCATAGAGCTGCAGAAGGTCCTAGAAGGCGAGAAGGCCGCCCGGAGCGAGGCCGCTCGCCAGCTCCGCGACGTGGAGAAGCGGATCGCCGCCCTGAAGAACCCTCGCTGGTGGGGCGTCCTCTCGCCCGGCGCCAACAAGGACCAGAAAGCGCTGGAGCAGCAGAAGCGGGATCTCATCAAGAAAGCTGAGATGCATGGGAAGGAGATCCAGGAGGCGCAGCTCCTGCTGATGCAGAGCCGCGCTGCAGAGGAGGAAAAGGGCCAGGGCGCCGCCGACCCGTCGAGGTGGAACGCCATCTCCAACGTCGACGAAGCCCAACGGGCTCTCGTCTCGCTATTCATGGCTGCCAGCCGCTACAAGGCGCAGTCGTACGAGTCTCAGTCCGCACTGGCGGACATCAACGAGGAGATGGACCTGCTCCGGCTCAAGCTGGAAGTCGCCGAGGCGGAGCGCCTCGAGCAGCAGATGCAGCTGGACGAGTTGCGAGCTGCCGTCGATGTCGCCGAGATCAGCGCCGTCGTGCAGCGCACGTTCACGCCCGCGGCGATAAAAAACGAGGATTCGGCGGTCAAAGAGGTGCTCGAGGAGCTCGACTCGATGGTCGTGGGCGGCAACGAGGAAGAGGACGATGCTGACGACGCGACGTCCGGCGTCACGTCGTCAATGTCGGTGTCGGCGGTTTCGGCGTCGGTTTCAGTGTCGCAGTCGTACTCGCGCGTCTCGTCGGCCATCAGCGACGACTCGGTGGTGTCCCGGGAGCCAGTCGGCCCCGGCCAGGCGCTCCTGCCGGGGGAGATTGCGGTCCTCGGACACATGAACTCTGAGAGGGCCAAGTCTGGGCAGGATGCGCAGTACGTCCTGACCACCCGCGACCTCGTCGCGTGTCTCGAGAGGGTCCCCGACTGGCACGACGGGTCCAAGTTCTCCGCGTCGAGCAGCAGCAAGAACGGCAGCAAGATCAGGAAGTCAAAGGCGGAGCTCATCGCCGACTACCTGAAGCTCGTCGCCGGCAGGGATCCCCCGAACGGGTCGGGGTCCAAGATCAAGGCGGAGCGCGCCTCTGTCGTCTCGTCGCCGTCGGTCGTTCGCAGCATCGATCTCGGGTCGGTGTCTAACGGCGGGAGTCCGGTCGTCGTCAATGATCCAGACGCGAGGGTGTACATTTCGAGGTCGCCGGGGGAGAAGAAAAAGTCGCCCGAGAGAGCGGCTCGCGATTCCCACGTGGCGGCGGAGCGCAAGCTCTGGATACCCTAGTGGCCGCGGATTAAAATTCGATCAACTCGTCATCCTCATTGTCAGTCTCGCCATTGCCATTCCCACCCACCGTATCGATGTCGACATCAACGCCAACGCGTTCCGCAGTTCTCTCTGCCTCCGCCTCGACTGCGGCCACCTCGACCTCGGCGCCCGTAGAATCCGCCTTGGATCGATTGGAAGTCGCTTTTGCTTGCCGACTCTGGCGCCGACGCTCTGCGAACCACGCCACGACGACGTCCTTCCGCACGCGGTGCTCGTCCCACATGCCCCGAATATGATCATCGGTCAACCACTCCGTCTTGGACCAGATCATCTCGAGCGTGGCCTCGGCCCGTTTCCCGATCGCCTTGTCCGTCTTTGCATAGCTGAGAACGAGCGAAGCGCGAAGCGCGAGTGAGCGTGTCGGGGCGTGCGAGCGCGCGACGGTCGAGTCCAATACCCACCGCTTCCACGCCGGCTGGCCCTGACCCTGACCCTGGCCCTGACCGTTTCGCGGGTGCGGCTTCCTACTCGGCGCACTGGCCTTCCGTCCGGCCATACAGGTAACCCGGACGGGCCCGTTAAACAAGACTCGACGCGAAACCGGCGGTGGCATGCCCGTGTGGATTTGTCGTAGGTAGTCGCACCAGGGCTCCTCCCCAACAACGGTTGACGGTCGTAGTGACTGCAATGGCTCTACCGCGTGCCGAGAGCCTCGGTTAGTTTCGTCCTAGGCACCTGGTGCGATTCGTTCCGCAGATTCTTTTCGGAAGAAATGTCCCCTCACAGAATCCGCAGAGCAGCTCAACCCGGCGCGTAGCCTGGTGCCCGTGTACCAATAGAATCGAACAGTAGGAGGCGAGCGCGCCAAGCTCAGCGCGCCAAGCTCAGGGCAGAAAGAACGCGGACCGACACGTGACCCACTCATGGGCAATTGCCTCTCGGCCGGCGACCAAGACATCGGCATATGGTCCTGGGTCGACGACAACATGGCCGGCCACGTCGTGGCATGTGACCGGTGCAAGCGACAGACGGACGTGCCATGGGACCAGCTTTCTTCCCGGAAGAAGAAAGCCGAGTGGCGGGTCGTCGTACTGCAGCACAATGCCGCCTCGCTCGCCCGGGGCGTCAGCCCTTCGCAGTCCACGGCCCAAAAATCTACTTCGCCCCGGAACGGGCGGGACAGGATCGCTCTCCATCAGCGCAAGCAATCGACACCGTTCCTGATGATGTGCGCGTCCTGCAGCACGGCGTACCAGGCAGAGCTGGAGGCGTTCAACAAAGAGCGGCAGTACTATTCTCAAGCAAAGGGGATGCTGTATCCGAAGACGCGATTGAGAACGGCGCTGCGGAGGATAATGACGGACGAGAGCTGGGAGAACTCGGCGAGTTTTCACGCCACGTACCAACCGGGGAGCACGCTCCAGGGGTTGGGCGAGGAGGAAGAGGGAGGCTTGGAGGTCGGGGACGTGGACCGGATACTGGACGGAGAAGGCATCACGTTGGTTGAGGAGGGCAGTATCGAGGAAGGAGGGAAGGAGGAATAACGAAAGCTGCGGCAGGCCGCCGAGAAACAATGTTTTTCGAATTTTCAACCCGGTCGATCGCATCAACGCATCCCACGATGCCGTTCCTGCAAGCGAGCAGGCTGCTCGCGGTGTTTTTCTTGCTGTTCTCGCTCCCCGCGTTCCCGGCGAATTCCACGGTTGGTTGTGAATTGTGAACTCGAGTTGACGCGGATCGCTCTTCGCACGCAGCCTCGACGACGCTTATTCGCGCTCTATGCGTTTTTTGTTCGCCAGGTGCCCGAGCAAGTCCCGCTCGACGGAGAGGATGTACGCCTGATCCCGATCGTGAACTATTTGGCCGTCGCCGAGGCCGGAGACGGTTTCGTCCGCGTGTCCTTCTCCACGGGCCCCAACTTGGCGCGTTCCGAGTACGTCGTCTCGTGTTACGAGTCGAACCCGGACTTGCCGACGACCTGCGGTGCGGTACGTCAGCAGCTGCTTGAGCCGCTCGGGTCGACGAGCGGGAAGCTCCCAAGGTACGGCCGGGTCGACGTGGAGGTGAGCGGCCTGCCTGACGACGTTATCGTCGACTGTTTCATCATCGCAAAGGGGTCCAAGGAGAAGGTGAACAAGTGCGAGTTCGCAGGAACCCAGAGGACTGCCGTTCCGCCCGTGGAAACGGCAGTTGCAACGCCACTCGACGACCCCACTGCGGTCGGCTTCCTCTTCACCAGCCAACCTGGGGTGGACAATTATACCTGCTACTGCCAATTGCCCGGCAGCAACTGCCCGGATAGGCCGGTGTCTGACATCATCGTCGTCCAGCCCGGGACCAGCAGGTCGTCAGAGGAGCTGCTCGAGGCCGTGATCACCGGCCTCGAGCCAGACTCCGATTACCTATGCAGGGTGAACGCCACCAACTGCTGTGCGACGTCGTGCAGCGTTGGTGTCGAGGTGCATACGTCCTGCACCGTCAAGCCCTCGCCGCCGACGGGACTGGTTGTTGCTGCCGGCGTCGGGTCGGGGACGATTGCCCTGACGTGGGATAAGAGCACCGATGTCGATACGTACGAAGGTGTCTGTGTCGAGACCACCGGCATCGAGACGTGTGCGAACCCATCCACGGGCTCGTGGGGCGGCGCGAGTTGCACGTCTGGCACGTGCTCTGGCGAGGTGACCGGCCTGACCAATGGCGTCGAGTACAGCTGTTACATCATCGCCGTCGATGCAGACGGGTGCAAGTCCCTCTGCTCCGTCGGAGGATCCGACGTGGTCTGCGGCGGAGCCCCAAGTGCCGCCAACGTCGTGTCGATCAGCGCCGCGTCCCAGACAAGCGTCGAGATGAGCTGGACGTCCGTGGTGGGCGCCCTCTCGTACGGATTCTACTGCACTGACATCGCAGGAGCGTGTCCGCCGACCTCGACGACGTTCGGGGTGCTGTCCTCGGTGACGGACCTCGAGGGTACCATCGACGGCATGACCCCCAACGAAGAATATAAATGCTATGTGCTCGCGGAGAACCGTTGTGGCGAGACCTGCTCCTCCGCTGCCATCGTCTCGACGCCGTGTCCGCCCGTCCCGCCCGCGGCGCCGACAGTCGCCCCGTCCCTCGCGGGCGGCTCTGGGTCCGGCGTGCTGGACCTCACGTGGGCGGACGGCGGCATCCCGTCGTACACGGGCACGTGCGTGGAGACGACCGGGTCCGAGTCGTGCTCTTCCCCCGCCGTGGGCACCTGGACGACGCCCACGTGCAACCAGGGCACGTGCGCGGCGTCCGTGAGCGGTCTGACCGACGACGTCTCATACACGTGCTACCTGATCGCCGTCGACGCCAACGGGTGCGAGAGCGGCTGCAGCCCCGGCGGGTCGGACGACCTCCCGTGCGGCGGCGCCCCCGGCACCCCGAGCCTGTCCCTGACGTCGGCGACGAGCACGAGCCTGGCCGTCGAGTGGACGCTTGCGACGAGCGCGACGTCGTACGACTACTACTGCATGGACGCTGTCAGTGGCACGACCAGCGCGTGCCCGAATACGAATGGCGACCCCACTGCTGGCACGGGCGGCTCGGATCTCCCGCCGACGACGACTTCTGGCGAGGTCACCGGTCTTTCGACTCCAAACATCGCATACGACTGCTTCGCGGTCGCTCGGAACAGCTGCGGGTCCACGTGCTCGACCGTCGGCTCGTTCTCGACGCTGTGTCCGCCCGTCCCGCCCGCGGCGCCGACGGTCCCGCCAACGGTGGCCGGGGGCTCTGTGGCCGAGACCTTGGACGTGTTCTGGGACGATCTCGGCGCAGCTGGATACATCACGATTTGTGTGGAGACGACGGGCTCGGAGGACTGCACGTCCCCGGCGGTGGGCGTCCCTGGGAGTCCGACGACGTGCTCGGCCGGAGCCTGCAGCGTGTCGGTGACGGGGCTGGTCGACAACACCGAATACACGTGCTACGTCAAAGCAGAGGACGCCTACGGCTGTTTTTCCGTCTGCTCTCCAGGCGCCTCTGCGTACGCATACACGCCGCTGCCTCCGATCATACCCTTTGCGGACGAGGCCGTCTGCGTGGACGACAACTCGTCACCCGGGCCCGAGTCTCCGTCCGAACCGTCGCGCGCCATGTACATACTCCTCTCTCTGGGCAAGTGGGACAAGTTCGGCTACGACGACGCCGTGCTCCGGCAGAAGACCTACTACCAGGCGCTGTTCGACTCCATCGCGGGGCAAGGCTTGAGCGGCACCTCGCTGTACGTCTTCAACACCGACAATTCGGCGCTCGGCGTCGGCGTCCATACCCGTGTGTGGTTCCAGACTCAGGCGGACTGCGTGGAATATAGCCAGTATGTCCATGACATCACCAGGACGTCTCCAGGAGATCCGACGGACGACGTGATGCCAGTATCGGAGTTTCCGGCCGATACGTTTGGGTCGGTTCGGATCCGCCACGTCACCAATCCTCAGAGCCGCTGCTTTCGCTGGACTCCGCCCGAACCGTTCCTCATGGAATATCAGGACAGCTTTCAAAACCCGCCGCCTTTGGGTGACGTCCCCCAGGCGACGCTACCCGCCGCGGTCCCAACGTGCGCGCCCAACGACGAGCCGTCCGACGCCACTGGCCCGCCTGGGCTCAGTGACAACCGGGGGCTCGACGTCGTGTACAGCGACCAAGGCAACTCGCGCTCGCGCATCAGGGGTTCGGGGAGGGGCAGGCGCCTGCTGTTCACCGACCTCCAACTGGACATCATCCGAGCTTGGAGTAAGTACTTTGCCGCCCAAGGTGCGACGGAGGGCGTCATCATGCAAGTCATGGGTGTCGACTCGACCAACGCGGACGGCGGCCTCAAGCTGAGGTTCTGGTTTACTCCCGAGCTGGCTGCCGTGTGCGACACCATAGCGTCCGCGCTCAACGTGTACGGCGCCCTTACAGATGCCGCCGCCGAGGAGGCCAAGGCGTGGCTGCGCGTCAACGTGTTCGATCCCTACTCAACGACCGCATTCGGGTACGTCCAATGGCGACCCAGCATGATGGAATGCTCCGCGTTCTCGACGCAGATGCCGACGGCCGAGGCCGACACGGGCACGTTTGAAGGGTCGGTGATCTTCCTCTCCGTCCCCCAGCCAGTCATCAGCGAGGTACAGACTGGCGGTACGCAGGTCACGCTGAGCTGGCCGGAGGCATCGCACTTCTCGCCGATTACGTACACTGTCAAGTGCGTCACGAGCAGTGTATCGGCATCGTGTGCCGACGCGCCACTCGGCACGGCGGGAGCAGTGACGGTGAGCGGCGGGGAGGTCACAGGCGTGGTCACAGGGCTGGCGGTCCTCCAAGAGGCAGCTTGCTTTGCGATTGCAACGGACGAGGAGGGACAACAGAGCTGCTCCGAGCCGTCGGTGGTCACGCCGACTGGCGTCGCTCTTGACCTCGACGGCGCCAACGTCGGCTGCTCGCTTGGAGGCTGCACCACGTGGACCGACACGTCCGGAAACGGATTGAATGCCGTGCTCGAGGGCAATGGCATCACCAAGGTCGCAGAGTACGGCGGC
>Ga0181582_10002690_pt1 | contig 14141 bp, 7 predicted proteins | sample 071ome_32_FD_132438 | JGI IMG/M metagenome (GOLD analysis project Ga0181582, IMG submission 132438) | Coastal salt marsh microbial communities from the Groves Creek Marsh, Skidaway Island, Georgia - 071405AT metaG (megahit assembly) | ecosystem: Environmental > Aquatic > Marine > Intertidal zone...
CCACCCTCCCCTCAGGAAAGGAGGAAGTGAGGGGGGAGGAAGGAGTTACTCGCCTGCGGAGGTGTAGTTGCAGTTGCCAAGGTCGCTCCCGGCATAGTCTGTCGGGGTCTCTTCTCTATGAAAGAGCGGATGAGGACCCAACAACCAATCCGAAAACTAGAATAGACGTCTTTCGCGCCGGATGCAGAACGAACTTTGGACCGGGTCTTTCCTTAAGAAAAAGAAGGTATCAGGGGCACGTCGTGTGGGTATCGTGCTTTCTATTTGAATTTTTCGTCCGAAAGGACCGTTCGCGATGGATATCTAGCCCCGCTCGCCTGCTTGCTGTTCGGAACTTGTTCCCCCCCAAAAATTCTTGCAGCACGTCAGTGACGCGGGGCCTTGCAGGCGCTGCCTCCAGTGCCCGTGGTGTGTCCCATGCCCTCATTCGGGCGCATCGGCTCCCGTGAAAACCCCTTCGCAGGTGATTGACTGGGCAGGTTTCGGGTTACCGTGGTCCCAAGCAGGAGGAGAAACAGATGCCCTCGAAGGTCCTCATTTCCGGGCCTGTCAACGGCAAGCTGGATGCCCTCTTCCAGCGTGTGGCGACGGTGAACGCCAAGAGCGGACCCTTCGATGCCCTCTTGTGCGTGGGAGGCTTCTTCGAAGACGACGGGACGCCCCAAGGTGGGGCGCCTCCACACCGGCACCGGGAGTGGCGCGCGCCCCGCTCACCGAGAGCCTTCCGGGACCCCGATTCGCGGCGTCGCTCCAATCAAAGCACCGTGCAGACTCGCGTACCGGGAGAAGGCGGTGCATTCGCCCCTACACAGGCCGTCCCCCCTGTGGAAGCCGTGGGCCCCCCGTCCTCCCCCCAGCACCGCCCCGCCCTCTCACCCGCCTCCCTCGCCCCCTCCCCCGCGCCCCCACGCGCAGAGGACGACGAGGTGCCGGAGGCTGTCGCTGCGTACATGACCGGGGAGAAGAAGGCCCCCATCCCGACCTTCTTCCTGGGCGGATGGGGGCGGGGCGCCCGGGCCGCCCTGGCAGCGCAGGCGGCTGGCAAGGGCAACGTGTGGCACCTGGGGCGGAGCGGGATCCGGGACGTGCTGGGGATGAAGGTGGCTTTCCTGGACGGGACGTACGATGGGGTGGTGTCCACGCAGCCGGCGGCTGACGAGGACCCCGCGGCGCGGCACTACTCGAAGACAGACGTAGAGGCTCTGTCAGTGCTGGCGTCACAGGCGACGGACGTCGACTTTTTCTTGACGGCCGAGTGGCCGCGCGGGGTGGCGGCGGCGGTGCCGGGGGGGAAGGAGAAGCTGCCCGAGGGGGTTGCCGGGTGCTCGGACGGGGGTTCAGCGGCAGTCGCGCGGCTGGCGGAGGAGCTGCGGCCGCGGTACCACATCGCCGGGGGGCCCTTCTGGCAGCGCAACCCGTACCTGAACCGGGACATGGGGACGGGGTCGCACGTGACGCGCTTCATCAGCCTCGCCGAGGTGGACAACGGGAAGAAGCAGCGGTCCCTCCACGCCCTCGGGGTCACCCCGGCCGCGGAGATGAGCCACGAGGCCCTGACCCAGCGCCCGGCCGACACCACAGCGTCTCCCTACGACGCCTCCCTGAAGCGCGCCCGGGAGGACGACGCGTCGGGGGACCAGTCGTGGCGGTGGCAGGAGAAGCGCCAGCGTGCCGAGCGCGCCGCGCCGTCCCGGGGCAAGAAGGGGGTCATCCGCGACCACACGCGGACCGTCTTCCTGCGAAACCTCCCCTACACTGCCGGGGAGGAGGACGTCGTGGCCTTCTTCGCGGCCTGCGGGACGGTGGAGGACTACCGCCGGGGGGCGCAGGAGGAGGGGAAGATCAACAGCTGGGCGCTCATGCAGTTCACGGACGTCGAGGGGGCCGAGAAGGCCTGCGCCATGGCCGGGCAGAAGCTGATGGGCCGTGAGATCGGGATCGACATGTCGCAGCGCAAGGTGCCGGGGGAGGGGCGGCCGGTGGACGGGTGCTGGTTCTGCCTCTCCAACCCGACGGCGTCGACGTGGCTGGTGGTGAGCGTGGGGCAGCAGAGCTACGTGGCCATGGACAAGTGCCCGATCGAGCCCATGCACGTGCAGATCGTGCCCATTGAGCACTTCCCCTCCTCCCTCTCCCTCCCCGAGGCGGCCCACCACGAGTTCGAGCGGTACTGCGGGGCCGTGCGGTCCATGTACGCCGCGGACGGTAAGCTCCCGCTCATGTTCGAGCGGTACATGGTCCTCCGGAAGAAGGGCGGGAACCACATGCAGGTCAACCTCGTACCCGTCGTCCCCGCCGCCGCGGAGCGCGCCCGGGACTTCATCGCCCAGATGGGCGAGGCGGCTGGGATCAAGAAGTTCGAGGTCTTCGAGGCGGAGGCTGGGGAGCAGGGGCGGCAGGCGATGCGCAGGCACGTGGGCGACATGGAGTTCATCGCCTTCACGCTCCCCGACGGCACGCGGATGGTCCACGTCATCCGCCCGGGCGAGAAGCACCCCATGGGATTCGTGCGCGAGGTGGCTGCGGCGCTGGCGGGGAAGCCGGACAAGGCCGATTGGAAGAAGTGCGAGGTGGGCCGCGAGGCCGAGGAGCAGGCGGCCGAGGAGCTCCGGGCCGCCTTTGGGGACTACGACCTCGCGCCGGCCGAGTAGCGGGGGGGGGCGTTGAACCGACCGCCCCTCAGAAGGGCAGCTCCCCCGGGGCCTTGCCGGACAGGTCCCCCGGCTTGCCCATGTGGAGGTAGTTGCAGTAGCACATGTCGTCGGTGACGCCCTTGACGCGCTCCTGCGACTGCTTGTTGAGCGTGTAGAGGGCCTTGGTGTGGATCCACGAGGTGCCCTGGGGGGTGAGGTCCCACCCGTGGTAGTTTCGGTCCAGCACGACGGGCTCGGCGTTGTTCGGGTTGTACGCGCGGAGGAACTGGTCGACCGTCCAGTGGAACCAGGACATGAGGAAGACCCGGAGCGCCAGGCCGTGGGTCACGAGGACAAGGGAGCAGTCCGACGCGAAACGCCCCGCGTTGATGTCGCGGACCATGGTGTTCTGGAACGAGGTGATCCGGTCGTATACGTCGGCCCCGGACTCGCCGTTCGGGAAGCGGTAGAAGAAGCGCCCGAAGCGGAGCCGCTCCGCCTTCTCGCGCTGCTTTCCCTCTGGGTCCTGGAAGTTGCCAAAGTCCTGCTCCCGGAGCTGGACCTCCTCCTGCCAGCCCCCTACCTGGTCCTCGGAGAAGGCCGCCGTCATGGCCTTGTACGTTTGGAAGCTCCGCTTGTACGGGCTCGTGTAGAAGAAGACCTTGTAGTCGGGCCCACCATAGTGCCGGTCCAGCTCCTCCCGGACCTCGACGCCGGCGGCGGCGGCCTGCTGCTGGCCAAGGTCGGTGATGGGGATCTTCGAGTCGGCCACGCTCGCGTACGCCTTGTTGTCGATGTTCCCCTGCGACTGCGCGTGCCGCACCAGGATGATCCGTGCTGGGAGGATCCGGTCACTCTTGGGGGTGGCCCCCCAGCTGGCCGAGTGGAATCGCGCGTCGAACGACCCGCTCATCCGGCGGTCGTAGTACATCGCCCCGGCCTGCCGCTCCAGCGCCGAGCCCCCGCCGGGCGCCGGCACCGGCCCGGGGGCCCCCATCTGGGGCTGGATCTGCTGGGGTGTCCACCGCGGCACCCCCGTCAGCCCGTCCCTCCTGTCCTCCTCCTGCTCCTTCAGCTCCGAGGCGCGGGGGGGGCCGGCGCCGGCGGGGGGGCGCCAGAAGAAGGTTCTCCGGGAGGTCCCCGCATCGGCCCCGGCCGGGGCAGGCGCCGCCGCGGCGCCGCCCCCCCCCGCGCTCCCCAGGCGGGCGACGTCTTCCCGCAGGAGGCGGATCGCCTCGTCCTGGGCCGAGATGGTGCTCCGGGCGGCCTCCATGGCGCTCTGCGCGGCCTGAACCTCGGCCCGGAGCTGAGCAATCGTCTCCTGGACGTATCTCGACTCGGCGTAGGCCTGGCCAGGGCTCGCCCCCGCCCCCACAGTGGGGGGGCCCGCCACACCCCCCACCTCGGCCCCCGCGGCGGGCGACGTCGAGGTCACCTGCAGGGCGGTGACGGCGGGTTCGAGCGGTGTCTGGGGGCGACTATCCTCCGGGGTTCGGGCGGAGAGGGCGCGGGGGCGAAGCACGAGGGGCGGGCGGGCTAGCGTTGACATGGGGGGGGTCGAAAAGGGCACGCCGCTGTGCCGCCCGGTCGACTGCGATTTCGCCTACGTTTTTTGTACAGACGGGTAGATACAGGATATTAGATACCATCGAGGAGAGCACCGCTCTGGTCTATGCCGTGTGGATGGTGCTTTCCATTCGTCGCCGGGTGTGGATCCCACCCTGAAGACGGGCGATTTCTCACCTCGGTGCCTTCCGGCTGGCTCCGTGCGCCCGTAGAGCGGTTCTTCCTCTTCGCCTCAACGGTCACGGATGAACGATGGGGCGTCTTCCTCAGCCTCAGCAGCCTCGACCCGTTCCTCCCAGCGACCAGACCCCCCCGCCCCGTGAGCGTCCCGCACTGGGCGCCGCTGACAGCTGCCGGTGCGCTCATGGCGTGATTGGAACGGGATGGGCGCGTGGCGTTGATCGTCTCCCCAACTACCACCTCTCGACTCGGCGAAGCGGGAGCACAGAGTCGCTCCTTCAGGGCGTGATGGCCGGGGCACACAGAGCCCTCTGCGATGGCGCTCACGACAGGATTTATGACGGCGGTAGGACAGCGGCGCGACCTCTTGCCCTCCCACCCCGCCCCCCCCCGGCGCCGCGACACCAGCCATGCCAACCGCTGGCCCGACTCCCGGGCGTCGCATCCAGCACCGTGCTGCCCGGGGCTTCCCGGCAGCGGCGCCAGAGGACCAGGCCAGGGCGTCTCCTGCCCCCTGACGTCGCCCTGGGTCCCGGGCCGGCGGGCCGAGAATCGTCCCCTTACACATGCCCTCTCACTCGCCCCACGTTGGAAGACCCGCGCTCGTGGGGAACAGGTCTGGTTTCGGTGCAGCTGCAGAGCGAAAAGATAAGGGGGGGGGGGCACATCGCCCCATTCGCTTAAGTATACAGGACTAGGGGGGTTTGTAGGCATCTGTGACTTCCAAGCACCACGATGGGGTTGTTCACCGGGGCCATCGCGGCTCGCGGTGGGCCCATTGGGCATTGGCGGCCAGGTTAGTCCCCGTGGGCCTCCCGGGGACAATGCGGCGCTACGGCAGGGGACCTCCCGTGTGCCACGCGCAGTCCAGCCGGAAGTGCCCGTGTTCCCGATGAAAAACTCCGTCGTCGGATCGCGTATCCGGTTCGGTTTGTGGATTCTGCGTGCGACTCGTTTCTCGCCATTCGCAAGGGCTGGCCAACCACCCACCGGCGCCTCACCCCCTCGATCCTGGGACGCCCCGCAGGTAACGCCTCCCGTCGGAGTCTCAGACGGAGGTTTTTCGCGCACGTGGTCTCGGAAACCGCCCGGATCTCCCCCCGCGCGACGGACGGCGCCGGGGGGTCCGGGGAGCCGAGCGCGTCCGCGACCGAGCAGCAATTTGTCAACGAGGTAACCGCCCCGCGCCGAGCCGACCGACACATCCGGCGAAAACGCTCGATTACGACCGAGCCCCGCCCGCCCCGCGCCGGCTCCCTGCCCGTCGACCGAGCCGCCCCCCCCGAACCTCCCGTTGTGCAGGACCCGAGGGGCAGTGGCAGGGGCGCGCGGTCGGCCTTCGCGATGGAGTGCGTGGCGCTGAACAGGCGCTTGGTGTCGGCGTCGACGACGGAGGACATCCTGGACCTCGTCATCCTCCACGGCGAGTCGTTCACGTACGTCAACGCCGTGACGGCCTTCTACCGCCTGGCCCGGCTGTGCGACCGGATGCCGTCGCACCAGGTGGCCGCGACCAAGCAGGACCCGCGCATGAGCCTCCTGTGCGACCTGGTGGACGAGAGCCTGCCGCGATGCGACTCGCAGGCCCTCTCGAACGCCTGCTACGCCCACGCCCTCCTGGGGCACGGGTCCCCGACCCTCGTCTCTGGGCTCGTCGCGGCCGTCGGGGCCCGGATCTCGGGCTTCGACCAGCCCAAGGAGCTCGGGATCGCCGTGTGGAGCGTGGCGCGCATGTCTGTGCGCGGGGAGGTGTCCGGGGACGACACCCGGGCCTTCTTCGAGGCCGTCTGGCCCGCCGTGGAGGCCAAGGCGGCCCACCTCGACGCCCAGGCCACCTTCAACCTCCTGTGGGCTTTCGCAGCGGTGCGGCTGGCGGACGCGCGGGTGCTGGGGGTGCTGTGCGGGGCGGCTCGGGCGCGAGCGGGAAGCATGTCGTTCCGGGAGATCGCGGGCGTGCTGCTGACGCTGTCAAAGGTCAAGCACTACGACGAGGCAACGTTTGCCGAGCTGTGCGCGGCGGCCGGGCGGATCCTGGCGCGGGTGCGGGACGGGTCGCTGCCGCTGCGGCGGCACCCGCGGGACGCCGACTACGCGAATGCGGCGACGGCGGTGGCGCACTTCGTGCAGCACCGCGGCGGCGGGGGGCTCGAGCAGGGGCTCGCGAGCGGGGTCGACGGCCGTGGCAGCCCCGGGGGGCGGGGCGGCCCCCCCGCGGGGCGCGGCGGGGATCGCTCCATCTTTGGGCGGCTGGCCAAGACGGAGCGGGCCCCTGCCCGTGTCGACGAGGAGGACGACCTCGTCGACCTCCCCATGAGCTCCGGCGACGACATCCAGATCGCCTGGGGACTCGCCAGCACGACGGTGCCGGCGTCGGTGGGCGTGCTTCTGGGGGACATCTCCTTGGCGCTGTGCGGGCACTTCCCGCGGGCCGAGGGCGGGGCGCGCCCGCGATCCCCGGTCGGCGGCAGGAGGGGGCGAGGGGGGGGGCGCCCGCCCTCCCGGGCACCGCGCGCGGCCTCACCAGTTCCGGGGGTGGAACTGCCACCGGCAGGGGGCAGGGGGCCGGGGATGGCGGGTCCGTCGGGGCGGCCCGCGGGCGCGGGCGCCGGGAAGCCGACAGCGGAGAACCCGCTGGGCCTGATAGGCGGGCGCATCGAGGACCCGCTGGGCGGCGGCGACGACGGGGAGCCGGTGGCCGGGGCACCGGCGGCGGTCGGGGCGCCGGCACGGGGCGACGGGCGCCCCCCGGCGGCGCGGGCCGCGAGCCCGGTGGGCAGGGACGCGCGGGGCCGCGGGGCCGGCGGGGCGGGGGCCCCGGGGCGGGGCCGGGGCCGGGGCGGGCGCCGGCAGGACCTGATCCTGGACCGGATGCGGCCCAGGTACCTGAGCAACGTGCTGTGGGCGATGGCCTCGACGGGCACGTACGACGAGGAGCTGTTTCGGCGGGCCGGGTACGCGCTGCAGCGGCGGCTGCGGACCGGGGCGCGGTACCAGTTCCCGCCGCAAACGCTGGCGACGCTGCTGTGGGCGTACGCGCGGGCCGGGTACTTCGACGCGCGGCTGACGGCGGCGCTGTGCGAGGCGAGCGCGGCGAGCCTGGCAGAGGTGGGGTTCTCGGCGGCGCCGCGGACGCCCGGGATGGGGCACTCGCCGGCGAACAAGCTGACGTCGAGCAGCCTCTACATGGCCCCCGACGCGCAGCCCTTCAGCCAGAAGTCGGTGGCGATGATCGCGTACGCGGTGTCGACGCTCGCCCCCGAGGAGCCGTCGAGCCGGGCGCTCGTGTCCGACATGGTGCGCGCCGTGGCCCCGGCGTTCGGGCAGCTCGGGTCCCAGCTCACCTGCAACCTCCTCTGGTCCGCCGTCGTCTGCCAGGCGTACCCGCGCGAGCTGTCCCGCCTCAAGCAGCGCGCCGCCGACCTGGCCGACTCGCTCAACCGCACCGAGCTCTGGCAGATGTACCAGGTTGACGTGGCGCTGCGGGCCGAGGCGCGGGCCGTCGAGACCTCGACGCCCGGCAATGTCTCCGGGATGCTCAGCACGCTCCTCTCGGCCGGGCGCCTCAAGGACCGCGCGCACGAGTCGTGGGCCCAGGGCCGCCGCTTTGAGATCCGGTCCGTCTCCAAGTTCCACCTCGAGGTCCTCCGGGCCGTCCGGGAGCTCGGGTACCCGGGCGAAGCCGTGGAGCTCGAGCACCTCGCCGAGTACACGGTCGACATCGCCTTCCCCGCCCACCGCGTGGCCCTCGAGGTGGACGGCCCCGCGCACTTCTTCCGCAACGCGCCCGTCACCCAGGGCCGATACGTCCTGAAGCGACGCGTGCTCGAGCGGCTGGGGTGGACGGTTGTATCCGTGCCGTACCTCGAGTGGAAGGCCGGGACGCCGTGGGAGGACCGCGTGGCCTACCTGCGCCGGACCCTGGCCGACGCCGGCCTCCCCTCCCCGGCTGCGTTGGCGGCCTCGGGGGGGAGCGGTCCCGCGGCGGGAGCGGGGGCCGGGGGGCAGGAGGGCGCCGCGGCGGTGGGCGAGCAGCCCGGGCCGGGCGAGGTGAGCCGGGAGGGGCCACCGTCACGGTCCGAGATGGTCGAGCGCGCGGCGCGCCTGGCGGGGACGCGTGGCACGGGCAAGGGGTCCCTGCTGCTCAAGACGGCGGTGCGGCGGCGGGCGGCGGGCGGGGAGGGGGAGTGAGCGGTGTGTGGGGGGTGGGGGATGGGGAAGGGGAGGGGCACGGCTCGCTGGACGGACGGGAGGAGGGTGCCCGTTAAAGCGCGCCCTGTGGTCGCCGCCGCGCGCGCCCCGCACCACCGCCACACGCGCGTGCCCCGTACGACTGGGGCCACTGCCCCTCCTATCCCGAACCCCTGCGCCTGTCCCCCGCCTCGCACTCAAGTGGAAGGCGATGGACCCCGGAGACGCAGAAGACAGATTCCGGGCTCCGTATCAGGCCCCCGATTCTACGACTCAGTCGGTAAAGCGAGACGAGAAGGCGAGCCCGGATGCATCACTGCGTCGACGTGGGATGCGAGCGCCCGCGGCCCGGCGAACTCACGAGATGCACTGAAATGTATCAGCGTTCGCGGGGAGTCTAGAAGCTGAATCACCCCCTCGCGACCTCCCGTCAAGTCTCGGAACCCGAGACGTGAAACCCTGCGCATGAAGCCTGTTGATCTACTCTAGGGCACTCGGGCAACGAGTTACGATCATTCACCGCCGAAAGTGGGATCGACGCCGGGGACGTTCCGTTCAGATCCCCAAACTCGTACCGCGAAGGCTTTTTTGTCGTGACGTGGCAGGAGGTGCAATTGACAAGGTCCCTCTCCGCTCCCCGCGTCCGCAGAACCACTGAAAACCTGCGCCTTTTATGAGATCCGTATCTCGCTCCTCGTTCGGCCGAGTTGGCTCCCTCGGGAAGGTGAGGAGGCCCTAGCACGCCCCGATCCGAGCCTCGAACCTCCGGTCCGAATTCCACCCTCCCTTTCCAGCCTCCCCCGGGAGTCGACGACCGTCGAGTCCCCGGTACCACAGTGTCGTTGCGCTCCTTGAGGTCATATGTCCATGAAGCGATCCTCGTATCCCCCGATCTCTCGTCACCGGACGCCGAAAGCGGGCCCTCAGGAGCCCCCATCCCCCCAGCGTCCCGAATCCTCCCCCCGCGGGGCCCCACTCGCCGCTCCCGAACTCCCAGCGGATGGAACGAGGTTGTTTCGACCCGCGATTCCCCCGACACGCAATGGGAATCTCGCGCCCGGCGCCTCCCGCGAGAGCTCCGTGGTCCCGATCCGAGTCGGGGGTGGCATCGCGGAACAGGAATCTTTGGATCCAGCCCTCCCCCGCAGGCCGCGACCTCCGGAAAGAGTCCCACCGGCTCCTCCCCAGGAGCTGCCGCGGTGACCATGGGCGGCTACTTGTTCGGCGCCTCCCCCGCCTCGTACTCGAGCGTCCCCGCGGCCTTCCGCGCCTGCGTGGAGGCGCACGCCGCCGCCCACCCGCTCACGGTCGACCAGATCGCGACGCTCCCCATCAGCAAGGTGGCCGGGGCGCACCTGGGCATCCCGCCCCCGCCGGCGGTGCGCCGCCCGCAGTTCTCCCCCGAGAAGGGCCTGGTGGACTCGATGCCGAGCGCCGAGCGGCGCATCTTCTGCAACAGGTCCCTCAACATGTCGTCGATCCAGGCCGTCGGCTTCGACATGGACTACACTCTCGCCCAGTACAAGCCCGAGACGTTCGAGTGCCTGGCCCACGAGCTCACCAAGAAGAACCTCGTCCACGCCATGGGCTACCCCGAGTGCGTCCTCGGCTTCAACTTTGACTGGAAGTACATGCAGAAGGGCCTCACCATCGACAAGGTCCGGGGCAACGTCCTCAAACGAGACCGGCACCACTACGTCAAGGTGGCCTACCACGGCTTCGCCCCGCTCAGCAAGGAGCAGCGGCACGAGCTCTATGCCCAGACCCTCCGGGACTCGTTCGAGAACTCGGACAACTACACCATGATCGACACCCTCTTCTCCCTCGCCGAGGTCCGTGGCCCCCCGGCCCCCCCGGCTGCTGGCACCCCCACCGGTGCCGCCCCCCACGCACGCCCCTGGCCCCGGGCGACGCCTGCCGCGCACGCCCCAGCCCTCCCGCCCCCCCGCCGCAGGCGCACCTGTTCATGCAGCTGGTGGAGCTGAAGGACCACCAGCCCGGGCTGATTGGGCACAGGGAGTACAAGGAGATCTACCAGGACGTGCGGGCGGCTGTGGACCTGTGCCACCGGGACGGGTCCCTCAAGAAGGCCGTGGCCAAGGACCCGGCCAAGTACATCTACCGGGACGAGTCCCTCGTGCCCATCCTCGAGATGTTCCGCAACTCGGGTGAGTTCCAGCGGGGATGCCGACGCCGCCTGCTGACGTGCACACCTGGCGAGCCCTCGCTGAGCCTCTCGCCCTTCTCTCCCGTCGACGCAGGGCGCAAGGTGTTCCTGGCGACTAACTCGCTCTGGGACTACACGAACGTGGTGATGAACTTCCTCCTCGAGGGCAAGACTGGGGACGACAAGGGAGAGGCGTGGCTCGACTACTTCGACATTGTGCTCACCGGGTGCGGCAAGCCGGGCTTCTTCGCGTCGCCGAGGCCGCTGTACGAGGTGCACACGCCCACGGGCATGCTCTTCAACACAGACAATGGGTCCCCCATGCTCCCTATCGACGGGACCCCGCAGCCCCAGGTCTCCCCCAACGCCGAGAAGGCCAAAGCTTCGCGCCGCCCGGACGGCAAGGCTCGTGTGTTCCAGGGCGGGTTCTACACGGACCTCCACAAGTTCCTCGGCGTCCACCGCGGCGACGAGGTCCTGTACGTCGGCGACCACATCTTCGGCGACATCCTGAAGTCCAAGAAGTCCCTTAACTGGCGCACTCTCCTGGTGAGCACCCCCCCGGGACCCACCCGCTCCCGCGCCCCCCCAGGAACGCGAGCGATGGGGCGTGGCCTACCCAACCATCCAACCACCCATTCCCCCTCGCACGCAGGTGGTCCCTGAGCTGGAGACGGAGCTTAAGACGCTCAAGGAGCTCAAGGACCTGTCGTTGCAGCTGCAGCAGATGGCCCACCTCCGGGACGGCGTCGAGTCCCAGGTTCTGCGTTACGAGGACTGCCTCCGCGAGCTCGACCCGGCCGACCCGAACGTCGGCGGGGTCGAGGAGCAGCTGGGGCACCTTAGGGGGAAGCTCGAGGACCTCAGCGAGGGGCACCGGGAGGTGCTGGAGGAGTACCACCGGCACTTCCACTCGGTGTGGGGGGCGGTGATGAAGACGGGGCGGCAGACATCCTTCTTCGCAGAGCAGGTGGAACGCTTCGCGTGCCTCTACACGAGCCACGTGGCCAACCTGCTGCTGACCTCACCGAACAAGTCCTACAGCTCGGGGATGGACCTCCTCCCGCACGAGACGGCTGTGCAGAGCTCGGCAGCCGCTACGCCGCACCCGTCGTCGTCCAACACGCCCCTCGGGTCCCCGCGGGCCATTGGCATCCCGGGGACCTCGTAGAGATGAGCGTCGGGCGGATTGCCAGTGCCTGGGGGGAGTAAGCGTCAGGCAAGCCCCCCGCCGGGCCAGCCGCCGAACGTGAGCCGTTCCCATGCAGTAACCGAGGGGCTGCGCCAAGAGCTGCGGGCTTGCCCCCATTTCTAGCCCCGCCGTCACTTCTGACGGGGGGCTCTAGCACCCGGGGCGGCGTGAGAGATGCCGCCCCCGAAGGATCCCAGTTTTTGCGAGGATCAAAGAGAGACTCCCATTAAAAAGTTAAGATCACTCGATTCCGAACACCTTCTTGAGCTTGACGACGAGCTTCCAGTCGTCCTGCTCGAGCTGGTCCTTGAAGTTCTCCTTCAGGAGGTCGATGGACTTGCGTGAAATCTTGGACACGAGCTCGTCGGCGGCGGTGAAGTGCCTCCCGTATGCCTTCTGCTGCTCCGACTGGTTCCCCGGTACAATCTTGATGGCGACCTGGTCACCCCGCTTGGCCTGGAAACACTCGCGCTTCTCCTTCTCAATGCTCATCACCTTGCCGAGCCCGATGAACCCCTGCCCCGGGACGCAGATGGGCGTGGACTTCCGCAGGATCCCGTCGATAACCTCCACCCCCACCACGATGGGGTCGCGCTGGTTGAAGATGTACTGGTCGAGGATCTTGAGGCGGCAGGGGAAGACAGCCGTGTCGGCTGCCGCGGCCTGCTTCTCTTCCTTGACGCGCTCCATGTACCGTGAGAACTGGTCGAAGAGGTGGTAGATGATATCAGCGGTGAAGATCTGCACTTCGACGCTGTCGGCATACTCCTGGGCCTCCTTGGTCACGGGCACGTCGAAGGCGAGGATGACGCCGTACTCGGGCCTCTTCTCCTTCATGATGGCCGCACGCATCACGTCCTTCTTGTGAATCGGGCCCAGCGCAATGCCCGAGACGGGGATTTTGACGTTGTCTGACGCCAGGAAGTCGAGGAGGGCCTCCATGGACCCCAGGGTAGAGGACTGCACGCACACGCCCTCACCCGTACGGTCGACACGTGTGAGGATCGTGTCCCGCTCCGACTCCACCTGGCGCATGATCTCCTCCTCATCGTCCCCCTCGCGAACAACGTACAGCTCGGTACCCGCGATCGCGCCTTCGAGCCCCGGGGCGACGATCTTGACGCCCATCGCGGCCTTGATCTCCTTGTGATGGATGTACTGGGCCTTGACGCGAATCTCCTTGAGGGGATGAGGGGTGAGGCAGGCACGGATGTTGGTGGCAATGGCGCCGTGGAGGCCACAGCAGATAATGCGGTCGCCCTCGCGGAGTACGCCGTTGACGAGGACAACGTCAACGGTGGACCCGAGGCCCTCCATCTTCTTCACCTCGAGCACGGTGGCCTGCGTCTCGGCGCAGAACATGAGGCGCTCCGACATGAAGTCCTGGGTTAGCTTGACGAGGAGCTGCATGAGGTCAGGGAGCCCCTCGCCTGTGATGGCACTTGTGGGCACCACGTTGGCGTACCGCCGCGGGTCCTTGTTCTCCCAGTACAGGGCCACATTGAGCCCCTCCTCGTTGAGCTGGAGTGCCACCTCGTTGAAGCGGTTGCGGAACTCCTCGATGACATACCCCTTCTGGCGATCGAACGCCGTGCGCACGGGCGAGTCCTTCACCGTGTTCCAGTCGTACAGCCGGTCGATCTTGTTCATGGCGATAATAAAAGGCGTCTTGCGGCTCTTGAGGAGGCGAATTGACTCCCGCGTCTGCTGCTCGAGGCCGTGCATGAGGTCGACGACGAGGATGGCGATGTCGCAGAGGCCGGAGCCGCGGGAGCGGAGGTTGGAGAAGGACTCATGGCCCGGGGTGTCAATGATGAGCAGCCCAGGAACCTTCATCTTGAAGGGCCGGCCCGCACGGAGCTCCTCTGTGCGTGCCTGGATGGCGTCGGCGGGGACGTATGTGGCCCCGATCTGCTGCGTGATCCCGCCAGCCTCGCCCTCCTGCACGTTGGTCCGCCGCACGTTGTCCAGGATCTTGGTCTTGCCCGTGTCAACGTGCCCCAGGATGCAACAGATCGGGGAGCGCAGATCCTCAGCGTTCCGGCTGGCCATGGCCGCCGCCCGGCGGGCCTCGCGGCGCGCCTTGGCCTCGTCCATGCGCCGGGCGTCCTCGTCGTCGCTGGACGTGTAGTCGCTGTCGTATCCCGACGACCAGTCGGAGCTGTCCGAGTCCGAGTAGTCGCTGCTGTCTGAGTCGCTGCCGGACTCCTCATCC
>Ga0181582_10002692_pt1 | contig 14139 bp, 14 predicted proteins | sample 071ome_32_FD_132438 | JGI IMG/M metagenome (GOLD analysis project Ga0181582, IMG submission 132438) | Coastal salt marsh microbial communities from the Groves Creek Marsh, Skidaway Island, Georgia - 071405AT metaG (megahit assembly) | ecosystem: Environmental > Aquatic > Marine > Intertidal...
CAACGATGCCAGGAGGTTATCGACCATGGCGCGCTCCTGCTCCTCATTGCGCGGGCGGCGTTGCCATACGAGATCCTCTCCGACAGGCAGTAGCTCTTCGGCTTCCTCTGAAACGTAAAGCACCGTGGTGCCAGGCTGCTCTCCAGCTTCAGCGAAAATTTTGAATTTGGTTCTTCGCAGACCGTCGTCGGAGTCGACCCACGCAGTTTCAATAATCCCGAGCTCAACGTCATCGAGCTCCAGGGCATAGCCCTGGGTCTGCCAGAAGCTTTCCAGCTTGGGCCATACCTGAACAGTGGCGCCCTCGACGGCCAGGACATGCTCGTTTTCCAGCACGCGCACGGCAGCGTTCTGCGTTTTTTCGAGCTCATCCGCCCTTTGCTGTTCGGCGCGACGTTCCTGATAAGAGGAATAGCTGGCAGCCTGACCGCCCTCTGGAATCGCCATACGGTCGCGAATCGCCTCAGTGCTGAGGTCGGGTGGTACTTCGAGGTCTGGCAGCGTTTGTGCCTTCTCGTATTGCTTGCGATTGTCGGGAACGACTTGATCGAATTTCGGCAGGATTTTGCTGCAACCGGTTAAGGTCATCGCAGCTGTCAGTGACACGCTCAGCAGCGTGATTCTATTCATCTGAAAATTTCTCCTCGCGGCACGAAAACGTGCTTAGCTCTGGGGTTCGAGACCAGCATGGCGCATGGCGTCTGTCACGCGGTTTACGTGTTCGGGCGCAAGCCAGGTCAGCGGAAGTCGGATCCCCTGCTCCATCAGACCGAGCGCGGCCACGGCCCACTTCACAGGGATCGGGTTGGCCTCAACGAAAAGATCCTGGTGCAGCGGCTGCAGCCGAGCGTCGATCTGTGCAGCCGTCACACGATCCCCGCGTGCGGCAGCGACGCAGAGTTCATGCATGTCAGCGGGTGCAACGTTAGCCGTAACCGAAATCACACCGTCGCCGCCGGCGAGGAGAAATTCGAGTGCGGTTGCATCATCCCCGCTGTACAGCAGGAAGTCCGCAGTCGTTCCCTCTCTGATAGCAGATACGCGGTCGACGTCTCCGGTTGCCTCTTTAACGCCCACGATATTGGGTAGCGCCGATAAACGGATAACTGTTTCGGGAAGCATGTCGCATGCGGTGCGGCCAGGGACGTTGTAGAGAATCTGTGGAATGTTTACCGCTTCGGCGACGGCTTTATGGTGCAGATACAGACCTTCCTGGGTCGGACGATTGTAGTAGGGCGTCACGAGAAGACAGGCATCCGCGCCGGCAGATGCCGCCGCTTGCGTCAATTTGATTGCTTCGTGAGTCGAATTCGCTCCGGTCCCAGCAATCACGGGGACTCGCCCGGCGACGGCTTCCACGACGCGTTTGATGATGGCAATGTGTTCAGCTTCGGTCAGCGTGGCGGATTCGCCTGTTGTTCCGACGGCGACAATGCCATCTGTCCCCGACTCAAGATGAAACTCCACCAGGCGCAGAAGCGCAGCGTCGTCGAGACGGGTTTGTGCCGCGACGCCGGAAGACATCGGGGTTACTAAAGCGACAACGCTACCGGATAAGCTGAACATGGATACACCACAAAATAACCGTTTATTTTAGTCCGCGCCGATCAGGTGGACAAGGTGAGAGGCGGCCCTGACGGCCCGGCCAAAGGGACCGTCGCTGTGCTCGGGTATACTGCTGCGTCCCCCGCCCTCTTTAGACCGATCCGAACCAGAAAAGATGCAGAACCTACTTGCTGTCTCAGCTATGGGATTAAATCGGCCCGGCCTGGTTGAATCGCTGGTCAAAGGATTTCGTGAGTGCGGCTGCTCAATTGCCGAAAGCAGGATGGCCGTGCTTGGCGATCGGTTCACCATGTCGGTGCTGCTGTCCGGGACATGGGACGCGATTGCGAAAATCGAAACGCTGCTTTCCCGTCTGGCCAAAGACCAGGATGTTGCGGTGCTCGCGCAGCGTGCCACGACTCGCGAACCCTCGCATAATCTGGTTCCCTACGCGGTGGAAGTTGTCGCGGTGGACCAGGTCGGTATCGTTCACCAGATTGCCCAGTTTTTCGGCCGTCGCGAAATCAACGTCGAGGACATGTACACCGGCACCTATGCGGCAGCGCACACAGGAACCCCCATGTTTTCTCTGCACATGACTATCAGTATTCCAACTGACATCTCGATCGCGGCAATGCGCAGCGAGTTCATGGATTTCTGTGACCAGCTGAATCTTGATGCGATTATGGAGCCGGTCAAGTAGGCGGTTGCGGAACAAACCACCCGAGGGACCCCTGATCGCGGACTCGGCTTATGCCCGTTGCACCACGTATCTACGTTCTGGATACCAATGTCCTGATCCATGATCCGGTCGCCCTCTTTCGCTTCGCTGAGCACGATGTCTTCATTCCCCTGATGGTGCTTGAGGAACTGGACGCTGCCAAGAACGGGCGTTCTGAGGTCGCACAGAATGCGCGACAAGCCAGTCGGTTTCTCGATGGAGTCCTGGGCAGCTGCAGCGCGGCGGAGATACGGGCGGGGATCCCGCTTGTAGCGCCGGCTTCTCAGCTTGAAGGCAGGCTGCCCAGCGGCCGGCTTCTGCTACAGACAGAAGCGTTGACAGTAGATGCCCACGACCTGCTCCGCGTGGATTCGCCCGATAACCTGATCCTTAAAGCCGTCCTTGGGCTACGCCGGGAGACTACTAGCGCTGATGTCGTACTGGTTTCCAAGGACATCAACGTCCGCATCAAAGCACGCGTGCTTGGAATCCCAGTTGAGGACTATCACAGCGACAAGGTGCTGGATGATATTCAGCTGCTCTACTCGGGCGTTCTGCAGCTCGATGCGCAAGGCTGGGAGAAGCTCAAGCAGCTTGCGGAACGCGGTGACGGCGGCAGCGGTGAACTTTTTCTGAATCTGACCGAGCTGCCGCCCGTGGGCCCGAATCAGTTCATCTGCGTAGCTGAAGATGATGGTCCCGGGTGGCGCGTCTTCCCCAGGGAAGGAGGTCGGGTCAGACTGGCGCCAGCAACCGATTATCAGGCGGAGGATGCCCTGGTTTGGGGCATTCGCGCGCGCAACCGTGAGCAGAGTCTCGCTCTCAACCTGCTGATGGACCCGCAGGTGGAGTTCGTGTCACTGATCGGTGTAGCAGGTACCGGCAAGACCTTGCTTGCGCTTGCCGCAGGGCTCACGCAGTGCATGGACACACGACTTTATCGGGAGATCATCATGACCCGCGCGACACTGCCGGTCGGAGAGGACATCGGTTTTCTTCCAGGCACGGAAGAGGAAAAGATGACGCCATGGATGGGTGCACTGCTGGACAACCTCGAAGTGCTTACCGATATTGCCGCTGAGGACAGCTGGGCCCGTAACGCGACGGATGCGCTACTGGAAAAGCGCATCAAGATTCGTTCTCTCAACTTCATGCGCGGCCGCACCTTTCTGAATCGGTTCGTCATAATCGATGAAGCGCAGAATCTGACGGCAAAACAGATGAAGACGCTGATCACTCGCGCTGGCCCTGGGACAAAGCTTGTTTGCCTTGGCAATCTGTCACAAATCGATTCGCCTTACCTCAGTGAGACGACCTCCGGTCTGACGTACGTCATTGACCGATTCCGTAACTGGGAAAGGAATGGGCATATCGGGCTGCAGCGTGGTGAGCGCTCGCCGCTGGCTGACTATGCGTCGCAGAATCTCTGAGGTGGCTGGGACAACCGATTCCATGTGCCGCTGCCTGTGCCTTCCGTTTCTTTGTAGCCGTCAATGCGGTTGCCCAGTTGCGCTTGAAAGAAAACTGCGGCTTGTGTGCATTGCTGAAAATCGTCCGAGCGGGCTGTTCGTCTTGGTGTGAGCTCCATGCGTGTTATTGCGACCTTCAACCTGAAAGGCGGCGTCGGCAAGACAGCTACAGCGGTTAATCTCGGATACCTCGCCAGTGAGAGTGGCCTTCGCACTCTGGTCTGGGATCTGGACGCGCAAGGCGCTGCGAGCTTTTACCTTAGGACAAAGCCAGGGCTTGGCGGCGGCGCGGCAAAGCTGCTCGAGAAAAAGAAGAACCTCTCTCGTGCCATCCGTTCTACTGACTACCCGCGGCTCGACCTGGTGCCGTCGGATTTCTCGTATCGCAATATTGACCTGGAGCTGGCCGCGCATGACAAGCCACAGGTTCGGCTGCGCAAACTGCTGCGAATAATAAAAAGCGACTACGACCTGGTAATCCTGGACTGTGCGCCGAGCATGTCCTTGCTTTCAGAGAACGTCTTTCATATGTCCGACGTGCTGTTGGTTCCCCTCATCCCGACGCATCTTTCTATTCGCGCTTTCGAGCAGCTGAGCGCCTTTCGGGATGGGCAGCTTGACGACTCGAACGCCCGATTACTGCCCTTTTTCTCGATGGTCGACCGCCGAAAAAAGCTTCACCGACATCTCGTCACTTCTTTCGCCCGCGAGCACGAGGAAATCCTCCGCACCTACATACCTTATACAACGCATGTAGAGCAGATGGGTGAGCATCGTGCGCCGGTCAATACATTTGCGGACAACACGCCGGGAGGGCGTGCCTTCCGAGCGCTCTGGGCTGCCGTCGCCGCGCGACTGAAACTCGCCAAGGGCGTGTCGCGTTGACGAATGCCAGGCTTTCATCTGCGCCGGAAGGGGCTGATGGTGTGCTCAGAACCACAGATCTCCTGAGTCGTATTGATGCCTGGTCTGAGGAGATGGGCTTTGCGGACTGGGGCGTCGCACGGCTGCAGCTGGAGCAGGATCACGAACGGCTTGATGCGTGGCTGGCGCGCGGCCTGCATGGCGACCTCGCCTACATGGCGCGTCACGGCGACAAGCGCCGGGAACCGGGGAAGCTGCATGAGGGAACGCTGTCGGTGTTGAGCTTCCGTATGGACTACATGCCCCAGAACCGCCGCGCCGCTCTCGCCGACCTGGCGGATCCCGCGCAAGCGTATATCTCCCGCTATGCGCTTGGACGGGATTACCACAAGGTCATGCGGGGCAGACTGAAGAAACTCGCTGAGCGACTGGCGACTTTCATCGGGCCATTTGGTTATCGGGTTTTTACCGACAGCGCTCCAGTGCTGGAGAGAGCGCTGGCGCGGAACGCCGGGTTGGGGTGGATCGGGAAAAATACGAATCTTCTGACTCGCAAGGGTGGCTCCCTTTTTTTTCTGGGCGAGATTTTCACCGACCTCGCATTGCCAGAAGCCACGGCGTCTGCGCGCGATCATTGCGGCAGCTGTACGCGCTGCATGCGTTTGTGTCCGACGGATGCTTTCGTCGAGCCTTATGTGCTGGATGCCAGACGCTGTATTTCCTATCTGACGATTGAGCTTAAAACCGCCATTCCGGAGGAACTGCGGCCCCTGATAGGTAACCGGGTCTTTGGCTGCGACGACTGTCAGCTGGTTTGTCCGTGGAACCGTTACGCGGGTCTGACAAAAGAGCAGGACTTCGCGCCGCGGCACGGTCTGGACAAGGCACAGCTACTGGAGCTCTTCGAACTGCCGGCAGCGGCGTTTTCGCGAATTACCGAAGGGTCAGCATTGCGACGGATCGGGTACGAGCAATGGCTGCGCAATCTCGCTGTTGGACTGGGAAACGCGCCCGCTAACCCGGATGTGCTGAGGGCGCTGGCGGAGCGCCGTGAGCACCCGTCGCCGCTGGTGCGCGAGCACGTGACCTGGGCGCTGCAGAGGCAGGTCGAAAAACAGGCGGCACAGAGCTGAGCACCCGGAACCTGAGAGATCAGAGCGGCGCTGAGAGTGAGTGCAGCCAGCCGCGAAGATCGCGCGCGACCAGCGACTCGACACCGGCAAAAGACCTGTCTGCCTGGGGATAACGCAGGATCCGGATGGTGCGGCGCTGCTCGGACGGGGTTTGCTGCCAGCGATGCACCGCTTTTTCTTCAGCATAGGGCGTGCGCAGCGGGATCAGCTCCAGTCGCGGTAGATCTACAGGCAGTTCAGACTCGGACCAGCGCCCACGCGTCACCAGTGCCTTGATCGGCCCATCAGGCGGTTTCGCTGCCAGCCATGCGCTGATCCGAGCGGCATTCTCACCAGACGCGAGGACGACTATCTGCCCGATACCATCGCCCTCCAGTTGCTGTACCAGCGCCTCGAGCCGCGCGAGCGCCTGGTCGTGTGTTTGCTGGTAATCCGACAATTCAGCTGTGTGCCCCAGAAGCGGCATCTGCAGTGCCACAATTGACCAACCGTTGGGCTGGAATTCGGCCACAAATGCATCGGTCAGTCGTGAAGTGGGGATGTACTCCCCAGGTTCAGGAACGGTAATGAGGGCGCCTGCTGCTGGGGTGTCAAGTGCTTGTGCGTATCGAATCAGCCCCCTGTCATTGCCTGCGGTCACGGTATTGAAATCTTCGCCAAGCTCGCCATCGGCCAGCATTCGCAGAAGAGCATTTTCTCCGTCGGGTGCCAGAGATGCCCCGGGCTGAGGGGCCTGCAAGGTAGGCTCCGGTGCATTTTCCGCCAGAGCAGCGTCTGTCTCCTGGGCGGATATCTCAACGATTCCGCACATCAGCAGGATGAGTCCGGCGAGACAGCTTTTCAAAATTCGGTTAGCCATAAGTGATTTAGCGGTCGCGGATTCCGTAACTTTGATGCTGCGGCCGTGCAAGGGGGCAGTCGATCCGGTACAGTCCGGCCGCGCGTGAGGCTCCGCAATCGAGTGACCCATGAAACAGCCCGCTCTTATAGCTCCTTCGATCCTGTCCGCTGATTTTGCCAGGCTGGGTGAAGAAGTGCGTGCCGTGCTCACAGCGGGCGCAGACTGGATCCACTTTGATGTTATGGACAACCACTATGTGCCGAACCTCACGATTGGTCCGATGGTCTGCAAAGCCCTCCGCGACGCGGGCATTACTGCACCAATTGACGCCCACTTGATGGTTGAGCCGGTCGAGGCTCTGATTGATGGTTTCATCGAAGCTGGCGCGGACATAATTTCCTTTCATCCGGATGCGACTCGGCACGTTGACCGGAATCTTCAACGGATCCGCGACGCTGGCCGCAAAGCCGGACTCGTGTTCAATCCCGGCGTTCCCTTGAGCTTCGCCGAACACGTGCTCGATAAGCTGGATCTGATCCTGATCATGTCGGTTAATCCCGGGTTCGGCGGCCAGAGCTTCATACCATCCGCTCTAAATAAGCTGCGCCAGGCGAGGGCCATGATTGACGCTTCAGGGTTATCAATCCGCCTGGAAATTGACGGGGGCGTCAAAGCGGACAACATCTCAGGCATCGCAGCTGCCGGAGCAGATACCTTCGTCGCGGGTTCTGCAATTTTCGGCGCGTCGAGCTATGCGGCGGCAATAGCGCAGATGCGTGACGAGCTCGTAAATTCCTCCGGCGCGTGAGTGGCGGGAATCGGCTTGCGCTGTTCGATCTGGACGGCACGCTGGTTGATAGCGCACCTGATCTTGCGCATGCGGTTGATGATGCTCTGTCCACGCATGGTTTTGCGCCGATTGGAGAGGCGCAGGTTCGTGACTACATCGGAGGCGGCGCAACCCGGCTGATTCACAGGGCGCTGACGGGCCGTCCCGATGGCAATGCGCCTTCCGCGATTTTTGAGCGCGTCTACGAGACGTTTGATGCGGTCTACGCCGCCAGTGTCTTTGTGCGCTCGCGGGTATACCCAACGACGACCGAGACGCTTGAATCTCTGCGCTCAAACGGATGGAAGCTCGCCGTGGTGACGAACAAGCCGGCACGGTTCAGTGAGCCCTTGCTGACCGCGGCGGATCTGGTTGACCGGTTTGATCTGGTGCTGAGCGGGGATTCTCTACCGGCTAAAAAACCTGAGCCCGCACCTCTTCTGCATGCTATGTCTCTTCTGGACTCGAGTGTGGATCGGACGGTGATGGTTGGCGACTCATTGCTGGACCTCGAAGCCGGCAGGCGCGCCGGCTGCCGGGTTGTGTGCGTAAACTATGGCTACGGCGGTGGCGTCGATTTGGCCGCCGCTGGTGCCGATCGGTGTATTGATCGGCTCGCTGAGCTTGGACCCTGGTGTGCCGATTGCATAGCTTGAGCCCAGCTGGACGTGGGCCGAATTTTGACAGCCTGTTTGTCTTTGCGAGCGGGCGTTGGATGTTCCGAATTCTTGGGCAAGAAGCCAATTTTCAGGGGTCTGTGCGCTGACTGATGCGGTAGTATGCCCCGCTCCTACCGCCCCTCTCCCGCATCGTTTTGAGCTTTTATGATTCTGATGATCGATAACTACGATTCGTTCACCTACAACCTGGTGCAGTACTGCGGGGAGCTGGGTCAGGAGGTCGAAGTGATTCGAAACGATGCGATCACCGTTGAGCAGGTTGCAGCCCTGGGTCCCAGTCACATCATCATTTCGCCCGGGCCCTGCGCACCGGATCAGGCTGGGGTTTCTCTCGCTTGCGTTCGCGAATATGCGGGCAGAATCCCGATTCTGGGTGTCTGCCTTGGGCATCAAAGCATTGCGCAGGCGCTTGGTGGCCGGGTGGTCCACGCGAAAGAAGTCATGCACGGAAAAACTTCGCAGATCCATCATCGCGGTACAGGTGTCTTTGCCGGCCTGGAGAACCCGTTTACAGCGACCCGCTACCATTCGCTGGTCGCTGAGCGCGCTACCCTGCCTGATTGCCTCGAGGTGAGTGCCTGGACCGAAACAGAAGAAGGTGCCATCGATGAAATCATGGGGATCGAGCACAGGTCGCTGGCAGTTCATGGGGTCCAGTTTCATCCGGAATCGATCCTGACTGCATACGGCCATGAGCTTCTGCAGAATTTCTTCTGCCAGGGGGTGAAGGCATGACTCGGAAAATGGATATCCAATCCGCCATTCGACAGATCGTCGACGGGACCAGTCTGAGTTTCGAGCAGATGCACGACGTCATGGCTGCGATCATGTCTGGCGACGCAACGCCCGCTCAGATTGCCGGATTGCTTATCGGCCTGCGTATGAAAGGCGAGACGGTTGATGAAATTGCCGCCGCTGCGACTGTCATGCGCGAGTTCGCTGCTCACGTTGATGCTGGGATCCATCCTTTGATTGACACCTGCGGGACGGGTGGCGATGCCAGCGGTTCATTCAATATTTCAACCGCGGCAGCGTTCGTCATCGCCGCCGCAGGCGGAAGGATCGCCAAGCACGGCAATCGTGCGGCAAGCAGCGCGAGCGGCAGTGCAGATGTTCTCGAAGCAGCAGGCGCTAGGATTGACCTCGCCCCGGAGCAGGTCGTGCGATGCATCGAAGAGGTTGGAGTCGGGTTCATGTTCGCGCCCGCCCATCACGGCGCGACCAGACACGCCATGGGACCCCGGCGTGAGCTGGCAACGCGCACCCTGTTCAATGTACTCGGACCTTTAACCAATCCCGCGAGCGCCGACGTCCAGTTGATGGGGGTGTTCGATAAGAAATGGGTTCCCATCATCGCTTCTGTCCTCAAGCGCTTGGGGGTGCGTCGCGCAATGGTGGTCAGCGCCGACGATGGGATGGACGAAATCAGCATCGGGGCGCCTACAGCGGTGGCTGAGCTGCGTGACGGCAACATTTCTGAGTACGTTCTTGAGCCGACGATGTTCGGTATGCGCGCGCAAGCGTTGACGCTGCTTGCAGCCAGCGGCCCCGAGGAAAGCCTTGCGATCATTCAACGGGTATTTGCAGGCGAGCCTGGTGCACCCTCAGATATAGTGCGCCTCAACGCCGGAGCAGCAATTTATCTCGCCGGGATTGCTCCGGACCTTGAGCAGGGCGTGGAGCTCGCATCGACAGTGCTGCAGACCGGTAAGGTCGCGGGGCTGTTCGAACGATTTGTCGCGTTCACTCGCAGTTTCAACTGACAAGGAGGGTCTGCGGTGTCAGACATCCTCAGCCGCATCGTCGCAACAAAATGGGACGAGGTCGCTCAGCGCAAGAAACGCCGCTCTATCACGGACCTCGAGGCGTCTATCCGCGATATCGAGACTCCGAGGGGATTTCTGCAGGCGCTCAATCAGCGGATTGGGACTGGCGACGCTGGCGTTGTGGCTGAATGTAAGAAAGCCTCTCCGAGTAAGGGCGTCATCCGCGAAGATTACGAGCCGGGCGAAATCGCGCTGAGTTACCAGCAGGCAGGCGCTGCTTGTCTGTCGGTGCTCACAGATGAGAGCTATTTCCAGGGCTGCGATGAGCATCTGCAGGCTGCGCGCGCCGCCTGTTCGCTGCCACTGATCCGCAAGGATTTCATGGTCGATCCATACCAGATTGTTGAGTCCCGGGCGCTGGGGGCAGACTGTGTTCTGTTGATTGTGGCCTGTCTGTCAGATCAGCAGCTTACTGAGCTCCGGGATACAGCGGTGGGGTTGGGGATGGACACGCTGGTTGAGGTTCACGACCGCACCGAGCTTGAACGCGCGCTGCGCCTGCGAACGCCGCTGATCGGAATCAACAACCGTGATTTGAAACGATTCGTCACCGATATCCAGACCACGCTTGGATTACTCGGCGACATACCAGCAGACCGCCGCGTAATCACAGAGTCGGGCATACACACCCGTGAGGATGTTGCCACCCTGCGTGCCCATGGAGTGGACGCTTTCCTGGTTGGAGAGGCATTCATGCGAGCCGCTGATCCCGGCGAGAAGCTGCAGGAGTTGTTTGCTTCTGCTTGATACTGCCCTGCCGGGCGAGGCACCGCTCAGGGCCTTCACGGACTCTGTTCAGCAAATTCCCTGAAAACGTCTTCCTGTCGTCGGAAGGCCTTGAACTCCAGGCAGTTCCCCGACGGGTCCTCAAGAAAAAAAGTGCCCTGCTCGCCGACCTTGTCCTTGAACCGGATGTGAGGCGGCACTCGGAAATGGATTCCGATGTAGTTCATGTGATCGACCGCCCTGTGCCAGTCTTCCCAGTTCATGACCAAGCCGAAATGCGGCACCGGGATGTCATGCGCATCAACCGGATTAGTCAGCGGGGCTGTGTGTTCACTGACGAGGTGCGCGCTCAGCTGGTAGCCGAAAAAATTAAAGTCGATCCAGGTCGGCGCAGAGCGTCCAACCTGGCAGCCCAGAATATCTACATAGAAAGAGCGGGTGGATTCCAGATCCCGTACGGGGAAGGCCATGTGAAAAAGCGGCGTGTGTTGAAGCTCAGCAAGTGCCGGTGGCTGAGTTTTACTCTGCGTCATCGCGTTCACCGTACGTTTTGAATTTTTTCAGCACAAGCGCCATCTCCCGAGAAGAAAGCAGGCGCGGCTGACCTGCAATGCAGGCGAGCTGATATTGCTCGGCGAGGGTCTCTACCTCGACGGCCAGAGAAACAGCACGAGACAGCGTTTTTGCGATAGCCAGCATGCCGTGGTTGGCGATCAGGCAGGCCTGGCGATCGCGGATCGCGAGAGCAATCTCAGTCGCGAGCTCTGCGGAACCGAACGTGGCATAACGGGTACACGGGATGTCGTCGCCGCCCGCTACAGCAACCATGTAGTGGAACGCTGGGATTGGTCTGTTCTGACAGGACAGCGCCGTAGCGTGTGCGGAGTGAACATGAACCACCGCACCGATATCCGTTCGCGCAAGGTAGACCTCCTGATGAAACCGCCATTCACTCGATGGCCGCGCGGCCGGATCCAGAACAGCGCCCCCTGCATCCAGCGCGACGATACTTTCGGGCGTTAGCCGGGGCACGGGTACGCCGCTGGGTGTGATCAACATACCTTGGCAAGAGCGTACGCTGACGTTCCCCGATGTGCCGCGGTTCAGGCCGAGCGTCTCCAGTTCGCGCATCGCGTCGCAGATGTCAGCCCGGGCGCGCGCTTCGTCGAAAAGTCTGGCCGGTCGATCGGTCATTGCAGAAACAGTTGATAAGCCGGGTTACCTGTTTCGTCTTCGCAACGCATGTCAAGTTCCTCAATTAGAGCGTCAAAAGCTGCGGCATCTTGCGGCGGTACCTGGATCCCCATCAGCACACGTCCATAGGCTGCGCCGTGATTGCGGTAATGAAATAGTGTGATATTCCAGCGACCGCCCAGGTGATTGAGAAAAAGCAGCAGCGCACCAGGGCGTTCCGGAAATTCAATTCTGAGCAGCCGCTCGTTTTCGATCTTGCCGCCATGGCCGCCTACCATGAAACGGATGTGCATCTTAGCGACCTCGTCTTCAGTGAGGTCAATAGGCTCGTAACCTTTAGCTTGCAGGTTTTCCAGCAGCTGCTCGCGTTCTTCGCGTCCGTCCCTGACCTGCACGCCAGCGAATACGGTCGCAGCTTCAAGGCCGTTGAAGCGATAGTTGAATTCGGTGATGAGCCGCGGCCCCAGAGCGTGGCAGAAAGTTCTGAAGCTGCCTGGTTGCTCCGGAATCGTGGCGCCAATTAGCACTTCTCTTTGCTCGCCCAGCTCTGCAAGTTCGGCGATATGGCGCAGCCGATCAAAGTTCACATTGGCGCCACTCAAAATAGCCACGAATTCACCCTCATGGCACTGCTCTCGATTCACGTACTGTTTTAAGCCGGCCAGGGCCAGGGCTCCTGCTGGTTCTGCTATCGCGCGCGTATCCTCGAACGTGTCTTTGACGGCAGCGCAGATCTCGTCGATCGAGACTACCAGGACTTCATCCACAAACTGCCGGGCTATCGCGAAAGGCTCAACACCGACCTGACGGACCGCCGCGCCGTCCGCAAAGATCCCGACCCGATCAAGCACGACGCGTTCTCCGCAATCGAGCGCGCGTTTCATGCTCGCGGCTTCATCAGCCTCGACACCGATCACTTTGATTTCAGGCGCAACGGCCTTGATGTAAGCGGCGATGCCTGCAATCAGACCGCCGCCGCCAACGGGAACAAATATCGCGTCCAGCCGTGTGGCGTGCTGCCGCATGATTTCCATGCCAACAGTGCCCTGTCCGGCGATGATCAGCGGGTGATCGTAGGGCGGCACGTAAAACAGCTTTCGCTTTTCCGCGAGCCTATGCGCGTGTTCACTGGCCTCGTCATAAGTATTGCCGTGCAGAACAATACTGGCTCCCAGCCGGCGCACCGCCTCGATTTTTATTTCCGGTGTGGTCTTAGGCATCACGATGGTTGCAACGCAGTTCAAATTTCGTGCTGCCAGCGCGACGCCCTGTGCGTGATTGCCGGCTGAGGCCGTGATGACGCCGAGATCCAGGGTGGTTCTCGGTAAAGACGACATCAGGGTATAAGCCCCTCGCAGCTTGTAGGAAAAAACCGGCTGCATATCTTCGCGCTTTAGCCAGACACGATTGCCTATGCGCCTGGAAATAGCCGAAGCAAAATCGAGGGGGGTTTCTTTCGCGACCTCGTACACCGGGGCACGGAGGATCATTCGTAGATAATTTTCGAGCATGAACAGAGCCGTTGCGTGAAGCGAGCAAATGATGAGGGCGCCGCCGGACGATGAGCCCCGGCATGCCCGGTCAGCAGCGCGGAACAGAGCTGCCTGAGACAGCACGGCGTGCGCCTGTAAGATACCATTTCCGTTGAAATCTCCGGAGTTTTTCGCGCGTTTATGACTACCAGTTCCCAGAATGAAAAGAAAAGAAGGGCAGCCGAAGCCGCGCTCGATTATCTCGAAGACGATATGTTTATCGGAGTCGGCACCGGCAGCACGGCAAACTATTTCATCGATCTCCTGGCCGAACGCAAAGCTCGGATCAACGGAACTGTTGCCAGCTCAGAAGCCAGTGCCGCGCAACTGAGAGCGCACGGTATTCCTGTGCTGGAGCTCAACGGTGCGCCGCCGCTGGACATTTATATCGATGGAGCAGACGAGGCGACCAGACAACGTGAATTGCTCAAGGGCGGCGGCGGCGCGCTGACTCGGGAAAAAATAGTGGCGCAGGCGAGCAGCAGATTTATCTGTATTGTCGACGACTCAAAGCTGGTCGCCGAACTGGGCACATTCCCGCTGCCGGTGGAAGTCATACCGATGGCAAGAAGTCTGGTCGCTCGGGAACTCGTAGGCCTGGGCGGCGTTCCGGAATGGCGTGAGGGTTTCGTCACGGACAATGGAAACTGGATTCTCGATGTGTACGGCCTTGCAATCGAGAATCCGCAGGAAGTCGAGTCGCAAATTAATCAGCTTCCCGGCGTGGTGGCGAACGGCCTGTTCGCCAGACGGCGGGCCGACGTGCTGCTGGTCGCGAC
>Ga0181582_10002698_pt1 | contig 14122 bp, 9 predicted proteins | sample 071ome_32_FD_132438 | JGI IMG/M metagenome (GOLD analysis project Ga0181582, IMG submission 132438) | Coastal salt marsh microbial communities from the Groves Creek Marsh, Skidaway Island, Georgia - 071405AT metaG (megahit assembly) | ecosystem: Environmental > Aquatic > Marine > Intertidal zone...
CAGCCGCCCAGGGACACGGCGATCTTGCCAAGGGGTGAGCAGCGTTCGCTGGATCTCTCCGAAAGAAACTGAAGAGGTTGACGCCACTCGCGCTGTTGTGTCGGCAGACGCATGGGATTTGCCGCTCTCGACCCTTAGACCTGAGGTCGCACATTGATTTTTGCTCGCGCGTGTCACGATGCACGTCCCAAGCCACAGCCACATTCCTCGGACCCCACGTCTTTTGCTTCCCTCGAACGTACTCCAAGTGCGAGGCTTGTGAAGGGGATTGGCAAGGCAGGCTCATCATACGCAAACAGATAGCGGACCTCTCGAAGTCACCCCTTGAGCTCTTGGCAGACGAAAACCGTCCACGCTTGCGGGCCCTGCCCGCATCAGCCGCTCTCGGTGACCCGTGTTGTAGTGGTGGAAGAACTTCCGCTTCACAGCGCTCGATACTTGCATAACTGGAAGCGTCCCGAAGGGGCTCGAATAGAAAGGCGATCATTCCCGCAATCTCGTGCGCTCGTTCCACCTCATTCGACGATTTGGTGGCAAGGCAAGACTTGAGAGCTTCCCCTGCCCTAGAGGTCTTGAGCATGGCAACAGCCTTAGCTGTTTTCTTCATTGTTGATGCGCAACGAATACGTGAAGTTACGATGTACTCAGTGTAACCCGCGAGAGGATGACCAGGACCGACAACTCCCTCAACTCCTGGCTGCCAGAGCACACGAGTTGAAGGAAGAACCGACAGGTCGGGGAGCTCCTCGCCAGCAGTCTGGGTAAGTGCACAGGATCTCTCATGAAGAAGCAGGACGTCGGATGGATCCTCAGTCACCCACCAGGAATCAGGGATGTCTTCCTCACCATCACTGAGCGGGCGCTCAGGTGTGATACCGTCGCTCCACCAGGATATGGTCCGGCCTCGACACTTCTGTTTATGGACGACAGTGGTCGGGGCGAAGTTTGGGACGTCCTCGTCGCCTTCTGAGCTTGACGTCGAGTCGTCTTCACTGTCAGTTTTGCTCTGCTCACTCTCTGTTGGCACTTCTGATCTCTCCATGGTCTTGAACAAGGGCATCTTGACCCCGAGCCGCGGGTAGAACGTGGTCCTTCCCTCCCCGATCCGTCGAGGTGACAACGGGATACTATGCCCTGCCGTGGAAATCGTCGGGCCCAAGGTAGGCTCCACACCGTAAACCGCGTTCTGCAGCTGCGGGTGGAGGCTTCCAGGTATCAGCGTCGAAGGCGCAACAGGGACAGCCACACAGGCATCCTCGTCGCTGTCGCAAACACGGGCCGGCTCATCCAGCGGCCCTTGGGCTTCGGCGCTCTCGTTGCCCTGGTTCGGTGACGAAATGTGCAGGTAGAGCTTGTGGGCGAGGTTCCCAAGTCGGAGAGGGCCACGCGCCGTTCGTGCAGAGGAAAACCAGCTCTCCGACACCACATCCCACTCCTCGTCGAGCGACGGCCTGATCTCCAGGGCAAGACGGACCAAGTGGTCCGACATTGAAGAAATGTCGTGCTGGTTGTAGGCAGTCTCGACTCCCCGTTTCCACTGCTTCCACCACTGCGGCACAGATCAGGAGAAGCGCCGAAGTCAGGTAAGTGACGGGTCAGTGCCTGGACGAACGGTTCTTCCAGGATTAGGGTCGCACACTGGTGACTCACAGCGATCTTCTGTGTGAGTACGAACTCCCAGCCCGTGGTGTCCGCAATCCATAGAAGCCAACCTGCTGCCCGCCTCCATCTCTCTTCCCATGAAAGCCTGCTGTGAGGGGACGTGAGCGCCCTTTCTGCGATCTTCGACGCCGATAGTTTCGCCTGCGGGGGGTTTGGGATGGGGTCGTGGAGGGGACATGTCTTGAGAGGACAAAGGCACGGACGTTGGAAGCTGAGTCACGGGGCACATCACATCTTACCAGCGCCGCCAGCCGCTGAAGGTCCAGGCCTTGTATCAGGAGCTGCAGTAACGCCCTCGAAATATCCACAAAATTCGTGGCCGTGCTGAGACGAGACACGAACAGGCGCCTGGCGCCGTACATCCAGTCAGAGGTGAGGAAGTCTGAGCAAAGCGAAGCCTCCATCCACTCCAAGACCCCCAACGCAGTTGGCAAGTCATCCTCCCCGCCATCAATCTCACGCATGCGCTCCGTGACCTTCGTCACTGACTCGGGCATCTTGTCCCTGAAGGCAACGCTCATCTGAATCGCTTGCCCAGCGCACCACGCCTCCCGACTGTCTCTTTCTCGCATCATCCACAGGCGCCGGGCCATGACCCGAGCACCACGCTCCCTCTTCGGACCGTGCACAAGCACCAGCTCCGTCCCCGGCCCTGACGCCGACCTTCTCCCCGATCCCAGCCCCGGGTGAGCCAAGTCTTCGGGCCTTCTGGGTACCTCGCGTTGGTCGAGGAGGTCAGCGTAAAGATCCAACAGGTCACGATCATGCTCGCTACGCGTGTCGTCGGGCGCAGAAGTTTGCAGCTGGTGACCAGCAGGAGGGGCGTGTGAGTATACGAGCCAGGCTTCCCGCGGGAGCATCACGGTGACCGCGTGCAGCCACCGTGCAAGATCCTCCCACGACACCTTAGCCGCGCACAAGCCGTCCTTGACCTCCGCCACCAGCGCGCCGTGGTCTACAAGTAGTCGGACCGCCTCCCGTTGGGAGGGGGAGAATGGGGTGTGCATGGTCCCCCACGCCGGCCCACCGAACAGGATTCGTCCCCGGGCGGTTCTGCCAGGGTTCTCTGCGATCAACTGCCGAGCAAGCATTTGTATCATTCCGTTTGTCTTGACTTATTCCGGGACCGAGGCGACCGAACGGCGTGGGATTCGTGGACCCTGTTGGGCTGGTTCGAGGGTGGGCATGGGCATGGACGCCTGTGCCTCGTATTAAAAAGCCACGTTCATGTGCACTGAACTTGAACTTACATGCCGGAGAAGGGGCCCAAGTGCCCGTGGGATGGCTTTCCAACGTGGAGAAGGCGCTGCCCGCGGACGCACTCTTCCAACGGGAAGTGATTGCGCTCCTGCGACGCGTCTGCAATGGCACGCGAAATCGTCACCGCGACGATATGAGACTGACTGCACAGCAATGAGAGACACTTCTACTTACAAGGGGCGTGAACGTCCTCCTCATCGAGCTGGACGCGGCCGCCCCACAACGCACCCTGGTTCAGTGTGTCAGCTGGGGTCCGCCGACCGTCGTTCGAGGGGACACATGAGGGGCCCACCACGCCTTGGCAAGCGCAGTGGACACCTGCGACACACGTGAGGGTGCTCAAAGATGCATCGCGTTCCCGACCTGTTTCGGGATGGCGACGGGGCGGTGAGCTGGAAGCGTGTCGCCCTGGGCGTAGGTGACCTCACGGACGCGGGTCAGCGGCCCTGAACTGAGCGTGGGGACAGATACGGCGGCGTACGACCTGTGATCGGGGCGAAAACGTGCATTTTTAGCCCGTAAAACTCCGGCATGTTGCCCTGCGAGGAAGATACGGGCGGAAATTCCCCCAGACATTTCCTGCACGTCATTTTCGTTTTCGCGGGCGAGGCACACCTCCACGACGTTCACATGCGCGGTCCTGGTGAACCCCGCCCGACTTTCGCGCACGAATGTTCTCGAGACGGGGAACTCGGGTGACGCTGGGCCGCGCTCGCGCCCTTGCCTGCCCCGCACGCCGACTTCTGCCTTTGCATCTGATGTGCACCGCGGCTGGGATCGATTTTGACCTGACTGTCCCGGAAAGTGCATTTTCGTGGGATTCGTCCTCGGTTGTGCAAGGGAGATGAAGCCACCGGCGATCCTCCGGTGCAGGTGCCTCGCTCGTCGCCTGGAAGCTCGTGGCCGCTACCCGCACCGGGGGGGACCCCTTCAAGGGCAACACGCAGGACCCCCAGGACTTTAGCGGCTTCCTGCGCAGCCCCGTTCCCCTCCCCAGTGCGGGGAAGAAGAAGTACGACTCAACGTCGTTCGCGACGTTCCTAAAGAACTCGGGGGGAGTGGAGCTGGCAGAGGGGGGTGCAGGTGGAGATGCACCACGGGCCGACCCCTTGCTCGAGGGCCTCCCGGGGAAGGGCCTCCCTGTGGCCGTGATGTACGGGACCGAGTACGGCTTCAGTAAGGAGATCGCCGTCAAGCTCTGCACGAGGCTCAAGGAGTTGGGTAACGTCATCCCCAAGCTCCTGGACATGGCGGACCACCCGGACGGATACAACATTGCTTCAGAGCAGAGCCTCTTTGTCATCGTCTCCACGCACGGGGAGGGCGTGCCCCCCGCGGAGGCCCGTGACTTTGTCGATTGGCTCGTGAAGAAGGCCCCGGGGGTTGCGCAGCTCCCCTTCTCCGTGCTCGCCCTCGGCGATCGCAACTACGAGCACTACTGCGCCTGCGGGAAGCAGGTCGACGCGGCCCTCGAGGCCCTGGGCGGCCGGCGCTGCGCCCCCCGCGTGGACATTGACCGTGAAGACTGGGAGGCGGTGGATTCTTGGATCGAGGCCGTGCTGCGCGCCATCCCCGAGCTGGGGCTCAAGGAGATCGAGAACCCATACAAGGCCCTGTCAGCCGCCAACGGCCATGCCGTGGGGACCAACAAGAAGAAGCGCTACGGCCGTGCCAACCCCTACGTTGCAACCGTTTCCGCCAAGCGCGGGCTTTGCAGCGTGCAGAGCAAAGACGACAAGGACACCGTCATGATCGAGTTCGACCTGGGCGACAGCGGGATCGAGTACACTCCCGGAGATGCCCTTGGTATTGTGCCGCTGAACGACCCCGCCAAGGTCGACGGGCTCCTCAAGGTCTGGGGCGTTCCCGGTTCGGCCCCAGTGACCATTCCAGACTGGGATACGACCTCCCCTGGGTTGCAGACAACGCTCCGCGACGCCCTAGTGAAGTACTTCGACCTGCGCCACCCCAAGGTCGAGATCTTCAAAGACTTCCTTCAGGCACGGAGTTGCAAGGGGGACGCCACGGCCACGGTCGAGGTCCACGCCGGTTCTGGTCCCAAGAACTGCCAGGAAAGCGCCGCCGTCCTCCCCTCCCTTGCCGCGTCGAAGGACGAGGCAGAGAAGTACCTGGAGCCAAGGCACCTTGTTGACCTGTTCCGCGAGTTTGGCCCCCTCCCACTGGACACCGTCCTGCCGCGCCTCAAGGCTCTCGTCCCGAGGCTATACTCTATCTCGAGCTCTATGCGTGAGAACTCGACGAGGGTCCAGTGCACCATCGCGACGGTCAGGTACATGTCCCTGGGGGAGGAGCGCATTGGCGTGTGCTCTACGTTCTGTGGGGAGCGCCTCGAGGTGGGCCAGTACGCGGGCATTTACGTCTCGAAGAACCCGGACTTCCGCCTGCCCGAGGACCCGAAGACGCCCATCGTCATGGTCGGGCCCGGCACGGGACTGGCCCCCTTCAGGTCGTTCCTGAAGGACCGCACCCTGTCTGGCGAGGTCTGCGGCGAGGCAGTGCTTTACTTCGGATGCCGGAGAAGGGACCAGGACTACCTCTACGCCGATCTGCTGGAGGCGTGGCACCGCGAAGGGGCGGTGCAGCTCTTCACTGCATTTTCTCGCGAGACAGGGAAGAAGGTCTACGTGCAGAATCGCCTCACCGAGTCGGGGGATCTGGTGTGGTCCCTGCTCGAGAAGGGTGCACACTTCTACGTGTGCGGGGACGCGTCCAACATGGCAGGGTCCGTTGAGAAGGCGATGCTGGAAATCATTGCCACGAAGGGCGGGAAGGGCCAGGAAGGAGCGAAGGAGTACCTCGACACCATGAGCCGGGAAGGGCGCTACCAGAGGGACGTGTGGTTCTGAGCTTGTTGAAGGTGCACAGCAGTTCACTTCTTCTGTCTAAGCTTCGCCTTGAGCGCCTGCACTTCCGCCAGCGACATCTCTTGCAGTTCCATGTCGAGGACCTCGTGCGTCGACTCCATCGGGTGCTCCAGGCTGAGAACCATGGGAGCTGCTTGCCCGACGTCGCCCTCTTCGAGGTCGTCTCTGAGGTCGATGGAGCGTACGGAGAGGGGGGTGACGGGCGGGTTAAAGAAGCCCCATCCTGTCGATGACGCTGCCGAGACCGGTCGCTTCGTGCCAAGTGGAGCCCCCATTGGCTGCGGATTCTTCGAAGAAGTACACCCCGGCCGGGTGCTCCCTGGCCCAGTGCTCCCTGGTGCAGTGCCCGGTAGCCCGTTCCTGCTCCGTGGACGACATTCCGAACTAATATGTCGGGGCGTGGGCCTGATCGCAGTCGTTTGGGTCTCTTCGTCGAGTCCCCGCTGCAGTGCCAGGTGGCCGGAGGGCAAGGGAGGCTTCCCCCAGGGGCGGCCTGCCACTCGCGGGACAGGTGGCGAAACCTCGTCCACGTCCCGTGGACCCCCCGCAGGAGCAGGTGGCGAGCTCGGCTCGCGGGAAGGGGAGGTGGGAGGCGGCTTGCGGACGGCTAGCTCAGTGGCCACCGTTGCGGTGTTCGACTCCAAGACCCCAGGCTCAGTCCCGGCACAAGATCGCGGGCGCCGGAACGTGCTCGCGTACGTCGAGGCGCGGGTCGAATCGAGGCCCATGCCGATCGTCACTCGGGACGCCAGGTGCTGCCGGGAGCGTGGCCTCGCAGTCGCAGGGGTCGCATCTCTGTCATCGGTCGGCTCGGACGGGAACCCAAGCGGGATCCCCAGTGTCGAGAGGCCTGTAGCCGGCCTGCATGTGCGGGGAGGATTTGCAACGGCCGAGACTTGTCCGGGCGCGGTGCCTTCCGCGGTCTGGGGACAGGAGGCGCGCAAAGGGCAGCAGATGTCGAGAGGCGCGCCGTGCGAAGGCGAGGCGCGGGTCGAGAGGGACTCGGAAGGTCTCAGAGGCGCTCGGCCAGGACGGTTCCCACCTTTTGTTCGTGTGCGCCATCCGCGCCGAGTGCCCCGCCGGGACAGCTTACACGGGCTATGAGGAGGCGATTCTCGAGAAGAGGTCGGATGAGAGTGAGTCAGAACGCACGAAGGGCTCAAAGCTGGAAATTCAAGCGGCTGCCCGACGCCCCGTGCCAAGCCCACAGGGCGGTCGCACTACTTTGCAGTCCATGTGGCAGAAACAGGGAGGAGCGACGAAGCCGCGCTTCACTCCGCCACCCCTCTTCTTGGCTTTCCCCCGACTCTCCCACAGCGGAACCAACTCCCGGGCAACCCTAGCGCGGGGAACGCGTGGCGCAAGACCTCCTCATCTCCCCGGGCTCCCGTCGTCGCGGGATACGACGCGAAAGGGCCCAGATGACGGCTGCTTCCGCCACCGCTATGAAGGCGGTGATGAAAGCCATCAATGCAAACGGGCATCGCGGCTTGCAGACGGAGATGACGATCACCAAGCTCAAGGAGTGAGTTTGGCAAGCCTCTTCTCGTTCCTCCCTCTCCCTCGTGACCACAAGGTCGTGACCCCCTGTGCCTCAATGCGACGCACGATTCCGACTACTTAAATATGTTCCCGGGGACCCTGGAAGACGCTTCCTTTGGAATCTTCAGCATCGCCCCCTCCCCCGCGCGTTCCACCCAGCTGAGAATGAGCCCCGCGCGGCGGCCGCAGTGTGCTTGGTGTGACCGCTGATGTGTACGTTCGCATCCTCGAAGAACTTCAGGTACGAACATGTCATCCTCCGTTGGACTAGTCAACGTCGGATGAGGGACGCATGCCAGCGCAGGGCCTCTCCCCGGCACCCTCCAGGGTCTCGGCGTCGCTTCCCTCACGTCTCGTCGCGCAATCCGATTCCACTTACGCATGCTTAATTTGCGCAGAACGAGGGTGATGTCGGGACTCAGCCGGCAAAGAAGCAGCGGACTGGCGACGGGTCGAAGAAGGGGAGGCGGGCAGGCGGAGAGGAGGCGATGCCCCCTCCCCCCCCGCGGGCAGCGCCGCGCAGTAGGGCGAAGCCGAAGGGGAGGAAGGAGGGGGAGGACACTTCGGGGGAAGGCGACCTGGCGACGCCGCCGGGGAGGGGGAGGGGCGGCAGCAAGGCGCACCAGCGGGCCCTCGGTATGATTGGGCGCCGGGTGCTCCGGAACTGGCCAGAGGAGGGGGGCTGGCACGAGGCCATCGTCACGGACTACGACGCGGGCAAGAGCATGTGGGTACTCGCGTACAACCTCGGGAACGCCGAGAAGGAGAAGTGGGAGGACTACAACCTCCTCGAGTCTGACCCCGAGAAGATGATCCTGACAGACGACACGGTTGATATCAAGACCTACACTGCCCCCCTCGAGTTCACGTGCAACCCTGTCGCCCCGGCGGCCGCCTTCAGCACGTCGGACTTCAACGCGCGCCTGGAGTTCAACGCGACGCTCCCGCGGAGCATCGCGATGACGGGGCTGAAGGTGGAGCTCGAGCAGCGCAAGTGCTCGGTTGAGGCCGAGATCCAGGTCCTCGACTACATGGACAAGCAGGACGAGGAGGGCCGCGGGACCCAGGAGGCCCTCGCAACTGCCCTAGAGGAGCGCTTCCACGAGCTACAGGCGGAGGAGAACCGCATCCGGGGCATGCTGGAGCACCTAATCGACACTTAGAATGGAGGACCTTTCATGTGTGCTTCAGGCCAAAGCCACTACGCTTTCACCCCTGCGATGCGCCCTGTGTGGCCCCGGTCTCAGCCCGTGATCATGGTCCCCACGCCCTCATCCGTCAGGAGCTCCTGAAGGAGAGAGTGCTGCTGCCTGCCGTCGATGATGTGGGCAGCACCCACCCCCTGGGCGAGGGACCGCACGCAGCACTCAACCTTGGGAATCATCCCTCCCGCAATGACCCCCTCTTCGATGAGCTCCCTGCTGTCCCGGATCGAGAGCGTTTTGTAAAGCGTCGACACGTCATCCTTGTCCTTCATCACGCCGGGAACGTCCGTCATGAGGATGAGCTTCTCGGCCCCCACCGCCGCAGCAATCTCACCCGCAGCAATGTCCGCGTTCACGTTCAGGGCCTGCCCGTTCTCGTCCTGAGCGACCGTCGCCACAACGGGGAGGAGATCTTCGCTCATAAGTGCCCGAAGGACGGAGCTGTTGACTTTGTTCACCTCGCCCACGAAGCCAATGTCCTTCTCCACCATCTGCCGGGCCATGAGTAGGCGCCCGTCCTTCCCGCACATCCCCACCGCGTTCCCACCCGCCTGGTTGATGAGCGTCACGATCGACTTGTTCACGCGGCCGACGAGCACCATCTCCACCACATCCATGGTAGGGCCATCAGTAACACGGAGGCTGCAGGGGCTTAGAAGAGGGGCGCAGCCCCCCTGGCGGAGAGGGCGCGGGGGGGGGGGGGAAGGGCTGCACTGCCAAGCAACGCGGCCAGTGGGGGGGCGGCCTGCGCGAGTGCGCTCGTTACCAATGTCTGCGCACCCGGTGCGCGGAATATTCAGGCTATAAATAAGCGAGTTCCGCAACCACGTGACGCACATAATCGACAGGAAGGCGGCATCGGGGGCGGTCGTTCACGGAGGTCACGCACCCGTTCTTGAAGTTCGGCTCGATACCGAGCTTACCGAGCCAGCTGTTGATCTCGGGCCCACCGCCGTGGACGAGAATTGGCTTGATACCGACAGTGGCGAGTAGTACGATGTCCGAGACGACGGCCGCCTTGAGACTTTCGTCCTTCATCGCTGCGCGAGCATCGGGCGGAAGCAGGGTCGTGGCTCGCGCGAGAGCACGCGAACATGCCCCAGCGACCCCGGGCGCAGCGCAAGGCCAAAAACGTGGTATGCGCGACGGATCCTGAAAAATGGGTGCCATCCCGCTCACCAGCTCCGCCGTACTTGATCACGATTGTTTTGCCGCGAAACTTTTGGAGGTAGGGGAGGGACTCGGAGAGGATTGAAACGCGCTCGAAAGCCGACACCTTCATCCTCCCGCCGTCCGAGGCGACAGCACGGATAACGTGGGAGACACGGCGACCGCTCCCGGGGCCAGCGGGGGGGGGCACGCCCCGCTGCTGCACCCTGCCCGAGGGCAAAGGGAGGGAGCTCCGCACTGTCGTCATCATCGCAGACATCGCAGAGAATGGCGCCCCACAAGTGCACTTCCGTAAGCACACGGGAGCGTGTGAAGAAGGAGAGGGACGGAAACTCTCCTCCGACGCTGCGGGAACCAAACACTGATGGACAGACGAACTCCCTGTCAGGGGTGGCGGCCAAGGCCCGCTCTCTCCCCGTCCCCTCCGCCGCCCCCTTTATATGCACGCGCGCCGAGACTACATCTTCCTTCTTTGGGACCAGGTTTGCTCTTGGTTCTTTCTCTTCCCTGTCGGGAGTGTCACAAGAGGAGCAAGGGAGCAGTATGCCCAAGTTCACGATCGACCAGATCCGCCAGGAGATGGACAAGTGAGTTTCCCTCCTCGTTGCAAAATGTAGAAAACCGAGTCTCGTAAAACTCTGACGTCCCCAGACAACCGCGCCGGCCCGGAGACGCAACGACGTCTGGGGCTGGTGGTCCAGGCGCCTTGACGTCCAGCGTCTCCGCCGATGACCATCTTCGAGTGTCCGTGTGGCGATATCTGTAGTAAATCCGCCCCTGTGGTTGAGATGTGACCCCACTGCACGCCCGCCCCGCCCACTGCGGGTGCAGTATTGCTCACGCCCCTCAGTCGGCCGGCAGGCCACCTCCAAGCGTCGCGACGCCTGCGGGTACCTGTGAACGACGCTCGTTAGTGTTTTATTGCACATATGATCGTAAAGAGGCGTGCAGTCCCCCGCCGCACGGGCCTGGGGAGAAAGATGGCGGGGGGGTAGGCCCGGCTGGCTCTCATAACCCCTGCGGGGGCGCATGGGGCGTGGTACAGTTCTGACGTGCTTGCTTTTCTTCGTTCACTCACTCGCAGGCCGGACAACATCCGCAACATGTCCGCCATCGCCCCCGTGGGCCACGGTGAGTTCCCTGTCCCCCCCCCCCCCACCCCGGTACCATCCGCTGCCATTTTTTAATGTGCGGGGCGGTATTGGTACTATTTCTTTTCATCTTTCCACGAGGAGGCGCTTTTTCCTGGCTGGGTCGCCGCTCCGGCGAGATGCGCGCATCGTCCGGCAGTTGTCTCCCGCCCTAGCACACTCTCCTGCTCGGCAGCTTCTCCGTCGCGCGTCATCCTGCGTCGCGGCACGTCCCTCTTTTCACCGTTCACTTCACCCCGAGGCCCTGCGGACTGTTTTTTCTCACGCGCTCCGGACACCTTGTCGCCGGTGGCGTCTCGCGCGCATGTGTTGCGCGTCCCGTCGAGGAGCGTGTTGACGGGGCGTCGCATTGACCTTCGCCACCTTTCTTCTCAACCATGCAGGGAAGTCGACCCTCACCGACTCCCTCGTGGCCGCCGCCGGTATCATCGCCATGGAGAACGCCGGTGACGTGCGTCTCACCGACACCCGTGCCGACGAGGCCGAGCGTGGTATCACCATCAAGTCCACCGGTATCTCCCTGTACTACGAGATCGACGAGACGAAGCTCGCCAACTACAAGGGGCCCCGCGACGGGAACGCCTACCTGTTCAACATCGTCGACTCCCCGGGTCACGTTGACTTCTCTTCTGAGGTTACTGCCGCGCTCCGTATCACGGACGGTGCCCTCGTGGTCGTGGACTGCATCGAGGGTGTGTGCGTGCAGACCGAGACTGTGCTCCGCCAGGCCCTCGGTGAGCGTATCCGCCCCGTGCTCACGGTCAACAAGCTCGACCGTTGCTTCCTTGAGCTCCAGATGGACGCCGACGAGGCCTTCACGACCTTCCGTAAGGTGATCGAGAACGTCAACGTGGTGCTTGCCACCTACTCCGACGACAACAAGATGGGCGACACCCAGGTCTACCCCGAGAAGGGCACCGTGTGCTTCTCTGCCGGTCTCCACGGATGGGCCTTCACCATCCCCACCTTCGCCCGCATGTACGCTGCCAAGTTCGGTGTTGAGGAGGAGAAGATGCAGAACCGCCTCTGGGGTGACTCTCACTTCGACCGCAAGACCAACAAGTGGTACTCGGGCCCCAAGGAGGGCGCCGAGCGGGGCTTCGTGTCTTTCATCTACAAGCCCATCAACCAGATCATCCAGATGGCCATCAACGACCAGAAGGACAAGCTCTTCCCCCTCCTCGAGAAGCTTGGCATCAAGCTCACCACCGAGGCCAAGGAGCTCACCGGCAAGCCCCTCATGAAGCGCGTGCTTCAGACCTGGCTCCCCGCCGCCGAGGCCCTCATGGACATGATGGTGTACCACCTCCCCTCCCCCCGTACGGCCCAGCAGTACCGTGCCGAGACCCTCTACGAGGGCCCCCAGGACGACCGCTACGCCGCCGCTATCCGCGCCTGCAAGCCCGACGGCCCCCTGATGATGTACGTGTCTAAGATGATCCCCATCGGCGACACCGGCCGCTTCATCGCCTTCGGCCGTGTGTTCTCTGGTGTCATCCACGGTGGCCAGAAGGTGCGCATCATGGGCTCCAACTACGTCCACGGGGAGAAGAAGGACCTCTACACCAAGGCCGTGCAGCGTACCGTGCTCTGCATGGGCCGCAAGCAGGACCCCATCGAGTCCGTGCCCTGCGGTAACACGGTCGCCCTGGTCGGCATGGACCAGTACATCGCGAAGACCGCCACCATCACGGAGGCTGAGAACACCGACTGCTTCCCCATGAAGCCCATGAAGTTCTCCGTGTCCCCCGTGGTGCGCGTCGCCGTCACCACCAAGGACCCCTCTCTCCTCCCCAAGCTCGTCGAGGGGATGAAGCGCCTGTCGCGCTCCGACCCCATGGTCCAGTGCACCACCGACGAGGAGACCAAGCAGTGCATCATTGCCGGTGCTGGTGAGCTCCACCTCGAGATCTGCCTCAAGGACCTCCAGGACGACTTCATGGCCGGCGCCCCCCTTGTCGTGTCCGACCCCGTCGTTCCCTTCCGCGAGACCGTGATTGAGGAGTCGTGCCGCGTCGTGATGGCCAAGTCCCCCAACAAGCACAACCGTCTCTACTTCAAGGCTGCCCCCATGAACGAGGCGCTCGCTGACGCGATCGAGGAGGGCAACATCGGCCCCCGCGACGACCCCAAGGAGCGCGGCAAGAAGCTCGTGGACGACTTCGGCTGGGACAAGGAGACCGCCAAGAAGATCTGGTGCTTCGGCCCCGACACCACGGGCCCCAACCTCGTCGTGGATGTCACCAAGGGGGTGCAGTTCCTGTCGGAGATCAAGGACAACGTGGTCGCCGGTATGCAGAACGCCACCGCCTCCGGTGCCATCTGCGACGAGCCCCTCCGTGGCGTGCAGTTCGAGCTCCACGACGTGGTGCTGCACGCCGACGCCATCCACCGTGGTGGCGGGCAGATCATCCCCACCGCTCGCCGTGTGATGTACGCCGCTGAGCTCACGGCCCAGCCCAAGATCCAGGAGCCCATCTTCCTCGTCGAGATCCAGGCCCCCGAGAACGCCCTTGGTGGTATCTACTCGTGCATTAACCAGAAGCGTGGCCAGGTGTTCGAGGAGATGCAGCGCCCCGGTACCCCGATGTACAACATCAAGGCCCACCTCCCCGTGGCCGAGTCCTTCGGCTTCACCGGCGACCTCCGTGCCGCCACCTCCGGCCAGGCCTTCCCCCAGCTCGTGTTCGACCACTGGGAGACCATCACCCAGGACCCCTGCGAGCCCAACTCCCTCGCTGGCAAGATGGTTGCTGAGGTCCGCAAGAGGAAGGGCCTCAAGGAGAACGTGCCCCCCGTCTCCGACTTCGAGGACAAGCTCTGATCGGCGCAAGTCGTTTTGTTCCTTGACTGCCTGGTCCCCCCTCAGCACCAGCCGGTGCTGCCGTTAGCATTTAAGTCTTCATACACCGCTGTCGCCCCTCCTCCCGGTGCTCTGCCCCCGACGCCGCAACCCTTTGACGCGCCAAGCCCCGTGTCTGCTAGTCCTGGTGGTGGGCTCTCAAGGGTATGGGCCCCGCGCAGCAGGACGCAGTGCCCGGCCGGAACTCCCACGTCGTCGCGAGCGTCGCGAGCGAATTTTGCGGCGGGGTACGCCGGGCAGCGCGACGTGTAGGGTTGGTGCGCGAGCGCTCCGGACAGGGTTGGCGTGGCCGCCCGCGGGGACTGCACCAGCGGCCTTGTCAGAGGGTTCCGGCGGGGTCCCGGCGGACCGGGCGCGCCAGGGCGCGACGGTGCCCCACCGTCA
>Ga0181582_10002699_pt1 | contig 14120 bp, 14 predicted proteins | sample 071ome_32_FD_132438 | JGI IMG/M metagenome (GOLD analysis project Ga0181582, IMG submission 132438) | Coastal salt marsh microbial communities from the Groves Creek Marsh, Skidaway Island, Georgia - 071405AT metaG (megahit assembly) | ecosystem: Environmental > Aquatic > Marine > Intertidal...
AATCTTGCCAACAACTTCAAATCCATTCATTTCAGGCATCTGACAATCCAGAAGGATCAAGTCAAAGAGCTCTGATTCGCATAAATCCAAACATTCTGCCCCGGAACTTGCAAGTACGGGATCGAAACCATTTTTCTTAAGCATCGCACTGGCTATCATTCGGTTGGTGTCCACATCATCTACTACCAAAATCCGGACCTTTGACGGAGAAGATTCAGTCGTCTGAGACTCCTTATCAGCATACTCCTCCTTCTCTTTATTCATCCTGCCCAAAGCGAAAGATTTGAGATCTCTAAGGAGCCAGGGAGATTTGAGTTGAACAACCTTGTCACCAACACTTTCTGATTGCCGTGTCAAAACTCCAAACACATTGTCATCCCTGTTGTACATACTACTATCTTTTGTAAAGCTCTGATAGGCATCATGATCAAACAATATTCGAATACCATTCAATGATTTAACATCTTCAATATTATCCAGAGTACATGATTGGGGAAAGGTCTTACTCAATACCTCCCTGGTTTCCACTTGGTCACAAACGAATCGAAAGTTCTCCAGCTTTTCCTCTTCATACCAGCTCTCAGGACCTTCATTCGAGGGAAGAACTACTCGAAAGCACGCTCCATTACCCAGCTCCGATTCGACTTCAATTCGTCCACCCAATAGTTTCACAAGTTTCGAACAAATGGAGAGACCAAGACCGCTACCTTCAATCTTTCGAGAATCAAAATGTTCCAATTAAACAAAAGAGGAAAACAGCTTTTCAAAATCCTCTTTGGCTATTCCCGGGCCAGTGTCTCTGACCTCCAAGTGAACTTCATCCACCACTTTATTGCCTATCAATGCAATCGAACCTTCTTCCGTCAATTTCAGTGAATTTCCAATCAAGTTGATCAAAATCTGCCTTAAGCAAGCACAATCAGTTTCCAGGAATTCCGGTGCGCTATTACTCAGTTTGAAAATTAGCCCCTTTTTTTGGGCCTGAGAACTGAACAACAATGTAACCTCATCCAGCAAGTCGTGCAGTGAGGTTTTCACGAGACTTACCTGAAACTTTCCCGCCTCCAGCTTGCTAAAATTCAGCACGTTATTGATCACACTCAAAAGTGAATCAGAACAAACTTGAATATTACGCACATAATCCTGGCTGTCCCCTTCCAGTTTCTCCCTCGCAAGTAAATCGCAGAAGCCAACCAGCCCATTGAGCGGTGTTCTGATTTTTCAGAGGATGAGGATGCACTGCAATGCTTAAACTCTTATCTGGGTGATGCTGAGTTATACAGTAAACCTGATTGTATTCAGATTGGATTTGTTGACGAGTTTCCCGCAGCGATTGTTGTCCCTCAGTCTGTGGAAGAGTGGGGAACATTAACCTACATGGGGATCATACCAAAGTTTCGTGGTAAGGGATTCGGATCTGCTCTTCAAAGGCATGGGCAATTTTGTTTAAAGTGCCAGAGGGCTACTGAATATCACGGTGGAACCTTAAGCAATAACAAGGCAATGCTGCGAGTCTTTGAAAAAAATGAGTGCAAGTTAATCCGAGATTTACACGCCTATCTCTTCTCTGGATTCTAATACTTGCTCTCATATTTTGCTTAGTGACCACCTGGAGATCGGGAGCTGGCACTCAAAATCTCAAAACTATTTTTCCTTTGCTCTTGCCTGATTCAATGAATTGATGAGCGCCTGCTACATCTTCAATCGCAAATTCAGTAACTCTTGGTGGTGCTATCCGCCCCTGTTCTACCAGTGAAAGCAATCCTTCCAGACAGTCCTTCTTCAAAAGTTCAAAGTCAAACAGGAAGCTAAGATTAAAGCCAATAACGCTCTTGTTGTCTGTGATCAGATCCAGTGGGTTAAACCTTGGTGTGGTGAGCAGTCCCCAGGCGGCCTTTAAATAATTTAACTTGCCACCTTCTTTGGACAGCAAGCTATGAGAACCATAAGTGACCAATTTCCCGGTGGGCTTCAGGGCCTTGTAGGAAACTTTGAAGGTTGGATATCCATTGGCATCAAAGACTGCATCGAACCCTTCTTGATAATCTCTCAATAGCCTGTCCCATGAAAAATCACTGTCCTGCTTGGAATAAACCTTAACGGCACCTGACTCCATGACATGACTTTTTTTCTCTGGATTTCCTACAATACCAACCGCCCGATGCCCTCTGGCTTTCGCAATACTCACCAATGCAGTACCTACACCCCCGGCAGCTGAGTGAACCAAAAGTAATGCATTCTCCGGCAAGTGAAAAATCTGAAACATCGCATAGTAGGCGGTCATATAAGCCGCTGGAAGGCCTGCTGCCTGAGCTAGTGAGTAGCCCGTAGGGACTGGAACTACCTGATCCACTGGCAGACAAACTTTTTCGCTGTATCCATTAAACAATGTGAAGCCAAAAACCTCATCTCCAGGATTGAATTCAGTGACCCCCTCACCCAGCTTGGAAATCACCCCACTGACTTCAAAGCCTGGAGTTATCGGCCATCCTACATAGGCCTTGGCTGATTCATAAACACCAAGACGAATCAAAACATCCGCATAGTTAACCCCTGAATACTTTACGTCAATGAGAACCTGGCCGGAAGCTGGCTGGGGAGCCTCAGTCTGATGAATTTGAAGCTGGTCATATGATCCAGCGGCAGGAATAATAACTTTTCGCACTTATACACCAACTCATCAATGCTAATCTTTAAACCACCCTTATAAAGCAGCGGCTTTCACTAATTTTCAATCCCATGCTACACTCTAAGCAAGGGACCTTACCAGTATCCGGGCTTTCGCGATGATAGTTTTGCAGGTTTAAAAACTCTCATCAATGCCAAGCAATTGATCAAGGGGGATTTCAATTGGATTTTCAATTCTTACTTGGTTTTCCCGAGTTTATAATCTCGATGTGGCTTGGAGAGACGGTCGAGTGATAATCAATTTATTGTCAAATCTGAAGCAAAATGACCATCACTGATATTTTGACAATTTACGCGATTGGGATACCACTCTTCTCCTTTCTATTTCACAGAAGATATCCGCCTGACAAGAAATCCTACACAAACCTACTGGCTTCTTTAATCAATGGCTTGATTTAGCCCTTTCCCGTCCAAGCGGCTTAGAAAATATCCGGCCCTGCTTTCCTTGAAGATGGCTTGTTCTCTCCAATCTTCTGGAACTTGTATCTCTATCAGCTTCTGCTCCGAAGCGTCCCAATAGGTTGAGATTACTTGTGATGTACTTTCGTCAAAAAACAAAAGGCTCAAGTTTCCTTGTTGCTCTTTCAAGGCTTGTTGAAGATTCTTTCTTGTCAGATAATTCCTCTTCACCCAGGCAGAGACTACTTTTGCCGGAAAAGCATAGTATCTTTTCCTGCCCAGAATCGTAGAAACCATGTCTTTGGGATAAAAATCAAACTGAAGATAGATATCATTGAGAGACAAAGTTCGATTACTCTCATTAAAGCTCGAACCAATCACAAGGTCCACATGGTCTCCCGAAGCTGAACCCTCTGGAGCAATTCGATTTTCCTTGCGAAGAAGTTTCGCCACCAGAGGTATCATCAATAACATCCAACTTGCAGACATCTGACTCTTCAAACCACAGAGAACGTGTCTCATCATCGAAATGAATCTGAACACCTAATTCTGCTATCTCACGGGCTGGTCTTGAGTTCTTGCGATCATCATCTCCGCCCCACTCAAGGTACTTTAGCTTCTTTTCCGTGGAAAACAGATTTCTTAATCGATCCCGATTTCTCTTGTAAACTGTATCACTAAACTGGAAAACGAGAAAGCCAGCTCTTGTATCATCTCGGTCTACTCGATCAACCGGATGAAGGAAGTTCTCAGTTAAAGTCCTGGAGTAGCCAGGTTCGCTCTGAATCCTTTAAAGATCTTCGTAGTTCAATTCAGTGGCCAGGTTCTGCAATTGTTTCAGGTCATTTTCGATAAACGATTCAGCCTGTGCAGTGATCTTTTCAACACTTTGCAAGTGAGCCAGATGACGATTCTGAAGAGCTACATTGATGGCCTGCTTACCAAAGGCATAAAGCAAGGAAAGCAGTACTACCCCGCAAAACAGAGCAAAAACTATGAAAGGTAACCTCAAGGAGTCTGACAAACTTCTCAAATTCAGACTCCCAAAACACTCTTACCTCATGATTCATACTTAATGCACGCTCACAGCTAATGAGGTGAACGAACAGATATTGAGTATACCTTACTGATGAACTTCCTGGAATCGAATCGCTGAATCGATCTTTTTGTAGAGCTTGCTATCAGAATAGTTCATGCTCTCAAGCCACTTCAAACTCTGGGCCAAATCACTCTGTCCGGAAAAATCCCGACCTTCCAAAGCCCTCAAAATCTGTAATCTTTTTCCTTCACTAATGGCTAACCTTGCTCTATCCAGTTCTTCACTAAGAGTAGGCTCGCTCCTCTCCATGATAATACTCATCAACCGAGTTCGGTCACTGCGAGAAAGTCCTTCGATACCAAACCCAAGATAGTAGGCTTTTCCTGCTCCGCTCACTCGCTCACTCACTGCTCCGCGCTTGTTTAGCCAGGACAACAGTAACTGAGCATCTTCGCTTTCTACTTCAATCTCTTCGGGTGAATTCTGATTCTTTGCCGAGGAATCCTGATTGATGACCAGACTCAAACCAAGACCCATCATTCGCTCCTGGCGAGATTTGGTCCTCTTGATCTTGATTCCAAAAACTCTTTCGGGGAATTTGGAGTAACCAACATTATCCTTGATATCCTGACCGGTAACAATCACAGTACCCCCCTCTTCGAAGAAGTCTTGCAGCATATTTCTTCTGGTGTACTGCAAAGCACCCTTCTTGCGGTTGCCTGTGTACCAGAGCACTCTACGGTACGCTCGCAAGTCTTCCAGTGTAATGTTGCGATACTTGTTGGTGTAATCAAACTTGTAATCTCGAGGAATCGAGCTCTTGATAAACCCGGACAATGTTTCGTCCTTGGTTGAGTTCACAATGAGCAGATCCTTCAAGGCAATCATTTCAATTCTTGTCTCCAGATCTTCAGCAAGGTTAATAGAAGCCATTTGACGAGCATAGCCGAAGGCTTTCAATTCATACTCATAGCTGGCAGCAGGCAGCTCGATAGCAGATCCACCCTTTTCAATCTGCTTGTCCTCCATTGGAATCTCCGGAAAGGAAATTCTAGCAGCCAAAGGCTCTCCATCCTGATTCACAACATGAATTCTCCAGGAAACTGTAGCTGCTTTTTCAAGACTGATCTCAAGGTTACTTAGCTCCCCTTTAGCGACTTCTACGCTTAAGGACTGATCCACAGCACCGAAACTTTGAATCAACAGATCATAACTCCCGGCCAGAAGATGAAGCTTGATGCTCTCTCCGGAGTCAAAACGATAAACTTGACCAGTCTGCACAACAGTAACTCGAACAGGAGCTCCCTGAGAAACAACCTTTGCATTCAGATAGCCAAGGTTTTGAGCGATCTCCACTGCCTTCAGTGCAGAAATCTTTCCGTGACCATAAGTTGGATCCCAACCAGGCTCACCGAGTTCTGCAGCACTTTGTCGAAGGATGGAGAAGATCTCGTCAACTGTCAAATCAGGGTTTGCCTGAAGCATAAGAGCCACAACACCCGCAACATGGGGACAAGCCATGGAAGTTCCACTAAAAGCGACATAACCACCCTTGTGAGAAGCGGAGTAAACTTTCACACCGGGAGCCGCCACATCAGGCTTTTCTAACAAAACGCCGTTTTCCCATCGAACGGGACCTCGAGAAGAGAAGCTCGCTGCAACATCTTTATCATCTACAGCAGCTACTGCCAGAGTACTATCAAGAGCTCCCGGAGAAGATACCGTATGCTTGGAGGGACCGGAGTTTCCTGCTGCAAAAACCGGAGCAATTCCAAGGTCTCTCCAAACTTGAGTCGCCCTGCGATACTGCATTTCCTTCTCAAAACCTTCGTATCTCTTACCCCAGCTATTACTGATGACTCGCGGAAAGTCAGCTGTCGACGGATTACCATCCGGGTCTGTAATCCACTGCATTGCTTTTAAGATTGCACTTCTGGAAGACTGCCCTTTTGCATTGAAAATCTTGGCGACAATGAACTTCACATTTGGAGCAACACCGATGGCTTTTCCCGACTTGTCTCCACCACCAATTGTACCCATGCAATGAGTTCCGTGCCCTTGATCATCGTTGGGCTCATTTTCCTCAAACTTGGAAATGAAGTCTTTGGATCTTAGAACTTTTCCTCTGAGGTCATTGTGATCAGCCCAACCTGTATCAATCACACCAACAGTAACGCCCTCACCGCGATATCCATACTTCTCCCAGACTTCAGGAACTTCCAGGGATTCCAAACCGTAAGTCACGGCACCTTGAGGTACTATGTCAGATTTCTCTACGGGAAGGTCCAACATGACCATTTCATCTTCAATTACAGAGACTACTGAAGAATTGCTACGAAGGTTCTGAACTTGCTCCATGGTAAGGTCCAGTCGAACTGATAGACTGATCCAGAGCTGGTCTTCTTCCTGAATCTTAGACAACAAACCAATACCGGAAAAAACCGAGCTCATTTTTTCTCTTAGCTCAGATTTTCTCTGTTGAATGACTTCTTTGTTTATCTGTAGTGACTGAACCTTTGACTCTTCAAAAACAACCAGATACGACTTGTTCAAAGACTCTGAAAACAAAGGGCTAATGCTGATAAATAACAATACTGCAAGACGAAACATCGCCAATCTCCTTAAGTAAAAAAGCCCCTTAGCTTAAGGGGCTTCGCAAGACTGTCAACCGTAGATCATATTTTTTTTGGAACAAGCGTTCAAATAACTTCAGAGCCCACTTGGCACCTTCCATTGGAACCAGTACTTGTACATAGTCATGATGATGCATGGGTTTTTTGCACCCCGCCTTGCTCTTGTAACCAATTTGAGAGTCTTGAACTTCAACATACTCTTCAAAGTTCTCTACAATTCCTGTGTCCTCCATACTGTACTTACCACCCCAAAAAACTATTTAGGCCTTCTGCTCTCCCAAGCCTCTTTTGACAATTCCCAAAGCTCGGAAACTGTAAACTGAGGGTCTACGAATTCTGTGTCTTTCTCACCAATCAAAATAGCTCCGGTCTTTTCTTTCACTCTGCGAGAAGCCAAATTGCCTTTCGCATTGGAGAAAATCAACTTTTCGTAAGCAAGTTCTTCAAAAGCCAGTCGATTGATCTCTTCACAAGCTTCTGTCATATAACCATTTCCCCAGTACTCGTGGCCCAACCAAAAACCCCTGTGCTCTGGACAGCCGGTTCTCCAAAGTCCCATAGCACCCATCAACTCCTGTGGATGCTCTTTTGCGAACAAGCCATACAAGAAATGCTCTGTTCCCTCAAAAGGTAGAATGGAGCTCTTTAAATATTCCGCCACTCCCCCTTCTGGATAGGGCCAGGGGACTGCATTGCTTAGATAGCGGATCACTCTATAATCAACAAAAAGCTTCTCATAGGCATCCGCGCGATCCAATGTTATAGGTCTGAGAATCAAACGTTGCGTCTGTAGTTCCTTCATTAGCAAATATGTACTTTCTTTATTGCTCATCTATGGACAGAACTCCCAATCCTTCTTAGTATTCTTTCTCTTAACAAGGATCCAACTTATGAACAAGACCAGTCTAATGCTTTCGCTACTGCTGTGCACACAGCTTTTTGCCGTTTCTCCCTTCATTCACCAAATGGAACAAGAGCGAAAACTTCCTATAAGCCCGATTGATGAGCTCTGTATTGACGCCAAAACACAGCAAGGGCCTTCAACTGTGGTGAAGCTTCTCTCCAACCTTGCAAGAAGCTATCAGCATTACAACTTCTATGAGTCCATGATGGATAATATGCAGGTATCAGGCACCACCGTAGAGTATTTCTGTATACAGGAGGGACCTCTCGCTCATATTGTGGATAATCTGATGCTTATCAACATCAATTTTGACCCCTACCTCGAAACTTCTCCGGGTATGTCACTAATTGGTAGCAGTAAAGCCATTCGGGACAAGACTATGCAAAACCTTGGCGTAGCCAACAAGCCCGAGTACCTGCGAATCCACAACGGTATCATCAAACTTGCCAGAGAGGCTGACAGTTGGGCTACTGCTGTGCAAAAGGCCCTTGAGCTTTCATTGTTTAAACAGAGAGAAAGAGCTTTTCATGAATTAAACCGACCACATGTTCTGTGGAGAGGCCGAGTTACTGATGTGATTGGAACCATCAGTCAATACAAAAATCAGGGTGAAGGAATGAGTGAGGTGAATTCAAACAAAATCAAGCGACTGGTTTATGACAAAATCTTCACCAATGAAGCATTAGCCAATTTTTACCTCAAGGACTTTCCCAAGGACAATGGAGATAGCTCAGCCGCTGATTTAGAGAGTATCAAACAAACACTGGGATCCTATCTCAAAAATTATAATCTTGAATCCAAGTTTCCAGTGAATTAAATTTTAGCCTTCACATAGAGAGCTGGAAATGGAAAAGAACAGGATCGATAAATACATCCATGAGGACCTGGCCAAGTACAAACTTACTCAGGCAACCAGCTCCCATTTTTATATACCAGCAATAGTTTTTCCAATCCCGCCTTTACTTGCCTTGATTTATATTCTGGCAAATTTTCAATCCTTTAGTTTTCTACCTATCCTGTTCTTGATGATAGTGGCCTTCTCAGCGTCCTTTTTCATCAGCCAAAAGTTACTAAAACAACTCCAACACAAGAACTTGACGCTCCCTATTTCCAAGAAAATTATCAAGATATCCTCCGAGCTAAATCGTAGCCTGAATCTGAAAGCCGGCCCACTATAGCCCTCAAGTGAGAAATAGCGATGTCCTGAACTTCATACTGTGCAATCTGTGGAGGAATTTTCACTTCACTCCCCCTTTCTTGCCTGAGACTCATCTTCCAGCCCACCCTTTTTGCCCAATCTCTTGCAGCTACCATAATCAAGTCACAAGCAGGGTCTTTGATATCACAATAGGCATCAATATCATCAGGGTGGTATCGAGCAAGCTCACACTTCAGTCTGTAATAAGCTTGAGCGCTGTCTGTATGCTCCCGCAGATAGTCCCTGAATAATAGAGGATACTCCTGGTTTAGATTCCCCTGTTTCCTGATATGAATATTCATGGGAAAGTCAAAACCTGAATTCCCGCCCTTCACGTAGAGCTTGTCCCAGACACCTTCCCTGTCATCCCAGGGCGGTTTATGATCTGTTAACCGAATTGACTCTGAGAAGTCCATTCTCTCAAGCCTGGAATCCAGTCGCTTTTTGAAAGAATCTCTCAGACTTTCCAATGTAAGCTAAACATCCATTCAACTTTTAGCTCCAAGTCCGGGTACTGAAGTAGAACCTATGTGATCAATGCTCATCACCAAATCACCCAAGCCATCTGCTAAAGAAGCAGACAACTCTTCAAACCACTCGCTCCAAACCGGTTGATAGGCAACTATTTCAATTTTGCGGTCAGACATTTGCAGGATTTTAACAAGGCTCACCACAATAAGACAGCCCGATAAGCAAGAAGTCGCTCAATTTTGCAATGGATAGAATTCAGGTCTTGTCATACAATAGGACACTCACCCAGGAGGATGGATTGGCAACTGGATTACTCGCTCTATTGGATGATGTAAGTGCATTGGTAAAGGCCAGCGCGGCAAGCCTCGATGATATTCCTGCGCAAGTGGCCAAGACCACAAGCAAGGTCTCTGGAATTGTAATTGACGATGCTGCTGTAACTCCCAAGTACGTGGTCGGGCTTGATCCTTCACGGGAGCTCGCGATCATCTTTCGTATCGCTCAGTCCTCACTAATCAACAAATTGCTGATACTCGGACCGGTAACTCTCTTGCTGGGTTTTTATGCGCCCTGGAGTATAACTCCGATTTTGATGCTCGGTGGATGCTTCTTGTGTTTCGAAGGGTACGAAAAAGTTCATTCTATGATTTTTGGTAAGTCCAAAGACAAATCCAATGAAGAGTCTCTTGAAGAAATTTCACCTGAAGAACTTGAGAAAATGAGAGTTTCAAGCGCCGTAAGAACTGACTTCATCTTATCAGCCGAGATTATGGCGATTACCTATTCAACAGTAGCCAAGACAGAACTAGTCAATCAGGTCGTCGTCATGGCATGTGTTGCTTCGCTGATTACTTTTGTGGTCTACGGCTTCGTAGGCTTTTTGGTGAAGATTGATGACGTTGGATTGTATTTTGCTCGCAAGAAAGAGAGTCCCCTGCAGAAAAAGTTTGGAAAATTCCTGGTAAAGCTGATGCCGATCCTGCTGGCATTTCTAAGTTATCTGGGAACTTTTGCAATGCTACTCGTTGGGGGAGAGATCATCGCTCATGGAATCCCTGTTCTCCACCATGGTCTGGAGCACATTCCTGAACTTGTCTCGAATCACGCTGTGGCCGACAAGCTCCTTCAAGTGCTGGCTTGCGTATTTGGAGGGCTTATCATCGGTGGGATTGTCGAAAAACTTGTCCATCTTATTCCCAAGAAAAGTGAAAATTCCACAACTCAATAAATGAATAAAGCGCATCTGCTTCTGACAAACATTGACTCTGGATTGACTCCGGCAACGCAAAGCGATCATCCCCCTTGCCAATCTAAATTTTTTCCTTAGAATATAAGATCCTGTAGGGCATCATGATGAAATATTTTTTCCTTCTATTCAGCTGCTTTTTATTCGTTTCCAGCTCTATTGCTGACTCCATGTCAGACATATATACCAAGGGATATTTCCTGCGTTTGCAAACATTCCTTGAAATGAATCAATCAATTTATGGAAATGACGAATTTACAAAAGCCAAATACGCCGATGCCACGATTTTCAAAACCAAGCGCTACCACGTAAAGTATATGACTCTCTCCGACCCCGATTCCGACGCACAGGTAATCTGTATCCGGGGAACGCATAATATGGTCAATGCATGGATAGATTCCCATTATTTTTTGAAGGAAGATCCCTACCTAAAGACTCTGGTACACAGAGGTTTTAACAAAGCCGCAAGAGAAATGCTTCCTCAAGTTCTGTCCGATCTTGAAAAAGATAGAAAAGTGATTCTCACTGGACACTCCATGGGAGGAGCCATTGCAATACTGCTGGGTATGTACCTAGACACCATGGGATATGAAGTCCATCAAATCATCACTCAGGGACAGCCAAGGGTGACCAACAGCGCGGGAGTCACCAAATTTAAGCATCTACCCCTACTCAGAATTGCGAACCAGGGCGATCTCGTGGTTTATCTTCCCCCCCCTTACATAACCAGGTATCGACACTTTGGCCATAAACTGTATTTGGCCAAAGACGGAGCCTTCGAGTACAGCGTACCGGGGAAAAACAATTTGCTCGACAATTACCCCTCCAGAGAGGGTGAGGATATTCGAGAGCTATGGGACAAAATCCGAAGCAGTCCTCAAATCACTGAAAAGTTTTCCCAACTCTACGATGAACAGCCCATTCAGATTGATCCCTTACTTTTTTTTAAAGTGCATAACATCAATGTTTATCTAAAAAGGGTGCAGGAGATCATTCAGACTTTTCCATTCCCTCAGAAGTAATTCTTGAGACTGAAAATATAGAATACTTCTGTACAATTGAGTACCATTGGAGGGTATGCCCAATTCTCTCTCCAGATACCAGTATTCTTGAAAAGCGCTTTGACAAACTACGTTCGGGCACTTACGCAATACTATTCAGTCTGGGTCTTCTGCTCATATTCCTCGGAATCAATGCCTGGAGAATCCACGAGCGGAGCTTAAAAACTCATAAAGAGCTTACACTGGATTATCTGATTTTTGCCGTTGAGCAAAATCAAAGAAGACTTCAATATTTTCGAGACAAACATTGGCTACCCGACTTTCTTAGTCTTGAAGAAGAGCTGATCAAAGAACTCTCCAAAGAACCAGTGGATATCATCAGTTTCACACAGAAGATCTCTACATGATCGATCGCAATGCAAGATTTCTCAATCAAACAAAGTTCACTCATGAGATGCGTGACAAATTTGGGCTGACTGAAGCCGAGCAGATTAGCCTGCAAGCACGAATTCCCCGGCAATTGAAGAGTGGAGCTCTACGTCAGGGGGACATTACCCTTAGTGCTCTTGAATGTACCTTGAAAGGAAAGTCCGGGGCTTCCCACAAATCCTACAGAGATTACAGAGGTGAGCAAGTGATCGGGGCCTGGAAATGGGATTCGGACTTTCAAATTTGTCACGTTGCCGAAGTAGATCACTCTGAAGTCATCGAAAATCACCTGGCTCAAAAGTCCCAACTCTTTCTGTTAATCGGATTTTCCCTCTTGAGGGTCTTTCTGATTCTTACTGTTTACAACAGACAGGAGAAAAGATTTTTACTCTCCAGCACCAACGCACAAAGAAATTTGCTGAATCTTCTGCAAAATCGTGCAGACCCCGTCATACTTACTGACACTCTCGGCAAGACCTGAACCTCAGTCACATCATAGGTTTGACTTTCCACACCGGACAACTTCAACTCAGCCTTCAAGTCAGGTTGCCTGAAAACATCAGAGGCATCTTCCTGAAGCAAAACAGCGACAAACTGATTTCCTTTCTGAGGCAGAACAAGTCCCAATTCCTGACCTCGCTTGCACCAGGATCCCAAACGCTGCTTAAGATTTTGACTAACCCAGATTCCAGACTTTGGTGAGCGCACTACCAATTTGCTCTTTTTCTCCATCAAGTTTTCCAGTTTGTCTTTCAAAAAGTTCTCGCGCTCCTGCAAGGGCTTCAAGTCTGCAACATTACCCTCTCTTTGAGATTGAGCCTTCATCTTCAAGGCAGCTGTCTCCTGTAGTTGCGCTTGTAGTAGTAATAGCTCATGCTCCAGTTCCGGGCTATCGAATTCAACCAGGACCTGACCCTCACTGACTGTGCTTCCGTCTTCCACAAGAATTTTTTTGAGCTGTCCTCCGGTCCCCAGATACAAACTCTGGAATCCTTCCTTCTGGAAAATACCTGCGCACATCACATGAACACTCACAGGATAGAAGCCAAGTAAACCAATACAGGCGAGACTCCCTGTCAGGGTCAGAGATACAGCATAGCTTCTTTTCTTGAGTAGCTTGGGATCATTTAAAACAACTGTAGGCTGTGATTTCAGCTGATCCAGCCACGCTGATTCGCTCACCTCTAGATCCATCATCATCAAAAGTGACGATATCTCCCGATCCATCAGAGAGAGTGATGGGAGTAGCGGAGAGATCCACAACTAAATTGTTGTCATTGCCGGAGCCGTCTTTTCCAAGACCAAGACTTAGATCCAGACTGAGATTGCTGGAGTTGAAGTTCAGATTTTCAAGGTTGAGAAAAGAAGCGGATCCAACATCCCCTTCAGTCACAAACCAGCTTCGCTGATCTGAATTGTCCGCTGCCTTAAAAAGAGCGAAACCAAAATCAATATCAGAAAAACTCAGCCCGTAAGTGGATCCGATTTTTCCTGTAAGGTCGCGACCATAAGCAACCCAGGCATCGGTTTGCACAGTGGAACCATCGCTTAGCTTGAGTGAGTAGTCACTGGATTGAAGCTGAAAAGTGATGTCTCCAGAAAGGGAGAAAGCATCGCCGAGATTGATGTCCCCACTAAGGGAGGCAAAGGCTGTTGGGGAGAGAAGATCATCGGCGTTTAAGACTTTACCCAAAGTATCACCAGCGCCTGCTGCGATATCATCAAAGAGAGAAAGCTCTCCTTCAATGAGCTCTTTGGTGACAAGCTCGATCTTGTCTGCTGTCTTGACCACCTCAAAGTAGTGATCCTTGTAAAAGCCGTAAGTTCCCTTGATGTCGTTAAATGAACCTGCCATTTCACCAAAAGTCATGATGGTGAAACGATCTCCCACTGTGGAGCTTGTATCCATCAAGGAGCTTGATATCCAGGGTCCCACCAAGAGTGGCCTTGTTCGTTACATTGATCTGATCATGTTCGTTGGCAGCTCCGGCTCCACCGTTTCCAGCGATTTCGATTTCCAGTGTTCCGGAGGGAAGTTGAGTGAATTCAGTGACGTTTTGCACCCCGGGAGACTAGCCGGGAGCCACAGTCCCTGTGTTAAAAAGGTCAATC
>Ga0181582_10002700_pt1 | contig 14119 bp, 12 predicted proteins | sample 071ome_32_FD_132438 | JGI IMG/M metagenome (GOLD analysis project Ga0181582, IMG submission 132438) | Coastal salt marsh microbial communities from the Groves Creek Marsh, Skidaway Island, Georgia - 071405AT metaG (megahit assembly) | ecosystem: Environmental > Aquatic > Marine > Intertidal...
ACTTTGAGTTAAAAAACTTACCGCTCATTTCACCAAGTTACCTGACTATGATAGACCTTATGAAGTCATTATTAGTCAAAAGAGACGCAAAAACAGTTAACGAAATTCAAAATCGTATTCTTATTCCTATTTTTACGCTTTTAATTGCTTTCACAGCAATTGTGGTTTTACTGAGAATAAACAATTCTTTTTCATTAACAAGACAAATTACAATTGGCGTTATTTTATCTATTCTAGCTTTCTATTTAATTAGATTATTATCTCTTTTCACACAGCTAGAGATCTTTTCTTTTATCACTATAATATTCATAATCATGGTAATGCTAGCGTTAAGTATCTTGTTGTACAAAAAGTTCTAAAATGGCCACTAAGTTAAAAACTATCTCTTCAATTAAAACAAAGATTCCGAGCAAATATGCTGTCCTCTTATTAAACGATGACTATACATCAATGGAGTTTGTTGTTGAGGTGCTTCAAAGATTTTTCAATAAGTCAACTGATGATGCTCAAACCTTAATGCTCAAAATTCATATCGAAGGTGAAGCAATATGTGGAATTTTTTCATTTGATATTGCTCAAACCAAGGTAACTCAAGTCACGGAATTTTCCCGTAAAAATAACCAACCTTTAATGAGTGTTATTAAAGAATTGAACGAAGTTTAGTTTGCTATAATTAATTCATGATAGAAGGGAAACTTCAACAAGAAATTAATCAGATCATGGCATCTGCTCGGGAAAGTAGACTAGAGTTTGTTACTGTAGAACATTTGCTTTTAGCTCTTTTAAACACGTCAGAAGTTACTGCATTTTTAAATCTTAGAAATGTCAATATTGTAAGTCTTAGAGCTGAACTACTTCAATACATCGACAATAATACACCCACTGTCGCACAGGATAGTGAGTTAGATATCGTTCCTACTGTTGGATTTCAAAGAGTTTTGCAAAGAAGCGTTTACCAAGCTCAATCTGCTCAAAAATCTTCCGTGAATTCAATGAACGTATTGATAAGTATTTTCTCAGAAAAAGAATCTCATGCTGTATATTTGCTCAAACTAAACGATATTTCAAGGCTTGATGTAATGGAGCATTTGTCAAATTACCCGATTGAGGAAAATAGTGATGTCGGACCAAGCGAAACCTCGCAAAAAGAATCTTCTGGCTCTAATTTGAAAAAATATGCAGTTGATTTATGCAAAAAAGCCTCAGAAGGAAAAATTGACCCTATTATGGGTAGAAATGAGGAACTATTGAGGACTGTACAAGTACTTTCAAGAAGAAGAAAAAATAACCCTTTATTGGTCGGTCAAGCCGGTGTTGGAAAGACTGCAATTGCCGAGGGTTTGGCCAAAAAAATTTTTGATGGCAGTGTTCCTGAGGTTTTAAAAGATGCCAAAATTTTTTCTCTTGATATAGGAATTCTTATTGCTGGTACAAAGTATAGAGGTGATTTTGAAAAAAGATTAACTGCTGTTCTAGATGATCTCAGGAAAATACCTAATGGTATTCTTTTTATCGATGAAATTCACACCCTAATAGGTGCTGGAAGTGTATCAGGAGGCTCCTTAGATGCATCAAATCTCTTAAAGCCTGCACTAGCAGATGGATCGCTTAAGTGTATTGGATCTACCACATATGAGGAATATAGAAAGATTTTCGAAAAGGATCATGCTCTCACAAGAAGATTCCAAAAAATAGATATTGAAGAGCCCTCTGTCGAAGATTCTATAAAGATTTTGATTGGCTTGAAGAAGCATTATCAAGATCATCATAAAGTCAACTACTCTAAGGCAGCACTTGTCTCAGCAGTTGAACTTTCTCATAGGCATATGTCTGATAGACGCTTGCCAGATAAAGCGATAGATGTAATAGACGAAGTTGGAGCTTTACAAAGAATTCTTCCTGCTTCTAAAAGGAAGAAAAATATTGGAGTTGCTGATATTGAAGATATTGTCGCTAAGTTGGCAAGAATTCCAAGTAAGCAAATTTCGTCGGATGACAAGACTCTTTTGAAAGACCTTGAAAAGAGACTTAAACTTGGTGTTTTCGGTCAAGATCATGCTGTTGAGGTTTTATCATCTGCCATTAAACTCTCAAGATCAGGTTTAAATTTAACAGATATGCCACTTGGTTCATTTTTATTTGCCGGCCCTACAGGAGTTGGTAAAACAGAAATTTCAAAACAGTTGGCTTCAATACTAGGAGTGAAATTATTAAGATTTGATATGAGTGAATATATGGAAAGACACTCTGTATCAAAATTGATTGGTTCTCCTCCAGGATATGTTGGTTATGATGAAGGTGGACAATTAACTGAACAAGTTAATTCAAATCCATATGCTGTTTTATTATTAGATGAAATTGAAAAAGCGCACCCAGATATATTTAATATTCTTCTTCAAGTCATGGATAACGGGAAACTAACTGACGCCAATGGAAGAGAGGTTGACTTTAGGAATGTCATTTTGATAATGACTTCGAATGTCGGAGCTAGAAATGTTCAGCGATCTTCAATTGGATTTTCAGAGCAGGACCATTCTCTGGATTATGAACAAGAGTTGAAAAAAGTTTTTGCACCTGAATTTAGAAATCGTTTATCCGAAGTCATATTTTTTAATCCTCTGTCTAAAGAAACCATTATCTACGTTGTTAACAAATTCTTATTTGATCTAGAAAATATTTTGGAAGAGAAGAATGTATCTTTGGTTATCTCAGATGAAGCCAGGGATTGGTTTGCAAGTAATGGTTATGACAACCAAATGGGAGCAAGGCCAATGTCACGTCTCATTGAAAAGGAAATTAAAAAGCCTTTGTCTGATGAATTACTATTTGGTAGTTTGATTAATGGGGGTTCAGTCAAGGTGGGAGTTTGCAAAAATAAAATTGAACTTTCTTTTTCTAAGTGAGAATTTTATTAAGTAACGATGATGGCTATAACTCACCTGGAATTAGTCAATTAGCAGACACTCTTTCAAGAAAACACGAAGTCTTTGTTTTCGCCCCAAAATACAATAAATCTGCATCCAGTAGCTCTTTAACAATTGACAAACCATTAAAGCCTATCAAATTGAATGAGAAACTTTACTATCTTGATGGCACTCCCAGTGATTGCGTCCATATGGCTTTGTGTGGTTTTTTTGAGGATACATTTGATATTGTTGTTGCAGGGGTAAATTCAGGACCTAATTTAGGTGATGATGTGATATATTCTGGAACAGTTGCTGCTGCAATTGAAGGAAGATTTATTGGACTTCCTTCAATGGCTGTGTCTCTTGCAAGTTGGGGTGGCGTCTATTTTGAGACCGCTGCGCAGATAACTGATAAGTTAATCAATAGTATTCATTTTGCTGAACTCTCACCGAGTACGATTCTAAATGTCAATGTGCCCGATATAGAGCTAAGTCAAGTGAAAGGTTTTCAAACTACATTTCTAGGTAATCGTCATCAGTCAGAAAACATTTATCCTGACAAAGATGATTGTTCCCAATTCTGGATTGGGGAAAATGGAAAGGAGGCTAAAAATGGTATCGGTACTGATTTTCATGCAATAAAAAATAATTATGTTTCAGTTACACCTCTACATATTGATCTTACCAATCAAAAGGAAATTACTTTAGTTGAGAAATGGTTACAGAAAATAGATTAACCTTCCCAACTATCTCTTAATGATACGGTTTTATTGAAAACTAATCTTGCCTCTGAGTCTTCATCTCTACAAAAATAACCGTTCCTCTCAAACTGGTATGCCTCATATAGTTTAGCTCCAATCATATTTGATTCAACAAAACCATAACACACATCTAGAGAGTTAGGATTTAGAAAATCTTCAAAATTCTGATGTTTTCCAGGGTTCTCTGTTGTAAATAACCTATCATAAATTCTGAATTCTGCTTTCATAGCTTGTGTCGCCTCAACATAATGAATCACACCTTTAATTTTTCTGCCATCGGCAGGGTTTTTGCCAAGTGTTTCGGGATCATATTGTGCATAAACTGTCGTTACATTTCCATCAAAGTCAGTATCGAATGTGGTTGCTTCAATAACATATGCATTTCTAAGTCGAACCTCTTTATTTAAACTTAATCGTTTGTATTTTGCATTCGGGGCAATTTCACAAAAATCTTCACGTTCAATGAATAATTCTCTTGAGAAGAAAATCTCTCTTTTACCTAAAGATTCATTTTGAGGGTGAATCGGCGCTTCAATTGTTTCGATTTTATCTTCAGGGTAATTCTCTATTATTACTCTTATAGGATTGATAACTGCCATCGTCCTTTTGGCTTTTAAGTTTAAATCTTCTCGAATGGAGTCTTCAAGGATTTTTATATCTGTAGTTGAGTCTACTTTGGAGATGCCTATTTTATCCACAAAATTTTTTATGCTCTGAGGAGTATAGCCTCTTCTTCTAAGTCCAGAAATTGTTGGCATTCTAGGATCATCCCAGCCAGAAACATGTTTATTTTCAACTAGCAATTTTAATTTTCTCTTAGAAACTACTGTGTACTCAAGATTAAGTCTTGAAAACTCATATTGTTGTGGCCTGTTAGGAATTTTAAAATCATCTAAATTATCAAGAATCCAATCATATAGCCTTCGGTTATCTTGGAATTCAAGAGTGCATAACGAATGAGTAATTCCTTCAATAGCATCAGAAATACAATGAGCAAAATCATACATTGGGTAGATTTTCCATGTGTTTTTTGTAATGTGATGGTCAGCTTTAATAATCCTATAAAGGGCTGGATCCCTCAGACAAATAATACTGCTAGACATGTTTATTTTTGCTCTCAAGACACATTCGCCTTCATTAAAATCACCACGAAACATTTTTTGAAATAGGTCAAGGTTTTCCTCAACCGACTGATTTCTATATGGACTATCAATGCCAGGCTTTTTTAGTGTTCCTCGATATTCTCTGATATCTTCGTTTGATAAAAAACAAACATATGCCAAATTTTTTTCAATTAATTCAATAGCTGACTTGTAAAAAATGTCAAAGTAATCAGAACTATTTTTAGTTGGATAACTCCATTCATAACCAAGCCATAAAATATCTTTTTCAATTAGATCGACAAAAGTAGCATCCTCTTTGATAGGATTGGTATCATCAAAACGGAGATTGCATTGTCCTGAGTAAAATTTTGCGATCTCAAAATTGAGAATAATTGATTTTGCATGGCCTATATGGAGATATCCGTTTGGCTCAGGAGGAAAACGAGTTTGAATTTTTTCATGTAATCCAACCTCTAAATCAGAATCAATTATGTTTGTAATAAAGTTTTTTTTCACAATTTTGGTTTTTTTGTAATGAAGATTCTATCGAAAGACATAAATTTAATAAATATTCTAATATTTTTATTTCCGATTTTGATAGGTACGATCAAAATAACTGGAAACTTAATTTTGCTTATTTTAGTTATTTATGGAATTTATTTAATCTTTACTGAAAAAATAAATCCCCTTAATGATGAGAGAACAAGGTTAATATCAATTGTATCTCTTTCATATTTTTTCATATATGCATTCTCAATATTTATTAACCATGGCTTTGATGGAAATTTTTTTCATCTTGGTAGGAAGCTTCATTACCTTCTTATCCCATTTCTGTGTATCGCACTTTTAAAGAGCACTTTAGATTTCGAAACCAAAATTTTGAGTATAAAACTTGCTTCAATTTCAATGGGAATAATAGCACTACTTGAGTTGTTTTTATCTTCAGAAAGGGTTGTAAGGGCAAGTGGAATGGTAAATGCCAACATTTTTGCTGATATTGCAGCTCTTTTTGTGGTTTTTTCAGTTTTAAATTTTCGTGAAGAGTCAAAATCTTCTAAAACTCTTTCCATAGTTGCTGTTATTCTTGGGCTTATATCAGTTATAGGTTCAGGTAGCAGAGGGTCATGGATCGCCTTATTTGGCATGTTTATAATTTATATTTTTTTGGTTTTCCCATCTTTTAAAGATTTTAAATTTAAGTTTTTCTCATTGTTAGGATTATTTTTTCTATCAATCGCTATATTTTTCATGATTCCTTCAGCGCAAGATAGATTTAATCTTGGAGTGCAAAATACAAGCGACTCATTATCGAATATTGAAAATCAATCTTCTGTTGGCGAAAGGTTCCTGATGTGGAGAGCAGGTATCGAAGCCTTCAAAGAGTCACCTATATTTGGATATGGTTATAGAAGCGCCAATCAAGCGGCAGCTTTATATGCCCCGACTGAAGCGCATGATATCAAAGACTATACGCATCTTCATAATGAGTATATCACTACCTTAGTTTCATCAGGAATACTAGGGTTGGTCGCTTTATTTTTTATGCTATTTCTTCCATTTAAAAGATTTTCCAGCGTTTTAAAACAAAACTTTTATGTTAAAAAATATAGTCAAATGGGATTAATACTCATATCAGGATATTTGTTATTTGGTATTTCACATATAGCCTTTGGCGAAGAGCATATAAATGCAGTTTTCATTTTTTTTATTAGCACTGCTTTATTGGGCATTTATGATTCGACTATTACAGAAAATCATTCGGGATAAGTTTTATATATCTTCTTTTACTTATAGGGATTAGCATAATTTGCTTTAAGCCAAGAAGGAGTTGAAACTTTAATCGTTTAAATCTATAGGTCACACCTCCCTTCATGTTTTTTGCTGAGCTAACAGTCGACTGAGATATTGAATTGCAGTCAAAATTTTTAAGGTTAATTTTGTAGAAGTCACAATGATCAAATTGAACTGCGACGGCTGGCTCGACTTGGAACGATTTAAGATTGTTACAGGAAGTTATATGAGCATCAGCGAGTGCGACCCCATTTCTTCTTTCATGATCAAGTAGCTTAATTGCTCCATTTTTTGAAAGAATATAAGCTGCTGCCCCAGTCCTGTCTTGATAAAGTCTAAAAAGTTCATGGTAGCCATCAATAGTGATAGAGTTTCTAGAAACGAATTTTCTTCTACCTCTGTTCTCCAAGTTAATTAAATCATAATTCTGTCTCATCAAGGATATTGACTCAAGTAGTGAAACAATCTTTTTTGATAAAAGAACATCATCTTCAAAAATCAAAGACGGTAAATTATCATTTGAAATTATCTCCCATATTTTTTTGTGTGAGAGGTAGCATGCAAGTTCGGTATTTTTCATCGGTCTCAACCATTGCTTGCTAAGAGTATGAATTTGTTCTTGAGGAATATCTCTTGGTGTAACAGCATCAATTAGTTCGAATTTAAGTTCTAAATCATTAAATTGTTGTTTAAGAATCTTCCTTCTAGAATGCGAAGAAGATAGAGATATAACATATACCTTGAGCTTCATAATGATGATCTAATTTTTAGAATTTATAAGAAAGTATAATCTACTAAAAAAAATGATTAATGTAAATGAAATATTCCCGTAATTTTTATCAAATAAAATCAAATGATGAAATATTCACTATTATCAAAGGTGAAAAAAGTAAGATTGGCTATTACAATCTGCCATTTCAGGATATATCTGAAATTAAAAAGTATTGTTTATCAATCAAAGCAAATTACATTGTTCTTATTGGTCTTGGTGGATCAAGTTTGGGCACAAAAGCAATTTTTGAATTTCTCGATCCAACATTCAAATATGAGAAGAAATTAGTTTTTCTCGATACTAGTGATCCAAGAAAAATTAATAATTGCTTATCCAAAATTGATTTAACAAACTCGCATTTTGTGGTTGTTTCTAAATCAGGCAAAACAATAGAAGTTAATGCAATATTAAAGCATGTTGACAATTTTGTAGATATCAATAATAAGAATTCAACAGTTATCAGTGAACTTGAGAGTCCCCTTCACAAATTCGCATCAAAAAATAAAATTCCTTTCTTTGAAATTAAGAAGAATATTGGAGGAAGGTTTTCTGTATTTAGTCCAGTGGGCCTGATTCCACTAGCTATGGTTGGCATTAAAATAGATCTGTTATTATCTGGATGTAGAAAAGTACATGATGATTTTTTTTCCCAAGGTGGTTATTACAAAAATATTTTTGAGAAGGCAAGATTTATAGTTGAAAATAAATCCAGGTTTTCAATAAATACTCTCTTTTCTTATTCTTCTTTCTTAGAAGGTTTTAATAGGTGGTATGTCCAGTTATGGGCCGAATCTCTTGGAAAGAAAAATGTTAATGAGACAAGACAAGGCTTAACTCCTATCGGACTTATCGGTCCTGAGGATCAACATAGTTTTCTGCAATTAATATGCGATGGGGTAAGAAATAAAACCATTACTTTTATAACAATTGATCAAGACGGCTCTGATAAACAAAAAATCACATCAAAGGATAAGTTCTCCGACTTGAATTCCTCAAGTGCTTATGACGTTGATTTAGTAACACTCTTAAAGTTGCAATCAATATCTACAATGGAATCACTTCTTATGCAGGATGATATCCCAATTGATATGATAAAAATTCCGACAATCGATGAATATAATATTGCTAAGCTAATGTATAGCTTTCAGCTTTTAACTTCATGTATTGGAGCCTTTCTTCAGATTAATACCTATAATCAACCCGGAGTAGAGGATGGTAAGAAGATATTATTCAGCAAATTGAAAAAATTACAATGAATAGATTGTCTAAGTGTGTTTTCCCCATTGCTGGTAAAGGAACAAGATTTTATCCAGTAACAAAATCAATTCCTAAAGAAATGTTGCCTGTTGGAAGAAAACCATTAATACATCATGCAATTGATGAGGCGTGTGATGCAGATTTTTTAGATATCATTTTTATAACCAACAAGTCAAAAAAAGCAATTCAAAATTATTTCACTATTGACTCCAGTTACAATAACGAACAACTTGAGACATTAAACAATCTTATAAATAAGATTAATGTTAAAAATATTTTTCAAGAAAGGATGCTTGGACTTGGACATGCAATTAGTCTAAGTTCACATCAAATTGACGATGAACCTTTTGCTGTGATTCTTCCTGACGATTATTGCCCAAATACTTTTGGCGTTATAGGTCAACTAAAAAAAGTTTATCAAAATTATCCAGATAAATGCATAGTTGCTGTTGAGGAGGTATCGTCTGAGAGGGTTAATCAGTACGGCATTGTTAGTTTTGATAAAAAAGAAGCATCTAAAGACGTTTTTCAACTTAGTGGTTTAATTGAAAAACCAGAGATTTCAATAGCACCAAGTAATTACGCTGTAATTGGAAGATATATATTTACTCCAGAAATTTTTCAATATATCGAAAAGAAGTCTTCTACAGTTTTTAGCGAAATTCAGATAACTACTGCGTTAAATCAGCTAGCAAAACTTGGCAAAGTCATAGGTGTGAAGTTTAAAGGGAAACGTTTTGATTGTGGAAATTTACCAGGTTACATTGAGGCTAATCTTAGTTCGACTGACTCATGAAAGTATTAATTTTTCAAACTGGAGAACCTCTAAGTATCGATTACAATAATTCGAAGCCAATGAGGGCAATGAACCTAAAGAATTCCCTACTCAAGATGGGTCAAAATGAAGTTCTGACGATTTCTTCAAATTTTTTTCATCAGAAGAAAATTCATCGCGTTCAAAATTGTGAAGAATTTTATCAAGATAATACAATCCTTATTAATAGTCCTGGCTATAAAAAAAATATAGGCATAGGAAGAATAGTAGATCACTGTATTTTGGGTATAAATTTAAAAAGAAAACTAAAAAAAATAACTTTTCAGCCTGATGTGGTTTTTATAGGGTACCCGCCTATATTTTCCTCTTACGTGCTAACCAATTTTTTTAAGAAGAAGAATATACCAATTGTGATAGATATAAAGGACCAATGGCCAATTATCTTCACAAATGTTTTTGGAAATTCTTTTCGGCCTATACTCAGGATTGCTTTATCTCCATTATATTTTTTATCAAAAAAAACATTTAGCAATGCTGATTTGATTTGCTCAATCTCGAAAGAATTTTGTGAATGGGCTAAAAATTATGCAAATATTCCAGAAAAAGACTCCTATATCCTGCCTTTGACATCTAAGGAAAATACATTGAGTAAAGAACAAGATTCTATAATAACTAGTTGGCTTGATACACTTGGTATCTTTCAAGAAAATTCGATTAATATAGTTTTTTTAGGGTCATTCTCAAGAAGTTTTGATTTTAAAGTTATTGCAGAAGTTGCTTTTGAATTAATTAAAATAAGACCAGATATTAATTTTTTATTTTTTGGTGATGGTGAACAAAAGACTTTCTTAACAGAAATTTCAAAAAAATTAAACAATTTCAAAGTATTTGATTGGATTGATGCAGATAAAGTAGATATGGTTTTAAAAAAATCTGATTTGGCCCTTGCGCCTTATCAATCTTCTGATGATTTTATGATGTCCATTCCAAATAAAGTTATAGATTACCTCAGGCTTTCAATTCCGATTTTGTCTTCACTTCATGGAGAAGTAGAAAAATTAATTTCAAAAGAAAAAGTAGGGTTTACATACTGCTCTGCAGAAGAACTTATAGATTTTTTGACACATATAAAAAAGAACAATATAAAAAATATGTTTAACAATTCCAGAGATTTATATGACAAAGAGTTTGATTTTGACAGAAATTACATTAAATTTATTAAGGTACTTGAAGATATAGTTGCAAGAAAAAAATAAAGTTTAATTTTATGAAGAATAATCTAGGAAAGTTATCTGACCCTCTTGAATTCCATGACTCTTTGGATATAAACTCCTGCGATAGTGAGAGATTAATAAAATTTCTAAATAAATTAATAACCATAAGGAAAGCTGAGCAAAAATTGGCCTTTGGAAAAGAGAAGGGGTTTATTAAAGGACCTGTTCATTTAGGTGTTGGGCAGGAGGCAATTGCTGTAGGAATTTCAGAAAATCTTAATAAAACTGATAGAGTTTTTGGAGCCCACAGATCCCATTCACATATCTTGTCTCTTAATTTAGATATTTATAAACTTTTTGCAGAAGTACTAGGAAGAATTACGGGTTTTTCCAGGGGAATGGGTGGGTCAATGCACCTTTATGATAAAGAAAACGGTTTCTTTGGATCAACTCCAATTGTTGCGGGGACTGTATCCATTGCACTTGGTGCTGCTCTTGCAGCTAAAATGCAAGATAATAATGATATCGCAGTTGCTTATATTGGAGATGGTGCTTTTGAAGAGGGTGTTGTTCATGAATGTTTAAATTTTGCATCACTTCATAATCTACCAATTCTTTTTGTTGTTGAGAATAACTTGTTTGCTAGTCATATGAATATCTCACAAAGACAGCCTAATAATCAAATTTCTCGTTTTTCCAAAGCTAATGAAATTGAATATAAACTGCTTGATGGCAATAATGTAGAGTTGATTTATAAAGAATCTAAGAAATTAGTTGATTCTATGAGGCAAGAAAACAAACCTGCTGTTATAGAACTTGTTACTTATAGGTGGTATGGTCATGTTGACTGGAGAGAGGATATTGATGTTGGAGTAGAAAGATCTAAAGAAGATATCCAAAATTGGAAGAAAAGGGACCCTATTGCTAGATTGACAAAAGCCATGATAGAAAATAGTATTTGGTCCGCTGAGCAGAATTCAGCACTAGAGAAGAAAATTGAAAAGAGCATAGAATCAGCCTGGTTATCAGCTTTAGATGACAAGACCCCAGAAGCTAAAGTATTGCTCAATAACGTATATAAAGATAATGTGTAAGAAGCAATTTAATTATGGAACAGCAATCCTAGATGCTTTTGAATATCTATTAGACAACTATCCTGAGGTTTTTGTTATTGGTCAAGGGCTTTGGAGTCCATGGTATGTTGGTAATACAATGACTAACTTAGATAAGAAATATGGCAAACATAGAATTATAGACACGCCAGTTTCAGAATCGGCAGTCACAGGAGCAGGGGTTGGGGCTTCTCTTTGTGGTATGCGCCCAATTGTTGTCCATCCTAGAATGGATTTTATGTTGTATGCTATGGACCCTATAGTAAATCAAGCTGCAAAGTGGTCATATATGTTTGGAGGGCAATCCAATCCATCCGTTACTATTCGAGCGATTATTAATAGAGGTGGAGAGCAAGGTGCGCAACATTCTCAAGCTTTGCATGCATGGTTTGCGCATGTACCAGGCCTTAGGGTTGTTATGCCTTCTTCTGTAGAGGATGCCAGGGATTTGCTTATTGCCTCTGTTTTGTGTGATGACCCAGTTATATATATCGATGACCGCTGGCTATATGACCAGGAAGATGAACTCCCTCCTGCAAAAGAAATCGTTTTAGAAAAAGAAGGGCCAAGGATCGTAAAAATGGGGCAAGACATAACTATTGTTGCATCTGGATATGCTACTTTTCTTGCTAAAGAGTCAATACTCAGATTAGAAAAAATGGGAATAAATCCTGAAATTATTGACGTTAGGGTATTAAATCCCTTTGATTATGGAAAGATTATAACTTCAGTTCAAAAAACCAAGAACCTTGTAGTCATTGATCCTGGATCTTTATCCTGTGGTTTCTCAGCAGAGGTAATCTCAAGAGTTGTAGAAAATATTGACCCTGGTTTATTAAGGACAACCCCAAGGAGAATTGCTTTACCGGACTCTCCGGCGCCAACTAGTAAAAATCTTGAAGATGAATATTATCCTAATGTTGATAAAATTATCTTTGAAATAAAACAATTAATAGGAGAACTATGAAAAGATCTGTCCCTTTTTTTGATTACCCTAGGCTATGGTCTGATGAAAAAGATGAGCTGCAGCAAATAATAGATAAAACAGCCTCAACCGGGGGGTTTATTATGCAACAGTCTCTGGAAGATTTTGAGAAAGATCTTGCTACTTTTTCTGGTTGTAACTACGCTGTAGGTGTAGGAAATGCAACAGATGGCATGGAAATTTTTCTAGAGGCGATAGGACTCAAGAAAGGTGATGAGATTATCATATCCTCTCACACTATGCTTGCTACTGCTTCGGCAATAAAAGTTGCTGGAGGTATACCGGTCCCTGTTGATATTGGCGATGATAATTTAATAGATCCTATTTCAATTGAAGAAGCTATTAATAATAATACTGTAGGAATAATGCCGACTCAATTAAATGGTCGAATATGCAATATGGATGCAATCTCAAAGATTGCAAAAAAATATGGTTTATTTATTGTAGAAGATGCTGCTCAAGCTCTTGGAGCAACATATAAAGGCAATCATGCAGGATCATTTGGACTAGCAGCAGATATTAGTTTTTTTCCTGCCAAAGTTTTAGGCTGTCTTGGAGATGCAGGGGCAGTTCTTGTAAATGACAAAAAACTTTACAATAAAATTTATGAGATTCATGACCATGGCAGAAATCATAATGGAGATGTTGTAAGATGGGGAAGAAACTCTCGTCTTGATAATATTCAAGCGGCTATTTTAAAATACAAATTAAATAATTATTCTGAAGTCATTAACAGACGTAGAGAGATAGCAACAATATACAACCAAAGACTTTCTTCAATTGAAGAATTAAAATTACCTCCTGGACCATCAAATGAAGATCATTTTGATGTTTATCAAAATTACGAACTATCGGCTAAAAATCGTGACGGTTTAAAGCTGTTCTTGAATGAAAATAAAATAGGAAGTTTGATTCAATGGGGCGGTAAGGCAATTCATCATTTTACTCAACTTGGCTTTACCGAAAATCTCCCAAAGACCGACGCTTTTTTTGAAAGTTGTATTATGTTGCCTATAAACATGTTTGTTTCTAATGACGATGTCAATTATGTTTGCGATGTTGTTGAGGAGTTTTACAGGTCTTGATTAAGAGATTTTTCGATATTGTTTTTTCATTCTGTGGACTATTGATATTCTCGCCTGTTCTATTGACTTTTATTTTTCTAATTTGGATAAATGATAAAGGAAATCCTCTTTATTCTGCAAGTAGAGTAGGAAAAGATAATAAGACTTTCAGAATGATTAAATTGAGATCGATGGTTCTTAATGCTGATAAGACCGGAGTTAGTTCAACTAGTTCTAATGATAATAGAATTACACCAATTGGAGCTATTATTAGAAAATATAAATTAGATGAGTTAATGCAACTTTGGAATGTACTCACAGGAGATATGAGCCTTGTGGGACCAAGACCAAATGTTGAGTCTGAGACAAGAAACTATAC
>Ga0181582_10002702_pt1 | contig 14100 bp, 16 predicted proteins | sample 071ome_32_FD_132438 | JGI IMG/M metagenome (GOLD analysis project Ga0181582, IMG submission 132438) | Coastal salt marsh microbial communities from the Groves Creek Marsh, Skidaway Island, Georgia - 071405AT metaG (megahit assembly) | ecosystem: Environmental > Aquatic > Marine > Intertidal...
ATGGCCGATCGCATGGCGATGCGCATTGTCGAGGCCGCAGGCCTCAACAAGATATCGCCCGAGACCGAAAAGATGCTTTTGCTGCCGCCCTTGCCGAAGGTCGACAATGTGGAAGCGCTGACCTTTTCCGGCGGCGTATCGGAATTCGTCTATGGTAATGAAAGCGCCTCGTTCGGCGATCTTGGTCCGCAACTCGCGCAATGCACGCGCTTGCGGGTGGAAGCTTTCGACGTTCCGATCGAACAACCAGTCGCAACCATCCGGGCGACCGTGGTCGGTGCCTCGCAATATACGGTGCAGCTTTCGGGCACCACGATCTATATCGCCCCGACGGAGGCGATCCCGATCCGCAACGTGCCTGTGCTGGCCGCCGATTTCGATTTCTCCGGCGCGGAGATCGACCCGGACAGCATTGCCGCCGCGATAAACACCGCGCGGACGCGGCTTGACCTCGCCGATGCGGATTCGCCGCTGGCGCTCTCATTCACCTGGAAGGGTTCGGCCAGTTTTCAGCGGCTGGAACAGTTCGGTCGCGGCGTCGAAAAGGCGCTAAAGGAGAATATCGATCGCGGAATCCCGCTGGTGCTTGTCAATGACGGCGATATCGGCGGTCTTGTCGGGATTCACCTGAAGGAAGAAATGAAACTTTCCTGCCCGGTGATTTCCATCGACGGGGTCACGCTGCACGAATTCGATTTCATCGATATCGGTGAGATGATCAACGCCTCCGGCGCCGTGCCGGTGGTGATCAAGTCGCTGGTTTTCCCGCCGGTGAGTGTTTAGGGACGCCCGTTACCCCAACTTCACCGCCGTGCCGTTGGCGCTGACCATCAGCATATTGCCGTTATCATCGCTGATGGCCTCGTAATCAAGATCGACCGCGACCACCGCATCGGCGCCGAGCTCCTGCGCTTCCTCGATCAGGCTTTCCAGGGCCGCGGCCTTTGCCTTGCGAAGTTCCTTTTCGTAAGACCCCGAACGGCCGCCGACGATATTGCGGATACCGGCGAACATATCGCGGAAAATATTTGTTCCCATCACCGCATCGCCCGAGACGATACCGAGATATTGCGTGACCTGTTTGCCTTCGATGGTTTCGGTGGATGTAACGATCATTTGCCGTCAACCTCCGGCGCGCTCTCACCGTATTTACCCTTGAAGATAAAATCGGAAAGCGGATGGCGCTCGCGCTCCTCGATCTCGCGACCGGGAAGGTCCTCGATCAAGGCCTCCGGCTCGCCCTGATAGCCGAGTACAATGCCGCAAATGACGTCGACATGGTCGGGCACGTCATAGGTTTCGCGGACCGCCTTGAAATCAATTCCGGCGAATTGATGCACCACCAGGCCACGCGATTCCGCCTCAATCGTCAGCTGAGCCGACGCCATACCCGCGTCGAACTGATGCCAGACATTGGCATGGCCACTCGGCAGATCGATCGGTTCCGCCAGCACATATCCGATGACCGGCGCGGTGCGGGTCCAGCGCTGGTTGCGGTCCAGCGTGCAGTTCTGCGCTGTCTCCCACGCATCCGGATCGTTTTTCGTCGCCAGAATATAGCGCCAGGGCTGCAAATTGTTGCAGCTCGCGGACCAGCGCGCGGCCTCAAACAGTGCGACCAGCGTGTCGTTATCGACCGGTTGATCGGTAAAGGATCGCGGCGACCAGCGCTGACGGATCAGATCGTGAACCGGCTGGCTGGTAATTGCGGGTTTTCTCAATGCCATGGGGAACCTCGTCTCAAATGATCGTATAGAGCAATACGGGCCTGACAAACTTCCCGCAAGGGATAGAATAGAGAAAACTTCTGACGGGAAAATGATGGCGACGAATTTGGGCGTCACGCTGGCGGATCCCGCATTGCCGCCGGATGTGTTCGAGGAAATGGAACGGCTGAACGCGGAGGCCGCACCGCTGCATATCTGGCTGCGGACGCGCGCCAACCAACCGCAGAAAAAGCCCTGGCATCTTGGTGAGGCGGAAACCCCGCAACCAATTCCCGCCGACGCCGACACCGTGCGTCCGCCGCCGCCGGTCTACAAGCCGGCGCCGCATCTATGGAAGTGGAAAGAAATCGAGCCCTATCTGCACCGGATTGCGGAAATCGCGCCTCTGGAATTTACCGAGCGCCAGCAATTCCTGCTGGTCAATCCCGGTTGCGGCGGGGCGCTTCAGGTGACCAACACCATCCGCGTCGCCGTATCGATTTATAAACCGGGCGACCAGGCGGTCACCCATCGTCACACGCCGAACGCCAGCCGCACGATCCTGTCGGACGCCGGCGGCTATACAACGGTGGAAGGCGAAATCTGCAAGGCCGGACGCGGCGATCTGATTCTCACCCCCAACGGCACCTGGCACGGCCACGGAAATAACGACGATGCGCCGGTCATCTGGATGGATGTGCTGGACTGGCCTGTATTGGAACGGCTGGACTGTATCTGGCTGGAGGAAGAAGACGAGGCAAAGGCCGCAAATGCCCCCGCCCCCTCGCCCGACTGGTCGGGACGCCATTACGGCGCGGGCGGCATGGTGCCCGCCCGGCGCGATCACCGGCGCGGCATCGGCCAGGGCAATTCGCCGATGTTTCATTTCAAGGGACCCGACATCCGATCCATGTTGGAAGGCATGTCGAGCGAAGAGGGCGATCCGTATGACGGCATCGCCATCGAGTTCACCAATCCGGTGGACGGCGCCGCCCCCTTCACAACGCTGGGCTATGGTGCGCAGCTTTTGCGGGCGGGCGAAGCAACCCAGGCGAGCCGGGCAAGCGCCGGCATGCTATATTGCTGCATCGAAGGATCGGGCGTCACCGAGATCGCCGGCACCGAATATGCCTGGGAGAAAAACGATATCTTCGTCGTACCCAACCATCTCTGGCACCGGCATATCAACGGATCGGCTAGGGAAAACGCCATTCTCTATACGATTTCCGACCGGCCGCTTCTGGAAAAGATCGGCCACTACCGGCGCCAGGGAAAGACCACCACAGGCGCGGTCATCGATTTGACAAACGACTGAGGGAGAGAGAGCCATGACCGTTCGCATACCGGAAACCCAACGCCAACCGGCCCAAGCCGGAAAACCGGTGATCGATCCTGCTGAGTGGACCGGCGATCAGCTAGAGGCCTGCGATGACTGGATTCATCCGCTGACGGAGGCGGAAATCGCCGATATCGACCGTGCCGTGCGCAAGGTGGAAGCTGACGGGCTCGATATCATGGAAATATCGAAAGACAATTTCGAACTGCCGGTGTTCGGCGAATCCTTGAAGACCATCCGCGAGCAGCTCCTCTCCGGGCTCGGCCTGACCCTGATCCGGGGTTTTCCGATAGAACGCTATAACCGGGCGCAGGCGGCAGCGGCTTTCTTCGGGATCGGATCGCATCTGGGACGCGCGGTCTCGCAGAACGCCAAGGGGCATATGCTCGGCCATGTCAAAAAGCTGACGGACGCGGATTACAACACAGATGCCCGCGAACGCGGCTATCGTACCAATGTCGATCAACGTTTCCATTCAGACAGCTGCGACATCGTCGGGCTGATGGTGCTGCAAACGCCCAAATCGGGCGGTCTCAGCAGTATCGCCAGCACCGTCGCCGTCCATAACGAGATGCTGAAACGTCGCCCGGATCTCGCGGCCGCGCTCTCCAAACCATCCTATTGGGACCGCCGCAACGAAGTGCCTGACGGAAAGGACCCGTGGTATGTCCTCCCGGTCTTCAACTTTGTCGATGGCTGGTTCAGCTGCCGCTATGGCCGGCAATATATCGATTCGACCCAACGGTTTGAGCAGGTCCCGCGCACCACGCCGGAAGAAGCCGAAGGTCTGGATTTCTTCGATCAGCTTCTCGCGGAGCAGCACATGAAGATGACCTTCCAGAAAGGGGATATCCAGTTCCTCTATAACCACACGACGGTCCATGGCAGGACGGCGTTTGAGGACTGGCCGGAGCCGGAACGCAAACGGCATCTGTTTCGGCTGTGGCTGTGCGTCGATGGCGAACGTCCCTTGCCGGAGGTGCTGGCCGAACGGGTCCAGGGCGGCATCGTTACGGCGGACACCCGGTTTCACGCGCCGTTGGAGGCCGAATAGCCGTCAGGTTTTCCGGTTTTCGTTTTCGGAGCGCCAAAGCGCCGTAAAATTCTTTGCCGGCTCGGAATAATCGACCCTGCGGCAGGCTAGATAGAGCGGCGCGATCAATGCGGGCCGCGCTCTAACCGCCAAGAAGCGAACGCCGGGCATGGCGAGCGCCGATAGTGATTGCGGCACGAAAGAAACACCGATTCCCGCCGCCACGAGATTAAGCGTCGAGACAATCTGCGGCGCCTCCTGCACGATATCAGGGTTAAACCCCGCCCGCGCACAAGCGCCCACGATGGCATCAAACAGGCCGGGGCCGGATTGCCGCCGATAGAGAATAAAGGGCGCGTCGCGGAACCGGCTCAACGATATCGGTTCCTTTTCCGATGCCAGCGCATGATCAGCGGGGATCGCCGCGACCATTGGCTCTTCCACCGCGGGAAGGATCCGCAACCCCTCCGCATTTCCGATATTGGAACGGACAAATGCAACATCGATGCGTTCCGCCTGCACGGCCTCCGCAAGAATGCCGGTGCCGTCCTCCACGAGTTCCAGCGAGACACCGGGCCAGGCGCGTTGAAATTCACGGATCAGGCCCGGCACAATCGGATTATGGGGAGCAGAGCTGGTAAAGCCGACCGACAACCTGCCCTGTTCGCCCCGCGCGGTACGCTTTGCACGGACCAGCGCATTCTCCACCCGCTCAAGGATATCCCGCGCATCGCTGTAAAACGCCTTTCCCGCGTCGGTCAGCTCCACCCCGCGCGGCTTTCGCCGGAAAAGCTGTATGCCGAGTTCTTCTTCCAACGCCTTGATTTGCTGACTGAGCGGCGGCTGCTGGATGCCCAGCCGTTCAGCCGCCCGTGTAATGTGGCTTTCCTCGGCGACGGCAGCGAAATAACGAAATTGGCGAAGCTCCATATCCATATTTTTTACATATGAATAATGCATAAACAATATATTTTTATATATGTCTTTTCCGCATTAGCTTCTCTTCGAATTCACCGAGGAGAGAAACGATGTCCATATGCTTTCATTCCCGACGGAACCCCATCACGCCTCTTCGTCTCACCGAGATCATTCTGCGGCCGGCCCGATGGCTTTCCGGTCTGGGGCAATCCATCGCGGATGGCAGACGAATGTCGATCCGTTACGGGGCCGTTATGCGCACAACTGAAGATCGCAGAAACCCGGACGAACCGAGCAACCATCAGATCGTGGACGACCTGCGGACACGGATCGCAGACCGGGAACGGGATTCTATCTGAGAACGAACGGGTTCGGGACTTCAGTCGCGGTGGATATCCACACGCATTTCTGCTGTAGATACTCCTTGACCATTTCCTGACCACTCTCGCGCCCAAGACCGGAGCGTTTATACCCGCCAAACGGCGACATATAGCTGACCGCCCGATAGGTATTGATCCAGACGGTGCCGGCTTCCAGCCTCTCCGCCATGACCATGGCGCGGCGGATATTCTGGGTCCAGACACCGGCGGCGAGTCCGTAGACCACGTCATTGCCGATCTCGATCGCTTCTTCCTCGTCCTTGAACGGGATGATCGACAACACCGGCCCGAAGATTTCCTCCTGCGCGATCCGCATGCCGTTGTTCACACCGGTAAAAATCGTCGGCTGCACGAACCAGCCATCGCCGCATTCGGGTGCCGCGGCCTTGCCGCCGCCGAGGGCGACCTCCGCCCCTTCACCCTTGCCGATATCGATATAGTCGAGAATTTTCTCATATTGCGGAATATTGGTGACCGGACCGACCTGGGTATCGAAGCTCATCGGATCACCCATCTGCGCGGTCGAGGCCAGCTCCACCAGCTTGTCGACAAACTCGTTATGGATGTTTTCCTGGACCAGCAGACGCGAGCCCGCAATGCAGGTCTGGCCGGTCGCCGCGAATATGCCGGAGACAACGCCCTTCACCGCATTCTCCATTTCAGCGTCGTCGAAAACGATGTTGGGCGATTTCCCGCCGAGCTCCATCGTCACATGCTTCATATTCTTGGCCGCCGCCTGATAGATATGCGCGCCGGTCGCGTCCGATCCGGTAAAGGCGACCTTCGCCACCTTCGGATGTTCGACCAGCGGGGCGCCCGTATCGGCGCCGAACCCGGTCACCACATTGATTACGCCGGGCGGAAACCCGACTTCCTCAACGATTCTCATGAATTCGAGAGTGGAGGCCGACGTGTATTCCGACGGCTTGATCACCGCCGTGTTGCCCGCCGCCAGCGTCGGTGCCAGTTTCCAGGCAAGCAACAGCAACGGAGAATTCCACGGCACGATGCAGGCAACCACGCCGAGCGGTTCCCAGACCGTGTAATTGAATGTCGCCGGCTTATCGATGGGAATGACGGACCCTTCGACCTTGTCCGCCAGCCCGCCGAAATAGTGATACCACTGGGTCAGGTACTTGCACTGCACCGACATCTCGGCAATCAGCTTGCCGTTGTCGCGCACCTCGGTCTCAGCCAGATCGTCCGCCGCCGCCATTAGCGCGTCACCCAGCTTTCGCATCAGGGCGCCCCGGGCCGTCGGCGTCATCGAGCGCCATTCACTGCCCGGCCGTCCTGCGCGCCAGGCGGCTTCCACCGCCGCGTCGACATCCTCGGCATTACCTTTGGGAATCAAGGCCCAGGGTTGCGCCGTATAGGGGTTAAAGCTCTCGAAGGTCTCGCCCCCGGATGAATCGACCCATTCTCCGTCGATCACCATCTGATATTTCTTGAGATCGGCCATGATCCTTCTCCGTAATTATTTCTGTGCCGTGTCGCCCAGAAGCTCTGCCCGAAAACGATGCTTGATCGCCAACCCATCCTTTTCCGGTAGCGTCATCGGCTGGTCCACCGCCGTTACCTTGATGTCGAAAAACACCGGCCCCGGCGCATCGAAAATCAGCGGGATGGCTGCCACAAGATCGTCCTCCGTCCGGACCGTAGCCGTCAGTCCGAAACCCGCTCCCTTTGCCATCGCGGCAAGATCGACGCCATGCGCGGTCGCGGTCTCCTGCATGCCGGTCTCGCCATAATGCTGATTGTCGATTATCCCGATGGCGAGGTTCTCCGGTTTCTGGATGGCAACGGTTGCAAGACTGCCGATACCCATCAGCATTTCTCCGTCGCCGGTTAACACCAATATGCGCCGGTCCGGCTGCGCCAACGCCAGCCCCAGCGCAGTCGGCACCGCGCCGCCCATCCCGCCCCAGAGATAGAAATTATTCGGATGATCGCCAACCGCCGCCGCATCCCAGGTCGGCGCGCCGAGCCCGGTTACCAGTAATGCGTCGCCGCGTGCGGCCAGGATGCGCGAAACCACATCGCGCCTATCAAGAACAATATCGCTCGAATCCGCCATTACTTGTCCCAGTTCTTGAAGCCGATGACCTTTTGGCCGATCAGCACCGCCACCATGCGCCCGGCCTCGAAGGAGAGTTTCGCGGCGGCAGCCACGGTTTCGGGTACGTCTTCGGGAGCGTCCGCGCGCAACACGATGACACCCATCGCTTCAAGCGTTGGCTGGGTCGCCTGTCCCATCGGCAATTGCCAGGGGTTAAACTCACCCCACTCACCCCGCATGGTGACAATCATCAGCAGCGGGAAACGGCATTCATTTGAAACGCTCAACATGTTGATGATATTGCCGACGCCTGAGGACTGCATCAGCAATGCGCCGCGTTCGCCGCCAAGCCATGCGCCACCCAGCAGGGCAACGCCCTCTTCTTCGGTCGTTAGCGGCACATGCTTGATCTTGTTATCCGCGATGCACCGGTTGATCAGCTGCTTGTGGCCCGCGTCGGGCACATAAGCCACCTGAGCGACGCCGGCCGCCCTCAGGATGGAAAACACCTCATCCGACCAACCGGTCTGTTCGGCCATGCTCAGCCCACCTTCCCGGATACAGCCTGACGGAAACGCCGCGCGGTCAATGTTCCGTCATTCGGCACATGGACCCTCGGCGCGGCCACGGCCACGACTTTTACCACCGCGAAATAAGGCCCCTCGCCCTGATAAATATCCTTTATCGCGCTTTCCAATACGGATTCATCCTCAATCAGGGCGGTGCGCGGAATACCGGAGGCGGCGGCAATACCGACCAGATCGACGCCCGCCGCCGTATGGGTCAGTTGCCCGCCCGTCGCGCCATAGGCCTGATTGTCGATGACAACGATAGACAGGTTCTTCGGTTTCTCGACGCCGACCGTCGCGAGACTGCCGATCCCGGCCAGCAACTCTCCATCGCCCGTGATGACCATCACCCGGCGATCGGGCTGCGCCAAGGCAATGCCGAACGCGGTCATGACCGCGCCCCCCATGACACCGAACAGGTACATATTCAGCGGATCGTCACCGGCGGAGGCCACATCGTGAGAGGCATTGCCGATCCCGGTGACAACGGCGGCATCGCCGCGTTCCTTCAGTATGCGGTGAACGACGTCGCGCCGTTCAAGCGTGTATTCAGTCATCAGCCGCGCTCCCCCGTACCGGTTATGCGCTGGGAGATGACAACCGCCACGGCGCGCCCCGCGTCGAAGGCGAGCCTTGTCGCCGCCTGCACCATTTCCGGCACTTCCCGTGGGTCCCATGCGGTCTGAACGATAACACCGGCGGCCTCCAGCGCGGCGACCGTCGCCTGTCCCATCGGAACCTGCCAGGGAATGGTTTCTCCCCATTGCCCGCGCATCGAAACCATGGCGAAAAACGGGATACGGCATTCCGCGATCATGCTGAACATATTGATGCAGTTTCCAACCCCGCCAGACTGCGTCAAAAACACGCCGCGCTCGCCGCCAAGCCAGGCCCCGGCGATTTGCGCGACGCCCTCCTCCTCGGTCGTCAGAACGACAGAACGGATCGTCTCATCCGCGTTACACAGCTCGATCAACCGGGCGAGCCCGCCATCGGGCACATAGGCTGCCTGACTGATACCGATTTCCTGAAAATGGCGATGGACATCGGGGGCCCAATGCCAGTCCTGATCATTCATGGGGAGGCGCCCCGTTTTCCAGCCCTGGCGCCGCGAGCCACGGCACAACGGTTTTCGCAGCGAACAAGGCCGCCATTTCATTATCGAATACGACGTCACTGAAACCGCCGGTCGCAATCCAGCGCCCAGCTTCCGGGTCGCGCCGCCATAACTCGAACCCGCACGTTCCGTCCGGTCGCCGAAACAGATCGACGCAACGGTCACGTTCGGGCGCCTCCATCGATCGGAGGACAAGGTTTCTCAATGAATTTTCTGCCAAGGCCCTGCTCTTTGGTGTTGAATTACGGAGAAAGAGTGAAACATCAGACGGAATACCGCAAGTTTCCGCGACGGAATTTTACGCACATCCGCGTGTATAAGATCAGCAGCACCGGTTACTGCCGAAAAAATGGCAGAATGTTTTCAGGAGTATCCGAAATGACACGCAAGACTTACGCAAATATCACGAAGCTGGCTTTGGCCGGCGTTACCGCCATCGGCCTTTCGGCCGGAACCATGGCACTGGCCCAGCAAAGCGGCGCTCAAGGTTCCGGACCGCATATGAACCAGGGTCAGGGCGGACCGGGCAAACATATGCAGAAGAGTGAGAAAAAGCGCGGGCATACGTCACGCCAGGCATCCCGCTTTATCCGGCTCTATGATCTGAACGATGACGGCAAGGTCACGCCGGATGAAATCGCCAAGGATCAGGCCCTCGTATTTGGCGCGATGGATGTCGATGGTGACAAAACCCTCTCTGTCGAGGAAATGAAACGCCGCGGACGGACGCTGGAAGTATTCCGCGCGGCGACCATCTTCGACATGCTGGATATCAACGGCGACGGCAAATTGTCGCTGTCGGAAGTCCAGGGGCCGAGCAAACGCTGGTTCAAGCGGTATGACGAGAACGGCGACGGCGCGATGGAGGCGGATGAGGTACCAGGCCGCGGATATCACCGCGGACGCAAGGGATCACGCCGCGGGCGGTAAGCGCTATCGTGCCCCGCGACGGAAATTTGTTCGGACAGCTTCGGCGCAGGTCCGAAACGGACGGAAGGGAATCTGACGATTCCCTTCTTTCCCGCGTCGCGCGCGATGAATCCGCCGCATGGGCGGTATTGGTCGACCGACATCTGGGGCCTGTGACGCGTTACGCCAACTGGATTTTGCGTGACAACGCCGCTGCCGAAGACGTCGCTCAGGAAACCTTTTTCCGCCTGACAAAAAAGGCGTCTGAGTGGGAGCCCGGCGGCGCGTCCCTGAAAACATGGCTGTTCCGGGTCGCGCGAAATCTCTGTATCGACCGCAAACGGGCAAAGACCGCCTTGCCGATCGACACCATCGAAGACGCGCCGGATTCAGACAATGCATTCGAGGTGGATCGACGGATCGATATCGAAAAGGCGGTTCAGCTGTCATTGGAGAAACTTCCAGAACGCCAGAAGACGGCAATCATTCTGGTTCATTTTGAAGGTTTTTCAGGAAACGAGGCGGCAAAGGCCCTCGATATTTCGGTTGAAGCGGTGGAGTCGCTTCTTGCGCGGGCCCGCAAGGCGTTGCGCATCGACCTTTCGGGCGCACTGCCGGACCTATTAGGAGAATGAAAATGGCTGGGACGAACGATATGACAGTGGATGAATTCCGCGATTTTCTCAATAGCTGGGGCGCCAACCAGGACCTCTGGCCTGTGGAGAATGCGCCTGCGGCCGCAAACCTTCTCGTCCGCTCGGTTGAGGCGCAGGCCCTGTTCAAGGCCGCGGCCGCTCTGGACGCCCTCCTGGAGGCGGTCCCCCAACCCGAACTGTCCGACAGTTTGCGCAATCGTGTGATGGCTCTTGGCCCTCAAGACCGGAAAGTCAGCACGATGGGCACTACCTCATTAACTGAACGGATGACTGCCTTCTTCGGCGCTCTGATGCGGCCGGCCATCGCGGGAGCCGCCGTCGCGGGAATCGCCGTCGGAATTGGAATATCGACGCTTGGCGGTCTCTCCGGTTTGGAGCGGGAGGCACCGCAAACAGTCGCGGTGACGGCGCCCATATCGACCGCTTCACCCACAACCGTAACGGCCGAGGCCTCTGAAACGGAAAATTCCCAAACCCTGTTTGCCGACAGCCTGGGGGGCGGATATACGCCGAACCTCGCCGTGTTCTCGGAAACCGTTTCGGACGACCGGCAGGATAGTGGATTTCAGCAGGCGAACTTTGCGCTGTACTGAGGGTCCGCCGACTTATTCGCCCTTATATTCCGGCTTGCGTTTTTCGGCGAAGGCGTCGATGCCTTCCGCGTAATCCGCTGTCGAGCGCAGCTTTTCATATGAATGGCCCTCAATATCGAGTGCGACTTTCAGGCTGGTATCGTAAACCGAATTCAGCACCCGTTTGAGGGCGCGCAGCGCCAAAGGCGCCTTGGCGTTGAGCGTCCCGGCATATTCCTCAATCAATACCGTCAGCGCATCCGAATCTTCTGCCACTTCGGTGATCAGCCCCCATTCCTTGGCCTGCGGCGCGGGAATGCGCTTACCCAGCATCACCATGTCCTTGGCGCGCGTCAGCCCGGCGATCTTGACCACGCGGACACTACCGCCCGACCCCGGCATCTCACCCAGATTGATCTCGGGCAACGCCACCAGTGTCTCTTTCGTCGCCAGACGGAAATCGCACGCCATGGCGAGCTCGAACCCCACACCAAACGCATATTTTTCCAACGCAGCAATGACCGGCTTGGTCGCCCGTTCCGGCGCACCGATATTCCAGGCGAGGTCGGACATGCCGTCAAACGGGATATCAGGAAATGCCTTCACATCGCCGCCGGAAGTATAGAGCCCGTTGGCGCCGCGGATCACGATCACCCCGACATCGGGGTCCTCGTCCATCGCCTCGATAATCGCACGGATTTGCGCGCGCCCTTTATAGGAAACGATGTTGAGCGGCGGCCGGTCGAGGATCAGGTAACCGATCTTCTTGGCCGCATCGACCTCGACACGCAGTCCATCCAGTTCACGCAGTGTCGCGGCGCGTTCTTCCGAATAATCCTTTTGCATTTCCTGTTCCCAATTAAAGGCGTCGTTTCATTCCAGTGCGGTTTCATAGCCTTCGAGCGCGACATAGTCACCCTCGCGCAACAACCGGCGCAGCAGCTTGCCGGATGCGGACACCGGTATCTTTTCCACAAATACGTATTTTCTGGGGCGCTTGAATCCCGCCAATGCCGATTCCCGGCAATGCACATCAAGCAAAACAGCGCTGGCCTCCGCCGATACCGGCTCGATATAGGCGACAACCTTCTGCCCCCACCGCTCATCCGTCTCGCCGACTACCGCCGCCATGCCGACCAGGCCGGACGCCGCCAGCGTATTCTCAACTTCTTCCGGATGGATATTTTCGCCGCCCGAAATAATCATGTCATCGACGCGCCCGCACAAAAACAACGAACCGTCTTCATCGAAATAGCCGAGGTCGCCGGTGAAATACCAGCCGTCGCGGATCGCCTTCCGGTCGGCATCGGGGCGCTTCCAGTATCCGGAAAAGGCTTCCGCACTATTCATCGTGGCGACGACTTCGCCGATCTCTCCCTGCGGCACGATATCGTCACCGCTTACCGTCCCCCCGGCATCCGCCCGGACAATGCGAAGCACCTGTCCCATCCCCGCCCGGCCCGCGCTGCCGGGCTTTGCCGCCAGATCGTCGCAATAGGAAAAGGTGAATATCTCGCTGGAGCCGTAATAATTGGCAAAGACGTCCGGCATGAAGGCCGCCGCCAGCCTGCGCTCAAGCGTGCTGGTCATGGCCATGCCTGCATAAGCGACATTCCGGACCGATCCAGTGCCCGCGTCCGCGAATTCCGGACAACCCAACATGTCATGGAACATGGTCGGCACCAGAAAAAGAGCGTTGATGTTTTCCGCCGCAATCAATCCGACCGCGCCCGCCGGATCGAAGCGACGCATATTGACCCACGCGCCGCCGATCAGCGCCGTCATCAGCAAAACCCGGATGCCCATCGTGTGAAAAAGCGGCATGACGCCGAGCGAACGTTCTCCGGCCCGGTACCTCAACTGAGCGATACAGGCCATCGCCGCCGTGCGCTCCGCCGATATCGAACGGGGCACGCCCTTGGGCCTGCCGGTCGTACCGGAGGTATAGAGCATCAGGCAGATATCGTCGTCTTTTATTGACGGGCGGGGTTTAACGGGCTCTGCCTCCAGCAGTTCGGCAAAAGGCGTTTCTTCCGCGCCGCCGGCGATTGAAACGATCCTTTCGATTCCGGAATTTTGGGCCGCCTTCCGCGCGGCGGGTGCGGCGTCTTCATCGATCAGGATCAGAACCGCTTCGGCGTCTTCAAGGACATAGGCGATTTCCTCAACCGTCGCCCGCCAGTTAAAGGGCGTGAAAATCGCTCCCAATATCTGACAGGCGAAATAGGCCGTCGCCATCTCATACCGGTTCGGCATGATGCAGGCGCAATGATCGCCCCGGCCCAGACCCATCCCGGCAAGCCCTCCCGCCGTCCGGGCGATATCGTCCCGCCATTCTCGCCAACAGCGGCGCAGGTCGCCATCAACTATGGCCAATGCCTCCGGCGCGCGTTCAGCCGCGGCAAAAGGAATTTCTCCGAGCTTCATGAAAGTTTCAGAGATTCCGCCGCCGCCAGAAACTGGTCGAGCATCCCATCCAGCATGTTGTCGATATCTTCGCTCACAAGCCCGCCATCTTCACCGAAGGCCTGCCCCGCCTGGGCGAGGGAAAAGGAATCCGGGACCAGCCATGCCCCCATAAAGGAAAGCGTCGGGCGAAGCGCGATCAGACCGCGCCCGCCACCGACGAGGCCTGGCGCGGCGGAAGCCAGAAAACAGGTTTTACCGGTGGTCGGATAAGGCTTGATGCGCGACATCCAGTCGATCGCGTTCTTCACGGGACCGGGGACGCCGAAATTATATTCAGGCGTTACCAGAACAAGTCCGTCACAATTGGAGATTTTCTCAGCGAGCGCGGTCGTCGCCGCGGGCAGCCCCTGATCGGCCTCGATATCGCCGTCATAAA
>Ga0181582_10002706_pt1 | contig 14084 bp, 14 predicted proteins | sample 071ome_32_FD_132438 | JGI IMG/M metagenome (GOLD analysis project Ga0181582, IMG submission 132438) | Coastal salt marsh microbial communities from the Groves Creek Marsh, Skidaway Island, Georgia - 071405AT metaG (megahit assembly) | ecosystem: Environmental > Aquatic > Marine > Intertidal...
GCCTGGCTGCGCCGGTGCGGCGGCGGTGTTCTCATTGCCATGGCGGCGTTCACCGCCACCCTGCGCCGGGTCTAGCCACGCAGGTCATCCCGGCTGTTGAGGAGATCGAGAAACAGCGCAGCGCCTTTGGCCACATTGGCGCGCCAGTTCGCGGTGGCGTTCTCGTTGGCAAGGTCGGTGACGAATTTATGGCATTCGAAGGGGATTCCCGCGCGATGGCAGGCCTTTGCAAGCGCGTAGGCCTCCATATCGACGATGTCGCTTGGCACCTCTGGCGGGCTGGTGACGAAATTGTCGCCAGTGCTGAGGCGGACGCCCTTACCGCCGAGGTTGATTTCACCGGCAACCGGCCCGTCCTCGAACGGGGTTGCGCCGAGTGGCGCCAGTGGCCGTGCGTCCATGTCGCGCTGAACGATACGCGCCACCCGCACCAGCTGGCCTGCCAAGGCCGACACAAGGCTGCGAGCGGGTCCCGTAATTGATCACCCGCCGGCAGTCAGGCCGCGCCAGAACGCCCGCAACCGCCAGCGCGGCATTGACCTTGCCAATCCCGCAACAGGTTACCCGTGTCCCGTCGGGCAGTGCGATATCGGCAAGTTCAATCTCAAGCGCAACAATCAGGTCAATCATGCCACTTCCCGTAAATCCTGTGGAGCGAGTCCGACATCATCGCGTCATGTCCTGCCTATTTCAACAAAACATGCCTCTACCGGTCCACCGTGCCAGACGCTCCCTTCGAACAGCCGGTTAACAGCCTTACCGTCCTCCGGGAAAGGGGAATGCGATGATCAATCTGATGGCGCTGGCACGGTTCGAGCAGCAGTTGAAATGGATCGCGCTCGGCCTCGGCATTCTCAGCACCATCGCCATCATCCGCGACTGGTACCCGTGGACGATGTTCATCGGCCTGCCCTTCTGCCTGATCTGGGCCTATTGCGCGTTGCTGCACAATGAACGCCAGCTGAAATGGATCAATCTGATTTTCCTGGTTCTCTATGGGTATGGAATCATTGACTATTGTCTGTAAGGCCAGACCGACCGACCATTGAAACCGGCCCCTCACGGGGACGTGAATGGACCTGATGCCATCTTGCCTGCATTCTGGCCTCGCCTTGATTGAAGGTCCGCCTTAACCGGGAACTATTGTCACGATGCTCGTCGGAACATCTTCATCACTGTTCCTGATGCCGGTTTTCTGGTTTGTTATCGGGGTGCTGTTTCTGGGGCTTGAGCTCATCAACAGGCGCATGGTCTATTTCCTGCCGGGATGCGTTGCGGCTCTCTCTATCGCCCTGCTGATAGGCCTTCACCCCATGCTTTCGACCTTTTTGCCACAGCCGCCGTCATCAGCCGGGGCAGCCTTGCTGTTCTGGGTCGGGTTGAGTTGTGGCTGCAGCACGTTGTTCGCTTTATTGCGCCCGCGGATCCGGCGGCGCGGCCGACGCCGCAGGCAACGTCAGCTATTTAGCAGCTGAGATAAATGGTGATGCCAACGTGGCTCAAAAGGTCAGTGGCTTGCGAAAATAAACCCGTTCAAAGCCGTTCTCGACGCCGCGTCCCGTCTCCACAAAACCGAGCCGTTCATACCACCCGATATTCCGCACCATCTTCACATTGGTGTAGAGCTGGTAGCTGTCGGTGCGGCCAAACAGATACGTCTCGACATGGGCGATGAGGCCGGTTCCGATTCCCCGGCCGCCGCTGGCCGTTGCCACCGCAATATTCTCCAGCCAGAACCCGTCCGTCTTTTCGATGAGGACGGCATAGCCGACAACATGATTTCTCGGCTGTATCATCGCGACAAAAATGACGTCGCTTTGCAGATGATGATCAAAATCGGCAAGCATCGGCGCCGGTTTGCGGCCAATCACCTCGAGATATTGCGCATAGGCATCGGTTGCAATCGCGCGTAATGCCGAAACATCCCTTTCTGTGGCCTGCCTGATATGCAAATGCGGCGCTCCTTCTTCAGTCCAGAAAAGGATAGCCGCATTAACAAAAAAGGGGCTGCCGGTGAAAGCAGCCCCTCCTCGATATTCTGTGGATCGTGTTTATCGCTTCGAGAACTGGAAGCTCTTCCGGGCTTTTGCCTTGCCATACTTCTTCCGCTCGACGACGCGCGGATCACGGGTCAGGAACCCACCAGCCTTCAGCGCCGGCCGCAAGCCGGGCTCGAACAGCGTCAGCGCACGGCTGATGCCATGACGGACGGCGCCAGCCTGTCCGGACAGCCCGCCGCCACGCACGGTGGCGACAACGTCGAATTCGCCAACACGCTCGGCGGCCTCAAACGGCTGTGCCAGGATCATCTGCAACACCGGACGCGCGAAATATTCGGTCACATCCTTGCCGTTGATCTTCATCTGGCCGGTGCCGCGCTTGACCCATACACGGGCAGCGGCATCCTTGCGGCGGCCCGTGGCATAGGAGCGGCCAAGATTATCGATCTTCGGCTCGACCGGCGCGGCGACGGCCTCGGCGGCCGGACCTTCGGTCAGGGTCTCGAGAGCGGCCATGCCTGCCGGCGCTTCGGTGGCTTCAACCTTTGTTTCGTCAGACATGTCTACCTCTTGTTCTTCGCGTTCATGCCCGCAATGTCGAGCGGGGCCGGCTTCTGTGCCTCATGCGGATGCTCCGGACCGGCATAGACATGCAGGTTGCGCATCGCGTTGCGCCCAAGCGGACCGCGCGGGATCATCCGTTCGACGGCCTTTTCGACCACCCGTGCCGGGAACCGTCCGTCGAGGATCTTGTCAGCGGTGCGCGACTTGATACCGCCCGGATAACCGGTGTGCCAGTAATAGGTCTTCTGCGTGCGCTTGTTGCCGGTCAGTTTCACCTTCTCGGCATTGATCACGATGATATGGTCACCACAATCCATGTTGGGTGTGTAGCTCGGCTTGTGCTTGCCGCGGACGCGCATGGCGATCAGCGAGGCAAGCCGGCCCAGAACGACATCCGCCGCATCGACAACGAACCATTGCTTTTCGATGTCCTTCGGCGTTGCCACATATGTTCTTGGCAAGGGCATGATTGTCTCCAAAATTCACGAATTTGTCGCGGCACGGCGGGGCGCGCCGGAAACTGCCGCGGTTTATAGGCGGTAATCACACCAGGGTCAAACAGTTTGTGAATTTGAAATCGAAAATAATAACATAAAAACATACAGTTAAATTTACGGTATTATTTTACCATATATTTCTTCACCATTTCGGACCCGGCTTCACCTTTGCGCGCAAACCTTGCTCATGCTACACCACCAGCCTCAGTCATCCACATGCGCATCGAACGACCATGTTCATCCTGATCGACAATTATGACAGCTTCACCTGGAATCTGTGGCATTTCCTGTCCGATCTGGGTGCCGAGGTCGAGATCATCCGCAATGACGTGGTGACAGTTAACGCGGTGCTGGCACAGCGGCCGGAGGGATTGATCCTGTCGCCCGGCCCCGGCACCCCCGAGGATGCCGGCATTTTGATCGAACTGATCCGCGCGGCAGCAGGATCGGTGCCGGTGCTAGGTGTCTGTCTGGGGCATCAGGCGCTGGCGGTGGCCTTTGGTGGCCGGTTGTTGCGCATTGACCCGCCGGTTCACGGCAAGCTGTCGCGGGTCAGGCGCAGCCATGCCAACGCCGTCGCAACCGACATCTTCGCCGATTGCCCGCAGGATTTCCCGGTGACACGCTATCATTCGCTTGTCGTTGACGAGGATCACCTGCCGGCGGAGCTGACCGTCACCGCCCGCACCGAGGCCGGCGCCATCATGGGGCTGAGCCATGCCGAGCATCAACTGCATGGCGTCCAGTTTCATCCCGAATCCATCGCATCGGTCGCGGGCTACCGTATTCTGGCGAATTTCCTGCGGCTATGCGGCCGCAAGGTGCCGACCGGAAGCGATCTGGCGGAACTGGAGTCACAGGTAGTTCGGCTCGATGAGAGATTTCCCGGCCAGATGCATCCCTGACCAAAGCGTATCCCTGATCAGTTGGCCACTATCCGTTCGGGACCGGCCGCCGGCCGGTGACCCGCACATAGACACCGTCAGGATCGAACATCCGGAAATCGGTCCGCCCCCATGGCTGGTCGCGCAGCGGGTCGGTAACGGAATGCCCGCTTTGCCGCGCCAGATCATATGCCGCAACGATGTCCGGCACCTCGAAACACAGCTCCACGGCACAGGCCGCCGGCATACCGACACAGCCGCGTCGCCGTTGGGCCGCCGGCATGTGGTCGTGCGACACAAGGTGAAGTTTCGCCTCGCCGCGTTCCATGACGATGAAGGCCGGGGTTTCCTGCGTCACGGCAAGGCCGATGGCATTGGCATAGAAGGCGCGTGACCGGCCCAGATCCTGAGCGAAGATTTCAAAGAAGAACCTCATATTGCTGTCCCGGTGGCGCTTCTGGCCTGCTTGTATGGTACCACACCGCCATTGAACCAAAAGAGAGGCCGCGGAGGGGAGGCATTCTCCGCGGCCCCTACCCCTGAATTCAGGGGATTTTCAGGACGCTCCCGCTTGGGAAAAGTGTCTGGGGGCGCCCCGTTTGAAAGACCTATTCGGCCGCCTGCGTCACACCACCTGTGGCCGCATCAAGGGCCTGCGAAAGATCGGCCAGGATGTCGTCGATATGCTCGATCCCCACCGACAGCCGCACATAGCCGGGCGTAACGCCGGTATCGCGCTGATCCGCCTCGTTCAATTGCGAGTGCGTTGTCGATGCCGGATGGATGGCAAGCGAGCGCGCATCACCAATATTCGCGACGTGATAGAAAAGCTTCAGCGAATCGATGAAGGCACGACCGGCCGTATAACCATCCTTCAACTCGAACCCGACCAGCCCACCATAGCCGCCACGAAGATAGGCATGGGCTCGCCGCGCCGCGACACCGGTCTGAAGTTGCGGGTAGTTGACCCGTGCCACCGCCGGATGATTGTCCAGAAATTCAGCGACTTTCGAAGCATTCGCCACATGTTCCCTGATCCGCAGCGGCAGCGTTTCCAGACCCTGGATCAACTGGAACGCATTGGCCGGGCTGAGCGCCCCACCAAGATCGCGAAGCAGCGTCACCCGTGCCTTCAGTATAAAGGCAACCGGCCCGAGCGGGGCTGCCGCCTCGGCCCAGATCGCCCCGTGATAGGAGGGGTCGGGCGTGTTCAGCGCCGGCTGCTGGTCCGGATGCGCCGCCCAGTCGAAATTGCCACCATCGATGATCACGCCACCAATCGAGGTGCCATGTCCGCCGATATATTTCGTCAGCGAATGCACGACAACCGCCGCGCCATGCTCGAACGGGCGGGTCAGAAGCGGCGCCGCAGTATTGTCGACAATCAGCGGAATGCCAAGGGCTCGGCCTATTTCCGCCACCTCGCCGATCGGAAACACTTCCAGCTTCGGGTTCGGCAAGGTCTCGGCATAATAGGCGCGGGTGCGCTCGTCGCTTGCCTCGGCGAAATTCTCCGGCCGTGACGGGTCGACAAAGCGCACCTCGATCCCCTGCTGGCGAAGCGTGTTCTGGAACAGGTTCCAGGTGCCGCCATACAGATCGGTCGAGCTGACAATGTTGTCGCCAGCGACCGCAAGGTTCTGGATGGCATAGGCCGAGGCCGTCTGCCCGGACGCCACGGCAAGCGCAGCAACGCCGCCCTCGATGGCGGCCAGACGCTGTTCCAGCACATCCGTCGTCGGATTCATGATGCGGGTATAGATGTTGCCAAGTTCGCTCAGGCTGAACAGGTTCGCCGCATGCTCGGTTGATCCGAACTGATATGACGTCGTCTGGTAGATGGGCACCGCGACGGCGTTGGTGGCCGGGTCGGCGCGATAGCCCGCATGAAGGGCAAGGGTGGCCGGGTGGTTGGATAGAGGGTGGTTGGATAGAGGGTGGTTGGACACAAGATCGGACATTGTCAGTCTCCTCTTTAGTGCTTTCGACAACATGCCGGGGCGCACAAGCTGAAATCAAATTGCCCGACCGAATTGGGGGACGGCCGGCCCCTGACCCCGATGGGCCGGTGACTTGTCAACGCTGTGCAGAGAAAACGGTCATGAAAAAACCGCCCCGAACCCAGCAAACTGCAGCTAGCGCTGGTCCCGTGGCGGCTGAGAAAGCCTGGGTGACCGGTAACGGTCCGAGCGCTTTAGCTGCATTTTTTAATCGCCCGCAAGTTGATCATTAAATCGGCGATATGAGAGAGAGTAACGCAGATCACGCTGCGCTCAAGCGGAAAATGAACAGGGTGCGGAAAAAGCAAAGAACGTTCCGGTATAACGCCCGGCATTGGCAAATCATTGTCCTGTGTGGCCGCGTCACCGAAAATGCATTTCCGGCTTCCGTCGCCAGCCGGTTCCAATCGCCAGCTTGCTTGCCAGTGCCCGGCCGTCGGCTAGCTTGCCATTGCCGGACCGGCTTCATATAGTCTGCCGGCAGGCCATCTGCCTGACAACCCTGTCCACCATGCCGGATCCTGCGCTCAGGACCGGCAACCAGCCCTGAGGCCCCCGATGACAAGCGTCATGCGCGTTCCCCTGAGAAAGCTGACCGAAGGCGACATGCCGTCTGCGGACGAGATCCGCGACTGTTTCAGCGCCATCATGGACGGCGAGGTCAGCCAGATCCAGATGGCGGCGTTCCTGACGGCGTTGAAAATGCGGGGTGAGCGGGTTGAGGATATCGCCGCCGCGGCCAGCGTCATGCGCGAAAAGGCCATGGTGATCGAAGCGCCGGAAGGTGCCATGGACATTGTCGGAACCGGCGGCGACGGCATCGGCACCTACAATATTTCCACCGCGACGGCCTTTGTTGTCGCCGGCTGTGACGTGCCGGTTGCCAAACACGGCAACAAGGCTGTCTCGTCGAAAAGCGGCGCGGCCGACGTGCTGTCCTGCCTTGGCATCAATCTGGATTGCGAGATGACAACCGTGCGCCGCGCGCTTGACGAGGCCGGAATCTGTTTCCTGATGGCGCCGCGCCATCATTCGGCGATGCGCCATGTTGCGCCGGTGCGCGCCGATCTCGGCCTGCGGACGATTTTCAACATGCTGGGGCCACTCGCCAACCCGGCGCTGGTCAGCCGGATCATGGTCGGTGTGTTCGACCCTGGCCTGTGCGTGCCATTCGCGCGCGCGCTGGCCGATCTCGGCACGACCCATGCCTGGGTTGTGCATGGCGACAGCGGCCTTGACGAGGTATCGACAACCGGCCCGACACGCGTTGCCGCGCTGGCCAGCGGCGACATCGAGGAATTCACCGTCTCGCCGGATGATCTGGGGCTGGCGACAGCGTCGATCGACGAGCTTCGCGGCGGCACGCCGGAGGAGAACGCGGCCAGCCTGCGCGCGGTGCTTGACGGTGCGACCGGCCCCTATCGTGACATTGTCATCATGAACGCCGCTTCGGCCCTGGTGGCTGGTGGCTATGCACCGTCCCTGCAGGACGCGGCCGAGCGGGCCATCGAATCGATTGGCAGTGGCAAGGCCATGGCGGCCCTCGACAGGCTTGTCGCCATCACCAACAGCAATGACGGGGGCGCCTAGGGCAATGCAGGATGTTCTGGCAAGGATTGTCGCGGGCAAACGCGACGAGGTGGCCGCACTGAAGGCCACTACATCGCGGTCCGACCTCGAAGCGGCGGCAAAAGCCGCCTCGCCGGTACGCGGATTTGCCACGGCTCTCGGCAGCGCCTCGACGGACGGGTACGGGCTGATCGCCGAACTCAAGAAAGCCTCACCCTCAAAGGGGCTGATCCGTGCGGATTTCGACCCTGAAACCCTCGCCCACGCCTATGAAACGGGCGGTGCGACCTGTTTGTCTGTCCTGACCGACGCGCCCTGGTTCCAGGGTGCACCGGAATATCTGGTCGCGGCGCGAAGCGCCGTCAGCCTGCCGGTGCTGCGCAAGGATTTCATGATCGATCCGATCCAGATTGTGGAATCCCGCGCGCTTGGTGCCGATTGTATCCTGCTGATCATGGCGGCGCTCGATGATGGCGAGGCGGCCGAACTCGAAGCCTGCGCCATGGAGCTTGGCATGGACGTGCTGATCGAGGTGCATGACCGGCCTGAACTGGCCCGTGCCTGCAAATTGAAATCGCCTCTCATGGGCATCAATAACCGCAATCTGAAAACTATGGACATTTCGCTTGATGTTGGTGCCGCGATGCTGCCCGATCTTCCCGATGACAGGATCGCCGTCGCCGAAAGCGGGCTGTTTGCACCGGCGGACCTGGCACGCATGGCAGCGTCGGGCGCGCGCTGTTTCCTGATTGGCGAATCTTTGATGCGCGCCAATGATGTGGCGGCGGCGACGAAAGCCATTCTTGCCAATCCCGTTCCCGCCGGAGGGTAAATTCCATGTCCGACCTCACCCATTTCGATGCAGACGGCAGGGCCCATATGGTCAATGTCGGTGACAAGCCGGTGACCGACCGTGTCGCGGTGGCACAGGGCAGCATTACCATGGCCGCCGGCACGCTGGCGAAAATTCGCGAGGGCGGATTTGGCAAGGGCGACGTCCTCGGGGTGGCGCGACTGGCCGGCATCATGGGCGCCAAGCAGACGGCCAGCCTGATCCCGCTCTGCCACCCGCTTGGCCTTGATCATGTCGCGGTCGATCTGGAACCGGATGACGGTCTTCCCGGGGTGCAGATCACCGCCACCTGCCGGGTGACCGGCCGCACAGGCATTGAAATGGAAGCCATGACGGCGGTGTCCGTCGCGGCGCTGACGATTTATGACATGTGCAAGGCGGTTGACCGCGCGATGGTGATCGGGTCGGTCAGGTTGACACACAAATCCGGCGGAAAGTCCGGGGTTTTCAATGCCGATGAATGAGGGGCCAAAGCACCAGACTGCCCCCCCTCTCCTTGCTGTTGCCGATGCGCTGGACCGTATCCTCGATGGACTTGTGCCGTCTGATACCGAAATCTGCAAGCTGCAGGATGTCAGGGGCCGCGTACTGGCAACCGATATCGCCGCTAGGCTGAGCCTGCCACCGGCCGCGGTATCGGCAATGGACGGCTACGCCGTTCGCGCCGCCGACTGCCCGGCCCCGGGGACTAGGCTGACACGGGCTGGTGAATCCGCCGCCGGCCGTCCGTGGAATGGCAGCATGGGTGAAGGTGAGGCCATCCGGATTTTCACCGGCGCCGTGATACCGGATGGTGCCGACACTATTCTGCTGCAGGAGGATGCGAGCGCCACCGGCGAGACAGACGGCGCGACAATCACTGTCAAAGAAGTGCCACGCAAAGGTCAGTTCATCCGGCCGGCCGGGCTGGATGTGAGCGCCGGCGACATGATTCTGACCGCCGGCACTGTGATGTCGGCACGGCTGATCGCACTGGCGATTTCGGCCGGCCACACCGAGGCCAGCATATGGCGCCGGCCAAATGTCGGCATTCTGTCGACCGGAGATGAACTGGTACCCCCCGGTGGAACGCCCGGCCCGGGCCAGATCATCTCCTCGAACGCGACCTATCTGGCATCATTCATCGCGGCTTGCGGGGCAGTCCCGATCGATCTTGGCATTGCCCGCGACCGACCTGGCGCCGTGCTGTCCTGCGTCCGTGCCGCACCGGCCCCGCTCGACCTTGTGGTGACGACAGGCGGCGCCTCGGTCGGGGTTCATGACCATATTGTCGACGATCTGTCGGCAAGCGGCACCGAGCTCGGCTTCTGGAAAATCGCCATGCGCCCCGGCAAACCGCTGATCCATGGCCGCATTGATGACATTCCCCTTCTCGGGCTTCCGGGCAACCCTGTCTCCAGCGCGGTATGCGCCAATATCTTCCTCCGCCCGGCCATCGCCCGCCTGAGCGGCGCCGATCACCACCCGCAGATGATCGCGGCGCGGCTTGCCATCGACCTGAAAGCCAATGACCGCCGCCAGGACTATCTGCGCGCCACACTCGACTATGATTCACAAGGCCGGGCTGTCGTAACGCCGGCGCGAAAGCAGGACAGCTCGATGATCAGCATCTATGCCGGTGCCAACGCATTGGTTGTGCGCCCACCGTTTGATGAGGCGCGGCAGGCAGGCGACATGGTCATGGTGATGCCTCTCGACCCGCTGCTTTGATCCGCTTTTGTTCATGTACCCTTGCGTATCCAAAAGAACATTGATAGAACATAGTCAGAACGGGACCGGAATATGTGGAGGCGACCATGCTCACACGCAAACAGAAGGAACTTCTGGACTATCTGACCGCGCATGCCGAGGCGCATGACGTGCCACCATCCTTTGACGAGATGCGCGATGCACTCGGCCTGGCATCGAAATCCGGCATTCACCGGCTGGTGTCCGGGCTTGAGGAACGCGGCTATATCCGGCGACTGGCCAACCGGGCCCGCGCCATCGAAATCCTGAAGCCGGCGTCGAACGCGATGGGCGAGATCGGCCGCGCCGTGGCCAGTGCCGCTGATGCGGTCAGCCTGCCGCTGCTTGGCCGGATTGCCGCCGGCACGCCAATCGAGGCGCTCAGCGATCCGTCGAACCAGCTTGAAGTGCCTGCAAGCATGCTTGGCCGGGGCGAACATTTCGCACTTGAGATCGTCGGCGACTCAATGATCGAAGCCGGCATCCTCGAAGGTGACACCGTGGTGATCGAACGCGCGAATACAGCCAATCATGGCGAGATTGTCGTGGCCCTGATCCAGAAACAGGAGGCCACACTGAAGACGCTGCTGAAAGAACCCGGGCGCATCGGTCTGCAAGCCGAAAACCCGCGTTATGAGACCCGCTATTTCCAGACAAATGATGTTGAGGTTCAGGGACGCCTGACCGGCTTGATCAGGAAATACTGACCGTCACTTGCCCTTGCACGCACGAAATTCCCTACGATGTGGAGCAGATAATTGTCCGGTGGCAACGCGGCAAGGCTGAGCAGCGGGGTGCCGTCGCGGCACGGATAATCAGCGTGGACAGTGGCAATGACCGGGCGTGCCGAACCGCGGCATGCCGCGCCGAGAAGGCCGCGTGAGGTGACAACGGCGATCTGTGCCCCGTTTCCATGCCGAAACAATACCAGAGCCTGCCGCCTTGTTCTTTTATCTATGCTTTGCGCGAGGCTTCTTGCTGCATTGTCGGCCAGGAAATCGGAGAGCGGCCGCCCCCGCGCGCGGTGAAGGCCACCGCGGTGCCACTCTCTCCCGGCAGCACGAGATGAACCCCCTGCCCGCGCGCGAACAGAATACCGGCAACTGGTGGGCGTATGACAAGCCAGACCGCGAGAATGCAGGCAAGGCAGGCGCTGCCGGCTATTTTTTGCCGCCTACTGGCCTCAACGCACAGCAACAGGCCAAGACCGGTATAACCGACAATCAGCAATGCCGGTGATGGCGGCGTCACCGGCCATGGCGAGGCTGGCAGACTTTCAAACCAGCCGGCAACGGTCACCAACGCATTGATGCCGCTCTGCATCACCAGCAAGGCCATCTTGTGAATAAGATCCGGCACCGGCAGTGCGGTGGTGATCAGGACCGCCAGCCCGGCTGGCATGATCCACAGGCCTGTGAGCGGGATGCCGAGAAGATTGGCCACCACTCCCCAGGGCGCGACAGCCCCGAAATGATAGGCAGTCAGTGGCAGCGTCGCGGCACCGGCGATCACCGAGGCGGTGACCAGATCGGTCAGCCACCGTCCGGCCCGGCGCATGGTGCCACCGCCGGAGGTCTGGCCACGCCAGCTTTCGAACCAGATCACCAAGGCCGCCGTGGCCGCGAAGGAAAGCTGGAACCCGGCCGAAAACAGCGCCAGGGGCGAGACCAGAAGAATGGCCCCCGCCGCCAGACCGACATTCCGCACCGTCAGGCCGAGCCGGTCGATCAGCCATGCCGCGAGAATCAACATCGCCATCAGGAAAGCGCGGATGGCGCTGATCGAAAGCCCGGAGAGCAACACATAGCCAAGACCGGCAGTAACGCCGGCGACAGCTGCGAATTTGTGAACCGGCATGCGGCAGGCAAGCGATGGCAGAAGCGCCGCAAGCCCGCGCAAACAGGCAATGAGACCAAAACAGAGCAGCCCCATATGGAGACCCGAGATGGCCAACAGATGCGCCAGTCCCGAGCCACGAAACAGGTCGTAGGTCGCCTCGCTCACATAGCGGCGATCACCGATCAGCAACGCCGCCGCGATGCCGCCTGCCGGCGCTGTCATGCTGCCCGCAATCTGGTCGGCGCGGGCCTGCCGGAAGGCGGAAAGACGCGTTGCCCAGCCACGATGCGCCGGATCGTCCCGGGCGACAGCGCGCCAGTCTGTGACATAGCCGCTTGCCACGACATCACTGGCACGGGCGCGAAGCGCGTAATCCGGCGCACCATGCAGCACCCGTTTGGGCGGCGGATAGATGCGCGCCACCACCCGCGCCATCTCGCCGGCCCGTGGCACCATCTCGTCAGGACGAACCGACAGCCTGACGATTTGACCGCCGATCCGCCCCGCGATGTCAGGCGGCCCGCGGTTGGTCTTGCTCACGCGAAGCCACATCCGCAACCGGCTGTCAAAGCGGCCATCGACATGTTCGATCATGCCGGTCACCTCGACCCGCGCCGCCCGGTCGGCAAGTCCGGAAGGCAATTGTGAGACTTGCAACAATGACGACAGAATACCGGTCAGACACCGTGCTGCGCCCACCGTCACCGGCTGCCATCGCGCCAACCGGTCGCTTGCCGGGCGAAGCCCTGCAATCACCGCGATCAGGCAGCAAATCATCACGATGCCGGCAAGGAAAGCCGACGCCAGCAGATCGCGCCAGATGATGGCAAGGGCGACCCCGCCCATCATCGCGCCGACATACAGAAGAATGCGCCGCTCCGGTATCAGGCGCATGACGGTTTCTCCTCGCCTTTCAGGCAGCCATTGCTTAGGATGCCGCCAGTTTTCAGGGTGGCGACAGGTGGCGGCCTGCCACGCCCCTTCAAAGCCTATCAGCGAGGAATTAACAGACTATGAACGTTGTCACGCGTTTTGCCCCCTCACCAACCGGATTCCTGCATATTGGCGGGGCCCGAACGGCCCTTTTCAACTGGCTGTTCGCGCGCCGGCATGGCGGCAAATATCTGCTGCGGATCGAGGATACAGACCGTCAGCGGTCAACAGCGGAAGCCGTCGACGCCATCCATGACGGGCTGTCATGGCTGGGTCTCGAGGGTGATGAGCCTGCGATCAGCCAGTCGGCCCGCGCCGCCCGCCATGCCGAGGTGGCGGCAGATCTGGTGGCCCGCGGCGCGGCCTATCACTGCTATCTGACCGAGGATGAGCTGGCAGCGCTGCGCGACGAGGCGCGTGCCGCCGGGGTGCCTGTCCGGTCACCCTGGCGGGATCGCGATGATGCGCCGGATGGTCCCTTTGTGGTTCGCATGCGGATGCCGGACAGTGGCGAGACAACAATCGATGATTCTGTCCAGGGGCATGTGACGGTCCAGAACCGGACGCTTGACGATATGGTGATCCTGCGCGCCGACGGTACGCCGACATACATGCTTGCTGTCGTTGTTGACGATCATGACATGGGGGTCACGCATGTCATTCGCGGTGACGATCATCTGAACAACGCCTTTCGCCAGACCATGGTCTATCATGGCATGGGTTGGGACGTGCCGGTTTTCGCCCATATCCCGCTGATCCATGGCGCGGATGGCGCGAAATTGTCAAAGCGCCATGGCGCGCTTGGTGTCGATGCCTATCGCGGGATGGGATTTCTGCCCGATGCGCTGGCGAACTATCTGCTTCGCCTTGGCTGGAGCCACGGTGATGACGAGATCATTTCCCGCGAGAATGCCATTGCCTGGTTCGATCTGGCGCAAGTCGGAAAATCGCCGGCGCGATTCGATCCCGACAAGCTGTCCGACGTCAACAGCCACTATCTGCGCAGCCTTGACGCCGACAGCCTATGGGACCTCATCGTGCCGCATATCGACGCCACAAGCCCGCAGGCGCGGGCGCGGGTCGTCGCGCTGATGCCGTTGCTTGCCGAACGCGCCAGAACGCATCTGGATATCGCCGGGAGTATCGGATATCTGCTGCATGATGGCGCGCCGATGATGCAGGAAGATGCGGCGGGGCTTCTCGATGACGAAGCCAGA
>Ga0181582_10002711_pt1 | contig 14081 bp, 8 predicted proteins | sample 071ome_32_FD_132438 | JGI IMG/M metagenome (GOLD analysis project Ga0181582, IMG submission 132438) | Coastal salt marsh microbial communities from the Groves Creek Marsh, Skidaway Island, Georgia - 071405AT metaG (megahit assembly) | ecosystem: Environmental > Aquatic > Marine > Intertidal zone...
CGTATAGTTCGCTTGGTCGAGCAACGTCTGATCCATCGTCCTGCGCGCCCCGATCAAATCAATCACGCCGCTGTACTTGGCACGTCCGAACAGCACCTTGATCTTGAGCGCCATGGCCCCGCTCTTGTTCAACACCTCATGGCTCGTCACGATCGGCGTTGCACCCAGCCTGACTGCCTCATCGACGGCGAGCTTCTTCTCCGCGGACAGCTCGGGGTTACGCGGGCGCCCGGGCTTGCGCTTCGGGACGGGACACAGGACGGCGTCGTCGTAGTTGTACTGGACGCCGCCAACCTCCCCATACTGCCTGGCGAGCTTCTCGGCACGCCTCGCCGACCTCCTCGTTCCCTCCTTTGCCATCTCCCCGCGCGCCCTCGCCTCGAGCTTCAGCGCATCCTGGACCGCATTGCCCCAGTTCTGGTCCTCCTTCCTCGCACCCCACCCGCGCCCGGCCGGCTGCGCGTACTTCCTGACCATCGCGTCGTGCCTGCCCCGCACCTTGGCCCCCGTCGGGAACTCCAGACCCTGATGCACGTCGATGAAGTTCCCGATCGTCCTCCCCCTGTGCCCTTTGCTACCCTCCTCGTACGAGAAGATCGTCGACCGCCACCGCTTGCAGTGCCCCATCCCCGCGTGGTACTCGAACTCCCTCGGCGACATGTCCAGCTCCTCCACCTGCATGATCGCCTTGATCTCCTCACACACGTCGCACAAGCAGTCCACCGTATGCTTATCGATCCGATAGAACCCCTCCTTCCCGTTGCAGATGCAGCGCACCACCCGCTGGCCCGCCTTGTTGAGCGTAAAGTTGCCCTCCAGCGGGATGGAGTTCAGCAACTCGCCGATTCCTGGGCTCGAGACCCCAAACGGAGCATGCATGCCCGCCGTGCTCGGCTTCCTCGTATACTGCGGCTCGTACTCTGTCTTTCCCGGATATCTCGGACGCTTCTGCCCCGCCATCCCCCCTTCGTGCCCCCCGTACATATCGTAGCTCGGCGGCGGCCCCGACACGCCCCTTCCCCGCCCTCTTCCCGCCCCCCTGCCCGCATTCGCCTGCATCCTCGCCATGTGCGCCCGCTCCTGCGCCGCCCGCTGCTGCGCCTCCTGGGCCGCCCGCTGCTGTTCCCTGAGGTACGTCCTGTTGGCCAGGTCGATCGCCGCCAGCGCCTCCGCCATGCTGCTCAGCACCACCGTCACGTCCGCCGGCACCGTGTCCACCTGAAAATGTACCTTATAGTACATCATCAGGTTCTGAAACGTCGCCCCCGCCAGCAACGCAGAGTTCGTCAGCCCCGGAAACTTCTTCTGCATCAACTCTTTCACCACGTCCGTGGCAATATACGGGTCCACCTTTGCCAGCTTCTTGGCAAACTCCGACACGTCTGCCCCATACTGCACCAACACGTCTGCCGCCACGGCCCCCGCCGCCGGCGTCACAGACACCCCAGCCACCGCTGGGGACGCCGACGGGGCGTACGGGCCCACCGCAGCGGGAGGGCCGTTGGTCGCAAAGCCGACCGCCACCGGACCCGTCGAGGGGCCACCGGCGCCGTCGGCAGAGGCCCCCCCTTGGATCGGGCCACGGGAATTCTGGTGATACGCCCCGTTCGGGCCGACACCCGCTCCGCCCTCCTGGTACGGGTTCATAACTCACTCTCGTCGGTGGCACCTTCCAAAAGCGGTCTCCTTGGCGACAAGAAGCACGCGGCAAAATGTTCGAAAATCGACAATTCTGTGCGGGAATTTTCCGTGCGTATACGCGCACCACCCGCAGCAGCCTCCCCTCGTACGTACGAAAAAAGCACCCTCCGTGGACCACGCCCGCCTCGGGGGAAGCAGCGTTCTTTCGACGGTAGAAAATAGCAAAACGGGTTTGGCGTGGCGAAGCGTTCTCGGCAGAACGCTGAGAACGAAAGATCGCGTCGTGCGTTTTCTCGTTGTTCTCTTCTTTGTTGCCCAATTCCTGCTCACGCCCGTGTATTGTCGATAGCAATCTGCTCGAGCAGTTGCGAGGTCAATTAACGAGTTTCCAGGCCGAACGGAGCGGCCGAAATTTCTGCATTTGGCCTTTTGAATTCGAGCTCATGAACGTCGGCATTTCGGTCGCGAATGCCCAATGGCAGCGCGCACACGTCACACAGACGAGATATACGAACGTGGGGGCAGCGGCAAGCGTTCTCGTTCGTCCGCCTGCGCTCGACACGACGCGACGACGTCTCGGTCTTCCCTCGTACAATCAGAGGGCGAGCGCGGTGAGCGAGCGCGACGTTCCCTCGTCGTCGTCGTCTTCGTCGTCTTCGTCGTCTTCGTCGTCTTCGTCGTCGGCGGCAGCCGACGAATACGAGTATGGTGACGACGACTACGGCTACCCGCCGGTCAACGAAGCGACGCGACGAGTGGGCCTGGACGAATACGAAGCCCTCAAGGCGATGCTCCTCCGGCGGACTTGGAAGTTTGGGGCGTTGTTCTCGGTCTACCTCTTTCTCGTGCTTCCGTCCACGAATGCGTCGGTCATGGAACTGGTCGGCTGTGCCGCGAGCTACGCCTACCTGAGTCTGTTGATGCGGCACGTGGACTCCTACACGGAGGACTCGGAGACGCCGATGTTCGAGGCCGAGCGGGTGGATGATACCGTGTTGCGGACGTTGAATAAGGTTGTCGTGGGTTTGGGGTACTCATTGAACGCGCGGCTGTTGATTCCCGTGGGTTTGGTGGCGGGGTGTGCGCTGTATAACGCGGTGGCCGGGGAGGGGGGTTTGAGCTTGGTGGAGGAGGGGTGCATGATTGGTGGGTTTTTGGGGTACAAGGTGGCGCTGGTGACGAAAGTGTATGATGATTTGAAGCCCAAGGTGTTGACAAGCGAGGAGTTGATGCGGGAGAAGCGGCCAGACCTGGTCGAGATTGAGGGGGACGTCGAGGACGACATGCTGTGGGACGGCAAGAAAAAGCGTTGAGAAGATTTATTCGCATTGTCAGTTTTGTTGTTTTCTGTTGTGTATCGTGTTGCACCGTTCGTTCGGTCTCGCTACCTTGCTACCTTGCTCGCTCGCTAGCTCTTGCCGACCCAGACGAACTCGTGCTTGTAGCCGTCGCCGCCGCAGCTGGCGCTGCAGCTGTACACGGCGATGGTTCCAAAGTCGATGGCGTCGTCGTCGGCAGGGTCCACGCCGAGGATGTTGAGGAGCTGGGGCATGACCTGGAACTCGAATCGTCGTGCCGCGCCACAGGACTCGCAGGGTGGGATGTCTTGGGGTCTGGGCATGCCCTCTGGACTCGGGCAGATGGGGGCGGCGCCTTCCTCGAAACAGTAGCGGAGGATTTGGGAGGGGGCGTTGGATATCCGCGCAGCGAACATTGCGAATTGCCGCTTGTCCAACGGCATGTTCTTCTCGAGCTCGTCGATGAGCTCGGTGGGGAGCTCTTCCTCCGTGTAGTTGTTGACCGCGTTCGATAGCGCTGCCAGCTTTTCTTCGTCGGTTTGTCGGTGGCCTTGTTGTGGGATGGAGACGACCCCGTCTGCGCCCGCGCCCGCGGTGCCCTCTTGATCGTCTGGCTCCTCTTCGATGACGATTTCGTACTCTGGAAAGAGCGGCGGAGACGGCAGGCCGGACCCGACAGCGGGGTCTCCCCGGCCCGCCACGACGGCCTGCTCGTGGGCCGCCACGGACCACGGATCGGCGGGCACCGCGAGACCACCGGCCGCTCCCCCCCGCGCCTGCACCTGCTTCGGCCCAGCTAGCCGCTCCGCGTCGCTCAGCGGATGGTGCACGTAGAACTCGTTCTCCCGCGCCATTTGACACCGCAGCGCCCGCACACACACGCTCCCACCCGCACCCCCGGCACTCGCCTCGGTGTCGGCCGCCTTCCGCCCGCTCACAAACACAAACATCGTCCGGTGGAACGCCTCTGGCCGCTCTTCCACCGGCGCATACACCTGGAGCAGAAACCGCATCACACTCCCGTCAACAGGACACCGTAGTTCGTCGGCAGAGGGCAGCCGCACGGGGTCCAGCCACGCCGGCCGCCCACCCACTTTCGATGGGAACGCGTGGCGGAGCAGGTCGCAGGGGTGTAGCGCCGGCTCTGGAAAGCCCAATACCCAATGGAGGTCATCATCTAGATCGTCTAGATCGTCCTCAATGTCCGACTCGGCAGCCATATGCACGTCGTCGGGCTCATGCTCGGCCATGTTTGCATCCCGACGGTGCCTTGCTCGAAACTCGCGTGTTTCTTCGTGACGGACGCTGGGGACGACGTAGACGGGCGCGTAGACGGATCGGGAGATCTATATTCATTTACTCGCATCGTAGGGCTTCCTTCACCGGGTGGAACGTGATCGGCCCGTCCTCGCCGTGCTTCACGAACGCCACGTGCTTGATCTCCGACCAGCGAGTCCCTTGCTTCCTGGGAATGCCCACCCTACCGCTCGTATGGACCTTCAGCGGCATCGGCGCACCGTCGACACCCTCAGCACGCACAGGTACCTCGGTCAGCTTGTCCTCAGAGCCATACAGCTCTTTGCTGATGGTGGTCTTCCTCGTCTGCGCATTCGTCGTAACCGCCGAGTCCCACAACGTGCCCTTGCCCTCGAACTTCGCCTTCAGCGCATCCAGCGACGGCCACGTGTCCGGAGGGGACAGGTCCGGCAACTGCTCTTCCTTACTCGGATGATGATGACTCGGCTTGGAGAGACCGAGGCGCTTGGCGCGATCTTTCAAACTCAGCTTGCCGGTCGAACCGGGCTTGGGCGAGTCCTGTGGCAGAGGCGAGGGGGAGGCGCCGAGGCTGCCAATCGTACCCATGGCGACCGCGCGTTCCTTCAGGGACCGAGCTTTCTGCGCGGTGGACGAAGGCGTGGCGCCCTGGGTGTTCTGGTCGGTCTCGGTGGAGGGATTGCCAACGAGCGGGGAAGCGGCCGCTGGGGCGGGTGGGGGCGGCGGGGGCGGGACGGCAGCTCGGTCTGCGGGGTTGGCCACAGAAGTGCTCTCGCGGGACAGCACCCTGTCGGTCTCGGCGGTCGGCCGCCGACCGGCGAGGACGGCGTCCGTCGCCTGTTGGATAGCCTGCTGCATCTGGAGCACGTGTCGCTGCCTGTCGATGACGGCCGGTTTCGGAGAAGGTATCGTCGGGGCCGGGATTGCTGAGGTTGGAATGGCGGGGTGTGCCGCTGGGGGAGCCGGCGGGGGGACTGGGGCTGCTGCCAGAGGGAGGACGGGAGGTACGGTCTCCTGCTGCTTTTCCGGAGAAAACTTGGCCCGCTTGGCCTCGGGAATCGCCCTGCTACCATCCTCGTTGCCGCTACCTCCAGACGTGGTGAACAGGTCGAGGAAGTCCCGGTGGACTTTTTTGCGGCGGCGGACCTCGGAAGGGTTCCTGGAGGGAGCGAGCGAGTGCGCGAGTGCGTGAGCGGTCTCGAGAAGCGACACCAATCCGGCAGACGAATACGCACCAATCGGGGAGATAATCGTCTGCGAGGATCCTGGGAATCTCGGCGGGCGGAGGATCGAGTGCTGCGAGCTTGTCGAGCCACGACAGGGACACGACGCCGACGTTCTTGTTCCTCAGGGCGTGGGTGAAGACGGTCGGCTGGCCGGCGGCGACCACGTCGACGCCCTCGTAGTAGTTCTGGCTGACCGAGCCGCCGAGGGCGTCCACGAGGTCTTCGTACCGACGCTTGGCCTCGTGACGGGCTGGCGCGTTGACGGGATCCGCGGTGTGGTTGACAAAGTACGCGACCGTGTCTTTCAGGATCCCAGTCGTGGCGTTGTCAGCGTTGTCAGCGTTGTCAGCGTTGTCAGCGTTGTCAGCGTTGTCAGCGTTACCGGCGTTGTCCTTGCCATCGACGACACGCACTCGACGCGGCGGGCGCGTGCCACAGGGACAGAAGCGCTCGGCAACCTTCTTTTCTCGGAAGCGAATGCTGGGAATCTTTTCCCTCGACGATTGCGCTCGCTTGGCATCGACCATCGCACAGATATCGGTGATGGAGGCGACCGTGGACCCTGGCGGCGACAGCCCGAGGAGCGAGGGGGCCAGGACGAGCGGCGTCGAGCTCCACTTGCCGGGACCGAGCAGGCTTCCCGCGACCAGAAGAAGCGCTGAACGATGGGGAGCCGGTGTTTCCAGCCTCGTCGACCCAACGTCCGTGTGGCAGACGTACATGCCCGTGGACGCGTCGCGGGTTGGCGTGAGCGTCGATCCTGCCTCGAGACGCGCCAACGTCGCCCGTTCGTCCGTTATATGCAGATGGTTTCTGAGTTTGATCAGCGGCTTGGCGGTGTCATCGAACGCCTGGTCGTTCCTTTGGCTGCCCAAATCGGTATGGACGCTGCCCGAGTCGTTCGCCACGCCGAGCAGCCAGTGCGACACCCTGGCCTCTGCGGGCTCGGCTCCCTCGTGGTCCTGACGCGTTTCCCGCCAGTATCCCATCACGACGCAGTTGATGATCGACATCCCGAAGCTGTTCCTCACCTGGACCCGCGCCATCTTCTCGACCGTATTCCATTCGGCCTCCGGGGCGCGCAGCGTGACTGCGTTGGCCCCCAGACGCTCCATCGAGTCGCGAAAGGCCTTGATATCCTCGCGACTGTTCATCACCGTGCTGATCAATGCACCGCCAATTTGTGTCGAGCCCGGCAAGAGCGGCGCCACCCGCACCGGCACCCGGAACCCGACCTCGGGGCCCCACGCTTTCGCCTCGAAATACTGCAGGTTCTCCACACGCGTCCAGAGATACTGCCCGAGCATCGACTCGCCATTGAACGATAACACATCTGTGACGAGCACGAGGAGTTCCAGGTGATCCCGGAGCGCCACGTGGGCCGGCTGCGACTCGCACGAGATCCTCGCGCTATCCTCGAGTCGACGATCCGCGTCCATCAATGCATCCAGGATGAACCGCGGCTCGGCGCACTGCTTGTGCGTGTTCCAGGCGACCACATCCGCTTCCATCTCGAAATCGGCGCCCGGCACCATCTTCGCCACCGCGTCCAGGAGCACCGTGTCCTCGCACGCCGGACTCCCCCTCTTCTTCTCGTCGTCCGAGTACTCGACGCTGCACGCATCGCCCACCCGGCGGACCCGCACCTTGATCCCATCGAACGACGCATCCGCGATGACCACCATCGGCTGGTAGTTCCCGGGCTTGAAGCGACGCTCCATGTACATGAACGCGTCGTCGATGCTGCCCATGACGACTTGCGCTTGGCGCACCGGCCGCGCCTCGGGCTGCACCGTCGGCTGTCCCTCTGCTGGCTCGTTCGCACGGTAGGGATTTACGACGGCGCCCGTGGCGATGTCCGTGGCGATGTGCGTGACCCCGGCCACGCCGCCAAGCAACCGCTCAAACGACACTCCTTGCTCGAAAAACTTGACCACAGCCGCCTCGCCCCAGGGTGCCTGCTCCAGCACGTCCCGCTCCTTGATCCAGATCCGCGTCCGCTTGAGCACAATCTGAACCAGCCACATCATCTGATTGGACGTCAACCGCCGCATAAACCAGGCCAAGATATCCACCTGCTCCTCGACGCACCGCCGACTGCACGCGTCCGAAAGCTCGTCCAGCTTGACGTTCATCTCGGCGACGGTCGGCGACCACATCCGCTTGTCGTTCATCCGCACCGCCAGGTCCCTTTCCGTCTCCGACATCGACAAATCCCCACAGAAAACGTCAAACACCTTCTCCTTGAGCAGCTCGGAGAGCTCGGACGGCTCCCCCAGCGCCACCGCCAGGTCGTCCTTGTCGCGCCAGCTGAACAGTCGCGAGTAAAAGTCGCCGTCACCGTCTTGGGCGACTGCAGTAGCCAGCCGCGGGTACTGCCGAACGAGCGATTTGACGACAATCGTGACCAGGTAGACCATACGATGCTGGGTCAGACCTGCAAAGGTGCGGCTGTCGCTCGCCGGGAGGGCCAGCCGGAAGACCGACCAGGCGTCCGGGGAATCCTTCTTGATGCAGTGGTCGACAAACGCAGCGACAGCCTTGTTCCGCATGTACGGGTTCCGGTTGTAGCGCTGCACGTGGCGGAGAACGGCGAAGAGGGTGGCGTGAGCGTTGCGCAACTGGTCTCGACGTCTTCACGTCCGTCTTCTTCACGACGTTCGACGTACCTGAACCACCTCCATGAACGTCGCCAGCGTCGAAAACCGAAGGTCTCCATTGGCGTTGATCTTCAGGTTCTTCGTCTTCACCCCCATCGAGGTCGAACTGCCAGGAACAACGTGGCAGAATGATTCGTACTGGAAAAGGCGAGGAGAGGCCTCACTGAGGGCCTCGTGCTCGCGACAGAGACACACACACCGTCGGAGCACGGGCGCTTGCCAAAGGGACCGCCCGGTGGGTTGCGACACGCGCCGTTCTGCCTGGCGCGATGACGTCATCCGTCCTGTGTCCAAGCCGTGCGCCAACAGGTGCACCGGTCGTCGCCGGATTCTGGAAAGGCCCGTGCCGTGCCGAAACCGCCACGCGCACCTGGGCGGACGCACCCTGCACGCCTCGTGGAGCTCGTGGAAGCCACGCCGTCGCTGCTGCGGCGCTTGGCCCCGCCGCGCCGACGCGATCTTCTTCTTCCCCCCTTCCCCGAATTCGATTTGGGCATGCCCACCACGATGGGTTCGCGCGCGGCAGAATTTCTTTGTCAGCTGCTTCCGCCAGTCAGTAAAGCAAGACGCGTGCCTGTGATTTCATACCCACATACGCACGTCCGGACGCACAAAACGGTCCAGAAAACGCGCGTCTCTTCTTCTTTCTTCGAATTCAAGTTCGCCCACGAACAATTCCCGGAACCCCGACACCGGTCCTGACACCGTTCGATAACGACGCGGTGATAGACCTTCTGTCTGTACGTGGCGCGCAGCGTGGTGCGGTTTGAAGACGACGCCGAATGGAAGGCTTTGTCGCCTGTGGGCGCGAGGGCGACCAGGGCCGCGCGGAGAAGGGCTGCGGCGAGATGGCGTCAGCCGGCGACCCGCTGACGCCGGAGATGGCTGTGAACGCCAACACGCTGTCGGGCAGTAGCAGCTCGTCGAGCTTTGTTGACACGACGAGCAGTCGCAGCGAGGGGGAGCGGGACGACGACGAGCGTGTCCGGAAGGATCTGAGCGGGGTATTCAGTGGGATGCGCGTCGGGGACAGTCCCAGTGGGAAGACGGGGCCGGGTGTCGACGTTGCTGGGGTCTGCTCCTTCGATGCCGGCGTCGCCGGCGTCGGAAGTCCCGCGCTCCGTCGGAAGCCCTCGTCGTCGTCGGACGACGAGTTGAATGCGATCGGGAAGAAAATTTGGAGGCCGAACGATCGGAAAGAGCCGATCCTGATGGACAACGACGAGCGTTTCTGTCTGCTGCCGGTCAAGTACCACAAAGCGTACGAGTACTACAAGATGGCACAGGCGAGCTATTGGACGGTGGAGGAGGTGGATTTGAGCCAGGACAAGCGGGATTGGGACAAACTGACGAAGCAGGAGAAGCATTTTATCAGCTACGTGTTGGCGTTCTTCGCGGCGAGCGACGGGATCGTGCTGGAGAATCTGGCCGTGCGGTTCATGCAAGGTACGTTCGCGCTGATCGTGGCGATCGTGGCGATCGTTGGCGATCGTTGGCGATCGTTGGCGATCGTTGGTGATCGTTGGTGATCGTTGGTGGTTGATATTTGGGAGTTGGCCGGGACGAGCCACACCCCTCTGCCTTGCGCCAACATGAACATCAACGTTTCACCGCCACCGATTCGGAAGACCGGGTGATTGATACAGCCCTGTTCACCTTGGAGAACTGTATTCTAGGGATTTTCTACTCTAGATGGAGATATCTATTGTTGTTGTTGACGGTCTTGTTCGCTACGGGGGCGTGTGTGTGCCACGTCTCGCACCCGTACTACTACTACTACCTCGACTCACCCCCCACCCGCCCGCACCACCGCTTACTGCAGACGTCCAGATCCCGGAGGCGCGTGCCTTTTACGGGTTCCAGTCTGCCATCGAAAACGTCCACTCGGAAATGTACGGCCTGCTGCTGGAGCAGTATATCGAGGACAAACAAGAACGTGACTTTTTATTCCGGGCGATCGAGACGGTCCCCTGCGTGCAGAAAAAGGCCCAATGGGCCATCAAGTGGATCCAGTCCGCAACGTGCTTCGCGGAGCGTCTTGTCGCATTCGCGTGCGTCGAGGGGGTCCACTTCTCCGGGTCGTTCTGCTCCATCTACTGGCTGAAGAAGCGCCTGCTCATGCCCGGGCTGACCTTCTCGAACGAGCTCATCTCGCGCGACGAGGGGCTGCACACCGACTTTGCGTGCCACCTCTACTCGTTGTTGGAGAACCCGCTGCCGCAAGAGCGCGTCCATATGATCGTGGACGAGGCCGTGGCGTTGGAGCGCGAGTTCTGCTGCGAGGCGCTCAGCGTGTCGCTGGTGGGCATGAACGCGGGGCAAATGGCGCAGTACATCGAGTTCGTGGCCGACAGACTGTTGGTCGCACTCGGGTACGAGAAGATGTACGGAACGCCTAATCCGTTTGACTGGATGGACATGATCTCGCTGCAGGGAAAGACAAACTTTTTCGAGCGACGGGTCGGCGAGTACCAGCGTGCCGGCGTCATGCAGAGCACCAAGGATAAGGCCAACAGTCGCTACGAGCACGTGTTTACTCTGACAGAAGACTTTTAGTGACGAGGATGAACGGAGGGCCAGACCCACACCGGTGACTTACGACGACCGCGACGACCGCGACGACCGCGACGACCGCGATGACGACGACCACACAATGACGAATGTAACCCTCGACCTCTCTAGCATTTTCTCCAGTTGAGGTAGGCCAGGTGCCGCATCGTGGGTCGGCCGTGGGGGCAGTTCCAGGGGCTGACCAGGGTCGACAGATTGGACAGAATCTCCTTCATTTTCTTCTCGGTCAGCGCTTTGCCGATCATGATTGACGTGCGGCACGCTTTGGACGCCAGAAGGGCGCGAAAGCGGGACGGGTAGACTGCATACTGCCGCTCTGACGCTTTATCTCCTCTACCGCCGTTGACCTCGAGGTGCCAGAGCGACCGCTCGCCGCGGTCAATCATGCCGATCATCTCGACGACATCCGCAGAGCTGAACGTGATGCCCTTGCAGTGCGGCACGGACGTGAGGCGGATCGTCCCAGGGCTCTCAGTCGCCTCGTCGAATTCAAACCCACTGTTCGAGAAGACAGCTCTGTTGTCATAAACGATCTCCTTGTCTCGGGGCGTGAGGTCCTCCAACGGGATGGGGCAGATCAGCCGCTGTTTCTGGAACTTGGTCGTCCGCTGCAGGTTCTCAAACGTGTGCTTCTCGTCAGATGCATGCTGATCGACGATGAACAGGTCATCTCCCAGCTTGGCGATGATGAAACCCAGGTTGAACTGGCCGATGACGCGCATCTCATTGAACTGGTCCTTCTGGAAGACGCGCCGCAGCTCGTCCTCTGCTGCTGCTGCGGCGGCATTGGCCTCGCTGGCAGATGGGTTTTGCTCTGCACTTGGGTCTGCGCCTCTTCCATAAACGTCTCTATCTGCATCTGCATCTGCGTTGGGTGCAGCACCACGAGCATCACCAGCACCACCAGCACCAGGGGCGGCAGTCATCGAGGCGGCGGCAAACGCCGTCTTTCGCGCGGCGGCCGCCTCTCGCTCTTGGGCAAGCCTCGCACGCGCTGAAAACGCCTGACGAATGCCATCCATGTCAATGGCGAGCGTGCGCTGGTCTCGGTCGTGATGGTTCACGCCACTCTCAGGATGCGGGTGCGGGTGCGTGCGCGCAACGCTGGGCTTGGTCTCTTCCAAGACGACGACTTGCTCAGATACTGACGGCGCGACCCCGCCATCATTCGGGGGATGATGTTCGGGTTCTTCATGCTGCTGGTGCCCCTCGTGTTCACTCGTTGTGGGCATGCCACGGCCATCGTCCCGAGGGTCAGCATCACCAGGGCTACGGGCATCTTCGGGGTGCGCCACGGGATCTTCGACCCCGGTCTCGTGCATCGCCTCGTCCCCGTCCCCGCCCATGCCCCCGCCCATGCCCCCGTCTCCAACTCTTTCCCTGTCGGCGTCCCCATCCACTCCTTTCTCCGTGGCCGTCTCGGTATCCTCACGACGCGGTCGCCTCGACTCTTTGGCGCCGTGCAGAATGTAGTCCGCGTTGTCTCGCTTGAGCGCAAAGTCCATCAACGACGGTGCCACCTTTGCCACGGGTGCCGTCTTCCGCTTGAGTGGAACGGAGGTCTGCGACGGGAGCGACGCGCGCTGCGTCTGCGCGTCGACCGCTTGGGTCTGGACGTGGGTCTGGGTATCGATCACCATGCACTCGGGCTTGTCGTCACTGCCGTCTTTGGCGTCGTTGGTGTCGCCGTTTTCGCCGTTGTTGCCGTCGCCGCACACGACGCCCTCCTTCCTCGGCGCGAAGATCTGGTCGATGCGAACATCGACCTTCGAAGCTTGTGGCAGTCCACCTGGACCAGACGTCCCCGATGGTAGCCCCGTCGATCCCGATGGTCGCACAGACGTAGTCGCCGTGTGCGAAAACTCGACCTCCGAGCCCAGCCGCCCGTTGGGAACCCCACCCAACACCGTCTCGACCGTATACTTGCCGCGCTCTCCCTCCCATACCTTCACCAAGCAATCCTGCAGAAACCGACAAATGGCCGCCTCCTCGTGAAAAAAGACCGTCCGCTTGTCCGGCGTCACGTTGACATCGACCCGATCCGGACTCAGCCGGATGTCCAGCACGCACGCCGGCCGCTGCGTATGCGTCGGCGACACAAAGTTCTTGTACACATCGTACACCATCGCCCCTGCCTTCTTGAACTCGATCGGCCGCGCGTTGACGAAAAAGTGCCGCCCGTCCCCGCGCCCCTTGGCGACCCCCGTTCCCGCCCCAGACACCAACCCAAACACCTCCACCCCCAGCGCGTTGTCCTTTCCGTGCACTCCAAGCATCCCTTCTGCAATTTTCTTCCCCAAAACGCCCCGTGCGGACGCTCTCAGGCCCTCAAACGTGGTCGTGGCTGCCGGGCTGTTTGCGCTCCCGGCATCGTTTTGCACCACCACGCTCCTCGTCCCGCTGCCCACCTGGTTCGTGCACACGAACCGCACGCCCGTGCAGATCAGCGCATAGCTCTGCATCAACGTCACAAGCCGTCCGTAGTCCCGCTTCAAGTTCTTCTCAAACTCTTTCCGCCGAACCGGCAACGAGTGAAACAGGTCCCGGACCGCGATGGTCGTCCCGCCCGACCTTGCCATCATCACCTCGCCAGCCAGCTCCCCATGTGCATCGTACTCCAACTTAACACCACACTCTTCGCTCGCCGTCTTGGTCACCACCGACAGGTGCGACACGGCGCACAGCGAGCTCAGTGCCTCGCCCCGGAACCCCAAGGTCGACAGCGACTCCAGGTCGGCGAAGGAAGACAGCTTTGAGGTAAAGTACTTCTTGGCCAGCAGCGGGCGATCCTCTGGAGCAACACCCGTGCCGTTATCGCTGACTTCTATCAGCGAGCTACCGTAGTCGCGGAGGCGGACGTCGACGATGGAAGCCCCGGCGTCGATGGCGTTGTCGACGAGCTCCTTAACGGCGGTTTGCAGGTCTACGATGACTTGACCGGACGTCAGGCGGTGGATTGAGCCCTTGTCAATGGGCTTTATTATTGCGGGCATTGTCGTGCACGATCGTGCAAACCACGTACGCGGTTTGAAATTCAAAATTCAAAGGAGGTCAGTCAGGGCCGCCCCCCCTCACGCGCCAGGACAAGGTGGGTGCGAGAGATCATGATTTAATAACAAGCGTACTTGACTGGTAGATCAATCACACGTATCGGAACGGTTTTTCGTCTGGAGGTTGCTGAAGAACGAGTGGACCTGGATCAGGTCTCCCGAGGCATGGAGGTCCAGGTCTCCCGAGGCATGGAGGTCCAGGTCTCCCGAGGCATGGAGGTCCAGGCCTCGAAACGAACCAGATGTGCCTGAACGCGTCCATTCCAACGGGGACGAGCCGATGGAGAGTCCGCTGGCGCAGCAGGTGATGTTGGTGAAGCCGATGTTCGGGGAGAGAGAACAACCGCCGCCCGGGCCACC
>Ga0181582_10002715_pt1 | contig 14076 bp, 13 predicted proteins | sample 071ome_32_FD_132438 | JGI IMG/M metagenome (GOLD analysis project Ga0181582, IMG submission 132438) | Coastal salt marsh microbial communities from the Groves Creek Marsh, Skidaway Island, Georgia - 071405AT metaG (megahit assembly) | ecosystem: Environmental > Aquatic > Marine > Intertidal...
CCCCCCGCGTTTCAGAATTTCGAACAGGGCTGCGATTTCATCGTCGCCGTAGCCGGCGGCCTGGGCTTTTTTCATCAGCTGCGACACCGTGTCCGGCAGTTGGGTATCGATTTCGTTGTCATGGCTCATGCGCTGTACGTGCCGCTGCAAGCGCAGGTGCGTTGCCACTCTGCATACGTCTCCGGCGTAGAGCGTGCGCGTAATCATGTCCTTGCCGCTATCCGCCGTATTCGCGAGCTGCTCGCCAAGACGTTTGGCGAGGAAGAAATATTCGGTGAGCGCATGGCCTTCCGACTCACACAGCGCGGCACCATGCAGCATGGCCAGCGACGCCCCGTGGACGTAGCTGCGCAGCGCGCACTCGAGGGTTGCAGCGCGCCCGATCTCCTCCCCGACGTAGCGCACCAGCCCGGCAGCCAGGCTGAGGCTGTCACGACCGGCCTCCCAGCTCTCTTCAGGGCCGGAGAAGAGGCAGATCCCGCTATTCGTATCGACTGGAGTCGGTGGCGCCAGAACGGCACCGTCCAGGTACCGCAGCTGGTGCATCTGCGCCCACGCAGCGAGGGTCCGCGCATCCGAGGCTGTGCCGCTGCTCAGCTGTACCAGCAGCTTACCTGCCAGACTGCTATCGCCAGCAACCGCGTCCATCAGCTCGAGGCTGGTGCTGTAGTCGTCAAGACACAGAACGATGATCTCACTGGCCTGACAGGCCGCCGCCATGCTGAGTCCAACAGCCGCTCGCCTATCGAATGCGTAGCTCCGTGCCGCTGTGCGATTCCACACCGTCAGGGCGACGCCCTGATCGCACAACCGCCGGGCCACGGCCGTGCCCACGCGCCCGAGGCCGAGGAGGGAGATGCGCTGCGCGGTCATGGGCCGTCTGTGATTCAGCTCAGGCTTTCGTACAGCGTGACGACGCAGCAGCCGCCAAGACCGATGTTGTGCTGTAGCGCGATGTGCGCATCCTCGACCTGACGCTTGTCCGCCTCGCCGCGCAGCTGCCAGTTGAGCTCCGCACACTGCGCAAGGCCGGTTGCACCGAGCGGGTGGCCCTTGGAAATCAGACCGCCGGACGGGTTGACGACGCACCGCCCGCCGTAGGTGTTGTCGCCGTCAGCGACCATGCGTTCAGCAGTGCCTTCTGCGGTCAGTCCAAGCGCTTCATAGTTCAGGATTTCGTTGGTGCTGAAACAGTCGTGCAGCTCAACTACCTTGATGTCGTGCGGCGTCACCCCCGCCGTCTCGTAGACCTGCTGCGCGGCCGCGCGCGACATGTCGTAGCCGACCGTCGAAATGAGGCTGTCGCCGAAGGTGCTGGCCGTGTCAGTGGTCATGGCCTGAGCGGCGATGCGTACCCGGGGTTTCAAACCCTGCTGTCGCGCGAAGTCGTCGGAACAAAGAATGGCAGCGGCACCGCCGCAGGTGGGCGGGCAGCACTGGAAGCGGGTTACCGGATCGCAGATCGAGGTGCTGGCCATGACTTCTTCAAGCGTCAGCGGGTCGCGGAATACGGCACGCGGATTATGCGCCGCGTGGCGTCGCGCTTTGACCGTGATGCTGGCGAAGGTCTCAGGCCGGGTGCCATATTTTTCCATGTACTCCCGTCCGGCACCGCCGAACAGCAGCGGTGCCATGGGGACCTCGCTGTCACCGTATTTGCGGATTGCAACGTCGGTGAATTTTTCGAGTGGCGCGGGTCGGTCGGGAAAGACGTAACCGAGCGCGCCCGGGCTCATCTGTTCGAATCCCAGGGCAAGGACGCAGTCGGCCGCGCCGCTCGCGATTGCCTGTCGAGCGAGGAACAGTGCCGTCGAGCCCGTGGCGCAGTTGTTGTTCACGTTGAACACCGGGATCCCGGTCATGCCGAGCTCGTAGACCACCCGCTGTCCGGCGGTGCTGTCGCCGTAGACGTAGCCGACATAGGCCTGCTCGATGAGCCGGAAATCGATGCCGGCGTCCGTGAGGGCGTCGCGACCGGCCGAGGAACCCATGACGGTATAGGGATCTGCCTGCTTCGGGGTTTTGAAATGGGTCATCCCCACGCCCAGAACGTTAACGCGATGCTGCATAGTCGACACTCCCGGAGCGGACCGGGCGGTCCGTTAGAAAGGGCGCAATTATGGTGAATCGACTACCGGGCGTCGACGTCTGTGCGGGCTCTGGAGGGCCTGTCCGCGTGTCGTGCCGATTCGCTGGCTTTACACTTGCAGTCCGATTGGCCGTCGCCCCACGCTGCGGCGTGCGGTGACATTTATGTTCAGACGATGAGGAGAGCTCGTAATGCGTAAACCGGACTGTGGCGTAATGATCTTTGCAACCGACCGGTCCATGCAGCCGGTGGAGCTGGCGCGGGAGGTTGAAGCACGGGGTCTTGACTCATTATTCGTGCCTGAGCACACGCACATACCGCTCGACACCAGCTCCCCGTTTTTTCCTGAGGGAAAAATTCCAGAGCATTACCTGCGCACCTACGACCCGTTCGTCGTGCTCGGCGCTTGCGCTGCGGTCACTGAGCGGATCCGGCTGGGTACCGGGATCTGCCTCGTCTCGCAGCGGCACCCGATCACACTGGCGAAAGAAGTCGCGACGATCGACCGGATGTCGAATGGCCGATTTATCTTTGGTGTGGGTGCCGGCTGGAACCGGCCGGAAATCGAAAATCATGGTGTCGAGTTCGAACGACGCTGGCGGGTGGTGCGCGAGCGCATTCTGGCGATGAAAACCATCTGGACCGAAGACGAAGCCGAGTTCCACGGTGAGTATGTGAATTTCGACAGGATGTGGTCCTATCCGAAGCCGGTTCAGGCCGGTGGACCGCCGATCTGGATCGGCGCGAACTCGCGCTTCGTAGCAGAGCGTATAGCGGAGTATGGGGACGGCTGGATCCCGGTCGGCGGACGTGCCGGGGAGGGCACGGTCGAGCAGGTCAGAGAGGCCTGTGCAGCGCGTGGACGGAATTTTGACGACATTACCCTGGCACTTTTTTATCCCCCCATGGACGAGGCCGAGATACGCAACAGCCTGGCTCAGGGGTATTCGCATCTGATTTTCGGCCTGCCATCGGAGTCGCGCGAGAAGGTGCTTCCTGTTCTGGATCAGATTGCGACCCTGGCGGACAGGCTGCGCGCCTGACGTGGCCGATGGGCACCCTTTCTCACGGCTGACGCCCGATTTCATTCTGTCGGCGATCGAGGGTCGCGGATACGTCTGCGATGGGCGTTTGCTGGCGCTGAACAGCTACGAAAATCGCGTCTACCAGGTCGGTCTCGAGGAAGACGAACCGCTTATTGCCAAGTTTTACCGCCCTGGAAGGTGGTCCCGGGAAGCAATCGCAGAGGAACACGCGTTCGCGCATGAGCTGCTGGAGGCTGAGTGGCCGGTGGTTGCGCCCCTCTGCAATCAGGGAGGGCACAGCCTCACGGAGTTCGACGGTTTCCTGGTAGCGCTGTATCCGCGCCGGGGCGGACGGGCGCCGGAACTGGATCGTGAGGAGCCTCTGCGCGTGATGGGACGATGCCTGGCGCGTCTGCACGCGATTGGTGGCCTGCGGCGCTTCGCGTCCCGCGAGACACTGGACCCGGTGGTCCAGGCCAGGGACGCCGTGAACTATCTGGCTGAAGCCTGGGTGCCGCTGGATCTGCGCCCGGCTTATCTCTCCACGACGGCGGATCTGCTGACGCTGATGGACTCTCGCTGGTCCACCCAGGATTCGATCAGCCTGCGCCGGGTACATGGCGACTGTCATGCGGGCAACGTTCTCTGGCGGGATGGGGCGCCGCTGTTTGTCGATCTCGATGACAGCCTGAATGCCCCTGCCGTGCAGGATCTGTGGATGCTGCTGTCGGGCAGCCCGGAGGAACAGCGCGCGCAGCTGGCCATCGTGCTTGAGGGTTACCACGAGTTCGCCGACTTTGACTATCGCGAGCTTGCACTGATCGAGGTGCTGCGCAGTTTCCGCATGATCCGCTACGCGGCCTGGCTCGGGAGGCGCTGGACCGATCCTGCCTTTCCGCAGGCCTTCCCGTGGTTTGATTCACAGGCCTACTGGGAGCGGCACGTGCTGGATCTGCGCGAACAGCTCGCCGCGCTCAGTGAACCTTTCGCGGTGGCGCTCGACGACAGGTGAACGACCCGCGCAGGGTTATCGTCTTGCTAGAATCGTGGGCCTTTCAGCCGCCGTGCGGCGACCAACCGAGGAGTCCCCGATGTTGCCTGTAGGTTACTTTCCCTGCACCCAGGATCCGCCGGACGGCAAGAATGTTGCCGGCCTGATCGATGAGCTCGTAGAACAGGCCGAACTGTGCGAAGCGGTTGGCTTCGACGGTTTTTATTTCACCGAACACCACCAGCAGGAGGATGGTTACCTTCCCGCGCCGGTGCTCATGGCCGGTCTGATCGGCATGCGCACGCGTCGGATCAAGGTCGGAACCTGCGTCCTGCTCGCACCGCTCTATCACCCCATCCGTCTGGCCGAGGACATAGCCGTAGTCGACCAGGCAACCCATGGCCGTATGGTTGCGGCGCTGGGCATCGCCTATCAGCCGCATGATTTCGATGCGTTTGGCGTGCCGGTCAAACAGCGCGCCCGCCGGACCGAGGAGTGCGTGGAGGTATTACGGCAGGCCTGGACCGGACAACCGTTCAGCTATCCGAGTAAATATCACCAGATTGAGAACGTGCGTGTAACGCCCGTGCCCTACCAGGAGGGCGGACCGCCGATCTGGATGGCAGGATGGGTTCCCGCTGGTCTGGAGCGCGCCGGGCGTATGGGCGACGGCTGGATCGCTGACCCAATCCAGTCCTTGCCGGTGATCAAGGATTATGCCGACCAGTACCGGGCCGAGGCTGAGCGCAACGGGCGCAAGCCGTTCGTCGTTCTGATGCGGGACTGCGTCATCGGAGAATCCTGGGACGCCTGTGTGGCGAAGAGCGAGCCAACCATGATTACCCACCGCTGGTATCACCATTACGGCGCCTACGTGCCGGATGATTACCTGAAAGACGTCAAAAGCTCTGACGCGCTGAGCTTCGATCTGGCTGCGAAAGACCGCCTGATTGCCGGTTCGCCGGCGCAGTGCCTGGAGCAGCTTCAGATGTGGAAAGAGATCGTCAAGCCCGATTACGTGATGCTGCGCATGCGTCAGCCAGGTGGACCGCCGCAGGCTGAGGCGCTGCAGGACATCCGTCTGTTCGGCGAACACGTGATTCCCAATCTGTAATAGCGCAGCGTGCTGAGGCCAGCGTCCCTGGTCCCGAGCCGCCTGGCTGAGAAGGAGAAGCCGATGGCTTTTTTTGAAGATAACTCCCAGACCATCGGCGAGACGCCGCTGGTGCGTCTCAATCGCGTTGTCGATCCGGGTAAGGCGACTGTGCTGGCCAAAATTGAGGGTAGAAATCCAGCCTACTCAGTGAAGTGCCGGATTGGTGCGGCCATGATCTGGGACGCGGAGGAGCGCGGCGTGCTCGGACCGGGCGTGGAAGTGGTTGAGCCGACCAGTGGCAACACCGGAATCGCGCTGGCATTTGTCTGCGCGGCGCGGGGTTACCCTCTCACCTTGACCATGCCCGACACCATGAGCCTGGAGCGACGCAAGGTGCTCAAGGCATTCGGCGCGCGCCTGGTGCTGACGGAAGGCGCAAAGGGGATGAAAGGCGCTATCGCGAAGGCCGAGGAGATTGTGGCCAGCGACCCGGGTCGGTACTTCATGCCGCAGCAGTTCGAGAATCCAGCTAATCCGGCTATTCACGAGAAAACCACGGGACCCGAAATCTGGCGGCAGACCGAGGGCAACATCGATGCGCTTGTCGCGGGTGTCGGGACCGGCGGCACAATCACCGGCATTTCGCGCTACATCAAGAAGACCTGCGGGAAAGCGATTACGACCGTGGCGATTGAGCCTGAGACGAGCCCGGTAATCACTCAGACCCTGGCCGGAGACGAGGTCAAACCGGCGCCGCACAAGATTCAGGGGATCGGCGCCGGCTTTGTGCCTGGGGTGTTGGATCTGGACCTGGTCGATCGCGTTGAACGGGTGTCGAACGAAGAGGCGGTGGCGATGGCGCGCCGGCTGGCGACTGAAGAGGGAATTCTGGTGGGGATCTCCTGCGGCGCTGCTGCAGAAGCCGCGCGCAGGCTGTCTGAGGAGAGCGCGTTCGCAGGTAAGACCATCGTGGTCATCCTGCCGGACAGCGGGGAACGCTACCTGTCGAGCGTCCTGTTCGACGACATCGAAGCCTGATCGCAGACCCGCGTTGTTTGCTCAGTCCCGTGCCGCACGGGGCAGAGGAAGGCGAGGCTCGGTCACCCCGCGGTGCCGAGCTTGTGCCCAGTCGATGCACCACTCGGAGCAGTAGATTCCAGCCTTCCCCGTGGGGTCGGCGCTGATGCCGTCGTCGTAAATCAGAATGCCGCAGTTGTCGCACTTCACATAGCGTTCGATGTAGTAGCCGTTATCAGAGAAGCGCATCGCTTTTTCCTCTTCGGGGTTGCAGCCAGCGTGAGACTAGGCCGCTGAGCGAAGCAGGGCAAGCAGAACCGTGGCAGCTATCTCGCGGTAGTTTGCGAATCACTAACCCTTGCCCTCACGCAGACTGCTCTGTCCTTTGTCGCAGATGCGTCCGAGCGGGCGCTGATCTTGAGTGGCCGCGCACTCAGGTCAGGTTGAGCCCGCTGCGGAATGCGGCCGTTGCGCCTTGCGCGCGCTGCGCGGCTCCGGGTTCTCCCGGCAGGTGGGCGCACCATGCTTCGATCGCCTGTTCTCCGAGCGGTGTCCAGCGCTCGAGCCAGTCGAGAATGACCTGGCGGTTGTCGGTCTCCTGCAGGGCGAACTCCACCAGGGCGCCGGTCCAGCGACGCTGGCGGTCGCTATCGCGCAGAGCGGATTCACACATCAGACTCAGCAGGTCGTCGCGATAAACCCGGGCGCTCCGCCCAAGCTCACGGAAGAGGGCTTCGTCCACGGCCGGCTTCAGCACCAGATTCAGCACCACAAACGCCTCACCCCAGTCGTAGACGACCAGTGCCCGTTCGACAAGCTCGCGGAAACCCTGCCAGGCAGGCTCTTCTTCCCAGTGACGGCGCTCTGCGTCCGCGAAGCCAAGCTCCGGGCATGCGTTGGCAAGCTCGCGCGTGCGATAAGCCGTGTGCGACAGCCAGCGCAGGCAGTCGCCGGCCTGAAAAATCGCACAGTTGCTGATCGTGCTTGCAGGCGCCATCTGCACCAGATAGGCCGAGGCCATCTGCAGCGCGTGCAGCAGATAGCGGGAGGGGGTGTAAAGCAGAGACAGCGTTGCCAGCCATTCGCGTTCCAGACTCGCGTCGTGTTCACGCTCGGCAAAGTCCTCAAGCAATCCGCAGACATAGTTTTCCTGACCGTCCTGCAGGATGTTGTAGGTGCGGTAGACCAGTTCATCCGGATCGCGGAAAGCGTCCCAGTCGGAATGCTGAAGGGGGGAGCCTTCGCGGTTTTTCCGGAACCAGGCGTTGACAGGCAGATCCTGGTCCAGCTCCCACGGGCACTCAGCAACATCTGTGCTGAAATGCAGATTGGTCGAAACGATCGCGTACTCAGTGGGTCGCTTTCTGGCCTTCTGCAGGTGTGTCCAGGTCTTCAGCGGCTTCGACGACGCGTTGGCATTTTCGTCGCTCATGGCATTGACACCTCCGGCCAGGTTTCAGGACGTCGCGGAGACATAGAATCGAATGTAGTTCTCGTCCACTTCGATGCGACCGGCGAACGAGCCCAGAATGGTTTCCAGCTCCTGCATGTGGAAACCACGCCCGAGAATGCCTTCCATAGTGTCGCGGCGGATAACGCATTCTTCGTCTGTTTCGACCCGGACGTACCCAACGCGATCGTCAACCCGGAAGTCTTTGCCTGGATTGTCTTCCTCGAGCGCCTGAATCGCTGCGTCAGCCAGCTCCCCCGGCCGAAAAACAGGCCCGACCCGCCTCGAGTCGTTAGAGCCCTGGTTGTCGTTCATTTCGCTGTCTCCCTGGCACAACAGGCCTGTCGTGTGGCGATATTTATGAGGAAGTTGCCGCGCTCTGCTCGATATCGACGTAAACGTCATCGCCGCGCAGTTCAACCGGATAAACGGCCAGACGACAGCTGGCTGGATTGATCCCACGACCACTGGCGACGTCGAACTGCCACAGGTGCGCTCTGCAGGTCAGTGTTCTGTCCTGCAGCCTGCCCTGGACCAGCGGAATTTCCTGATGTGGACAGGTGCCCTGAACCGCAAAAACCTCGCCGCCATCGGTGTGGATCACCAGAACCTGCGTGCCGCTGATTTCGAAGCTTTCCATGTCTCCTTCCCAGAGGTCATCGAGGGAACACACGCGCATATACATCCCGGGCTCTCCGGCTTGGAACAGACGCCTGTCTCAGGCTTCGCTGACGATAGGCTCGAAAAAGATCTCCACCGTGTCCATCGGTGCAATGCCGGCGCCGGCGGCGGTCTGTTCGCGCGGGAGGGGCGCTTCTGCGTCGGGCAATCGAACCCTCAGGATCGTTCCCGGGCGGGGCGCAACCCGGCGGCCGATGGAGTGATGCGCGCACTTGCTCGCCACGGTATCCATCGAATCATCACTGTCGATCTCGACGAGCTGCAGGACGAAGTCGCTTTCGAAATTACTGACGATCGGTAACGCAGCCATGAATTTTTCCTCTGCGCAGCCCGTCGTCAGATCGCTTTTTTCAGCGAAGGTTCGTCAGCGAAAGCCCAGCGGTAGCCGTGCGCGTCCTGACCGCATTCTTCGGGTGCCAGCCCCATGTAGGCCAGCGCACCGGCAAGGGTCGGAGGCTGCACGAGCCCGGCCACGAAACGGTCGACGAGTGTCATGTGACCCGCGTAACGCTCAGGCTCCTGCTGAAAAATCCAGCGATCCGGCTCCGAGCCGAAGTTGTAGCGCCGTCCTTTGTACTCCAGCGGGTAATTGCGACAGCCCCATTTTGAGCCCGGAGCGCCCAGGATCGGGAGATTGGACATGTTGCAGATGACCGGTAGCGTTTCCGGGAACGTCAGGTCCTCGCGGCCGTTGCGCAGGTTCTCAGTAATGACATCCCAGCAGCGGCCCCAGGTGTCGTTCCAGCCGGGGTATTTCTGCTCCAGCCAGTCGCGGTCCGGTGTTGATGCGCCGGCCGCGGGATTCCACCAGACCGTCGGCCGCCAGTACCAGACGCCGAGATGCATGCCGTGGTGAGTCTCGTTCAGTTCTTCCAGGAAGATGTCCCAGTACCAGGGACGGTCGAGGCCGAGATCGCGGATGCTGCGGTCAAACTGGCCGACAATCCATTCCTCCATGAATTCCTTGAACGAGCTTTCCCGGCGCGCGAGCGGCGTGTAGTAATCCATGATCGGTCCAGTAAGCACCGAGAACAGGCGCCACGAACGCCAGAACGCGATATCTACCCGTTTCTGCGCCTCGGCCTGAAAGCCGTTCTCAAGCAGGATCTTCAGGGCGGGCGCTCCGATCTGGGCGTGCCGCGCTTCGTCGGTCTGAATACTTGAGATCAGGTTGGAGAAACTGAAATCGCCGGCCTCGGCCGCGTCCGCCGCCAGTCCGAGAAACTGCATGTTGGTGAAGCCGCTCTCGAATGCAAAGGTCAGCATGATGGCAATGGAGACCGCATCGCGACCGTTCATCAGATCGGCAAACAGGTGACGCGCCGCAATCGCGGCCCATTCATTGGTATGCATCGCGCGATGGGCCCACTCGAACTGCCGGTCCTGCGCGACAAATTCGTGCGGAAAATACAGCTGGATCTGGCCGTGGCGGAGTTCATCCAGCATGCCGAAGGTCGCCATGTTGCGCATGCCGGGCGCTTTCCCGAACCGCGCCATGCGCGCCTCCGCCATGCCGGCGGCGTATTCCTGCGCTGCGATGGCCCCGTAATGAGCCTTGAGCGTGGAGAGCCAGCCGGGATCTGCCTGTTCGCAGAATTTCATGCGGCTCAGCGCCGCTTTGACTGAATAGGCGCCGGCGTCTTTTTCACGCTGCACGCTGACGTATTCACGGTAGGTTGTTTTGTAGGGTTCGTCGTAGCTTTCCCAGGCTGCAGGCGCCAGCCCGAAGGTATCGCTCATCTGCGGCGGGAAAAGCTCCTCAGTGGTGACATATCGCGGAGTCCAGTTGGTATCTCGAGCCAGGTCATACCAGTCGGCGCGTTTCAGCATATCGGTGTTCTCCGTTCGTGCGCTGGGTGTCAGCGTTGCCATCTCCAGGGCGTCGCTTGAGTTTCTCAGAGAGCAAGGGCTGGGCGCTATCCTGCATGGCAGCATCCTCGGGCAGACCGGACAGGTCTGCGTGAGGATGGCCGGCGGTGTTGGTCGGGTACGGGTAGAGCTGCAGGCGTTGCAGAGGGAGACGGGCGCCCGCGAGCGGCCGAAAAAAAAGCCCCGGAACGCGTCCGGGGCAACTCCTGGGAGAGCGGGTAAACAGACGTCTACCCGTGGGGGAAGGAAAGAAAGCGGGATCAGGCTGGTTTAACGGTGGCGAAAAACTGTGACTCGCCCCGACGCACAAGGACGACCAGCGGGCGGTCAGCCTTCGCCGCCGCGCGCAGTGCCTTTTCGGCATCGCTTTTGTCCGTCACGTTGCGCTGATTCACCTGAACGATGACATCGCCGGGTGCCAATCCACCGCGGTCTGCCGCGCCGCCGGACTTGACGCCCAGTACCAGTGCGCCGTACTGCGCATCCTCAAGCGCCAGCTTGTCGCGCGCTGCAGGCGAGAGCGCGCCGAGCGCCAGGCCGAGGCCGAGATCGTCATCCGGCGCACCGTTGGCCGGGATCTGCGCCACCGTCTCGCTGCTGTTCGGATTGTGGTCGACTACCGCGACCAGACGCCGCGACTCACCTTTCCGCATGACTTCGATGCTGTACTTCTCGCCCGGTTCGGTGCGGGCCACGCTGCGGCTCAGCCCGCGCGGCGAGTCGACTGCTTCTCCGTTGAACTTCTGAATAACATCGCCGACCTGAACCCCGGCGCGCGCCGCGGGACTGTCGCTCTGTACCGAGGACACCAGCGCCCCCTGAGCTTCGCCCAGAGAGAAAGCTTCGGCCACCTCCGGCGTGACTTCCTGGATCTGAACGCCGAGCCAGCCGCGGGTGACAGAGCCCTTGTGCTGCAGTTCAGCAATCACCTGCTCTGCGTCGGCCGCTGGGATGGCGAAGCCGATGCCGATATTGCCGCCGTTGGGCGAGAAGATGGCGGTGTTCACGCCGATGACCTCACCGCTGGCGTTCAGGATCGGGCCGCCTGAGTTACCGCTGTTGATGGGTGCGTCGATCTGCAGGTAGTCATCGTAAGGACCAGAATGGATATCCCGTCCACGAGCCGAGATGATCCCTGCAGTAACGCTGCCGCCGAGGCCGAACGGACTGCCGATCGCGACTACCCAGTCTCCGACTCGGGCATGTTCCGAATCGCCGAATGACACCGTAGGCAGGTCCTTAGCGCCCTCGATTTGCAGCAGGGCCAGATCGGTGAGCTCGTCGCGACCCACCAGCCGTGCCGTGAACTGGCGACCATCATGAAGGGTGACGCTCATTTCAGTCGCGCCGTCGATGACGTGGTTGTTGGTCACGACCAGGCCGCTCGCATCAATAATGAAGCCCGAACCGAGGCCCTCTGCTACCGCTGGCGGTGCGCCACGCTGAGCGAAGGGGAAGGGGATGCCGCCAAAGCGACGCATCAGCTCGTCCATGCCTCCCGGCCCGAACGGTCCGGGTTGCCCCTGGAGACGGGCGACCTCACCCATGGTTTTCTTAACGTCGATTTTGACCACGGCGGGCTGCGTGCGCTCGATCACATCGGCGAATTGCACCCGCTCAAAGACTGGCGCTGGCTCGCGCTCGGTAGCCGTCGCAGGGCTTATTGCCTGTAGCGCTAGAGCCCCGATAATCGCGGGCGCGGCCAGCCAGACGGCCCTTACGGCAAGCTTTTTGCGGTTGATGGCGAATGGAAGCGTGTTCATTTGCGGTACTCCTTGGGACTCGAACTGGCGAGCACAGTAGCGAGCACTGGATTACCGCAGGCTTTCCGCAAGATTAAATTTCGTTAATGTGCCTTTGAGACGTTGAGGTCAGGATAATGCGCCTTCGAAAACGGCTGGAGAGACGGGTTGCGGATCCTGATAGTCGAAGATGACCGGGACACGCGCGAGTTTATTCGTGGCGGCCTGGCACAGCGCGGCCATAACGTGGATTGCGCAGCGGATGGCAGGGAGGGGCTCGTACTTGCAAGCAGCGAGTCTTACGACATCGTCGTTCTGGATCGGATGCTGCCGGAGGTGGACGGTCTGACGATCGTGCGCACGCTGCGCGCTTCGGACAACCGTGTGCCGGTGCTGATCCTGAGTGCCATGGGTGAGGTCGACCAGCGGGTTCAGGGGCTGCGTGCTGGCGGTGATGATTACCTGGTGAAACCCTTTGCCTTCAGCGAGCTCGAGGCTCGGGTAGAGGCGCTGTCGCGCAGGACCGTCCCCGAAGGGCCGGCCACCCAGCTCGTCGTGGCGGACCTCACGATGGACCTTATCGCCCGGAGCGTCACGCGCGCCGGAGACCGTATCGAACTGCAGCCGCGCGAGTTCCGGCTGCTGGAATATCTGATGCGCCACGCCGGGCAGGTGCTGACCCGGACCATGTTGTTGGAACACGTGTGGGACTATCACTTTGATCCCCAGACCAACGTGATTGATGTGCACATCAGCCGACTGCGCAGCAAAATCGACAAGGGCGCGGCGCAGCCGCTGCTGCACACCGTCCGCGGGGCGGGCTATCGACTTGGCGTCGACGAAAGCATCTGATTCGTGCCAGTGTTCAAACGCCTCGGCCAGCTTACCCGCACCACGACGTTTCAGCTGACGCTGTCCTACAGCCTGCTGTTTGCGCTGTCACTGAGTCTGCTGACCGGCTTTTTTTACTGGTCCACGATTGGCGTCACGGTGCGTGAGACAGACGCCACCCTGAAGGCGGAAATCACCGGCCTGGCGGAGCAGTACATCGAACACGGCCTCGACCGACTGGTGAACGTGATTGCGCATCGGATCCGGACCGACGACAGCGGCGACATGCTTTATCTCTTTGCGACCCGGGAGAATAAGCCCCTCGCGGGCAATCTTTCGGTGTGGCCTGAGGTCGTGCCGGATGCTGATGGCTGGCTCGAGTTTTCGCATCAACGCGCCGATGGCAGGCGTGTGCCGGCCCGCGCACGGGTCTACCTGCTGCGGGACGGTCTGCACCTGCTGGTGGGGCGGAACATCGAGCAGCTCACGCAGCTGCGGCAGGTTTTTAATCGCGCTCTTCTGCTGGGGCTGGGGCTCACGCTGGTCCTGGCGATGGCCGGCGGGATCCTGATGTCGCAACGGTTGTTGCGCCGGGTTTCGGCGTTTACGCAGACCACCTCGGCCATCATCGGAGGCGGGCTGGACCGGCGTCTCGACACCCGGGGCAGCGGTGACGAGTTTGACCTGCTGGCCACGCACGTCAACGCGATGCTCGACCGACTGGAGGATCTGGTCGAGGCCGTGCGGCATGTATCGGACAACATCGCGCATGACCTGCGCACGCCACTGACGCGCCTGCGTAATCGCCTGGAGACGACAGCGCGTCGGGCGCCCGCTGAACTGCAGAGCGAACTGGACCAAAGCGTCGCCGAGGCTGACGCCCTGCTGCAGACCTTCACGGCACTGCTGCGTATTGCCCGCATTGAATCAGGTAGCTATGCGCGTGAAGAAGAAACGGTGGACCTGGGTACGCTGATGTCGGACGCTGCCGAGCTGTATCAGGGCGTCGGTCAGGAACGGGCGATCAGCCTGACCTGTGACTGTGAGCCGGGGAGCGTCATCCGCGGCGATCGCAATCTGCTTTTTCAGGCGCTGACCAACCTGCTCGACAACGCCCTCAAGTTCTCCCCGACCGGATCGCAGGTCGCTTTGAGCGTTCATCGCGAGGCCGGCGGCGTGCGCTGCACGATCGCCGATCAGGGGCCGGGGATCCCCGACTGGGAGCGACAACGGGTGACCCGGCGGTTCGTGCGGCTGGATGAGAGCCGCGCCTTGCCGGGCAGCG
>Ga0181582_10002723_pt1 | contig 14066 bp, 12 predicted proteins | sample 071ome_32_FD_132438 | JGI IMG/M metagenome (GOLD analysis project Ga0181582, IMG submission 132438) | Coastal salt marsh microbial communities from the Groves Creek Marsh, Skidaway Island, Georgia - 071405AT metaG (megahit assembly) | ecosystem: Environmental > Aquatic > Marine > Intertidal...
GGGGGTCAAGAGACACAGAATTGAACGAGCTGATGGTTAGCCCTGTAGGCTGGTTATCTAACGTCATGGTTGTTGCAATAGCAACGCCGGTAGGAAAATGCCCTAGGGTTTTTCGCAACGCTGCTTTATCTGCCATATCTGAAAAATCAGTCTGCGCCATAATGAATTTCCCGATCAATGCAAGCTTGTGAATCTGGTAGTTCTGTCTGAGCATTATTAGCGGCAAACACAACCTAATGATAGTGTCTTTACACCTTCTCAGAGGTGTTTGACAACCTAACCAATTAAGATAGAGTGAAGTATAGGAATTAGAAGTACGGATTTGACATGTCATCATATTTTCCTCTGCCACAGATTATGGTTGCGCCAAATGGCGCCCGAAAAACCACCGAAGATCATGCTGAAATTCCAGTTACAATCGACAGGCTGGTTGCAACAGCTTCCGACTGTTTTGAGGCAGGTGCGCGTGCCATGCATTTCCATGTGCGTGACGAGGAACAGCAACATGTGCTTGATGCTGGTCTGTATCGCGAGGCAATAGCCGAGCTTAGCCAGAAAGTGCCAGAACTTCATCTGCAAATGACAACAGAATCTGTTGGCCGTTATTCCCCCCAAGATATGCGCCGCGTAACCGAACAGGTAATGTGTGAAGGCGTATCTATCGGCATTATCGAGATGATTCCTGATGGCGAGATAACAGACGAAATTATCCGCTTTTATCAGATGCTGGTGGCAGAAGATATTCGGGTACAGCATATTTGCTATTTTCCAGAACATGTTGAATTGCTAGGCAGATTATTAACAAAGGCCGGATTGCCCCGTGAACAGCTGTGGGTGTTATTTACCATTGGCCATTATTCAGGCAGGATTAGCGATCCGTCTAGCATTCCAAATTTTGTGAAAACACTTGAAAATCAAAATATTCACGCCGATTGGGGAGTCTGTGCATTTGATCGCGAAGAAGCCTCATGCCTTGAGATGGCTATCTCGCTAGGCGGGCATGTCAGGGTAGGATTTGAAAATTCAATGGTCATGCCTGATGGCAGTATTGCGGCTAATAACCGGCAAAAGGTTGAGCTGGCCGCCTCACTATTTCAACAATTTGAAGATGGAAAACACAGATGAGTTTTATTGAACAGAAATTTAGTTTGACTGGCAAAACAGCTCTGGTTACCGGCTCAAGCAGGGGCATTGGCTTTGCGCTTGCCGCAGGGCTGGCAAAGGCAGGGGCAAATATCATCCTTAACGGACGTAATGAGACGACCATAAAACAGGCACAAGAAAAGCTGGCAGGTCTAGGTCTGAGCGCACAGATGCTGATATGTGATGTTGCTCAATCTGAAGAGGTTAAAACAGCCATTGACAGTTATGAAGCAGGCACAGGCGCGATTGATATATTAATTAATAATGCAGGCATCCAGCATCGTGCGGCATTGGCAGATTTTACAGATGACGATTTTAATCGGGTGATGAATACCAACAGCCATGCGGTGTTTTACACAGCCAAAGCTGTTGGTAAATATATGGTAGCGCGCGGGCATGGCAAGATTATTAATATTGCCTCTGTAATGACGCTAGTTGCACGCCAGAATGTGGCCGCCTATGTTGCATCAAAGGCTGCGGTTGGCGGACTGACACGTGCATTGGCTACTGAATGGGCAGAAAAGGGGCTGAATATCAATGCCATCGGGCCTGGCTATATTTCAACCGAACTTACCAAGCCGCTTTTTGATGATGCCGAATTCAGCGCATGGCTGATGCAGACAACGCCGCAACGCCGTTGGGGGCAGGTAGATGATCTGGTAGGCGCGGCTATCTTTCTGGCTTCTCCAGCATCAGATTTTGTCAATGGCCAGATACTCTATGTAGATGGCGGCATGACAGCCAGTGTCTAATTGCTAGCCTGCCGGATTTAGATGTTTTAGCTCAGGCACAGGGGTAAGCACCCGCCCATCCAAGAAATACTGCATCAGGTTATCAACAGTCAGATTGCCCATCGCCGCGCGTGTTTGCACAGTTGCCGAGCCGATATGCGGTGTGCAAATAACATGTGGGTGTTGCTGTAGTGCTAGCGGAACATGTGGTTCTTTTTCAAATACATCCAGACCAGCACCAGCAATGATGCCCTGTTCCAGCGCATTGACTAATGCTGCTTCATCAACCACCGATCCGCGTGCAACATTGACCAGAAATCCCTCAGCTCCAAGTGCTTTCAGGATCTCAGCATTAATGAGCTGATGAGTTGCAGGCCCTCCGGGCGTAATCACGACCAGCGCATCACATTCACCTGCCATCTCTGTTAAATTGCCAAAATAGCGATGTGGCGAATGGGAACGTTCACTACGCGCATGGTAGCTAACCTCACAGCCGAAAATATCCAGCTTTTCTGCGATGGTCTGGCCAATACGGCCATAGCCAACCAGCCCAACTTTTAATCCGGTCAGCGAACGTGATAATGGCGGATGGCCCAGCTTCACCCAGTCACCAGAGCTAATCCAGTCCATATTCGCACGCAATTGTCTGGCTACGCCCATTAACAGCATAATGGCAGTAACCGCAACTTCATCATTCAGAACATCGGGCGTATGGCTAACCAGAATGGCTTTATCGGCAGCAGCTGCAACATTAATTGCATCATATCCTACCCCATAACATGAAATGACCTTCAGATTTTCCAGCCTTGATATCAAATCATCAGGCACTCCATCATGGCCATTTGTGGCGATAGCCTCAATGTCTGATCCTTGTTGTGCAATCAGCGCATCTTTATCAGTCGCGCTGAAATAGTCATGAAGCTGAAACTTTGTTTCAAGCCTATGTTGCATCTCGACAGTGATATCGCCAATCACCAGTAAGTCTATTTTGTCAGCCATGATTTTTGGTCCTATTTATCTAACAACGATATTAGGTTTTTTGTTGATCAAGCAGTTCAAGATACAGGGCGGCATGATCAAGATCAGCCCCATCCATCTCGTCTACCAGCCGTTGATAGCGATTTGTGACCTGTTCTGCCAAAGGCAGGGTAACACCGCAAATTTCAGCTTCTTCCATCACATTGCGCACATCTTTAAGCTGGAATTTTGACACTCCGCCCGGCACAAAATTGCGCTGGGTCATGCGCTCGCCATGCTGTTGCAATATCACACTATCTGCAAAGCCACCTTTCAGCGCATCACGGATAGCATCAGGATCGGCCCCGCCCTTTTCTGCCAGCAAGATGGCTTCGGCAACCACCCCGATGGTGACCGCAACGATGGTCTGGCTTGCCAGTTTTGATAACTGGCCTGCCCCACTTGGTCCTACACGCACAGGCCTGCCCATAGCAGAAAGCGCATCCTTGCAACGCTCAAACACAGCCTCATCACCGCCTGCCATAATGGCCAGCGTGCCTGCTTCAGCGCCCTTTGTGCCACCAGATACAGGCGCATCCAGATGCCCTAATGACATCTGTTTCATCTGTTCTGCATGCAGGCGTGCTTCTTTTGGCTTGATTGAGCTCATATCAACTAGTACCGCGCCTGATTTCATTGCCCCTGAAACATCCTGTGCAAACATCACATCTGCCACTGTCTGTCCGTCAGCCAGCATGGTCACCACCATATCTGCATCTTTCACCGCATCATGGGCTGATGACGCAATATAGGCGCCATCCGCACGCAATGTTTCTGCTTTTGATATGGTTCTGTTCCATGCTTTTAGCTGATAACCGGCCTTTAACAAGTTACGCGCCATATGCTCGCCCATCAGCCCTGTGCCGATGAATCCGATTGTTAAAATTGGGTCTGACATTATCTTAGGCATCCTGTCCGACATGCTGGCGCTGTTCACCTAGACCAGCGATACGCACATCCATCACATCACCTGATTTCAAAAATACTGGCGGTTTCATGCCAAGACCAACACCCGGCGGTGTGCCTGTTGAAATCACGTCACCAGGATGCAAGGTCATGAGTTGCGAGAGGTGCGAGATACATTGTGCGACAGTAAAAATCATGGTTGAAGTATTGCCTGTCTGCATCCGCTTGCCATTCACGTCCAGACTCATATCCAGATTTTGCGGGTCTGGCACTTCATCTGATGTGACCAGCCATGGACCGATAGGCCCGAATGTGTCACAGGATTTGCCCTTAGTCCACTGGCCTGTCAGCTTTGCCTGAAAATGACGTTCGGAGACATCATTAGCAATGAAATAGCCTGCTACATAATCTAGCGCTTCTTCTTCTGATACATATTTACAGGCTGTACCGATTACCGCACCAAGTTCAACTTCCCAGTCTGTATCGGTTGAATTTCGAGGCAGCATGACCGTATCATTTGCGCCTACAACAGCAGAGGTAGCTTTCATAAACAAAATCGGATGTTCAGGAATAGGCGAGCCTGTTTCTGCGGCATGGTCTGAATAATTCAGGCCAATACACATAAATTTGCCGATATTGCCAACACATGCACCAAGACGTGGGCTACCATCAACTGCTGGCAGGCTGGCAGGGTCTATATTGCGCAATTTATCCAGCGCAGCAGGGCTGAGATTTGCGCCATTTACATCATTAATATGGGCAGAAAGATCGCGTATCTTGCCATCAGCATCCAGCATGCCGGGTTTTTCACTTCCTATCTCTCCGTATCTAACCAGTTTCATCTAAATCTCTCCTTCATCCGGTAGTCAGTATGTTAAAGCCGCCATTAACAGGCGGGTAAGCAAAATAGGTTATAAACAACCCTAGTGATTGTCGCGTGGGACACCTTTGGTGGTTGCAATTGACTGGTAATTTGGGGCATCCCGCAGAACCATTCCTTCTGAGAATGGCTGTACCATCTCTCTGAAATATTGTTGCCATGGGGATTGATTTTCACGTGTCTGAAAACCGCCCTGTGCGGCAAGCTCAGTTGCGCGGCCTGCCAGCTCATCCGCGCTAATCAGAATATCTGCGGAAAATTTATTCATATCAATTCTGATCATATCACCTGTTTTCAGCAAGGCCAGACCGCCGCCTGCCGCCGCTTCTGGCGACGCATTTAAAATTGAGGGCGAGCCAGATGTACCAGATTGCCGTCCATCACCGATACAAGCAAGCTCGTTTACACCCTGTTTAATCAGATAGGCTGGCGGGCGCATATTCACCACTTCAGCACCACCGGGATATCCCAGCGGCCCTGCCCCCCGCATCACAAGGATACAATGCTCGTCAATGCCCAGTGATTCATCATCAATCCGCTTATGAAAATCCTCTGGCCCGTCAAATACAATTGCCCTGCCTTCAAAGGCATTTAGATCATCAGGGTTAGACAGATAGCGTTTGGTAAATTCTGGTGAAATCACGGAGGTTTTCATGATCGCACTATCAAACAGATTGCCTTTCAGATTGATAAAGCCTGCTTCTGTTTTCAGCGGGTTTTCAATAGTCTTGATCACATCTTTATTCTTGATTACCGCATCTGCGCAATTTGCCTGCATGGTCTGGCCATTTGCGGTCAGCGCCGATGGGTGAGGCAGAAGATTATGGGCGATCAGCTCGGCAACAACTGCAGGCACGCCGCCTGCACGATGATAATCTTCACCCAGATATTCACCTGCAGGCTGAAGATTGACCAGTAGCGGAATATGATGTCCAAATTTTTGCCAATCATCATTATCCAGAGGCACACCAAGATGACGAGCAATCGCATTTAGATGGATAGGCGCATTGGTTGACCCGCCAATCGCCGAATTTACCACAATCGCATTTTCAAAGGCCTGACGTGTCATAATATCGGTAGGTTTCAGATCTTCAAAGACCATATCTACAATCCGCAGACCTGTCTGATAGGATATCTGGCCACGCTCACGATAAGGGGCAGGAATAGCCGCAGAGCCCGGAAGCTGCATGCCAAGTGCTTCGGCAAGCGAATTCATGGTAGAGGCTGTACCCATTGTATTACAATAGCCAGTTGACGGTGTTGACGAGGTCACAAGCTCAAGAAAACCATCATCATCAATCTCGCCTGCCGCCATCATCTGGCGGGCTTTCCACACAATCGTGCCTGAACCGGTGCGTTCGCCATCATGCCAGCCATTCAGCATCGGCCCCACAGATAGCGCAATTGCAGGAATATTGACAGTGGCGGCTGCCATCAGCAATGCAGGTGTTGTCTTGTCACACCCGATATTCAGCACTACCCCGTCAATTGGATAGCCATACAGGCTTTCGACAAGTGACAGATAGGCCAGATTCCGGTCCAGCATGGCCGTTGGGCGTTTGCCTGTTTCCTGTATCGGATGCACAGGTATTTCCATCGGCACGCCACCTGCCGCGATAATGCCGTCGCGAACGCGTTTCGTCAGCTCAAGATGATGCCGGTTACAGGGCGAGAGATCAGAGCCTGTCTGGGCAATACCGATTATCGGCTTTCCCGAACGAAGCTCGTCCGCAGTCAGGCCGTAATTCAGATAGCGTTCTGTATATAATGCTGTCATTTCAGGATCGTCAGGGTTTAAAAACCATTGACGTGAACGTAAATCCTGCGGTTTCACCTTTTTAGCCATCTTTAATACACTTTCTTCAAATTATGCTGTCATTCCCATTGCCCCTGATAACAAGATCAAGATATTTAGGTTTGGCGTTCTTATTTTCTTATCAGTATCTGGTGCTGAACAGCATTTTGTCACTAAATTACCAGCCCCATCTCAGCATATATAAAGCCAGACGGAAACCTGAATTTTCAATTATAAAGACAAAAAATAGACTAGGTGCAAAACTGGTGCGATGTAAAGCTAAGAATTGACAGATTATTCTATTTTGATCATATTACCCTGTTGAAGAGATTTTATTTGCAGCATGATATTTTTGACAGCAAAAAGTAGCTGTTTCAGGCATTACGCTGAAGGTCTGTAATGATGGTAGGCAGGCCGGCCAGAATGATTGACCATGCAAAATCGCCAAAAGGGGGACAAGGTGAAAATTTTAATTTTAGGTGGCGCCGGCATGATCGGCCGTAAACTAACCGAAAAGCTAATTGCTGACAGAGATTTACTGGCAAGCACTGACGAGCTGTTTTTGCATGATGTGGTGATGCCACAAGCGCCTGCAGGTCATGAAAATACAACATTGCTAAGTGGTGACATTACTTCTGCCGAACAGACAGAACAGCTTGCCGCCATCAAGGCAGATATTGTGTTTCACCTTGCGTCAATTGTGTCTGGCGAGGCAGAAGAAAAATTTGACAAGGGCTGGTCAATTAATATGCGTGGCGGCTGGGCATTGCTGGAAGCATTGCGTGCCCAGCATGAAAAGTCAGCTGGAAGCTATCGGCCAAAAGTGATTTTTGCCTCTTCCATCGCTGTCTTTGGGCCGCCTTTCCCTGACGCAATTAATGATGATTTTTTATGTGCACCGCAAACTTCCTACGGGGCACAAAAAGCATCTATCGAAATGCTGGTTGCAGATTATGCCCGCAAAGGATTTATTGATGGCATGTCTATCAGATTCCCGACAATCTGTGTGCGGCCGGGCAAGCCAAACCTAGCCGCATCAGGCTTTTTCTCCGGCATTATCAGAGAGCCGTTAAATGGCATAGAAGCGATATTACCGGTTGATCCATCTGTGCGGCACTGGCATGCCTCGCCTCGTTCTGCGGCGCATTTTCTGGTGCATGCGGCCAGCCTTGATGAATCAGCACTTGGCACCCGCCGCGCATTGAATATGCCTGGCCTGTCCTGCACCGTTGAAGAACAGATTGAAGCATTGCGCGAGGTAGCAGGTGAAAAGGTGGTTAGTCTTATTAAACCACAACCAGATGAGCATATTAAAAAAATTGTGGCTGGCTGGCCACGTAATTTTGACCCCCAGCGGGCGCTATCGCTTGGGTTTTCGGCCGAAAAGACATTCAAGGAAATAATCGAGGTCTATATCGCAGATGATCTGCCGTAATAGAGGGGCAAAATAAAGGGTCAAAATAGAAGGGGCCGCATTAGCGTATCAGGCCAGCATTTTGGTATCGCCATCGATGGCTAATGCCTGACCTGAGATCATGCTGCCCCTGTCGCTTGCCAGAAACAGGCATTGGTCTGCGATATGGGTGGCGGTGACATAATTTTTGACTGAACTATAGGAAAAAGCTTCTGCTTCTATCGCCTCAAAACTGATGCCGCGCTGTTGTGATTTAGCTTCCATCACACGTCTTTGCCTGTCACCTGCAACAAAGCCGGGCAAGATAGCATTTACCCTGATACCATCTTCGCCTAGCTCTATGGCCAGTGTTTTTGTAAGCCCGATCACGCCCCATTTGGCCGCCGAATAGGGGCTTCGCATGGCAAAGCCAAACCGTCCGGCTGCCGAAGAAAGATTGATGATTGACCCGCCTTTGCTTTGTTTCAGATGGGGGATGGCGGCCTTGCTTGCATAGAACTGGCTAGACAGGCAGATAGTTATTGTCTGATGCCAGCTTTCATCGTCAATTTCTTCCAGACGCGCGGTTGGCCCTGCAATGCCAGCATTATTTACCAGACAGTCAAGCCCGCCCTGTCTTTCTGCCGCCTCATTGATACAGGCGGCCAGTTTCTGGCTGTCAGATACATCACATAGGCTGGCATGGATTTCAGGGTCGATGCTGTGTAGCTCAGCTATCGCCTCTGCATCAATATCGCAAATGGAAACCTGTGCACCTTCCTGTCTGAAGCGTAAGGCTGTTTGTCTGCCAATGCCATTTGCGCCTGCGGTGATAAATACTGATTTACCTGTTAACCCCAAATCCATCTTTATGTTTCCTGTTTCTTAACTGATTAGCCCAAAATTGCTATTAATATGCTATAAGAATAGCCAATAGAAACGCAATGATGTTCTTAATATGGTGAATCTATTGGCTGGCTGTTCTGGTCTGGATTTTTCACGATCAGTTCAGTAGGCTTAAATAGAAATTCACCGATATAACGCTAATCAGGAAAGTTTTTAACAGGCATTTATAATGGATTTTTCGCTACCCAAAGAAATTGAAGATATCGCCAAACGCACAGCACAGTTTGTTGATGAAGAAATTCTGCCATTAGAGGCTAATCCTGACAATTATGATGCGCATGAAAATATCTCGCTTGAGCTATTAGCGCAGATGCGGCAAAGGGCAAAGCAAATTGGGCTATGGGCACCACAGGCACCAGCCGATAGAGGCGGCATGGGTCTGCCGGTCATGGGCTGGGCGGCGATGTATGAACAGGCGAACAGGTCCATTTTCGGGCCTGTGATTATGAATTGTGCTGCCCCTGATGATGGCAATATCAATTTGTTAAGTAAAATCGGCACAGATGCACAAAAAAAATGGTTTCTTGATCCGCTGATTGCAGGCGAAGTGCGCTCAAGCTTTGCGATGACAGAGCCGCATCCGGGCAGTGGTTCAGACCCATCAATGATGCTGACAACTGCGACAAAGACTGGCAAAAGCTGGAAAATATCCGGCCGCAAATGGTATATTACCGGCGCCCAAGAGGCTGCCCATTTTATTCTGGTTGCCAGAACATCTGATGATGCCAGAAAGGGGCTAACCGCCTTTTTATTTCATAAGGACCAGCCAGGCTGGGAGATTGTCAGGCGGATTCCGATCATGGGACCAGAAGAGCATGGCGGGCATTGCGAGCTGGTATTTGATGGGCTTGAAATTGCGGATGAAAACCGGCTGCTTGAGGTCGGAGACGGGTTGAAGGTTACGCAGATACGGCTTGGCCCTGCACGGCTAACCCATTGTATGCGCTGGCTTGGGCTGGCAAAAAGATGTATAGAAATTGCCGCAGACTATACCGAAAAACGAGAAGGGTTTGGTATCAGGCTGGCAGACAGGGAATCAGTCCAGATAAAGATGGGCGAGCTGGCACATGATATTTATATAGGCAGGCTGCTGGTGATGCAGGCGGCATATCAGCTTGATCAGGGGCGTTTTGCCCGCGCCGAAATTTCGTCAGCTAAAATTCATGTTGCGGAAACACTTCACAAGGCTGCAGATACTGCTATCCAGCTAAATGGGGCGCGAGGCTATTCAAAAGATACGGTGCTTGAATGGATTTATCGCTATGCCAGACAGGCCCGTCTGGTGGATGGGGCAGATGAAGTGCATAAAATGGTGCTTGCCCGCCATTATGCCGAAATGAAAAGCGATTTCTGGCAATGGGGATAGATGCTACCCCTTCTTATGATCTGCTTCAGGAAGATAGCCTATGACCGCTAACGCCCTGCTTGTTGATAGCCAGTTCTGTGATCATGAACAGGCAGACGCCTTTATTGGCTGGCTAGCTGCGGCATTGGGGGTAGAGTCTATCAATGTGCTTGATATATGCCTGCTTTCAGGCGGCGCTATTCAGCAGAACTGGCTACTAGAAGCACAGACAGTAAAAGCTTCTGTCACAGGCAGGCATAAATGGGTTGTGCGATGTGATGCGCCATCTGCGCTTGGCATATCGCATCAGCGCCCTCAGGAAGCTGAATTGCTCGCGGCACTGGCACAGAACAACATATCTATTCCCAGCATCTATGCTATCAGCTCTGATCCCTCTCCGATTGGCAAAGGATTTTTTGTCATGGAATATATTGAAGGGATAGCTCAGGCACGAAAGCTTACCCGCCACCCTGATAAGGCCAGTTTTTCTGACAGGCTGGTAACACAGCTTGGCGCAGAGATGGCCAGACTTCACCAGATTACCGAAGATAAGATGCCGCTTGCATGGATTCCCAGACCACAGCAGAGCGCGGAGAAATCCGCACTGGATGAGGTACGTGCTATTTTGGACAGGGTGGGGGGCGTTCATCCGGTGCTTGAATATGGCTTTGACTGGCTGGTATCTCATCTGGATGACTGGCATCAGGATACAGATTACCGGCTTTGCCACAGAGATTTCAGAACAGGCAATTTTCTGGTGCATGAGGGGCGCATGACCGCCCTGCTAGACTGGGAATTTGCGGGCTGGAGCGTGCCAGCAGAAGATATTGGCTGGCTTTCGGCAAGGTGCTGGCGGTTTGGTGATGATATGGCAGAGATAGGTGGGCTTGGCAATTTTTCTGCCTTTGCGCAAGGCTATCTGTCTGTTGCGTCAGCAATGCCGTCTGAAACCACCATCAGATACTGGCAGATATTTGCTGAATTGCGATGGGCAGCGATTGCGCTTGAACAGGCAGATAGATGTTTCAGAGGTGATATATCGCTTGAGCTGGCGCTATCTGCCCCGCTTGTGGCCGAGATGGAATATAATCTTCTGGCAATGATAGCCAGCCCTGATTTAGTACAGGCGCAGCTTTCTGATGGCACTGCCCATTACCAGATGCCAGCACGCAACATAAAGGCGATTAAGGCAGCGATTAAGGCTGGCCATGATGAGCTGGACAGGCTTGAAGAAGGAAGCCGGAAAAATTATGTAAATGCCATGATCGCACATGGGCAGGCAGTGATCAACAGAGCCAGAGCAGATCATCAAACAGATGATATAAGTGCTGATCTGATGCAGAAAATTGAGGCTGTCAGACAGCAGCAGGCGATCGGGGATGCCGGACTGCAGCTAGAGCTGGCCAGATATGTTCTGGCAAAGCTGACCATCACTAACCCGCGCTATCATGATAGCAGGCCTGCGCCCCTGAAGCTGGCACAGCACAGCACAAGCACGCTGATATGACCAGCCTTACCTTACATCAGATCGGGCTGTATAGCGTGGCGATGGCAGTATTATTTGCGGTGCCCGGCCCTGTCTGGCTGATGCTGGTATCGCGGTGTCTGCATCACGGATTTATCGCCGGTATCGCGGTGGCTATCGGGGTCGGGCTTGGCGATCTGATCTGGCCTGCGCTGGCGCTGTTTAGCCTGACCACGCTTGCCAGCTTGCATATCGATTTGCTGATCTGGCTTCGCTATCTGGCTGTAGCGGTGTTTGTGATACTTGGTGGCACCATGCTGATATCCAGCCCCAAACCGCTTCGTAGAGCTGGTGATGCTAACAGTGCTGAGGCTAAAAAGGATAGATGGTTTATGGGCATTATTGCCGGTCTGGCAGTCGTGTTTGGCAATCCAAAGGCGATGTTATTCTATCTTGGCATTCTGCCCGGCTTTTTCAGCATTGATACGCTAACACTCGCCGATATTGTGATGATTTCGGTGGTATCTGCGTTCATCCCCTTTATCGGCAATATCTGTCTGGCATTGCTGGTTGAAAAGGTCGCTTCTGTGATCAGCTCGGCCTCTGCCATGCGAATGGCGCACAGAATAATAGGGATGGTGATGATAGCCGTAGGGCTGGCGATTTTTCTGGCAAAATAGCAAGATGATGGTTGGTCTGCCAGTTGTAATTATTACATTATATACTTGCAAGCTAGAGGTCGGCGTCGCACAATCAATCAGGTTTAATTTTTTAAATTTCGTCACATGTACTGGTAGGAGATAAATGTGAATAGTTATGATCATTTCATAGATGGTAAATTCATGCCGTCTGAAAGTGGTGCTTATTTTGATACTGAAAACCCCTATACAGGGGAGGTCTGGGCACAGGTTGCGCGCGGCAATGCTAATGATGTTAATAGGGCAGTAGCTTCTGCCAAAGCTGCCTTTGAGGGCGAGTGGGGCGCGATGGGCGCTACTGCGCGTGGCAAGCTGATGGTGAAGCTGGCAGATATTATCGACAGAGAAGCCGAAATACTGGGCAAGCTGGAGGTTCAGGATAATGGCAAATTGCTGGCAGAAATGGGAAGCCAGACACGTTATATCAGCGAATGGTACAGATATTTCGGCGGGCTGGCCGATAAAATCGAAGGCACGGTAATTCCGACTGACAAGCCGAATATGTTTAATTTCACCCGCTATGAGCCATATGGCGTTGTCGGGCTGATCACCCCCTGGAATTCGCCATTATTGCTGGTTGCCTATAAGCTGGCACCTGCGCTGGCGGCTGGTAATACGGCTGTGATTAAGCCTTCTGAATTTACCTCAGCTTCAACCGTTGAATTTATGAAGCTGATAGCAGAGGCAGGCTTTCCGGCAGGCACGGTCAATGTGGTTACAGGCTATGGCGCTGAGGTGGGTAGCCCGCTTGTTGACCATCCTGATGTGGCAAAAGTTGCCTTTACCGGCTCTGATATGACAGGCCAGAAAATCTATGAACAGTCGGCAAAGAAGCTGATCCCTGTGACGCTTGAGCTTGGCGGCAAATCGCCAAATGTGGTGTTTGACGATGCTGATCTGGACGCTGCGGTAATGGGCGCCATTTCGGGGATTTTTGCGGCCACAGGCCAGACCTGTATTGCTGGCTCGCGTCTGCTGGTGCAACGCTCTATCCATGATGATTTTGTTGCCCGCCTTATTGAGGTAGCAAAGACAGCCAAAATCGGCGATCCGATGTCGCTGGACACCCATGTAGGGCCTGTCACCACCCCGCCGCAATTCAAGAAAGTCATGGACTATCTGGCCATTGCAAAGGCAGAAGGCGCAAAATGTGTGCTTGGCGGTGATGCCTATACAGGGCCGGGCGCCAAAGGCAGCCAGTTTGTCCAGCCTACCATCTTTACCGGCGTATCAAACGATATGCGGATTGCACAAGAAGAAGTGTTCGGCCCTGTGCTGTCTGTTATTCCGTTTGATGATGAAGATGATGCGGTGGCTATTGGCAATGATATTAATTTCGGTCTGGCCGCCGGTGTCTGGACCTCTGATATGGGGCGCGCCTTGCGCATGTCGGAAAAATTGCGGGCAGGCACAGTGTGGGTCAATACCTATCGGGTGGTCAGCTATATGACGCCGTTTGGCGGCTATAAGCGAAGCGGGCTGGGACGCGAGAATGGCCAGCAGGCAATCATGGCCTATCTGCAACAGAAATCAGTCTGGATCGCCACCGAAACAAGTGCCGCCAACCCCTTTATCATGAAGTAACAGGCCGGCAGGGCACTCATCACAAATCGCCAAAAAGGGCGGCATGATATGTTCATGTCGCCTTTGTCTTTATCTCTAATTTTCTTATATTTGGTCATATTCTGCCTGCCATTCCTGTCTAGAGTGGGGACAGTGCATGAAACGGCCAGCCCCTTTATGATCTGGTGACTGGCCGCATAATCTGTTGCAGGATATATTTTTCA